>ENA-OVGE01000947-OVGE01000947.1-human-gut-metagenome-genome-assembly--contig:-NODE-947-length-25034-cov-16.614476_pt1 | contig 25034 bp, 19 predicted proteins | sample MGYA00237769_ERZ505417 | MGnify/ENA primary metagenome ERZ505417 (study PRJEB26158, sample SAMN06016403) | human gut metagenome | biome: human gut; feature: ankylosing spondylitis patient; material... | reverse complement strand
ATTACCCAGGGTAGCGGGCCATGCCCGCAACCCTGGGCTATGTAATCGCAACTCCGTCAGAGTTGCCAGAGGTGCGCACCATCCAAATACGGCCCCATCAACCGATTTGCATTTACATTTGAACACCGTGGGAAAATGTGTATCAAACCTTGAAACACTTATTGGCTGCTCTGCATTATTTATGGCCAACGCTGCAATCCTTATATCCAACTCTGCAAAAATAATGACTGTCATGGTAATGATTATGATGGCCTCGGGGAACGGCGCGACCGTCCTTAGGGTTGTCGCGACCACATTGGCTGCCGTGGCGATGGTCATGGCGTGCTCGTGACGGTTGATACGTGGGCACGTGACGGTTGATACGTGGGCACGTGACGGTTGATACGTGGGCTCGTAACTTACGGTGCGCGCCGGCCATGGTAGTCTGCACGGCGCGTAGGGTCATCCCACTACGAGTATGTCTCTGATATCCGTGAGGTAGTTGGGGCTGCGGTGCTCGCATTTCACCTTCCAGGGCTGCTGCTCGTCGCCTTCGGCTGCCAGTCTGATGGTCTTCAGCCCGTAGCGCTGGTTGATGTTGTCGGTGGCTGCCATGAGCTGTGCCCGCTCAGCCCTGTTGGTGATGGGGTCGAAGAGGTCGGCTGTGGCGGCGTGGGCAGCGATGATGTCGCTCACCGTCACCCCTGCCCTCTTGTACATCACTCCGTGGTGGTAGATGTGCGCCAGCGCCTGGAGAGCGGCGGCGGTTATCTCCATGGTGTCGGCCGTGTGGGTGAGCAGCGTCACGGTGGCGGCATTGGCATACTGCGCCAGGTCGTCGCGAAAGGCGTTGCTGGCGATAAACACCGTGACCTGTCGCGCCACGGCCTGCTGACCTCTCAGCTTGTTGGCGCACGACGCGGCAAAGGTGGCTACCGCCGACTTGAGCTGCTCCATACTCTCGACCATGCTGCCGAAGCTGCGCGAGGTGGTCACCGTCTGGTTGCGCCTCACCTCGGTGGTGTCTATACAGGGCTGGCCGTTGAGTTCCATCCATGTCTGCACTCCCGGTTTGGCGAGATGGCTCTTCACCCACGCCTCGCTCTTGTCTGCCAGTTGCAGCGGCGAGTGTATGCCGTAATAGTTGAGCCGCTCCAGCGTACGGCGTCCTATCCCCCACACGTCGGCGAGGTCGAAGAGCTGCAGTGCGCGGCGCCGCTTGTCGTCGCTGTCTATGCAGCACACGCCGTGGTAGCCGCGATACTGCTTGGCAAACTTGCTGCCCATCTTGGCGAGGGTCTTGGAGGGGGCTATGCCCACGCTCACGGGTATGTCGGTCCACAGGCGTATGCGCCCGGCTATGTCGCGCATCATCTCCGTCAGGTTGTGGTGGCGCTCATATCCTCCGAGGTCGCAGAAGCTCTCGTCGATGCTGTAGTTCTCGACGCGCATGATGCTCTGCCGCAGTATGTTGGTCACCCGCTTGCTCATGGCGGCGTAGAGCTGCATGTTGGTCGAGAACACTCTGACCTGGTGGCGCTCCACGATGTCGCTCACCTTGAAGAGCGGGTCGCCGCGGCGCAGTCCCACGGCCTTGGCTTCGGGCGTGAGCGCCACGATGCAGCCGTCGTTGCTCGACAGCACGCACACGGGTCGTCCCTGGAGTCCCGGGTGGAACACCTTCTCTACCGAACAGAAGAAGCTGTTGCAATCTACCAGTGCCCACATATCGTCAATCTCTGGGCCGGTGGATGATATACGTCACCGTACCCCATACGCTGAAGGAGTCGGCGGGCGTCACACGTATCTCGGGGAAGTCGGGGTTGGCGGGAACGAGCCATCCCTCGTCGCCTCGCCGTACAAAGCGCTTGAGGGTGTACTCTCCATTGAGCTCGCATACCGCCACCTCGCTCTCCGAGGGGTTGCGGCGGCTCTTGTCTACGATGACGATGTCGCCCGAGTGGATGTCGGCGTCTATCATCGAGTTGCCCTCGACGCGTATGAGATACGATGCTTCGGGGTTGGGGCAGAGCATGCGCAGGAGGTTGATGTCCTGGCTGCGCTCGTCGTTGTCGAGCGGTATGGGGAAGCCCGCCACCAGCCCTATGTCGAAGTAGGGCAGCGCGAGGTCGTCCAGTTCGGTGGCGCTCACCACGGTGCCCATCCGCCCGAGCGCTGTGGTGGCGCTGGCAGCCTGTCGGATGCATCGGGTGATAAACTCGCTCTTGTTGGGGTGGCTGTCTATCAGCGTCGCCACCTGTCGTGGTGCCCTGAAGGTAAAGAGTTTGCTGTCTGTCGATGGTCGTCCGGCGCCCTCGCGTCGTCCTCCCCGTCGGCTGTTGTGGTTGTCGTTCATATCGCGTATATTGTTTTCACAGACAAAGTTACGCATATTTTTGAATATGTATTACAGAAATCAAACATTTTTTATGATTATCTGCGTTGGGGGTGGTCTGATAATATGTGAAGTGGAATAGGGTTGCGTCGGGGTAACGCCTTCGGCTAATCGCAACTCCTACAGAGTTGCCATCTTTTTTTATATCCTTACCCAGGGTAGAGGTGCTTCGCCCCTCAACCCTGGGCTGGGAAATCGCAACTCCTACAGAGTTGCTGCTGCTGACGGCCTCTCAAATGGGCCCTGTCTCGAATTTTACATAGTAGCTGGTACGCACCCCAGTAGCTCCTACAGAGTTGCTGTAGGCATGGGGTAGCATGGCGGTTGGATGTAGCCTTGTCATTGGTATCAATTACGGTGTCGTCGTAGTAGTGGGATGGGGCCACAGTTGGTTGGTACGCACCCCCGGCAACTCTGTAGGAGTTGCGATTACATAGCCCAGGGTTGCGGGCATGGCCCGCTACCCTGGGTAATGCCCCCACTAATATTGCTACTCTGTAAGAGTTGCGTTTAGCCGTAGGCGTTATACTCAGTTGGATAATTCCCCTACATATAGGTAGCGATGGGTTTGCGTCGGGGTAACGCCTTCGGCTAAACGCAACTCCTACAGAGTTGCTATGCCTTATTATAAATATACCCAAGGTAGAGGCGCGTTGCACCTCTGCCCTGGGCTTGGAAATCGCACATCCTACAGGGTTGCTGTAGGAATGTGGGCGGTATGTGATAACTGGCTCTATGAGAGCCGTGACGGTTGCGGAGTTTTGGGCCGCATCATGCGCCGTGCTGGCGTACGCCCATGCGGGCTTCGACTACGTTGACGATGTAGTCGCCCAGCTTCTCGCACTCCTGGATGATATCCATATACATGGTACCACAAGCGTAGGAGTATGCGTGTTCGTTGACATCGTTGATGTTCTGGGTCTTGAGCTGTCCGCGATAGTTGTTGATTTCGGTCTCAAGGTTGAACGAGGTGTTGGGGTCGAAGTTCTCCTTGTGGCGCTTGAACATGGTGTTCATCTGGGTAAGTGCCGAGTCGATGAGTCCAAACATCTGATGTGTGTGGTCGTACTGCTTCTCGGTGAAGTCTTCCTTGCTCTTGAACTTGCGGTTGAGGGTGCGCGCAATGTTGTAACAGCTGTCGCCGATAGACTCTATTTCGCTTATCTCGCGCAGCATGGCGCGTATCTTGGCCTTGGTCTCGTCGCTGAGGTGCGAGTCGCTGACGTTGTCGAGGTAGTTGCCTATCTCAATCTCCATGTGGTCTGATATGCCTTCATACTTCTCGATGCGCGAGAAGAGCTTGATGAACTTATCGCTATCCTTCTCGTAGAGCAACTCATTGACCATGCCAAACATGCGCTGTATACGCTCCGAGTAGCTCTGTATTTCTTTCTGCGCCTCAAGCACTGAGAGCTCGGGGGTCTTCATGATACCGCTCTGGATGAACCGCAGGCGGAAGTCTTCGTCCTCGGCATTGGGTTTCGGCTTGATGAGTCGGCACACGAGTCGCTCTATCTGCGGGATGAACCACACGAGGATAGAGGTGTTGGCGAGGTTGAAGGTGGTGTGGAAGGCAGCGAGCACGAAGCTGAGCTTGGCGGCGTTGGCGAGGAAGCCGGGGTCGCCCTGATGGAGCGACTCGTCGTAGCCCACAAATCCGCAGACCATGTCGACAAACGGGCGGAACACGAGCAGTATCCAGCACACGCCGAAGAGGTTGAACACCATGTGGGCCAAGGCTGCACGGCGGGCCTGGGCGTTGGCGGTGAGCGCAGCCACATTGGAGGTGACAGTGGTACCGATATTCTCACCCATCACCAAGGCTATACCCTGATAGATGGGCAGCACGCCGGTAGAGCAGAGTATCATGGTGATGGCCATGATGGCTGCCGAGCTCTGCACACACATGGTGAGCAGACTGCCGATGATGAGGAAGGTCACGGTGGTGAGCAGGCTGTTGGGGTCGAAGCTCTGGAAGAAGTCGAGTACAGCCTGGTTGTGGGAGAGGTCCATGTCGATACCCGTCTGGCGCAGGGTGCCCAGTCCGAGGAACATGAAGGAGATACCGAAAATGAAATCGCCGACCATCTTCCGCTTCTTGGAATAAATCAAGATGATAGCGATGAAGAAAGCCGGCCATACGAAGTCGGTAATGTTGAAAGAGAAACCCGCGCTCATAATCCATGCCGTGAGCGTGGTGCCGATATTGGCTCCCATGATGACGGAGATGGCTTGGGCCAAGGTGAGCAAACCGGCATTGACAAACGATACCGTCATTACGGTAGTGGCGGTAGACGACTGTACCGCGGCTGTAATAAACGTACCGGTAAGGATGCCCATTAAACGGTTGGTTGTCATGGCGCCAAGGATATGGCGCAGCTGTGGTCCTGCCATCTTCTGCAGGCTGTCGCTCATCGTTTTCATACCAAACATAAGCAAGGCTAATGAACCGATAAGCTTAAAAAAAATCCAAATCGACATATTTTTGATAAAAAGTTTGTAAGAAGTCGATAATAATTACTAATTTAGCCCTGTCAATCAAAAGAATCTATCCAATGATGAAACAGATGCTACTTATACGTTGCAAAAATAATAAAAAAGTTTTAAAAGTCAACGTTGGAAGTACACTTTCTGAAGTTTTTTCTGCTTCGGAGCTTAAAATGGACCATGGTCCGGTGTGCGCAAGGGTAAACAATAAGGTGCAAGGCATGCACTACCGGCTCTACAACGACAAGGATGTGGAGTTTCTGGATATGCGGTCGGGCTCGGGGTCACGCACGTACACGCGTACCTTATTTTTTATATGCTGCAAAGCCATCAACGACCTCTACGGCAATGTGGAGGTGCGTATAGACATACCGGTGTCTAAGGGTTACTATGTACACGTCAATCTGGGAAGAGACATTACCGCCGACGATGTGGCACGTATACGCTGCCGCATGCAGGAGATAATAGACGCCGACACGCCCATACGCCGCCGCATGGTGACTGCCGAGGAAGCCATACGCCTCTTCAGCGAGAAGGGCGACATGTCGAAGGTGAAGCTGCTCAAAGGCCAGGGCAAGCTCTATACGGTGTACTACCAGATAGACGACTTCATCGACTATTTCTATGGTGCCCTGCTGACCAGCACCAGTGAGGTCTATCTCTTTGACCTCGTGGCCTACAGCGATGGTATGCTGCTGCGCGTCCCCTCGCGCGAAGATCCCGGTCAGTTGTGCCCAATGCCCCGCCAGCAGAAGATGTTTGATGTGTTTAAGGAGCACCACGAGTGGCAGAACATCATCGGTCTGCGCACCGTGGGCGACCTCAACGACGCCGTGGACAAGGGGTTTGCCACAGACATCATCAATGTGAACGAGGCGCTGCAGGAGAAGAAGATAGCCCGCATCGCCGACCAGATAGCCGCGCGCCACGATGTGAAGCTGGTGCTGCTGGCCGGTCCGTCGTCGTCGGGAAAGACCACAACCTGCAAGCGACTGAGCATACAGCTGCTCACCTGCGGGCTCAAGCCACTCCAGATATCGCTCGACGACTACTTCATAGACCGCGACAAGACTCCGCTCGACGCCAATGGCGAGTATGACTATGAGAGCATACACGCCCTCAACATAGCCCTCATCAACGAGCAGTTTAATGCCCTCTTCAAGGGCGAGGAGATAGAGTTGCCCAGATACAACTTCCAGACGGGCAAGAGCGAGAAGAGCGGCAAGCGGCTGAAGCTGGGTCCCAACGACATAGTGGTGGTCGAAGGCATACACGCCCTCAACCCCGAGCTTACCGCCCAGATTCCCGAGCAGCAGAAGTTCCGCGTGTATGTGTCGGCACTCACCACCATCCTGCTCGACGAGCACAACTATATCCCCACGACCGACAACCGGTTGCTGCGCCGCATCATACGCGACTACAAGTATCGTGGCGTAAGCGCCCAGGAGAGCATACACCGCTGGCCCAGCGTGCGCGCCGGCGAGGAACGGTGGATATTCCCCTACCAGGAGAATGCCGACGCCATGTTCAACAGTGCCATGCTCTACGAACTGGCCGTCATCAAGCAGCAGGCGGAACCGCTGCTCGAGCAGGTGCCCGAAAACTGCGAGGAATATGCCGAGGCACACCGCCTGCTCAAGTTCCTGCGCTATTTCCATGCTATCTCTTACCGTCAACTGGCTCCCACCAGTCTGCTGCGCGAGTTCCTTGGCGGTAGTTCATTCAAATACTAAAACTAAAACAGTTATTCATTTTACCTTGACATCCTGTTATGGAAGAAGACATCGTAATCAAAGAGTTGGACCAGGTTGTAGTAAGATTCTCTGGCGACTCCGGTGACGGCATGCAATTGGCCGGCAACATCTTTTCTACCATTTCTGCCACCGTGGGCAACGACATCAGTACCTTCCCCGATTATCCTGCCGACATCCGTGCCCCGCAAGGTTCGCTTACGGGTGTTTCCGGATTCCAGGTGCACATCGGCGACGGCACGGTATATACTCCCGGTGACCGTTGTGACGTGCTGGTGGCGATGAATGCCGCTGCGCTGAAGACCCAGTACAAGTATACGAGGCCCCAGGCCACCATCATCATCGACACCGACAGCTTCGGTCCAAACGACCTGCGCAAGGCCGATTTCCTCACCGACGACTATCTGGGCGAACTGGGCATAGACCCCGACTGCGTGGTGGCTTGCCCCATCACCACGATGGTGAAACACTGTCTGGAAGACTCGGGTATGGACAACAAGAGCATCCTCAAGTGTCGCAACATGTTTGCCCTGGGAATGGTGTGCTGGTTGTTTGACCGCAATCTTGAACTCGCCGAAGAGTTCTTGCACCATAAGTTTGGCAAGAAACCCCAGGTGGCTGAGGCCAACATACGCGTGGTGCATGCCGGCTACGACTATGCCCATAACACCCATGCCGGCGTGCCCGCCACCTATCGCATAGAGACCCACTCCAAGGTGCCCGGACGCTATATGGACATCACCGGCAACAAGGCTACCGCCTACGGACTGATAGCCGCCGCCGAAAAGGCAGGACTGAAGCTGTATCTGGGCTCATACCCCATCACTCCCGCTACCGACATACTGCACGAACTGTCCAAGCACAAGTCGTGTGGCGTCATCACGGTGCAGTGTGAAGACGAGATATCGGCTTGCGCCAGCGCCATAGGTGCCTCGTTTGCCGGAGCACTGGCAGCCACCTCTACCTCGGGTCCCGGCATCTGTCTGAAGAGCGAGGCCATCAACCTGGCTGTCATCGACGAGTTGCCGCTGGTCATCATCGACGTTCAGCGTGGCGGTCCCTCGACCGGTCTGCCCACCAAGAGCGAGCAGACCGACCTGCTGCAGGTGCTCTACGGCCGCAACGGAGAGAGTCCCATGCCCGTAATCGCTGCCACCAGCCCCACCGACTGCTTCTCGGCAGCCTACATGGCAGCCAAGATAGCCCTGGAGCATCTCACCCCCGTGGTGCTGCTCACCGACGCCTTCATCGCCAACGGTTCGGCGGCATGGCGTCTGCCCAAGATGGAGGAGCTGCCCGAGATACATCCCCACTATGCCACCAGCGACCAGCGCTACAGGTATACCCCCTATCAGCGTGACCCCGAAACCTGTGTGCGCTACTGGGCTATACCCGGACAGGAAGGCTATACACACATTCTGGGCGGACTGGAGAAGGACGGCAAGACCGGCAGCATATCGACCGAGCCCGAGAACCACGACCTGATGGACCATCTGCGCTCGCGCAAGGTGGCTCGCATCGAAGTGCCCGACCTCGAGGTGCTGGGCGACAAGGACGACGCCGAACTGCTCATCGTGGGATTTGGTTCGACCTACGGCCATCTGCTCTCCACGCTCAAGGAACTGCGTGGCAAGGGTTACAAGGTGGCACTGGCACAGTTCAAGTATGTCAACCCGCTGCCTCACAATACCGTCGAGGTGCTCAACCGCTATCCCAAGGTGGTGGTGGCCGAACAGAATCTGGGTCAGCTGGCTGCGCTGCTGCGTATACGCATCAACAACTTCTCGCCCTACCAATATAATAAGGTGAAGGGCCAGCCCTTTGTGGTCAGCGAGCTCACCGAAGAGTTTGAGAAGATACTGCTTGCGCCCAACCGCACCAAGACCGGCCTCACCTATGAGGACAACATCATCGCTTAACCCTTAACAGAAGTCATTATGAACGAATATACAGCCAACGATTACAAGAAAGGGCAGCCACGATGGTGCCCTGGATGTGGCGACCATTTCTTCCTGTCTAGTCTGCACAAAGCCATGGCCGAACTGGGCGTTCCTCCCTATCAGACGGCAGTAATCAGCGGCATAGGCTGCTCCAGCCGTCTGCCCTATTACGTCAACACCTATGCCATGCAGACCATCCACGGACGTGCGGCAGCCATTGCTACCGGTACCAAGATAGTGAACCCCGACCTCGCCGTATGGCAGATTAGCGGCGACGGCGACGGACTGGCCATCGGAGGCAACCACTTCATCCACGCCATGCGCCGCAATATCGACCTCAACATGATACTGCTCAACAACCGTATCTACGGACTCACCAAGGGTCAGTACAGTCCTACATCGCCACGCGGTTTCGTCTCCAAGTCTTCGCCCTATGGTACGGTGGAAGACCCCTTCCGCCCCGCCGAACTCTGCTTTGGCGCCCGCGGACGCTTCTTCGCCCGAGCTGTGGCCAACGACGGTGCCGGCACTGTGGAAATCCTCAAGCGTGCCTACCAGCACAAGGGAGCCTCGGTGTGCGAGATTCTGCAGAACTGCATGATATTCAACAATGGTTGCTATGCTCCCATCTATACCCGCGAAGGTCGTAGCCGCAACGCCATCTACGTGGAAGACGGCAAGCCGCTGGTTTTCGGCGAAAACCATGAATATGGACTCGTGCAGGAAGGCTTCGGACTCAAGGTGGTCGAGATTGGACGCGACGGTTATACCCTCGACGACATCCTCGTACACGACAGCCACTGCGAGGACAACACCCTGCAGCTCAAGCTCGCCATGATGGACAATGAGCACGGTTTCCCCGTGGCTCTCGGCGTGATACGCGATGTCGAGGCTCCTACCTACGACAGCTGCGTCAACCAGCAGGTGGAAGAAGTCAAGGCCCAGAAGCCTTATCACAACTTTGAGGAACTGCTTGAGACCAACGATATCTGGGAGGTGAAGTAGCAACGTCATCTCCGCACCATCCACCCTTACCGCCGCCGGTGCCGAGATACTCTCCTTCGGCCCCGAGATGGTGAAATATAAGGCATCTTGGTGAAAAACAAGCGAAAACATTTGCAGAGTTGGGAAAATATGCGTAACTTTGCATCGTTCAGTGGAATGAGGGACTCCAACCGGAGTTCCTCATTTTTTAATAATAACCGTATGATAGATAAAAACGTTGTAAAAAGCGTAGTAGAGGAATGGCTTAAGGATAAGGAGTATTTCCTCGTGGATGTAGAGATTAGTACAGACAACCGTATCGTAGTCGAAATCGACCATGCCGATGGCGTGTGGATTGAAGACTGCGTAGAGCTGAGCAGGTTTATCGAAGACCATCTGAGCCGTGATGAAGAAGACTTCGAGCTTGAGGTGGGTTCAGCCGGCCTGGGTCAGCCTTTCAAGGTTCCCCAGCAATACATCAACTTCATTGGCGAAGAGGTCGAGGTGCTCGATGCCGACGGTATCAAGGTGCGCGGCACGCTGAAGAGCGTTGACGGCAACGACTTTGTGGTCAGCGTGAGCGAGAAGGTAAAGGTAGAGGGCAAGAAGCGCCCCCAGCTCATGGATGTCGACCACCACTATCAGATGGATAAGGTGAAATATACTAAATACTTAATAAGTTTCAAATAAGCTATGGCAGCAAAGAAAACAAACGAGGTGACAATCAGTATGATTGATACCTTCAAGGAGTTTAAGGATACTAAGAACATAGACCGCACCACACTGGTGAGCGTGCTTGAAGAGAGCTTCCGCAACGTGTTGGCCAAGATTTACGGCAGCGATGAGAACTTCGACGTGATTGTCAACCCCGACAAGGGCGACTTCGAAATCTATCGCAACCGCGTGGTCGTTAACGACGGTGAGGTGCAGGACGAGAATAAGGAAATCAGCCTGACCGACGCCCGCAAGATTGAGCCCGACTACGAGGTGGGCGAGGACGTTTCGGAGAGCGTGAACTTTGCCAAGTTCGGCCGCCGCGCCATCCTTACCCTCCGCCAGACCCTGGCGTCCAAGATCCTGGAGCTGGAGCACGACTCGCTCTATAATAAATATAAGGACCGTGAGGGCCAGGTTATCTCTGCCGAAGTATACCAGATATGGAAGCGTGAGGTACTTCTTGTCGATGACGAGAACAACGAGCTCATCCTGCCCAAAGCAGAGCAGATACCCTCCGATGTGTACCGCAAGGGCGAGACCATTCGTGCCGTGATAGAGCGCGTGACCAATGACAACAACAACCCCAAGATCATCCTGAGCCGTACCAGCCCCAAGTTCCTGGAGCGATTGCTCGAGGCCGAGGTGCCCGAGATAGCCGATGGTCTGATTGTCATCAAGAAGATTGCCCGCATGCCCGGCGAGCGCGCCAAGGTTGCCGTTGAGAGCTTCGACGACCGCATCGACCCCGTAGGAGCCTGCGTGGGAGTCAAGGGAAGCCGCGTGCATGGCATCGTGCATGAGTTGGGCAACGAGAACATCGACGTCATCAACTGGACCGCCAATACCAAGCTTTATATCCAGCGTGCGCTGAGTCCTGCACGTATCAACAGCATCAGCGTGAACGAGGAAGAGCACAAGGCCGAGGTCTATCTCCAGCCCGAGGAGGTCAGCCTGGCTATCGGTCGTGGCGGTATGAACATCAAGCTGGCTTCGCTGCTCACCGAGTACACCATCGACGTATTCCGTGACGTTACAGGCAACGAGGTCGAGGAAGACATCTATCTGGACGAGTTCTCCGACGAGATCGACCAGTGGGTTATCGACGCTGTCAAGGCGCTCGGACTCGACACAGCCAAGCAGGTAATCTCGGCTCCACGCGAGATGCTTATCGAGAAGGCCGACCTCGAAGAAGAGACCGTCGACCACATGCTCGATGTGCTGCGTGCTGAATTTGAACAATAATAGAAAACAATTAAGAGAAAGGAAGAGGTAATTAATGAGTATCAGATTAAATAAAGCATTAAGAGAACTGAACATCGGACTCCAGACGGCAGTGGAGTTCTTGGAGAAGAGAAAAGAACTGGGCGAAGTGAAGTCAGAGCCCAGCTTCAAGCTGAACGACGAGCAGTACGATGCTCTTCTCGAAGCGTTCAAGCAAGATGCTGATGTAAGAAACAAGGCAGAGCTGATGTCCCATAAGAAGCAACAGGACAAGAAGCAGGCTGCCGAAGAGAAGAAGCAGGCTGCCGAGGACAAGAAGCAGACCGCCGAAGCACAGCCGAAGACCAAGTCGCAGACCTTTAATGTGATTGGCAAGATAGACCTTGACAGCCTCAATAAGAAGCCAAAGTCACCCGCGCCAGCTGCTACTCCTGCCTCCGACAATACCGAGAGTAAGACCGCTGCCGTAAGTCAGAAACCGGAAGAGAAGAAAGCCGAACCCAAGGTGGAAGCACCCAAGGAGGAAAAGCCCGTAGCCAAGGAGACCCCTAAGGCCGAGAAGCCTGTGGCTGCACCCGTGGCAGAGAAGAAGGAAGAGAAGCCCTCCGCAGCCCCCGTGGCCGAGAAGGCTCCCGAGGCTCCTGCCCAGGAAAAGGCTCCCGCCGAGAAGGCTCCTGCCACAGCCGGAGTCTTCAAGCTCCCCACCGAAGCCAAGAACCCCAATGCCCTCAAGGTCAATGTGCTGGGCAAGATAGACCTTGATGCCATCAACCAGAGCACCCGACCCAAGAAGAAGACCAAGGAGGAAAAGCGAAAGGAGCGTGAGGAAAAGGCACAGGCCAAGAACGGCGAGAAGAAGAAGCGCCAGCGCATAGGAAAGGAGCGCGTGGACATCAACGCCGAGGCTGAGAGCAACAACGGCCGCAACAAGAAGAAAAACGGTAACGGCAACAACAATAACCCCAATGCCAACAACGCCAACAGTGCCAACAACGGTGGCAACGGCAAGAATGGCAAGAACCGCAAGCGCAACCAGAAACCTCTCGAGGTAGACGACGAAGCCGTAGCACGCCAGGTGAAAGAGACGCTTGCCCGCCTTACCAACAAGAACCAGAACAAGAAGGGCGCCAAGTACCGCAAGGAGAAGCGAGAGGCCGTCCAGGAGAAACTCTCCCAGGAGGCAAAGGCCGAGCGCAAGGAGAGCAAGACGCTCAAGCTCACCGAGTTTGTTACCGTGAGCGAGCTCGCCACGATGATGGACGTGAGCGTCACCCAGGTCATCTCTACCCTCATGGGCGTAGGCATCATGGTGTCTATCAACCAGCGCCTCGACGCCGAGACCATCAATCTGGTGGCCGAGGAGTTCGGCTTCAAGACCGAGTATGTGAGTGCTGAGGTTCAGGAAGCCGTGAGCGTAGAGGAAGACGACGAAGCCGACCTCGTGTCGCGTGCGCCAATCGTTACCGTGATGGGCCACGTAGACCACGGTAAGACCTCGCTGCTCGACCATATCCGCAACACCAACGTGATAGCCGGCGAGGCCGGAGGTATCACCCAGCACATCGGCGCCTATAGCGTGACGATGAAGAACGGCCGCAAGGTGACCTTCCTCGATACCCCTGGCCACGAGGCGTTTACCGCCATGCGTGCCCGTGGTGCCCAGGTTACCGATATCGCCATCATCATCATCGCTGCCGACGACTCTGTGATGCCCACCACCAAGGAGGCCATCGCCCATGCCCAGGCTGCCGGCGTGCCCATGGTGTTTGCCATCAACAAGATAGACAAGCCCGGAGCCAACCCCGACAAGATACGCGAGGACCTCGCTAACATGAACCTGCTGGTCGAAGAGTGGGGTGGCAAGTATCAGTGCCAGGAGATCAGTGCCAAGAAGGGCATCGGTGTCGACGAACTGATGGAGAAGGTGCTGCTCGAGGCCGATATGCTCGACCTCAAGGCCAACCCCAACCGCAAGGCTGTGGGCACCATCATCGAGTCGTCGCTCGACAAGGGCCGCGGCTATGTCAGCACCGTGCTGATTGGCAACGGTACCCTCAAGGTGGGCGACTACGTGATAGCCGGTACCAGCTGGGGACGCATCAAGGCCATGTTCAATGAGCGCAACCAGCGCATCGACAGCGCCAAGCCCGCCGAGCCCGCCATCATCCTGGGTCTCAACGGAGCGCCCACTGCCGGCGATGCCTTCCACGTGCTCGATACCGAGCAGGAGGTGCGCGAGATAGCCAACAAGCGCGAGCAGCTGCAGCGCGAGCAGGGTCTGCGCACCCAGAAGCGACTCTCCCTCGACGATATCTCCCACCGCATCGCCCTCGGCTCGTTCAAGGAGCTCAACATCATCGTCAAGGGTGATACCGACGGTAGTATCGAGGCTCTCAGCGACTCGTTCATCAAGCTCTCTACAGAGAAAATCAATGTCAACGTCATCCACAAGGCTGTGGGTCAGATTTCGGAGAGCGATGTTACCCTCGCCGACGCGTCCGACGCCATCATCGTGGGCTTCCAGGTACGTCCTTCGGCTGCCGCGCGCAAGCTCGCCGACCAGGAAGGCGTAGAAATCAATACCTACTCCGTCATCTACGACGCCATCGACGACGTAACCTCTGCCATGGAGGGTATGCTCGACAAGGTGAAGAAGGAAATCATCACCGGACAGGTAGAGGTGCGCCAGGTCTACAAGATTTCCAAGGTGGGTGCCGTTGCCGGATGTCTCGTTACCGAAGGCAAGGTACACAGCAAGGACAAGGCGCGTGTCATCCGCGACGGTATCGTGGTCAAGACCGCTCCTATCGACTCGCTCAAGCGCTATAAGGACGATGTGAAGGAGGTACCCACAGGTATGGAGTGTGGTATCAGTCTGGTCAACTACAACGACATCCTCGAGGGCGACATCCTCGAGACCTTCACCGAGATAGAGGTAGAGCAGAAGCTCTAAGTCCGGCAGGATAGCCATACTATTGACTTAATAAGGCTATAAGCGGAAATATAGGTAGTGGCATCCTGTTCGTAGAAGAGGGTGTCACTATCATGGTTAATACGACAGAGTGTATCGGGGAGATGTGTATCCAGCCCGTTCGCTCATATGTCATGACACATTAAATCAATGGCAGACAAAGAGAAAAATGAGTTTGTAAGACAGGTGGCCGACCAGAAGTACGAGTTCGGGTTTACCACCAATGTGCATACAGATATTATCGATAAGGGACTCAACGAGGATGTGGTGCGCCTTATCTCGCAGAAGAAGGGAGAGCCCGAGTGGCTGCTCGACTTCCGCCTGAAGGCCTTCCGCTACTGGCTCACCCAGCCCCAGCCCACGTGGGGCCACGTGCATTTGCCGGAGATAGACTACCAGGCCATCTCCTATTATGCCGACCCGCTCGCCAAGAAGCCCAAGGACAACAAGATAGACCCCGAGCTCGAGAAGACCTTCGACAAGCTCGGCATACCCCTCGAAGAGCGGCTCGCGCTCAGCGGCACCGCTGTCGACGCCATCATGGACTCCGTGTCGGTGAAGACCACCTTCAAGGAGCAGCTCCGCGAGAAGGGAGTCATCTTCTGCAGCATCGGCGAAGCCGTCAAGGAGCATCCCCAGTTGGTGCGCGAGTACCTGGGCTCGGTCGTTCCCTACCGCGACAATTTCTTTGCAGCACTCAACAGTGCCGTCTTCAGCGACGGCTCGTTCGTCTATATCCCCAAGGGCGTGCGCTGCCCGATGGAGCTGAGCAGCTACTTCCGCATCAACGCCCGCAACACGGGCCAGTTTGAGCGCACGCTCATCGTAGCCGAAGACGACAGCTACGTGTCCTACCTCGAGGGCTGCACCGCACCCATGCGCGACGAGAACCAGCTCCATGCTGCCATCGTCGAGATTATCGTCAAGGACAACGCCGAGGTCAAATACTCCACCGTGCAGAACTGGTACCCCGGCGACGAGCACGGCAAGGGCGGCGTGCTCAACCTTGTGACCAAGCGAGGCGACCTGCGGGGCAACAACTCCAAGCTCAGCTGGACCCAGGTCGAGACTGGCTCGGCCATCACATGGAAATATCCTTCCTGCGTCCTCCGTGGCGACGGTTCTCAGGCCGAGTTCTATTCGGTTGCCGTCACCAACCACTATCAGGAGGCCGACACCGGTACCAAGATGATACACATGGGCAAGAACACCAAGAGCACCATCATCTCCAAGGGTATCTCTGCCGGACACAGCCAGAACTCCTACCGCGGACTGGTGCGCGCTACCAGCAATGCAGACAACGCCCGCAACTACAGTTCCTGCGACTCGTTGCTGCTGGGTTCCGACTGCGGAGCCCACACCTTCCCCTATATGGATATCCACAACGACACAGCCATCGTGGAGCACGAGGCTACCACCTCCAAGATTTCGGAAGACCAGTTGTTCTACTGCAATCAGCGAGGCATACCCACCGAGCAGGCCGTAGGTCTCATCGTCAACGGCTATGCCAAGGAGGTGCTCAACAAGCTGCCCATGGAGTTTGCCGTTGAGGCTCAGAAACTACTCAGTGTATCACTCGTAGGAACCGTAGGTTAGACCGTTATGCGACAGATTGTTACCCTATTGATGCTGGTCATGGCTGCCTCGGTGCAGGCCCAGGACGACGACAGCCCCCGTTGGTCTGTCGACGCCCACATTGGTGGCAACGCCCTTGTCAGTGGCTCCGCCTCGGGCGGCGATGTGCCCCTCTATCGTTCGGGCTCTACTTCCCAGTCGGGTCTGGTCACCCGGCTTCATGTCGAGTACCTTCTGCCCATCTATTTTCCCCTCAGCGTCAAGGCCGGATATGAGCACGAAGAGATTACGATGCTCAAGGGCGACGCCTCCTACGACCTCAGCCAGCTCTCCCTTGGTGCCCGCTGGCGCCCGGCTTCGCCCCTGTGGCACGTGCAGCCCTATGCCGGCTTCGATGTGCTCTGGGCACCGTCGGCAGAGCGCGGCGGCATGGATATGGAGACCCGGATCGGCTCTCTCAACTATTCCTACCGCGCCCGAGGCGTGGTGCGCATGCCCCGATTCAGCATGGGCCCCGTCGTAGGCGCCGACATCTATCTTTTTTCCCACATAGCTCTCCAGGCAGAGTACAGCTACCGCCTGGGACTTGGCTCCCATTATCATGTCGATTACTCCGACAGCCGTTCCCACACCGTTTCAGCCTACTGTCATGGACAGCCCCATCGTCACGTGTTGACCGTGGGACTCAAGATAGACTTCCCCTTCCGTTTCGACAGCGACGATGTGCGCGGACTGTTGCAGGGGCTGTTAGATTTGTATTAATTCACCATAAACCATTACATATATGTTAGAGGTAAGAAATCTGCATGCTACCATAGCAGGCAAAGAGATATTAAGAGGCATCAATCTCACCATCGGCGACGGTGAGATCCATGCCATCATGGGCCCCAACGGTTCGGGAAAGTCCACGCTCAGCGCCGTCCTTACCGGCAACCCGCTCTACACCGTTACCGAGGGCGAAGCCATCTTCAACGGCAAGAACCTCCTGGACATGAAGCCCGAAGACCGAGCCCGCGAGGGACTCTTCCTCTCCTTCCAGTATCCCGTCGAGATACCCGGCGTGTCGATGACCAACTTCATGAAGGCCGCCGTCAATGCCAAGCGCGAGTACCAGGGGCTGGAGCCGCTCAACGCCAGTGAGTTTATCAAGCTCATGCGCGAGAAGCGACAGATAGTAGAGCTCGACAGCAAGCTCTCCCACCGCAGCGTCAACGAGGGCTTCTCCGGCGGCGAGAAGAAGCGCAACGAGATCTTCCAGATGGCCATGCTCGAGCCACGGCTGAGCATCCTCGACGAGACCGACTCCGGTCTGGATGTCGACGCCATGCGCATCGTGGCCGACGGTGTCAACAAGATGCACACCCCCGAGACCTCAGCCATCGTCATCACCCACTACGAGCGTCTGCTCGATATGATCAAGCCCAGCGTGGTCCATGTGCTCTACCGCGGACGCATCGTCAAGACCGCCGGACCCGAACTCGCCAAGGAGATAGAGCAGCGCGGCTACGACTGGATCAAGGCTGAGGCCGGCGAGTAAGCCTCTCCCATCACCTTATTATATATATAGATATGAACAGCGAACAACAGTATATCGATCTCTATACCCAGAGCTCGGGTATCATCAACGCCCACTCGGCGCCGGTGATGAACGCATTGCGCGAGCAGGCCTTCGCCGACTTCAGGCGTATGGGCTTCCCCACGCGCAAGGTAGAGCGATATAAGTATACCGACGTGGCCAAGCTCTTCGAGCCCGACTACGGGCTCAACCTCAACCGCCTCGACATCCCCGTCAACCCCTACGACGCCTTCCGCTGCGATGTGCCCAATCTCAGCACCTCGCTCTACTTCGTGGTCAACGACAGCTTCTACACCCGCCAGCTGCCCCAGGCCCATCTGCCCGAGGGAGTCATCGTCGACAGCCTCTGCCGGGTGGCAGCCACGCAGCCCCAGCTCGTAGAGCCCTACTACGGACGCCTCGCCCAGACCGGAGCCGACGCCCTCGTGGCGCTCAACACCATGCTTGCCCAGGACGGACTCTTCATCTACGTGCCCCGCCATGTGCGCATGGACCGCACCGTGCAGATTATCAACATCCTGCGCTCCGATGTCGACCTCATGGTCAACCGCCGCGTGCTCATCGTCGTCGAGCAGGGCGCCGAGGCACGGTTCCTCTTCTGCGACCACGCAGCCGACGACCGCCGCTTCCTCGCCACCCAGGTCATCGAGGCCTACGTGGGCGACAACGCCAGCCTCGACCTCTACTGCATGGAAGAGACCCACATACGCAACACCCGCACCAGCAATGTCTTTATCGAGCAGCAGGCCAACAGCCGCGTCAACCACAACGTCATCACCCTCCACAACGGCACCACCGTCAACCGCCTCGACCTCACCTTCAGAGGCGAGGGAGCCGAGTGCTGCTGCAACGGATGCGTCATCGCAGACAAGACACAGCGCGTAGACAACAATACGCTCATAGACCACCAGGTGCCCCACTGCACCAGCAACGAGCTCTACAAGTACGTGCTCGACGGCGACGCCGTGGGAGCTTTTGCCGGTCGCGTGCTCGTGCGCCACGGAGCCCAGAAGACCTCCTCGCAGGAAACCAACCAGAACCTCTGCGCCTCGCGTACCGCCCGCATGTACACCCAGCCCATGCTCGAAATCTATGCCGACGATGTCAAGTGCGCCCATGGCAGCACCGTGGGCCAGCTCAACGATGCAGCCCTCTTCTATATGCGCCAGCGCGGCATCAGCCTCGACGAGGCACGGCTGTTGCTCGAGTTTGCCTTTATCAATGAGGTTATCGACACCATCCGCCTCGAACCCCTCAAGGACCGGCTGCACTACCTCGTAGAGAAGCGCTTCCGCGGCGAACTCAACAAGTGTGAGGGATGTAAACTTTGTCATTAAGCCTATGTATGATATCCATCAGGTGCGCGCCGATTTCCCCATCCTCTCGCGCACCATCTACGACAAACCCCTGATTTATCTCGACAACGGCGCCACCACCCAGAAGCCGCTGTGCGTGCTCGACGCCATGCGCGACGAGTATCTCAATGTCAATTCCAACGTACATCGAGGCGTACACTGGCTCTCCCAGCAGGCCACCGAACTCCACGAGGCAGCCCGCGAGACCGTGCGCCGCTTCATCAACGCCCGCTCCACCTCAGAGATAGTCTTCACCCGAGGCACCACCGAGGGCCTCAATCTCGTGGCATCATCCTTCGCCGATGCCTGCATGACCGAGGGCGACGAGGTCATCGTCTCCGTCATGGAGCACCACTCCAACATCGTGCCCTGGCAGCTCCAGGCACGCAAGCGCGGCATCGTGGTCAAGGTGATACCCATCAACGAGCGCGGCGAGCTGCTCCTCGATGAGTATGAGCGCCTCTTCACCCCGCGCACACGCATCGTCAGCATCTGCCATGTCAGCAATGTGCTGGGCACCGTCAATCCCGTAGAGCAGATGGTAAGCATCGCCCACGCCCACAACGTGCCCGTGATGGTCGACGGCGCCCAGAGCGCACCCCACATCCCCGTCGATGTGCAGCAGATAGACTGCGACTTCTTCGCCTTCAGCGGCCACAAGATGTACGGCCCCACCGGCGTCGGCGTGCTCTATGGCAAGGAAGAGTGGCTCGACCGCCTGCCTCCCTATCAGGGCGGTGGCGAGATGATAGAGCACGTCAGCTTCGAGCATACCACCTTCGAGCGCCCGCCCCTCAAGTTTGAGGCAGGCACCCCCGACTATATCGCCACCCACGGTCTGGCCACAGCCATCGACTACATCGAGCGGCTGGGCATGGACAACATCAGCGCCCACGAGCACCGACTCACCAGCTACGCTATGGACCGTCTCGGCGCCATACCCGGCATGCGCATCTTCGGAACCTCCGACCGCAAGGACGCCGTCATCAGCTTCCTCGTCGGCGACATCCACCCCATGGACATGGGCACCCTGCTCGACCGTCTGGGTATCGCCGTGCGCACCGGCCATCACTGCGCCCAGCCCCTCATCGACCATCTGGGCATCCTCGGCACCGTGCGCGCCTCCTTCGGCCTCTACAACACCTGTGAAGAGATAGACCGTCTGGCAGAGAGCATCGAGCGCGTCGCGCGCATGTTCTAATCCCCGCCCCCTCATGGCAGAGCCACGGGCCCAGCAGCACCCTACGCGTCCTGCTGGGTCCGTGGCTCTGCCGTTTCTTGCCCATCGCCGTCCCGCGAGTCCTCATTGCCGCCCCGCGAGTCCCCGCCGCCGTCCCCATTAGTCCTCTCAGCAGCCGCGAGTCCTCTCTGTTCTCCCATTAGTCCCCTCCGCCGCCGCGCGAGTTTTCTCCGTTCTCCCACGACTCCCCTCCGCCGCCGCGCAGACCGTCGTTGCCCATGCGCCGACCATCATTGCCGCCGCGTATCGTAAGTCACGTGCCCACGTATCGTACGAAACGTGCTCTCGTGCCGACCGACGCGCGCTCCCGTTTCAACCGTTACGAGCCCGCCATGACCATCGCCACAGCAGCCAAAGTGGTCACGCCAACCCCCAAGACGGTCACGCCAACCCCCAATACGGTCATGCCGTTTCCCGAACGCGTCATAATCATTACCATGGCAGTCATCAATATTGCAGAGTTGGATATACATGTAGCAGAGTTGTCCATATTCAATGCAGAGTTGTCCATAAGTAATGCAAAGCACAAACTGTCTTTTAAGGTGGCAGTAGAGATGTAATGGTGGCTGTCGGTGTGACAGAAGCCCTATGTCGGTTTTCGCCTTGGCTGCCTTCCGTGGTCGGCAGCACCCCTCTGCTACTGATAAATGACCATTGGCAGCCACTTTTTCTGATTGTCATTTGTTGTTATCCTTGTTATATTCTAATTTTGTAGGCAAAAGCCAGAGACAATGATAGCCATCAATGATAAACTCGACGAACGGCTGCGCCAACAGATGGACGGCTGTCTGGATGAAGATGAGGAACTGCAGTTCCGCTTCATCGCCAAATCGTATGCGATGTGCGAAAACTCGATTGCCGTATTGAGCAATCTCCGCACCGACAAGAGCTATATATACTATGGCAAGACCAGCGATATCCTGGGCTTCGAGCCGGCGGGCAGCTATGAGAAGATAGACACCATCTGGGAAGAGAAGATACTGAGCCGCATTCACCCCGACGACCAGTGCCGCCGCCATCTGCAGGAACTGGTCTACTATCAGTTTGTGAGCACCTCTCACTCGGACCGGGCCTTCGACTGGTATCTCGAAAACACCATGCGCATGTGCGACAGTCACGGCAGATATCTCCCCACCCGCCACCGCATATTCTACTTCAAGGGCCATGGTCAGCGTGGCGTGTGCTATGCCATCTGTCTCTTCAACCTTGCCCCCAAGACCAGCCATCTTGCCCTGATGCGCAACTCTCTCAGCGGCGAGGAACGGCAGATAGACATCGACGAGAAGCAACTGCTCAGCGAGAGAGAGATTACCATCATGCATCTGGTCAATGAGGGACGCTCGAGCAAGGCCATCAGCGCCTGTCTGGATATCAGCAAGAACACGGTAGACCGTCACCGCCAGAACATCATCAACAAGCTGCAGGCATCTAATATGGTCGAGGCTTGCCACAAAGCCAAACAACTGGGATTACTGGATTGATACAACAAATGATATGAAAAAACTATTGGTAATCACCGCGTTTGCTGTTATGGCTATGACAGCTGGCGCACAGAGTCTGAACAAGATGACATGGTTCAACGAACCAGCAAGTTATGACATCAAGGGCAACACCCTGGTCATGGATGTACCCGGTCATTGCGACTATTGGCGCATTTCGCATTATGGATTCACCGTCGATGATGCACCATTCTATTATGCCACCTATGGGGGTGAGTTTGAGGCCAAGGTCAAGATCTCCGGCGACTACAAGGTGCGCTTTGACCAGGCAGGTCTGATGATTCGCATCGACAAGGAAAACTGGCTCAAGGCCGGTATCGAGTATGTCGACGGCAAGTACAATCTCAGCACTGTCGTCACCCATCATACCAGCGACTGGAGCGTCATCGCCCTCAACCGCCCCGTCGACCACGTGTGGATCAAGGCCGTGCGCCGTCTCGACGCCATCGAGATATTCTATTCCTTTGACGACAAGACCTACACCATGATGCGCAACTGCTGGATGCAGGACAACACGCCGGTACAGGTGGGTCTTGCCACCGCCTGCCCCGACGGCGAAGGATTCAAGGCCAAGTTTGAAGGCTTCCAGGTAAAGCACCTGCCCGATCAGCGTCGCCTCGAGTGGCTCAAGGCCCACGCCGACAATTGATATTGTACCTCCCCCAGAGTTGAGATGCGCAGCGTCTCTACCCTATGTATACATAAAAGAAATGCAACACTTAGAGCGTTGCGTTTAGCCGTAGGCGTTATGTGTCTCATGCGCTTCGATATTCTCTGGATATACTCGCATAAGAAGCTACAAAAAGATTTGTGGCTTTTCAGGGCTTCGCCCTGTGCGTCCGTGTGTGTCGTGTAATATCTCGAGAGCGAGCTCTCGGCTATTCCCTGCCACCCCCAGCCGCGCCTGCCTGATGGCAGGCTGAAAAGCCGCAAATACAAAAAGTCCGCCGTTGGCGGTAAAAAAAGTCCGGCTGCGCCGGTACAAAAAGAGATTACCTTATTTCCTTTCCGTAGCGGTATATAAATGGACTAACACAAACTGCTATTCCTGCCGTTGTAACGCCTTCGGCTAACCGCAACTCCTACAGAGTTGCTAAGTAGGGTGTGTTTCTTACCCAGGGTAGAGGTGCTGCGCCCCTCAACCCTGGGCTATGAAATCGCAACTCCATTACCTTTCCGCGTCGCACTGCGCCGCGCCGGTGACCGTTGGTTCAGAGTTGCCAGGGGTGCGTCCTGTCCACCATAGGCTCCATCCTAACCTTCCCCACGGGGAAGGAAAAAAGCCCAAACGAAGGCCCCATCCCAGCCTTCCCCAAGGGGAAGGTGTGCACCACAACCTCCTCAAACACAACGAGAACGAATTCCCGCCCCATGGGGAGGGTTAGGGAGGGGCTTACAATCAGCTGTTTTTTTACCGCCAACGGCGGCCTTTTTTTACGGCCAAAGGCCGCTTTTTGAACCGTGGCGGCTGTTGTCGTCATGCAAAGCATGGCGTTGGGGATGGTGGCGACGACAAAGAGGAAAACTTGTTTTCCGACTGGCGTTACCGCCACCCCCAAAAAGGCGAAGCCGACAACATCCGCCATGGCTTTTTGTGTTTATATCATCCACAAATAGAAGCAGTTAATTATAGATTAGCCAAGCGATAGACCCCTTGTTTCCTGCCGTGGTAACGCCTTCGGCTAACCGCAACTCTTTCAGAGTAGCTAAGTAGGGTAGTGTTCTTACCCAGGGTAGAGGCGCTGCGCACCTCAACCCTGGGCTATGAAATCGCAACTCCTACAGAGTTGCTGCTGCTTGCGGGCCATAACTCATCGTTGATGATGCGCCCCCCCAGGGCTATGCATGGTTGCCAGGGGAATGGAAAGCAATTACAGGGGCCCGTCTATACCATCCGCAAGGTGATGGAGATAATGACAAAGCACATAATATATAATTGGTCTGCGTTCTCTCCTCTTGGGGAGAGCCAGAGAGGGCTTCTTATGATGGTCGTTGCGCCTCCATGCTTGCCTATAATTGTGCGCGATGTCATTATTTCGGCGATTTTAACAACTATTACACGAGTAATGTTGGTGGAGTCCCGTTTTTTCACGAATTTTGTAGTTGTTACAACCATTACAGACAGCAGAATTTCAACTCTACGCACCGGTGTCACGCCCGTTGCCACTCTAACTTTATACACGCGCACTATGAAATGCGTCATTATTGCCACCCCTGCCCACTGCCCTGCTGCGGCGCACAGTCACACCGCTACAGCGTTGCTGGCAGTCATCACCCGTAGACTCTTGCCCGTAGTCATGCTGCTCCTGACAGTCATGACAGCCTCGGCGCAAACCGTCAAGGACGAAGACACCTTGCATGTGGACTTCGACGGCTGGTTCAGCACCCTGGTCAACAACCGCAAGTTGTACAACCGCTATAACGACAGCATCTTCCTCATACACGACCACGACCGCTGGGTGGAGTTTTTTCATACCCGCGCTGCCCTGAATCACGATATCTATCAGAGCAACAAGCTCTGCCTGGACAGTCTGCGTCAGGTCATCACCCTGCCACAAGCCAAGAACGACGCGAGGCTCTATTCGGAATTTATCAAGAGCTTCTTCAGCAAGTATATCAACCAGAACCGCTCCGACCCCTTTCTCATGCTCGAACTCTGTGACCTCATCGACACCCTGCAGGTCAACCGCCCCGACTCGCTGAGGTTTACCAACTATCTGAACACATGGCGTGGCTCTGCCTACTACCATATCTGGAACATGACCCATGACGACGAACTCCTGCAGAAGTCGTATGCTTGCTACCAGCGATGCGTCACCGACGACGCCAAGCGCTATCCCGCCTATCAGTCAAACTATCTCAACGCGATGCTGCAACTGTGTGCGTATGTATGGGCACAGAAGAAGGTGGAGACGGTCGACGATCTGCGCGGGCGCATCAAACTGGCAAGACGATATGTCGCCAAGCACGGCGACGAGCTCAGCCGCAAGGGCTACAGGATGACCGAGCTCAAGAGGCGGCTCAACAATGCCGACGAGTCCATGGTGCGCAACATTTTCCTGGTGGACCGCACCACCATCAAGAAGAAGAGCATCGACAAACTTATGCATACCCTCGTGGTAAGGAACCTGCGGAAGCCCTCACTGGACAATTCCTCGTATCTGCGCACGCTGATTATGCAAATGAACCTGAAGCAGATAACCGCCAAGGAGGCACTTAATAGATACCGCCCGCGCTACAGGGCGTCTATGGAGAGTCTGCGCAATCGTAGGCTCGACCCTCAAGAGTTTGTATTGCCCTGAACTAAGTTGAATAAAAAAGTTCAAATAAAATGGGCAAAGAGA
>ENA-OVGE01000943-OVGE01000943.1-human-gut-metagenome-genome-assembly--contig:-NODE-943-length-25129-cov-6.388011_pt1 | contig 25129 bp, 19 predicted proteins | sample MGYA00237769_ERZ505417 | MGnify/ENA primary metagenome ERZ505417 (study PRJEB26158, sample SAMN06016403) | human gut metagenome | biome: human gut; feature: ankylosing spondylitis patient; material... | reverse complement strand
TGCAGCATCCAGTATTATCTGCGCTTTTGGCTTGGCATCTGCCGCACCTCGCTCGTCGTATCGGCACTTAGAATTATGCGGTATTGCCTTTATTATTTATTCATTATTCTTTCTCATCCCCCACCCCCGGCCCCTCTCCTTCCATAAAAAATTTCCCGATATTTTTTGCCTTCCCCTATTGACAAATGCCCCTGTTGGCAGTATTATAATGTCAACATATGAACAATCATTCATATGATAAAATGTTTGATACCGAGGTGGTACTCCCAATGCCTGATACCAAAAAGTTCCCGCAACCCGCCACAGCACCGGATGGCTTAGCCAACGCCCTGCCTGATGTTCCGGTATGTGACCCAGACTGCCACGGTGAGCCGGATATCGTTGCCAGGCTGCGCAGCGATCTGCCGGACGACGAGGTTCTGTATGACCTTTCAGAGCTGTTCCGTGTGTTTGGGGATACCACCCGCATCAAGATCCTGTACGCGCTGTTTGAGAGTGAGCTGTGCGTAGGTGATTTGGCCCAGCTGCTGGATGTTTCCCAAAGCGCCGTCAGCCACCAGCTGCGGCTGCTGAAAGCCAGCAAGCTGGTCAAGTTCCGGCGGGACGGAAAAACGGTGTTCTATTCCCTGGATGATGATCATGTGCGCAGCATGATTGCGCTTGGCATGGAGCATGTGGAGGAATAAAACGCCCCCAACTCTTGTTACCCCTTATTTTTCAAAAAATATTGATCATAAAGCCAAAGGAGAATATTATCATGCAGAAGAAATTCAAAATCGAAGTTGATTGTGCAAACTGCGCCGCCAAAATTGAAGATGCCGTTAAAAAGCTGCCCGGCGTGAACAGCGCTTCCGTCAGCTTTATGGCCCAAAAGATGGTTCTGGATGTCGATGATGATAAGTTCGATGCCGTGCTGAAGGATGTTCTTAAGACCGCCAAGCGTGTTGAGCCGGACTTTGAGATCGAACTGTAAGCTCCTTGCATCAGCATTTTCGGATGGTTTCCAACCGCCTGAAAGTTTCGGAATCCATTCCAAGCGGCGGACATGTGCCGACGCTTGGAATACCTTGCAAGCAAAAAAGCTGGTCCGAGTGCCGTCCAGGCATGAGAACATGCTTCTTTGCGGCAGGGTGGTTCCAAAGGAGGGGTGCAGGAGCGTGGCGCAGCCACACTGCGGCGAACCCCACCTTTGTAGCGTTGAGCTTTTGTGACACGCTCAGGGCGGTTTCCAACCGCCCTTATTTTTGCCCCTTTTTCCTGACGAACACCCAAAAGAGAGGTCTTATCTTATGACAAAGAAGCAGAAAAAGACGCTGAAACGTATCATTATTTCAGCGGTGCTGTATCTGGCCATTATTCTGGCTTCCAAACTGGTGGCTATACCCTGGTATCTGGAGCTGGTGCTCTTCCTGGTACCGTACTTCATCATTGGCCACGATGTGCTGCGCAAAGCTGTGCTGGGCATTGTTCACGGCGAAGTTTTTGACGAAAACTTTTTGATGGCCGTTGCCACTGTGGGAGCGCTCTGCCTGGGTGAGTTCAGTGAGAGCGTTGCCGTTATGCTGTTCTACCAGATTGGCGAACTGTTCCAGAGTTACGCCGTCGGCAAAAGCCGCAAGAGCATCAGCGATTTGATGGATATCCGCCCCGACAGCGCCAACCTGGAAACTGCCGACGGCACGGTAAGTACTGTTGATCCCGACGATGTGCCCATCGGCTCTGTGCTGGTCGTGCGCCCCGGCGAGAAAGTTCCCATTGACGGCGAGGTCATTTCTGGCGAAAGCACGCTGAACACCGCCGCCCTTACCGGCGAAAGCAAGCCTCGCTTTGTGCATCCCGGCAGCGAGATCATCAGCGGCTGCGTGAACGGCGACGGCCTGCTGAAGCTGCGCACCACCAAGCTGTACGGTGAATCCACCGTTGCCAAGATCCTGGACATGGTGGAAAATTCCAGCCTGAAAAAGGCCCGCGCTGAAAACTTTATTACCAAGTTTGCCCATTATTACACCCCCGCTGTCTGCATCGGCGCTTTGGTACTTGCCATTTTACCACCGCTGGTGCTGGGCGGCGGCTGGCTGACCTGGATCAGCCGTGCGCTCACCTTCCTGGTTATCAGCTGTCCCTGCGCGCTGGTCATCAGCATTCCTCTGAGCTTCTTCGGCGGCATCGGCGGCGCTTCCCGCTGCGGCATCCTCATCAAGGGCGGTAACTATCTGGAAGCACTTGCCAACACCTCCATTGCTGTGTTTGATAAAACCGGCACCCTGACCAAGGGCGTTTTTGCCGTCAGCCAGGTCAGCCCGGCCAACGGCTGCACCGAAAAAGAGTTGCTGGAACAGGCTGCTTTGGCCGAAAGCTTTTCCAGCCATCCCATCAGCAAGAGTCTGCGCGAAGCCTGCGGCGAGCTGGATGCCCGCCGTGCGACCGATGCTCAGGAAATTGCTGGCCACGGTGTCCGCACTATGGTGGACGGCCATGTGGTGCTGGCAGGCAACGCCCGCATGATGGACGACAGCAAGATTACCTACACCAAAAATACCGGCACCGGTACTGTGGTTTATGTGGCGCGTGACGGCCAGTTCCTTGGCTCTGTTCTGATCGCGGACGAAGTGAAGGAACACTCCAAGCAGGCCATTGCCACCCTGAAAGCCCAGGGCGTGCGTACCATCATGCTGACCGGCGACAGTGAAGCCGTTGCCAGCGAGATCAGCGGCCAGCTGGGGCTGGATGAATACCATGCCCAGCTGCTGCCCGCCGATAAAGTCAACCGCGTGGAAGAGCTGCTGGCCACCAAGGGCAAGAACGATATCCTGACCTTTGCCGGTGATGGCATCAACGACGCCCCCGTGTTGATGCGCGCCGATGTCGGCATCGCGATGGGCGCCATGGGAAGTGACGCTGCTATTGAGGCCGCTGACGTTGTTCTGATGGATGACGACCCGGCCAAGATCAGCCTGGCTATGAAGATTTCCCGCAAGTGCATGCACATTGTATACCAGAACATTGTATTCGCCCTTGCCGTCAAAGCCATCTTCCTGCTGTTGGGAGCCTTTGGCATTGCCAATATGTGGTGGGCCGTCTTTGCCGACGTTGGCGTTATGATCCTTGCCGTGCTGAACGCCATGCGTATGCTGATTGTTGAAAAGAACTAAGCGAGCGTTTTTTCCGGATCTTATCAAATAACATTAAAACATCCCGGAACGGTGTGCCGCCTGCTGTGGGCGGCTCCCATTCCGGGATATTTTGTTTCTTATTGGGAGACTTCCTCTTTCACTTTGGGGACATGCTATCTTTTCAATCAAACCGATCCATATAAATCATGGTTTGCTTCGGATCTCTGTGGACCTTTTCCTCCGGTCTTTATTGTTTCTTCTTCATTCTCCACTTTTCTGTTCCGGAAATTTTTCTTTACATAAAAAGCGCCTGTCTATTGCCGCCTACATACAAATTTTGCACTTATTACGGTACAAAAAGTGTTCTTTCCGCCTGCCGTTTTTTCGTTATTTTTACACGTATATGCAATTTTTGCAATATTTTTAGGCGTTTTCTCGCAGTTATTTCTTTCACAAGGCTATGCAATTCCGCTGTATGGAATGATTTTCCTCAATACGGAAAGCGCAACGCTTTGCAGGTTCCGGCAAGCGGAACAAAAATAGTGCTAAATATTCTTTCTTACTTTTGTCAACCCCTGCAATGGTATCCCATATTAAAAAATGTTACACTAATTATGACATAATTGTGCATAGGGCGGCCCGCCTGCCGCACGGCACACAAACAGCAGTGCGCACGGCACTGCCGAAGAGAAGGAGATTATTTTATGGCAAAAAATGCGATCGTCGGTCAATCCGGCGGCCCCACCTCAGTCATCAATTCCAGCCTGGCCGGCGTTTATGAAAGCTGCAAGCGCCGCGGTGCAGGTAAGGTGTACGGCATGATGCACGGCGTGGCCGGCCTGTTGGAGCGCCGCGTCTGCGTACTGGATGACAAGTTGAAAAGTGCCATGGACATTGAGCTGCTCAAGCGCACACCGTCCAGCTATCTGGGCAGCTGCCGCTACAAGCTGCCCGACTGGCACACCGCCGAGGGCGAAGCCGTATACCAGAAGCTGTTCGAGATCCTGGGCGAACTGGATATCGGCTATTTCTTCTACATCGGCGGCAATGACAGCATGGATACCATCGGCAAGCTGGCTGATTACGGTGCCCATATTGGCAGCGATATCCGTTTTATGGGCGTTCCCAAGACGATTGACAATGACCTGATGGTGACCGACCATACTCCCGGTTACGGCAGCGCCGCCAAGTACATTGGCGTTGTGATGAAGGAAATCATCCGCGATGCCACCGTATATGGCACCAAGTACGTTACCATTGTGGAGATTATGGGCCGCAATGCCGGCTGGCTGACCGCCGCTGCCTCCCTGGCAAAGGGTGAGGACTGCGAGGGCGTGGATATGATCTGCCTGCCCGAAGTTCCCTTTAATGTAGACCGCTTTGTGGAAAAAGTGGAGCGGATGCAGAAAGAAAAGCCTTCCATCGTGATTGCTGTTTCCGAAGGCGTTAAACTGGCTGATGGCCGCTATGTCTGCGAACTGGCCGACGATGTGCACGCAGTTGACGCGTTCGGCCACAAAGCCCTGACCGGCACGGCACGCTTTTTGGCCAACACCATTGCCCGCCGTCTGGACACCAAGACCCGCTGCATCGAGCTTTCCACCCTGCAGCGCTGCGCAGGCCATCTGACCAGCCGCACCGACATCACCGAAGCCTATCAGGTGGGCGGTGCTGCCGCCAAGGCGGCCTTTGAGGGCGTTACCGGCCAGATGGTGGCCCTGAAGCGCATCTCCAACAGCCCGTACCAGTGCACCACCGAGCTGCACCCCATCAGCGAAGTTGCAAATCTCGAAAAGAAGGTGCCGCTGAGCTGGATGAACGCCAACCACACCCAGATGACCGATGAGTTCCTGGCTTATGCCCGCCCGCTGATCCAGGCCGAGCTGACCCCGCTGTACATTGCCGGTCTGCCCCACCACATCTACATGAAGAATCAGAAGTGATCTCTCCTGCATTGATTTTTCTCAAGGCATGATGAAAGCCCGTCCGAGTTTTAGGCCCGGACGGGCTTTTTGCATTTCGGTATTTTCCGCTTTAGAACATCAGACCGCTGCGCCGACTTTGGGTGCGCCGCCTGCGATCTCCTCTGCCGTCAGAGGCTTTGCCTCCACCGGGGCATTCAGGCGCTCCTTGGCCACTGCCAGCATCAGCTTGATGCGGTTCTCCTGATTGACCTTGGTGGCGCTGGGGTCGTAATCGATGGGGGTAATGTTGGCACTGGGGTACAGGGCGCGGATCTTGTTCACCATGCCCTTGCCCACGATGTGGTTGGGCAGGCAGCCGAAGGGCTGGGCGCACACGATGTTGCCGTAGCCGCCCTGCACCAGCTCGATCATCTCGGCAGTCAGCAGCCAGCCCTCGCCCATCTTGGCACCCAGCGAAATGATGCCCTTGGGCTTTTCCACCAGCTCCTTGAAGGGGCCGGGGGCGTAGAAGCCTGCGTCGGCCTCAGCCTTGAGCATGGCGCGCTCGATGCCGTCCAGCCAGTTCAGGAACTGGTCAATGCCGATCTTCACAGCCAGCTTGCCGCCGTAAAGCACATGGTCCTCGCCCATGTTGAAGGCACAGTACTGCACAAAGCCCATCAGGCCCGGGAAGTTCACCTCGCAGTCCTGACTTTCGAGGAACTTCTGCAGGTCGTTGTTGCCCAGCGGGCTGTACTTGACGTAAATTTCGCCAACCACGCCCACCTTGACCTTGGGCACTCGGGTAACGGGGATGGCAGCAAAGTCCTTTGCGATGAGGGGGAAGGTGTGCTTCATCTCCTTGGAGGTGTAGCCCTTGCCTGCCAGCAGCACGCGGCCCAAGCGTTCCACCCACAGGTCTACCATCTTATCGGCAGCCCCCTTCTCGTTCTCGTAAGGTGCCACCTGATTGCGCAGAGCGCACAGCATATCGCCGTAGAAGACGCAGGCCAGCGCACGGCGGGCCAGCGGCAGGGTCATCTGAAAGCCACTGTCCTTTTCCAGACCCGAGAAGTTCAGGCTGGCCACCGGGATCTGCGGATAGCCCGCCTTGACCAGTGCCTTGCGCAGCAGATGAATATAGTTGGAGGCACGGCAGCCACCGCCGGTCTGGGTGATGAGCAGGGCGGTGTGGTCCAGATCATACTTGCCGCTGTTCAGTGCGTCCAGAAACTGACCGATGACCAGCAGGGCCGGATAGCAGGTGTCGTTGTGGACGTATTTCAGGCCCAGCTGTGCCACGGCGCTGCCGCAGTTGCCCAGGATCTCGCACTTGTAGCCGTCGTAGCGCAGGGCGTATTCCAGCAGCCGGAACTGAGTAATGGCCATGTTGGGGATGAGGATGGTGTGGGTCTGCTTCATCTCCGGGGTAAATTTGGGATAATTGTATTCCATAGGTTCCTCCTATGTATCAGGCTTCTGCCTTGGGGGCGGCCTTTTCCTCTGCCGCCTCGTCGCGCTCCTCCAGAGCGGCGAACAGGCTGCGCAGACGGATGTTGACCGCACCCAGATTGGTGATCTCATCGATCTTGAGCTGGGTGTAGAGCTTACCGCCTGCCTGCAGGATCTCGCGGGTCTCATCGGTGGTAATGGCATCCACGCCGCAGCCAAAGGAGACCAGCTGCACCAGATCCATATCCTTCTGGGTGGTGCAGTACTTGGCCGCCGCATACAGGCGGCTGTGGTAGGTCCACTGGTTCAGCACGCTGGTGGGGAACTTTTCCACCCGGTTGGAGATGCTGTCCTCGGTGACAACAGCCGCGCCGTGGCGGGTGATGAGGTGGTCGATGCCATGGTTGATCTCAGGGTCAACGTGGTAGGGGCGGCCAGCCAGCACGATGATGCGCTTGCCCTGACGGCGTGCCTCATCAATGATCTCGCTGCCCTTGACCCGGATCTGAGCCATGTGGGCCTCGTGCTCGGCGTAGGCAGCATCGGCAGCAGCCTGCACTTCCTTTTCGGAAATGCCGCCGAAGTATTTGGGCAGGACTTCCTTTGCCATCTTGCGGACAAAGTCCTTGGGGCGGTGGATGCCCACATAGTCATAGATAAACTTCTGGCCCTCCAGCTCGGGGCAGTTGCCTGCCAGAACTTCAGGGTAATAGGCCACCACCGGGCAGTTATAGTGGTTGTCGCCCAGTCCTTCGTCAAAGTTGTAGGTCAGGCAGGGGTAGAAGATGGCATCCAGGTGCATCTGGCTCAGGGCCTTGATGTGGCCGTGGCTCAGCTTGGCCGGGAAGCAGGCGGTATCGCTGGGGATGGTGGCCTGACCGGCCAGATACAGCCCCCGGCTGGACACCGGGCTGGTGTGCACGGCAAAGCCCAGCCTGGTCCAGAAGGTGTACCAGAAGGGCAGCAGCTCGTACATATTCAGGCAGAGCGGAATGCCAATGGAGCCGCGCTTGCCGGGCACGGGCTTGTAACCGGCCAGCAGCTGCTGCTTGTAGGCGTACAGATTCAGGCTGTCGTCCTCGCTCTTACCGGTCACGGGCTTATCGCAGCGGTTGCCGGAGATGAACTTGCGGCCATCGGCAAAGGTGTTGACGGTCAGCTGGCAATGGTTGCCGCAGCCGCCGCACTTGACGCTGACCACCTGCTGTGCAAACTTTTCCAGCTCCTGCTCGTCCATCATGGCAGAGGTGGTCTGGTTGTTTTTATGGCTCTGGCGCAGGCCGTACAAAGCAGCGCCGTAAGCACCCATCAGACCGGCAATGTCCGGCCGGATGACCTCCACGCCCATCTCCTTTTCAAAGGCGCGGAGCACAGCTTCATTATAGAAGGTACCGCCCTGCACCACGATCTTGCGGCCCAGCTCTTCCGGGCTGGAAGCGCGGATCACCTTGTACAGCGCATTCTTGACCACGCTGATGGACAGACCTGCGGAGATATTCTCGATGCTGGCACCGTCCTTCTGTGCCTGCTTGACCGAGCTGTTCATGAACACAGTGCAGCGGCTGCCCAAGTCCACCGGGCGGTCTGCGAACAGACCCAGTGCGGCAAACTCCTTGACGTCGTAGCCCAGCGCCTGCGCAAAGGTCTGCAAAAAGCTGCCGCAGCCGGAGGAGCAGGCCTCGTTCAGGAAGATGTTGCTGATTGCGCCGTCCTCGATCTTGAAGCACTTCATGTCCTGCCCGCCGATATCAATGATGAAATCCACGTCCGGCATAAAGTACTTGGCCGCGGTAAAATGCGCCACCGTTTCCACCAGACCGTAATCGCAGCGGAAGGCGTTCTTTACCAGCTCCTCGCCGTAGCCGGTGGTGGTGACGCTGGCCACCTGCAGCCCCGGATGCTCTTTGTAAATCTTGAGCAGCTGCTCCCGGATGAGGGGCAGCGGGTTGCCAAGGTTGGGCTGATAGTTGGTGTACAAGATCTGACTCTTTTCGTCCACCACCACCAGCTTGACGGTGGTAGAGCCGGAGTCGATGCCGATATGCACCGGCCCGCAGTGGGCACTAAAAGCCACGCGGGGCACACTATGGGACATGTGCCGTGCGTGGAAAGCCTCGTACTCCTCCTTGCTGGCGAACAGCGGCGGCTCGCTGGCATAGGTAGCAGTGGCGGCGTACTTGTCCAGCGCAGCGGCCACCTCGGTGAGCACAAATTCCTTGTCGGCATACAACGCAGCGCCCAGCGCCACATACAGCAGGCTGTTTTCCGGGCAGGTGCCGGTCACGTTCAGCGCTTCATCAAAGCTTTTGCGCAGCACGGTGCTGAAGGTGAGCGGCCCACCCAGATAAAGGATATTGCCCTTGATGGGACGTCCCTGTGCCAGACCGGCGATGGTCTGGTTGACCACAGCCTTATAGATGCTGGCGGCGATATCCTCGGTGCGGGCACCCTGATTGATCAGCGGCTGCACGTCACTTTTTGCAAAAACGCCGCAGCGGCTGGCGATGGTATAGGTACGCTGCGCCTGCTCTGCAGCCTTGTTCATTTCATCGGCGCTCATCTTCAGCAGGGTAGCCATCTGGTCGATGAAAGCACCGGTGCCGCCGGCACAACTGCCGTTCATGCGCACCTCGGTGCCGTTGGTCAAAAACAGGATCTTGGCATCCTCGCCGCCCAGCTCAATGACGCAATCAGTCTTTGGCATAAAGCGCTTGACCGCCACGCGGGTGGAGAACACCTCCTGCACAAAGGGCACGCCACAGCTGTCCGCTAAGCCCATACCGGCAGAGCCGGAGATGCTGAGCAGCGCCTTGCTGCCATGCAGCTGCTCGGCATCAATGCGCCGCAGCAGCTCCTGCGCCTTTTCCAGAATATGACTATAATGTCGTTCGTATGTAGAATATAGCAGTTCATCATGCTCGCCCAGCACCACACACTTGATGGTGGTACTGCCGATGTCAAGACCTACTCTCACCTTATTTTCCCTCCTAAGGACAAATAACCGGAGCATAACGCCCCGGCTGCCATGGCAAACAGCCGTTTGCGGCAAAGATGTGCAACGGCCGCTTTCTCTTTTCAGCAGCCCGCATTGCGCAGCTACGCTGTTTTCAAGCAGCATTCGCTATAAAAAATGCAGCAACTGCGTTTTTGCATACACTATTATTATAATCCAATCGCGGGCGGCATTCAATCCATGTTGTCTATTTTACACGAAAAAAATAGTATTTTTTGCTCAAAAGGCTGAACTTTTTGTGAACAAGTGTCTTTTTTTCCCGCAAAAAAGCCGCCGCACAGAGTTTGTGCGGCGGCCTTGTACCGACGGGATATTGAAATAATTTCTGCATGCGCTTTGGCTATTTCGAGCGGGAATCCCTCTCTACGACTCCACGCGTGAAAATGCCTTTGGATCGTTCTGTTTTCCTTACCGGTTCACGAAATTCAGCACCAGAACCAGCAGCAGCATGTGCACGGGGTAAAAGGCGTAGCAGGCATACTGGAAGGGCTTGCTGTGGTAGCCCTGCCGCCCGCGGTACAGCCAGATGGGCACCAGTGCCAGCAGCGCCAGACCCTGCTGGCAAAGTTCAAAGTCCATGCCGAAGAGCTGAATGGGATACATAAGCCCGCCCAGCAGCTCCACGTTGACCCAGTACAGCGCAGCCAGCTGCCCCAGCAGGCACCACCACTTGCGTCCGTGCCCGTGAAAAAAGTAGAAGACGAACACGGTCAGCACACCGGCACCGTAGTAGTCCACCATGCCCAGCGTGCCCAGCACCGCGCCCGCCGCCACCACAAGGGCGGATACCAGCAGATACGCCCATGTTTTCTGCTTTTTGCGCACGGTCTCCATCAAGTGGATGCCCAAAATGCCCAGCAGCAGCGTCCAGATGACGTTCTGGTGCACTGGGTAGAACCATGTACCGCCGTACATCAAATCGAAGGGCACTTCCGAAAGCAGAGCAAACAGCAGCAGCCGCAGGGTGTATTTTTTCAGGTCGTGGGTGTGAAAATAGCCCTCCACCGCCATAAAGGCAAAGATGGGAAAGGCCACACGTCCCGCACAGGTCAGCCATTCCTGTGCCGGCAGCAACGTCGCCCACAGGTGGTCCATCAGCATCAACGCCATAGCAAGGATATGAAGAGCCGCTGCGCTCAGGTCAAAGCGGGTCGCGGCAGTGGAATCGATCGGTTTGGTTGACATGATCCTACCTCGTCTTTGTCGAAATTTGGTCGTTCTGTCTGGAATACGAACAAGCCCCGCAAAGAATTGCAGCCCCGGCCAGATTTTTCCACCGCCGGGGCTGCAGGAATGCTTTATTCTTTCTGATGCGAATACCCCAGACACAAAAAGCTGGAGCCAAGGCAGAGCCATACCACTGCTGTGGAGTGATTCTCGCCGGTAACAAGATTCAGCACCGCAGCAAGAAAAAACAACAGTCCGCCGAGATAAAACAGATTGCATTTTTTCATAGAGCATTCCTCCGGTTTTGGTTTTTTCACCGGCTATTTTGGATACGGCAAGCGCAGGGGCAGCTGCCATTTTATTCCGCGTGCAAAGGGGCGCAGAGCGCCCGCCCGGCACGCAGAAAGTGTGTGCCCGCAACAGTCTGCGGGGCAAATTCATGAAGGGTGGCTTGCCTGCCTGCCCATGGAGACGTAAGCACAAAAGCAGAAATGCGGGAAGGAGCAAGGGACGGTTTCGGCGAAAAAGCGTCTGGCGGTGGCGGAAAAGCCGAACGCAAGATTTTTTCATAATAGCTGGCTCGTAAGGTGAGCCGTACCAAAACTTCCTTGCGGAAATGTGCAGCGTTATAGTTCATCTGCACCTGAACCGGCAACTGTGCACCCGGCGCTTGCCGCACCCAAAATAGCCGGTGGAACGTTTATTTAGTTTTTGGCGTTTTCCAGATAGATCTCAAATGCCTCGGCAAAACTGGCATTTACATCAAAGGGGACAGTGTAGTCCACCTTGGAGGTCACAAGGCAGAGGTCCAGCCGGTTGGAGGTTTCGTCTGCCTGCCGGTTCAGTTTGCTCAGCGCCGCATGGATGACCTTGCGGTCGTAGTTGATGGTGGTCACCCGCTTCACATCGCAGCAGTAGGAGATCTGGTTGCCCTCGGCGTTGAAGCGGTAGCCGGTGCCCCCGCCGGAGAGCAGCTGCTCAGAACTGCGCAGGTCGTTCATCCGTTTGAAGGTGCTGGCAATGCTCTGCCGCGCGGCATTCAGGCTGACCTCGCTGTCCATATCCATGTCCAGTGCATCCTTTGCCTTGCGGATGGCGGCAAACAGGCGGCTTTTTTCCTCCAGCAGATAGAGCATGAACCGGGCAATGTCGGTGATCTGCTCTGCATATTCGGTCTGTGCTACGTCCATAACGGTCTCGTCCTCGGCCTCGGGCATCACCTTATGGCGCAGATAGGTGTTGGCCACCTTGGTCACGTTGGCATCGCAGTCCAGAATGCCCTGTGCCTCGTCCAGCAGGGACTGGAGCTTGTTCTGGTAGCGGAATGCTTCCTTCAGGTTCATAGTCGTTCCCTCCATCTTGTTTTTTCTGCTTTCAGCTTACCACAGACTATCCGCCCGCGCAAGCTTTCCGGTAAAACAGGCAAAACGCCCGCCCCGGCATGACCGGGACGGGCGCTTTGCGTTTGCTATGACACTTATGGGATTAAGAGAATATCAGTGGTCAGCCGGCCACGCGCTCGGTACGGCCTGCCTCCAGCATATAGCGCAGGAAGCCGGTCACGTCGGCAGGGTCGGTCACGGTGAGGTCAAAGCCCTTCTTGGGGGCAGTGTCCATCATCTGCAGCATGGAGCATGCGGTAGCGTCCTTTTTCAGGTCGCAGGTCTTGCCGTTGTCCAGATGCAGCAGCACGCTGCCGTGGCTGGCAGAAAGCTGGCGCATGAAACGTTCCTTATCAAAATACTCGATCCGAAGCATAGGAATACCTCCTTGATGAAATGGTTTATGTTACACTTGCCGTCCAGTCCTCTTTGGACAGGCGGCGGGAGAATAGCGGTTTTGCCCGGCAGTGGAAACGCTTGCACAGCTTGCGTCCCGGCCGCCTTGGTGCTATACTGAGCTTGGAAGCTCTGATAGGATAATACCACAAAACAATCGCAAATAATAGAACAGAACCGCATAGTATATGCAACAAAATCGGCATTGATAAAAAACATTCAAAGTATTGCGGAAAGGAATTGGTGAATATGGCATATCAGACAAGCTGTGCATCCTATACCAGTGGCCGGGTGGGGCTGTCCAGCGCTACTGCCGTGGTGGCCGATGCCGCCGGGCGGGAGCAGACCCAGCACGGCAGCCCGCTGTTCCCCATCGCCTGCTATGCCGAGGATCTTTCCTGTTTTTCGGTGGCGTGGCACTGGCACGAGGAATTTGAGTTCATTCTGGCGGCGCTGGGGCCCATTCATGTGGACGTGAACAAGACCCGCCTGACCTTGCAGACCGGGCAGGGCGTGTTCATCAACTCCGGTGCGCTGCACGCGGTAGAGCCTGCCGAGGACAGCGCGCTGCTGCACTCCGGCGTGTTTCAGCCCCGGCTGGTCGGCGGCATGGACACCGTATTCTGGCAAAAGCTCATCCGCCCGCTTTTGCAGCCAGGCACACCGCCCTTCTTTTTGCTGGATGAGGCCGTGCCATGGCAGCGGCAGGTGCTGCTCTGCCTTCGGGAGGCGTGGAAGGGCGTGGCGGACGAGCCCTTTGACTACGAGAACCGGGTGCGCTACCACCTTACTGCCGCCCTGCGGCTGCTCATTACCCAATGCGTCAGCGGCAAAGTAAAGGTATCGGAGCAGGAACAAATTGCCTCGGAGCGGATGAAGCAGATGCTGCGCTATGTAGAGGAGCATTACGCCGAGGAGCTGACCGTGGAAAAGCTGGCCGGGTGCGTTGCCCTGAGCGAAAGCGCCTGTCTGCGCAGCTTCCGGCAGTTTCTGGGCATCACGCCCATCCAGTACGTCAAGCAGTTCCGGGTGGAAAAAGCCGCCGAGCTGCTGCGCTCCACCCGGCTCAAGACCGGCGAGGTGGGGCTGGAATGCGGTTTTTCGGACGCCAGCTACTTTATCAAGACCTTTCGGGAGATCAAGCACTGCACCCCCCGGGAGTACCGTATCCGCTTCTGCTAACATGAAAAAGAGGGACAGAAATGCCCGCAGGCATTTCTGTCCCTCTGATTTTAAAATGCAATTCCTTAAATCATGGCCAAAGCGCAAGCGGAGGCCATCTCCAATCGTCCGACACAAAAGAGGGCGCGCCGGTTCACCCGCCGGTTTTACCGGTGCAAAGACCCTGCCAGCGCTCCGGCGGGATGACCGGCTCGGTGACAAAGGCTTCGGGGTTCGGGGCAAGAACATGGCGGGTGACCCGGAAAAGCCCCTCGGCGTCGCACAAAATGCAGCTTGCATCGCCAAGTTTTGTGTTCCGGGCTGCGCCGCAGTCCAGATATGCCTGCTCCAGCTTGACGAAATCCTCCGAGATATGTGGCTGCTGCGCGTTGTAGTGACGGCGCATATAGACGTTGTGCTGCACCCCGGCTTCGTCCACCACGGTCATCTGCATGGGCTTGTCGGTCAGGCGGTTCGGCACGTTCAGTACCTCCTCCACGCTATGGATAAAGGTGTTGCGGGCGTGGGTGACCCCCAGCAGCAGCACCTTGCCGTGGGCTGCCCGCAGGCGGTCGTAGCAGCCGCCGGGGGTGCAGGGGGTGTTTGCGTCCAGTTCCCCTTCCAGATACGCAGCCGCTCCCTTGCCATAGGCCGCCATGCTGTGGGTGGGGTGCAGCGAGCGCAGCACGCCGGGGCGCTGCCGGAACAGCTCCGGCAGAATGCCCACGCAGCACGGGCTGCGGCGCACATCGAACACTCGGTTCTCCTCGTTGATGAACCGCCATGTGTGGGTGGGCAGCAGCAGCAAGCCCTCCGCAAAAAACTCCATCCATGCGTCCAGAACCGTGTCTGCGCCGCCCTCCACCGGGCCGATGGACTTCATGGAGGAATGGATCAGGATGGTCTCCGTTCCTGTCAGCCCCATCGCGGCAAGGTCGTGCTTGAGGTCAGCCTTTGTATATGCCATGTCATTTCTCCTTTTCGGGCGTTTTTGTTTACTTCCAGTTTACCGCCTTTCGGGCAGCAAAGCAAGCATGCACGCAAAAAGGCACCTGCCCTGCCGCATCTGCCGGAGACGATCCGGTATCTGTGGGGTATTTGTCCTTTCAGCTTTTTCAGCAAAATCCTGTATACAATATTTCAACCCACAGTGTTGCCGCAACAGTCAGCGCCGTGCTTTTCTATTGTAATATTTGACAGTTATTCTCTGTTTTCTTTATGCATTTGATACAACAGCCGCTTGATTGCGGCATTTTATCAACACTTTTCCCGCATTGCAAAGTGGTATATCCGTTTTTTCGCTTCAGGAGCAACTCTGTGTGTGCACGCAAATACTTGTATACAAGTGCTCAAATAAAGTTCCGTTCCAGCATTGACATTCCGCTGTCGGAACGGTACAATGATAGTAAGATCATATTTACCGGATAAATGGAGAACGACTATGGCTACATTACAGCACACGGATGAGCTCTATCATATTCTCGAGGACGAGATCTGCACGTTGAAGATTCTGCCCGGGGAAGCGCTGAGCGAGAACCAACTGTGCAAGCGGTTCGGTGTTTCGCGCACCCCCATCCGCAGCGTTTTGCAGCGGCTGGAGCAGAACCGCTTTGTGCAGATCATCCCCTGCAAGGGCACCATCGTCACTGCCATCGACATCGGCGTGGTGGATCAGCTCATCTTCCAGCGTGTTGCGGTGGAGGGCATGGTGTTCCGGGATTTTGTGCAGAGCTGCTCGCCCATGGAGATCCTTGCGGTAGAACACCTTTATAATGTGCTGCTGGAGGCCGCTGCGGGGCGCAGCGACCCGCAAAACTTTGATTTCAACCACTTCCTCAGCTGCGACCTTGCCATGCACGAGTACTGGTTCCGCAAGACCAGCAAGGAGTACCTTTGGGAGCAGATGACCCGCCCGCAGGCAGACTATTCCCGCTTTATCCGTCTGGACATCGTAGGCGCGCGCAACGTGTCCAGCGTTGTCAGCGAGCACGCCGAGATGCTGCGTATTCTGCGGGAGAAGGATCTGGACGCCATTGAGCCGCTGATGCGTACCCACCTGTACGGCGGCGTGAGCCGCATGGGCAGCAAGGTCTACTCGGACGAATACCGCGTCTACTTCAAGCTGCCAGAGGGCAAATAATAAAAAGGTCGCTGCACAGTCTCCTGTACAACGGCCTTTTTCTGGTTGCGCCAGCAGGAGTCGAACCTACGATGGGGGAGTCAAAGTCCCCTGCCTTACCGCTTGGCGATGGCGCATCATGCAAGATAGTATAACATATTTTCCGCTTTTCCACAAGAGGTGTGCCGCGTTTTTGCCGCTTTTTTCTGTGCGCTGCCTGCTGCATTTGCAGCGGTTCGAGTCGTTTTTTGGCTTTGCGGCAAAGGTTTTGCTTTTTCCATATCCTGCCATGTTTTTACGAAAGGTAAGTTTTGCGGGATGCGTTTTTCAAAAAGCGCAGTCTACACGGGCATAAATTTTATCTTGCAAAGGTGAAATTTATTTTTTTCTTGATTTTTCTTATTATTTTCTCAAAAGACTGTATTTTTTGTTGCGGTTCTGGTACACTGGATGTGATAAAAATAAGTTGAAGAAACTTCTCCTGCGTCCGGGCTGCACCCGGGCGAGACAGTGTCTCCATCTTTGTGAAGGAAAGCGAGGGATCTCATGAAAAAATTCCTGAAAACGCTGGTGGTCGGGCTTTGCCTGTTCACGCTGCTGTGCTGCGCACTGCCGGCTGCATTTGCTGCCGACAAAACTTCAGGGAGCAAAAAGGAAGAGAACGTGTACGCCATTGGTATGGATGCCCAAGGCGGCATCTGCTCTACCGTGGTCACCTACACGAACCTGTCCGGCAAACTGGAGAGCACGCCCGAGCAGCCTACCATGACGGGCTACACCTTTGACGGCTGGTACACCGAGCCGGTGGGCGGCAGCAAGGTGACCACCTCCACCGTGTTCACCTCCGATGCCACCATCTACGCCCACTGGACTGCCAAGGCCAGTACCACTACCGTACCGCAGCCCACCACCCAGCCTGCCACCACCCAGTGGCAAAAGTATGTAGGGCCTGCCCTTGTGGCCGGTGCCCTGCTTACTACTCTGCTGGTCGCCACCATGTTCTGAACACTGCTGTAAACGCAATGATACCATTGAAGAAAGGGATCTTACCATGACTACTTCTACCATGAAAATGCCCGCCAGCTATTCCGCTATCGAAGCCGAGGAGATGACCTATCTGGACGGCGGCGCCAGCAACGCTTATCAGGCCTTCCTGGACGTTGGTAAGGTGTTCAACTACATCGCCCGCATCTTCTCCGGTGCAAGCTCCATCATCAACAACGTCAACGTCATTTACCAGTCCTTTGTATCGCTGAACAGCCTGCTGGGCAGCTTCGGCAAGTAAAAGGATCACCCCCAAAGTTTGGATACGGGAGTCGCGCTTTTTTCGAAAAAGTGCGGCTCCCGTTTTTCGTAGGCGCACCGATTCAGTGCATTACTGCGCAGAACTTCGCGCCCCAGAATTATGAAGGAAAATTTTAACAATTCTGTGGTATATTACCTTCTTTTTGGGTGTTTTACATATAAAATAAAAAAATTTGAGATATTTTTTCGGCTTTATCTCTTGATTTTGTTTCCGATTTGTTATATTGTTGTTACAGGGAGTGTGCTAAAATAAGATAGTTTATAAAAGGTCTCTCCAGCCACGCAAATCGCGTGGCGACAAGCGATTTTTCAGGCATTTTCTTTAAGTTTTTTCAGTATTTTCGAAAGAAATTTCGTTATCTTTACATTCGGGAGTTTGTACGCAAATGGCAGATCGTGAACTGCGGCGGATGCACCGCGCTGAACTAATAGAGATCATCTATGCGCTGAAACAGAGCGAGGACCAGCTCAAGGCACAGAATGCCGCGCTCACCGCGCAGCTGCAGGACCGGCAGCTCCGGCTGGAAAGCGCTGGTTCCATCGCGCAGGCCGCGCTGGAGCTGAACAACGTGTTTGCCGCCGCACAGGCCGCCGCCGATGACTATCTGCATTCGGTACAGGCCAGCGTTGCGGACACCAACGCCACCGCTGCCAACACCCTTTCGCAGGCGCGCAGCGAGGCTAAACGCATTCTGGAACAGGCACAGGCAGACGCCGACAGTCTGAAAGCGCAGGCGCAGCAGGAATGCGACGCCATGACCGCCGCCGCCGCGCAAAAGCGCACCCAGACCGAGGCCGACTGCAAGGCCATGGTAGAGCGCGCCGAGCAGGAGGTGCAGCAGCGCTGGCAGGCATTTGACCACAAGGCCAACGAGCTGCTGGACCAGTATCGCAGCACAGACGGCCTGCCTTCGGAGGAAACATGAAAAAACGCGATATCCGGTTCGCTTCCATCCCTTCCACCGAGGAAGTGGCCGCAGAACGTGAGCGTCTTGCGTACCAGAGCCGCTACCAGCGGGTACTGCGCAGTACGATCTATATTCTGGTGGTGGTGGCCGCAGTAGCCGTGCTGCTGGCTACGCTGTTTTTGCCGGTGCTTCAGGTCTCCGGCGACAGCATGAACCCTACGTTGAATGATAAGGACATTATCCTGCTGGTAAAATCCAACCACATTGAAAACGGTGAGTTATGCGGGTTTTACTGGCAGAACAAGCTGCTGCTCAAGCGCATCATCGGGCAGCCCGGTGATGTGATCGATATGGACGTGAACGGCGTAGTCTCGGTAAACGGCGTGGCGCTGGACGAACCCTATGTGGACGCGCTGACCGTGGGCGAATGCGACATCCGGTTCCCCTATCAGGTGCCGGAAAACCGCTACTTCGTGCTGGGCGACCACCGTGCCACCTCTATCGACAGCCGCAGCAGCGTGATAGGCTGCGTTGAAAAAAGCCAGATCGTTGGCAGGGTTTTCCTGAGGATATGGCCCTTGTCCAGCTTCTCGTTGATCCATTGACCCCGGGAGGAGGTATTCCGTTATGAACGACATTCTTAAAACGTACATGGAGCGGTTCCGCGAGAACCGGCACACCCTGCGGCGCTACACCGCATTTGTGCTGGCACTTGCCATGATCACCACCCTGTTCGTGAACTGGCAGCTGCATGGCGTGGGCATCTCGATGACCGCGCAGTACCAGTGCGGCGAGGAGGAGCACACCCACACCGCGGATTGCTACACCAAGGTGCTCACCTGCGGTTACGAGGAAGGCGAGCTTGAAAACGCGGACGAGGTGGCCGCCGCTGCTGCGACCAGCCAGCCCACCATTGAGGAAGAGCCCGCGCCGCTGTCGCTGGAGCCGCAGATCGAGTTTGTGCCCCACGAGCACACCGAGGACTGCTACACCGAGGTGCAGACCCTGACCTGCATGGAAGAAGAGCACGTCCACGATGACGACTGCTTCGACCCCGAGGACGGCAGCCTGATCTGCGACAAATTTGAGCATACCCACGACGAAAGCTGCTACACCACCGAGTATGAGCTGACCTGCGGCTTAGAGGAGGGCGAGCTTGTGGAGCAGGTGGTGGAGCCCACCCAGAGCGCCGAGCTGGCGGCTATGGCTGTGGCCGAGCCCGTAGCGCTGGAGCCGATGGTGGACACTGTGGAGCCCATCTACCACCACCACACTGACGCCTGCTACGAGGAAGTGCTCACCTGCCCCCTGCCGGAGCACCATCACACCGTTGCCTGCCTGAGCGACACCTCCGCCGACCTTGAGACCCCCGAGGAGTGGCAGGCCGCCAACGCCGAGGCCGCGATGACCGGCAACTGGGCCGAGGATCTGGTCAGCGTGGCGCAGACCCAGCTGGGCTACGAGCAGAGCGAGAAAAACTTTGAGATCGACCCCGCGGACGGCGTGACCCTGCGCTACTACTCCCGCTACGGTCAGTCCTACGGCAACCCCTACGGCGAGTGGGACGTGATGTTCCTCTCTTACTGCCTGAAGTACGCCGGTATCCCCCAGAGCGCTATCCCGCAGGAGGCCAGCGTGCTTGCCCTGCGCAGTTCCATGAGCGACATGGACTGGCTGCTGGACGGCGAGGATGGCAGCGCCGCCAATGTGGGCGACATCGTTATTTATAATAAGTACGTCACCCGCACCGTGGCTGTGGACAGCAGCGCCGACGGTGCAGCGGACGATCTGGACGACCAGTTCAGCATGGACGCTGAGGGCGAGAACGGCGCAGAACTCAAGGAATCCGGCGCTGCTGCGTTGGATACCGCCACTGCCGCCGAGGACATGACCACCCTCGATACCCCTGATCTCCCCGACACCGCCAACCCGGAGCAGCCCGCCGCAAAGCCGGTGGACAGCGCCGACACCGCTGCGCCCAGCGTGGGTTCCCCCGCTGCGCTGCCGAGCCGCAGACCACTACCGTGACTGATGCTCAGCCCGTGGAGACCGTGGGCATCGTGAGCAGTGTGGACAGCGACGCCGACACGCTGACCGTCATCTCCGGCGATGTGGACGGCAAGGTGGCCGAGGTCACCCTTTCCAACGCCGAGGTTCTGGGCGTGGTGAGCGTTGCCGCCGCCCAGTACGCCGACACCTACGGCGGCCAGCTGCCCACCATCTCCGCCAGCCGTCCGAACCGTGCGCCCGCACTGACGGCGGGAGCACCGACCCCGGTGGAAACTCCACTTTCCCATGATTTCACAGATAATATTACCTCTGCAAAATTGCAGTATCGCGAGAACAGTTGGGAGGACTGGCAGGATATTCAGGATAATTCCGATGTCGATGAAAACGATCAGATTCAGGCTGTTCTGGAATACACACTGCCTCCCTGCACGCTGTCTTCTGATTTAAACACCATCAAGTATCCCCTGCCGGAAGCTTTAAAGAATTTTACAGAAAACGGCATCGTCTATAATTCCAGCAAAGAAGCTGTTGGCGTTGGCAAAGTAGAAGGTGGTTATGTTTCCATTACTTTCTACGATGCGTATGTGCAAAAAAATGCTAAAGGTTCTGAAATCAGTGGTTCCTTGGCTTTCGATGGCGAAGCCAAGGAAATGAACATAAAGCACGACACGGAAACCACAATCAAGTTCAACGATAGCCACTCCAGCAAGATCACCATTAAGAAAGATTACAATAAAAAGGGTGATCTTCACACCCAAAAGTATACCAGCGACTATGACCTTGAAAATGGTACTGTAAAGTACACCGTAAAAGTATCGAGCACCTATGGTACAGCCGGTAATCCTGTTCAGCTGGAAGATATCATGACCGATATCAAGCTGGATACGGCAAAGGGCATCACGGTCGTAAAGAAAGACGGTACTCCTGCCAGTATCAACGGTCTCACTTATAAAGCCGACGACAAGGGCTTTACCGGCACATTGCTCGCGCTTGGCGAAGATGAGTATTACGAGCTGACCTATTGGGGCGTGCTTCCTTCGGATTTGAAGGGCGGCAACGTTACCACGAACAATAAGATCCATGTCGAATCGACAAATTCTGATAATGAAAAGATTGAGAGTGACGCTTCGGTAGATTTCAGCTTTAACACTGTGAAAAAGCAGGGCGTTAAAAATAGTGACGGCACCATCTCTTGGACGGTCAGTCTGAACGAAAATCATGCCAACATGAAGGACTGGATCCTGAGCGACGAGTTGAACGGCAGCGCCTACACCGGCACTGTTACAATTACTCCCTCGACAGGTACTTCCTTTGACGTTCCGCTGCCTTACAAATTTGGCTCTGACACCGCTGATACGGATACTACCGCAAGCTACATCATCACTTACAAAACTACGGACGATCACCCCTATAACACTTCGCAGGTCACAAACAAGGTGATCCTGAAGGACGACAAGGGCGGCGATAAGGGTTCTTCCGAATACGGTGTTGAGGTTGGCAGCAAGGACGCCTATTTCAAGACCGGTACCGGCGTTACCGATAATGGCGATGGTACTTTGACCCTTAACTGGGAAGTTGAATTGATCATCGACAAGGATTATCCTGCCGGGGGATGGAAATGGTGTGATTATGCATCTTATTACAGCGAGTGCAAACAGTATTTCACGCCTGCGCAGCGTACAGCGCTGTATGCTGAATTAAATCGTGTTCTCGGTCACTCTGATTATACTGTTACCGACGGTTATCATCCGAAAACTGATGACGGCACTGGAAACTGGGGTTCGATTGGCATTGTTGGAAACCGGCCTTTGCAAAAAGATACCGTTTTGAAATTCAGCTTTTCTACTACGGCTGAGTGTCCCAGTACCAAAACTGATTTCAAGAATCACTGTACCTTCAACGGTTACACTTTTGAAGGCACGAACACCTACAAACCAGGCGGCAATGCAGTTGTAAAGAAGCTTGATAATCGTACCAATTCCGAGGCTAACAGCAGCCACGACTACGACGATATCAATGGTAAGCTGGAGTGGAAGGTCGAAGTCACTTTGACCGAAGCCTTTAAGGCTGTTGAAAGCGGACTTGAGTATATCGAAATTACCGACACGCTCCCCTCCGGTGTAAAGATTTCGGACATTGATATCAAAACCAACAATTACTGGGGTAAAAACGGCGAAGAGAAAAACGACAGTGTGTGGAAGCTTCACACATGGATCAACAATGATGCATCCGGAGGTGCTACTGGGCATGGTCCCGACATTCCCGTTACAACCACCACTGTTGGTGATCATCAGGTTGTTAAGCTGCGTATTCCCCTGCAGCTTTTGAAGTGTCTCGTAGCAGATGAAAAGATCAATATTTATGTAACTACTGCCATCAACGATCCAGCGAGCTGGGGAAGCACGCAAAAGAACTTTACCAATGAAGTCAATGTGACTGACAGCACCTCGAAGGATTGGGGTACAGCCTCGCAGACGCAGGAGATCACCTACAACAGCCTGCATGATGCTGTGCAAAAGAGTGGCAGGCAGGTTGACGTAAGTGAAGCTGCCGATACAGTGGAGTATACGGTTATTGTCAATCCCGATGGGCAGACAATTCTGGGCAACCCCAATATCAAGCTGACACTTGTTGATGATCTTGCGTACACTTATGACCCCTGGTATAACAATAAGCTCATCACGCTCAAGCCTTCCAGTGTTGCCGTGTATGAATACGATAAAGCTACCAATACCCTTGGAAGCCCGCTAACCGTTTCAGAGTATTCGTATCTGTACGAAACCATCGGTTATGGTTCCGGCACCGGTACAGAAAACCGCATTAACCGCCTGACTTTCACCTTGCCAAACGCAAAACCGCTTGCAGTGGTTTATCGATACCTTTCTAATGCTTCTCACGACATCACTTTGAACAACACCGCAACCTTGTTGGCACAGGACAAAAAGATCACCTCTGTTACGGATAGTCAAAACGTTAAAATCACTTCCAGCTCTTGGAATGCCAATGCCAAAGAGGGCGTATACGCCTACAAGGTGGATAAAGACAATAACGGTCTGTATCTGTCTGGTGCAAAGTTCAGCTTTTATGCGTGGGACAGCACTAAAAACGATTGGTCTTTGGTGACCAATCAGATCGTCACGGACGACGATGGTCAACTGGTTGATGGGGAAGGGCATAACCTTTCCAAAATCATGGACGAAAATAACGTTCAATTCCGTAATCAGGCATTCAAGCTTGTGGAAACGATGCCTCCTGCCGGTTATATCCTTGATCCCGACAACGCCTACTACTTCTATATCCCGGATAGTGATAAGAGTAAGTATCCAGAGAACCTTCCCGCTGACCTGAGTGCTTATCATGCATTATCCGTTGGCGGATACCTCTATCTTACCAATGAGAAGGAGCAATCTCAGGATTACGAGCTTCCCTCTACCGGTGGCACCGGTACACTCCCGTACACAGCCGTAGGCGGCACAATGATGCTGTCTGCGCTGGCATATAGTTTTATCCACCGCAAGCGCAGACACGAAGGGAGGGCAGATGACTAAACTGCACTTCCCTGCCGGACGCCCGGAGCTTAAACCCCGCCCGCCCAGCGCAAAGTTTACGCATTAGTCCGAACACAAACCACACCCCTCTCCACCCCCTGTGCAAAATGCAGGGGGCGGCAAGGGGCAGAGAAAAGAAAGGAGCTTTTCTCCATGAAGAAAGCAATGAAGAAACTCATGGCTGCGCTGCTGGCAGTTGCTATGGTTTGCGCCATGGCGATCCCGGCGTTTGCAGATGGCAGCAGCTCTACCAGCTCTGCTGCTGTTACCCGGTACACAATCACCGCACCTGCTAACGGTCACACCTACGAGATCTACCAGATCTTTACCGGTGATTATGATGCACTCCAACCGTCCATGCTCACCAACATCAAGTGGGGCAAAAACGGCACTGGTACGGCTGGCGAAGCTGTTGAGCAGACTGTTCTGGACGCACTTTCCAAGGTTGCTTCCTACACAAGCGACAGTGATAAGCTTGACGTTATCGATAAATATGTCACTCTGACCAATCCTGTAGAGACCATTACAAACGGTGGTTCTGTTGAAGTTGTTGGCGGCTATTACTTGATTAAGGACCAGGATGGTTCTGTGCCTTCCTCTGAGACTTATACCCCTTACATTGTTTCCGTTGTTGGCAATGTTGACATTAAGCCGAAGAGCAATGAGGTTCCTAAATTTACCAAAAAGCTGAAGGACACCAACGATACTACCGGCGTTATTACCGGCTGGCAGGATTCTGCCGACTATGATATCGACGATAAAATCCCCTTCCGCCTGCAGGGCACTGTTTCCAAGGACTATGATTCCTATAGCAAGTATTACTACGCTTTCCACGATGTGGAAGAAAAGGGTCTGACCTTTGACCCCAGCTCTGTGAAAGTTTTTGTTGGCGATGAAGTGACCGGTACTAAGATTGATGCTAGCAATTATACTGTCGTTACCAGCCCGACCGATGGCTGCACCTTTGAGATCGTGTTTGATGATCTGAAAAATATTTCCATTGTTACTGCTAAATCTATCATTACCGTTACCTACGAGTCCACGCTGAACACGGACGCTGTTCTGGGCGCACAGGGCAACGTCAACACGGCAAAGCTGGAGTACTCCAACAACCCGCGCGGTAATGGCACGGGCACAACCCCTTGGGATAACGTCATCGTCTTTACCTACAAGGTGGTTGTGAACAAGGTCGATCAGGCTGGTCAACCTCTGGATGGTGCAGAGTTCACTCTGACCAAAAAGCTCAATGACGGCACGGAAGTTGATATGCCTATGAACATTGACACGTCCAAGAAGTCTCTGTTTACGCTGTCCGGTCTGGATGACGGCGTGTACACACTGACCGAGACTGTAACCCCCGCCCACTACAACACCATCAGCCCCATCACCTTTACTGTCAACGCTGATCATACTATCACTTGGGAAACCGAGCGTCGTGAAGATATCCTGACCTCTTTGAGCGGCGACACGGCGAGCGGTGAAATCACCTTTACTTCTAGCAAAACCGACGGAACTCTGACTACAAATGTCATCAATAATATCGGCACTACCCTGCCCGGCACCGGCGGCATCGGCACCACCATCTTCTATGTGATCGGCGGCGGCCTGATGGTTGCAGCAGCCATCCTGCTCATTACCAAAAAGCGCATGG
>ENA-OVGE01000938-OVGE01000938.1-human-gut-metagenome-genome-assembly--contig:-NODE-938-length-25185-cov-3.128532_pt1 | contig 25185 bp, 20 predicted proteins | sample MGYA00237769_ERZ505417 | MGnify/ENA primary metagenome ERZ505417 (study PRJEB26158, sample SAMN06016403) | human gut metagenome | biome: human gut; feature: ankylosing spondylitis patient; material... | reverse complement strand
CTTTGCCTGAAGCGGAAAGAATTAATAATTGATCCGGATTTCCAGAGGCATGATGTCTGGAAACAAAGGCAGAAGTCTGAGCTGATCGAATCGATCCTAATGGGAATTCCTATACCATTAATGTATTTATTTGAGGATAAGAATGGGAAGAAGCAAGTTGTTGACGGGCGACAAAGGATAAGTGCTATTCTGGATTTTCTGGAAGGAAAGTTCAAATTGAATAATCTGAGAATATTGAAGCAGTTTAATGGATGTTGTTTTGCGGATTTGGATTTGAAGCAACAGGGAGTTATTGAAGACTTTCAATTACTTTTTTACATTATACAGCCTCCGACTCCTGAGCGGGTAAAGTATGATATCTTTGATCGGGTAAATCGGGGAGGGACTCCGTTGAATAAGCAGGAAATGAGGAATGCCTTATACCGTGGACGTTGCACACGGATGTTGGATAAACTTTGCTGTTCTCCCGAATTTTTGATTGCGACAGGGCGCTCTATTAATAAAGAAAGGATGAAAGACCAATATGTCGTTTTGCGGGCAATCGCCTTTCTTATGTTGCATCGTGGAGAGTTTAAAGATATTCCGGCTCTCCAATACCGGGGGGATATAGATGATTTTCTGGCTCGTTTTATGGTTTATGTGAATGATAATGCACCTGAAAAATTGATTGTAGATTATGAGAATCTATTTATTCGCTGTATGCAGATCAGTTATGATCTTTTAGGAGAAAATGGTTTTCGTTTTTCGGGAAATGGGATTAGAAGACCTATAAACATGCCTCTCTTTGAGGCATTAAGTTATTTGTTTTCTTTTGTCCCTGAGAAAATTGATTACACATGGGCGTCAAGACTCATACTGGATATAGAATCTGTAAAGGAAGAGTTTGATGATTCCCGTTATTTTTCCGGTAATATAGACTCGACTACAAGTGTCTCTTTCAGGTTTGATCGAATGGATAAAATAATAAACAGGATTCAGTTATGATAAAACATATACAAATAAAAGACTATAAATGTCTTCATGATGAGAACTTGGAGATAAAGCCTTTTACAATTGTAACGGGTGTTAACTCGGCAGGTAAGTCAAGTTTGATACAGTCGGTATTACTTCCTGTTCGCAGGATAGGAAAAAATGGACAAATTTTACTGGATACTATTGTGAATCTGACATTCGATACGATTAGAAATAAGTATTATAATGCAAAAAGTGTCAGGGTCGATATCGATATCGATAATGTGCATATTTCCTATCACGGAACAAATGAACTCTCTTTGGTTTTTCTTCCTTCGGAAGAGGATGCCAGCATGCCGATCGACATAGAGCAAAATTTATACTATTTGTCTGCCAATAGAATCGGGGCGGAGTTGCATTCCAAAATTTCGCCACAGTTTAAAGTGGGCGTAGTCGGTGAGTATATAGTAGGTTCATTTGAAAAAGAAAAATCTAATCCTTTAATGCCGGAATTGATTAAAGATGATTCCTCTTATACTTTATCTGCTCAGGTGAATTATTGGTTGTCTTATATTTTAGATATACCGACGGAGTTGCAGACGGAACGCCGTTTGGATGATGTGGTCGAGGTACAGTATAAAAGTGATGGGTTGGGGAATATTTCGCCTTTCCAGTTGGGAGCTGGCGTAAGTTATCTTACCAAAATGTTGATCATGTGCTTGCGGGCAAAAAAGAATGATGTTATTCTTATCGAAAATCCGGAAATCCATCTTCATCCGGCCAGCCAGGCAAAGGTTGGTGAATTCTTGGCCTTTATTGTTAGAGCCGGTATACAGGTAATCATAGAAACACATTGCGAACACCTTATATATAAGGTCGGTTATGAGATTTATAAAAAGCGTTTTTTGAAAGATGATGTGACCATTTTGTATAAAGAGGGCATCCAGAATCCGTTCATTGTACTTGGTTTTAAAGAGGATGGCAAGTTTACTCGTGACTTCCCGGAAGGTTTTTTCGATGCGACTTTAGCTGAACTACTTGAAATGGAATAATATGGGGAAATATAGTTTTGTGTTGTCTGATACTTTGTATAAGCAATATTATTTGTTTAAGGAGCATCAGGACTATGATAAAGATATACTCTTGCACTTGCTTAAGTTTCGTTGTGGCGAGTTTCTGACCAATACCAGACAATTAGATGATATCGGGATTGGCGATCGTGTGTCGAAAAGTCTTTATGACTCTTTAAAGCATGCCCGGTTAACAAAGCAGACTTTGGAAGAACTGGCAAGAAAGACTGACTATAAATTGATATTGTGTGATGACAGAACGGATTATCCGTATGTCAATATCATGTCCGATCAGATCAGTAGCCATATCACCGGTTGTTTTTATAGAAATGCCCATAGAGACAAGGCGATCAGGCACATAAGAGCACTATGCCAGGATGCGAAAAAAATATGCCTGTACGATCAATACCTGAATGCCTGCAAGGATGTCTTGAAATTGATTTTGCCGAACAAAAAAGTAGAACTTGTCTATCATTCGAAGCATTTGAATGATAGTGCTGTTGCTGATTTGCAAAAGTATAATCCTCAATGGTCTTTTTCTTTGGATGATTCACTGTTGACCCATCATGATCGATATATCGTGATTGATAATAAAATGGAAATCATCTTATCCAGCGGTTTTATGTATTTGGAATTGACGGGTAAGGAACTGACTTATGTGGTGAGGCCTGTTCAGGAAAACAGGCTGTTGGTGAATGGCTGAAGAAAAATGCGGAATAAAGGGCTATATCGTATTATCTTCTTTCGCGAATACAGAAAAATTTCTATATTTGCACCGCCTTTAATTAGGAATCAGATACTTTCTAAATAAATCAGATTAAGAAATGACAAAGAGTGCATTACAAATTGCAAGAGCAGCTTACCAGCCAAAGGTTCCCGCTGCATTGAAAGGCGCTGTAAAAGCCGTAGATGGTGAGTATACACAATCAGTTGCCGATCAGGACGAAATCAAAAAGTTATTCCCGAACACGTACGGAATGCCTGTCGTTACTTTCGAAAAGAGCAACGAAAAGAAAGAACTGCCGGCAATGAATGTCGGTGTGATCCTTTCCGGTGGTCAGGCTCCTGGTGGTCATAACGTGATTGCAGGTCTGTTCGACGGTATCAAGGCTAACAACGCAGCTTCTCGTCTGTATGGCTTTATCCTCGGACCTGGTGGTCTGATCGATCATAAATATATGGAACTGACTGCTGACATTATTGACGAGTACCGCAACACGGGTGGTTTTGATATGATTGGTTCAGGCCGTACCAAACTGGAAACAAAAGAACAGTTCGACAAGGGGCTGGAAATTCTGAAAGAACTGAACATCAAGGCTCTGGTTATCATTGGTGGCGACGACTCCAACACAAATGCTTGCGTACTGGCCGAATACTACAAGGCTACGGGGGCCGGTGTTCAGGTAATCGGCTGTCCGAAGACGATCGACGGTGACCTGAAGAACGAGCAGATCGAAACTTCTTTCGGTTTCGACACGGCTTGTAAGGTTTATTCCGAAGTTATCGGTAATATCCAGCGTGACTGCAACTCGGCACAGAAGTACTGGCACTTCATCAAGCTGATGGGACGTTCTGCTTCTCACATCGCTTTGGAATGCGCTTTGCAGACTCAGCCGAATATTTGTATCATCTCCGAAGAAGTTGAGGAAAAGAACATGTCTTTGGACGATATCGTGACTTACATCGCCGGAATTGTAGCAAAACGTGCTGCCGAAGGCCACAACTTCGGTACGGTGCTGATTCCCGAAGGTCTGATCGAATTCGTTCCGGCTATGAAACGCCTGATCGCTGAGCTGAACGACTTCCTTGCTAAACACGATGCCGAATTCAAGATGATCAAGAAGAGCGAACAACGTGCTTACATCATTAGCAAGTTGACAAAAGAAAATTCCGATTTGTATGCTTCCCTGCCGGAAGGTGTGGCACGTCAGTTGTCACTCGATCGCGACCCGCATGGAAACGTACAGGTTTCTCTGATCGAAACAGAAAAATTGCTGTCAGAAATGGTTGGCAAGAAGTTGTCAGAATGGAAGGCCGAAGGCAAATATGTCGGCAAGTTTGCTGCACAGCACCACTTCTTCGGTTACGAAGGCCGTTGCGCTGCTCCATCCAACTATGATGCGGACTACTGCTATTCTTTGGGTTATACGGCTTCTTGCCTGATCGCCGCCGGCAAGACTGGTTATATGTCTTCCGTACGCAACACGACAGCTCCGGCTGACAAGTGGATCGCTGGTGGTATCCCTGTAACTATGATGATGAACATGGAAAAACGCCACGGCGAAATGAAACCTGTTATCCAGAAAGCTTTGGTTAAGCTCGACGGCGCTCCTTTCAAGAAATTTGCTGCTAACCGCGATGAATGGGCTATGACGACAAGCTATGTTTATCCTGGTCCTATCCAGTATTTTGGTCCGACTGAAGTTTGCGACGAACCGACTAAGACATTGCAGTTGGAACAAGCTCAATAATATATTTGACGATATATAATCAATCAATAATGATAGAGGTAAGGCACTTAGCTTTACCTCTATTTTATTGTCATACTATCATGCTTTGCTGTTGAAACTATGAATGTCAAGCCCCACATAAAATGATAGTTGGCATGACAGTTGTTTTTCTATGATTGTACTATCATGGGTGTGATCGCTTTTTTACGCGTACTATATGGTTTATTATCAGATATGTAGTTGCTTTTGTCTGTCGAGATCCGGATCTCAGTTATCTGCAGACCAGGGTTTCGATAGCTTTCAGATGGGGGTGTAAAAAGTGTTAAAATGGGCGTCTTGAGAAGAATATCTGGTTGTTTAATATTAAAAATACTGTTATTTATGGCACATTACTATGTAGTCCGGCAAAAACTGGACAAGACGGGAGCGGAAGATAAAGTACGCTATTATGGTGTTCCGGTTACGTGCGGGCGGGTTTCAACGAAAAAGCTGGCTGATTTGGTTGCCGATCGTTGCTCGTTGAGCCGAGGTGATGTGTTCGCTTCGGTTTGCGAGATCGGAGGGATGATTCTTGAATTGTTGAAAGACGGCTATTCCGTGGAGTTGGACGGGTTGGGTGATTTTTATCTTTCGGCAGGGAGCGAAGGCTTCGAAGATCCGAAAAAATGTACTCCCCATCGGGTGAAGGCGCGTCGTGTCTGTTTCAGGATGGCTCCCTGTGTGAGAAAGAGCATGAAATTTGTCAAATTCGAAAGAAATCCTTGGTAATGCAAATCACATATTACAGGCATAAAAAAGGCGTGTTGCGGATGCACTCGCGTGATATGGAATATATTGTCGGGTTGCTGAAAAACGGCAAAGATGCGGAAGCTATATTGTCGGTTCGTCGAAAATTGAATATGGCGTTTTTGGCACGAACCACGGATTTGTCCGGAAAACTACCGGTCCTGGCTTTTGGCTCGACGTTCAAGAAGAATGGCGATGGAATACAGTTGAGGCGCTATAACGGGTATGTCTTGTTGGAAGTGAACGGCTTGGAAAGCCAGAGTGAGGCGGAGGCCGTCCGCCGTGAAGCTGCCGCCCTGCCGCAGACCTTGCTGGCGTTCGTCGGGCTGAGCGGGCGTTCGGTCAAGATCGTGGTTCCTTTTGTGCTGCCCGACGGCTCGCTGCCGAAAAAAGAGGAGCAGGCCCGTATGTTTCATGCTGCGGCTTATCAGCTGGCGGTGCGGCATTACCAGCCGCAGTTGGGCAGCATTATATCGTTGAAAGAACCGTTCCTGTCGCGGGGGTGCCGGATGAGTGTGGATCCGGACGCCTATTACAATCCGGATGCGGTGGCGATCCGGATCGAGCAACCTTTGCAGATGCCGGACGGGGGTGACTTGAAGATCGTGCCTTCTCCGGTTCGGGATCCGTTGGAGATGATGGCTCCGGGAGCGGATCGGAACGGGCAGATCGCCACGCTGTTCAGTGTCATCCTGATGGAGATGACGCGCCGGTTTTCAGAAAGCCCGGAAGATGATATCCAACTGCTGTTCATCGACTTGGCGCAAGCTTGCTGCCGGCTTGGAATACCGGAGGAAGAGGCGGTGGGCTGGACATTGCGCTATGAGGCTTTGAAAAAATATAAGATAGACGTCCGTATGGCTTTCCGTACGGCATATACGTTGGAGAATGTTTCAAACCGTGCGGAGCCGCTCTCTTCCGTCCCGCCATCCATGTCGTTGGTGTTGCGGTTGGACGAGTTTATGAACCGGCGTTATTTCTTCCGGACGAATGAGATGAGCGGTGGAGTGGAATATTTGGACCGTTCGATGATACAGTTCGTTTACAAGCCTTATACGACGAAAGTCCGGAATTCCATTTGCCTGGAAGCCCAGCAGGAAGGGTTGAATGTATGGGACAAGGATATCGACCGGTATGTCAATTCCGATCGTGTTCCGATATATCATCCTATCGACCATTTTCTTGGGAATCTTCCGGCTTGGGACGGAAAAGAACGCATCAGGGCATTAGCCGGGCGTGTCCCTTGTGACAATCCGGTATGGGGAGATTTGTTTTACCGCTGGTTCCTAAGCATGGTGGCACATTGGATGGAACTGGATTCGGAACACGGGAATAGTACGACACCTCTGTTGGTCGGTGGCCAAGGGTGTGGGAAGTCCACGTTTTGCTTGAATTTGTTGCCACCAGTGTTGCGTCCTTATTATACGGACAGTATCGATTTCGGCAATCGCCGTGGGGCGGAGTTGGCTTTGCACCGGTATGCGTTGATTAATATCGATGAATTTGATTCAGTGAAAAGTTCTCATCAAAGTTTTTTGAAGCATATCCTGCAAAAAGCGGTTGTGAACACTCGTTTGCCTTATCAGAGTGCGAGCCGTAACTTGCGTCGCTATGCCACGTTTATCGCGACCAGCAACAATTATGATTTGCTGACGGATCCGACCGGTAGCCGCCGTTTCATTTGCGTGGAGGTGAAGGGGCGGATCGATTATGCCCAGCCGATCGATTATGATCAGTTGTATGCGGAAGCGAAAGAATTGTTGAGGCGTGGAGAACGTTTTTGGTTTACTCCGGAGGAAGAGGCGCTGATCACTGAAAACAACAGGGATTTCCAGCAGCAGCCGGCTGAAGAGCAACTGTTCCTGCGTTATTTCAAGATCGCGGAGGATATTGAAGAGGCAAAGCCGCTTCTGGCGTCCGAGATACTGGATATGATCGCGGAGAAACAACCCGGTTTTAACATTACAAAAACGATGATCTTTAATTTCGGCAAGCTTTTGAAGCGGAATAGCGTGCCGAATAAGCGGACGATGAGGGGGACTTGTTATTATGTGGAAGAAGTAGATGGTTGATATATAATTGATTGACTAATTTTATGTATGATGGTATGATAGTAGCCATGACAGTTGTTTTGCGAACTGTCATGGCTGTTTTGTGTTGATATATAGTGGGTTATTGCCAATTATGATGGTATGATAGTTGGATCGTCTATTTCCAACTATGTTTGTAAGTGAAGAAAAAACATTCTTTCTAAAATATTTACTCAGTTAAATAAAGAACAAAAGTAAGGAACGGTTAAACCAAAAAAGGGGGTGTCTTGTTTAATTTTCAAATCAATATTGAAGAATAGACATGAGACGAAAGAATACGAATGTACTGCTGGTCTTTGGTGTGGTGATCGCGATTATCCTGTTAATGATTTGGTTGTTTTTGGGGACAACATTGGAACAGGAGGCAAATCCAGAGACAGATCCGATGACCGTCGAACAAAATATCTGATAAGGTCGGATATAAAAAGGGAGGCTGTGTCGTAAATAGTTTTTTATGATACAGCCATTAATATACTTCTGATGAATCGTTGTGCGCATATACAAACTTACCCAAGAATACGTTAAAGTCCGTAAACTTGGGTAAGTTTTTATATTTGGAGATGACTTGGAGTTCAGCTCCTTTTTATGTAGAATAAGTGAATTATCCTAAGAATCCCAACAGGATACCGGCTGCTACGGCAGAACCGATTACACCTGCTACGTTCGGACCCATGGCGTGCATCAACAGGTAGTTGGTCGGATCATATTCCAGACCTACGTTCTGAGAGATACGGGCAGAGTCGGGCACGGCAGACACACCGGAGTTACCGATAAGCGGATTGATCTTATTGCCTTCTTTCAAGAACAGGTTGAAGAACTTCACGAACAGGATACCTGCACATGTTGCGATCACGAATGACAACGCTCCCAAACCGAAGATCTTGATGGAGTTCAATGTCAGGAACTGAGTTGCTTGAGTAGAAGCACCTACCGTAATACCTAACAGGATCGTGATCGTATCAATCAGCGGACCACGGGCTGTTTCAGCCAAACGACGTGTTACACCACTTTCTTTCAACAAATTTCCGAAGAACAGCATACCCAACAGAGGCAGACCGGAAGGAACAAGGAAGCAAGTCAGCAACAGGCCTACGATCGGGAATACGATCTTTTCCGTGGAAGAAACGGCTCTCGGCGGTTTCATACGGATCAGACGTTCTTTCTGAGTCGTCAGCAGGCGCATGAACGGAGGCTGGATAATAGGAACCAGCGCCATATAAGAGTATGCCGATACTGCAATAGCACCCATCAAGTTCGGAGCTAACTTGGAAGAAAGGAAGATTGCTGTCGGGCCGTCGGCACCACCGATGATACCGATTGCACCGGCCTGGTTCGGTTCAAATCCCATTTGAAGAGCGATGATATATGCTCCGAAAATACCGAACTGAGCCGCTGCACCGATCAACATCAGTTTAGGATTGGAGATCAATGCGGAGAAATCGGTCATGGCCCCGATACCGAGGAAGATCAACGGCGGATACCATCCGGAGGTTACACCCTGGTAGAGGATGTTCAGCACAGAACCTTGTTCGTAAATACCCACCTGCAATCCTGCATCTTTGAACGGAATGTTACCGATCAGGATACCGAATCCGATAGGGATAAGGAGCATAGGCTCGAATTCATATTTAATAGCCAGGAAGATGAACAACAGACCGACAAGGATCATGATAAGGTGACCCGGTGTCGCGTTGTAGACTCCTGTATAAGTGAGGAACAACTCCAAGTTTTCTCCCAAGAACTGGAGAAAGCTTTCATGAGCCGTACCTGCTGCCTGTAATAATACTGATCCTAACATAATATTATCCTATTACGACGAGGTCAGCACCTTCCAGTACGGAATCCCCTTTGTTTACTTTTATTTCAATGATTTTGCCGTCACGGTCGGCGTTGATGTTGTTTTCCATCTTCATGGCTTCGAGGACAAGTAGATTCTGGCCTCTCTTGACAGTATCACCGACTTTACAGTTAACCTGCAGGATTACACCTGGCAGCGGAGATTTGACAGCGCCCTTGGTGGTTGAGGCTGCCGGACGGGAAATAACCGGTTCGCCACTTGCCGTTGTAGGAGCTTGAGCCGGGCGTTTCAGTGTAACCATCTGTTTTTTTGCCGGTTTCTCCATTTTTACCTGATAGGGAGTACCGTTTACTTCTACTTCAGCGATGTCATCCACTACCGAGCTGATATGTACTTTATATACGTTACCGTTAATAGTATATTTAAAACTTTTCATTCTTGTTTGTTTTTAGAGATAATTACTTTTTGGGAACTTCACGCAGACCGTAAATCTTGGAACTCCACGGAGAATAAGATCTTTGAACCTTGCGGATCGTCAGAACCGTATGTTCGATGTCGTGGTTGTCGTCGCTCATTTCGTATAGAGCCGCACCGATAGCCGCAAAGATTTCCCCGGATTCCTGACCTGCATTGTCTGCAATAACAGCCGCTCCGGCCGCTTTCTGTGCATTGCGTTTGCTGGCCGCGATCGAGAGCTTTCCGATTTGTTTAAAGATGATGAACAACAGGAATAATCCGGAGAACACAACTGCCATGGCAGTCAGGGTCATACCGATACCCCAAGAATCATTTTCTTTAAAGTTTTCGATTTTCTCGTTAGAATCCAATGTTACGTTATTGGTGCTGGGTGTAACTTTTGTCAGAGCTGTCCATTCACCTTGTCCGTCTAAAGTTCTACCATAGCTGACATCTGCTTTTTGTGAAGCAGGGATAACGATCTCATCGATCAGAGTTTTACCGTCTGCATCGTATAACGCAATGTAATTTTCTTTTGATGGGTCGAGCGTGAAATTGACATGGAATGTTCCCCGATCCGGTTCTCCGTCTGCCCAGAACAAAGTGTGCTGGCGAGGAGGAATTACTGTTAGAACGTCGCCCTTCGGAATCGGATACTTTTTCGGGTTGCTCTTGTCATTAGTCAAGTAGCAACCGGCGATATTGACCGAACCGGCCGAATTGTTGAACAATTCGATCCAGGCATGGCGTTTGCCGTAATCATCAACAAAGTTATCTTCGTTGATGACCAGCACTTCATTTATTCGCATGGAGGTTGCACGCTGTGCTTTTGCTCCGAATGAAACGAGCAACGCGAACAGCAGCAATACCCCTATTTTCTTATTAATCATATTCATTTCCTGTTTTAAGAATTATAGAGGCAGATTGTCATGTTTCTTGGCAGGATTGCTTAACTTCTTGGTCTGCAATTGTTGTAAAGCACGAATAATACGGAAACGAGTGTTACGAGGTTCGATAACATCGTCAATATAGCCATATTGAGCTGCATTGTATGGGTTTGCAAATGCTTTTTTGTATTCGGCTTCTTTTTCTGCAGCGCAAGCTTTCGGATCTTCCGAGGCAGCCACTTCTTTTGCAAAGATCACTTCTACAGCGCCGCTTGGGCCCATAACTGCGATTTCGGCTGTCGGCCATGCGTAGTTCATATCGCCACGCAGATGTTTGGAGCTCATCACACAATAGGCTCCACCGTAAGATTTACGCAATGTTACAGTTACTTTAGGCACTGTGGCTTCGCCGTAAGCGTAAAGCAATTTGGCTCCGTGCAGGATAACGCCGTTGTATTCCTGGCCTGTACCCGGTAAGAATCCCGGTACGTCAACCAATGTAACCAAAGGAATGTTGAAAGCATCACAGAAACGGACGAAACGACCTGCCTTGCGGGAGGCGTTGCTGTCCAGACAGCCTGCCATTACTTTCGGCTGGTTGGCTACGATACCGACAGTCTGGCCGTTAAAACGGGCGAAACCGACGATAATGTTCTTGGCATAGTCGGCATGTACTTCCAGAAATTCGCCGTTATCGATGATGGTTCCGATAACTTCATACATATCGTAAGCCTGGTTAGGATTGTCAGGGATGATGTCGTTCAGGTTGTCATCCAGACGGTCGATCGGGTCTTTACATTCGATCAGAGGAGTTTCTTCCAGGTTGTTCTGCGGCAGGAAGCTGATCAATTTGCGGATCAACTGTAAACCGTCTTCTTCCGTATCGACTGCGAAGTGGGCCACACCGGATTTGGTCGTATGTACGCTTGCGCCACCTAATTGTTCCTGTGTAACGTCTTCGCCTGTAACTGTTTTTACAACTTTCGGACCAGTCAGGAACATGTAACTTGTTCCGCGGGTCATGATATTGAAGTCTGTCAGGGCAGGAGAGTAAACCGCACCGCCGGCACATGGACCGAAGATACCGGAAATCTGAGGAATAACCCCGGAAGCCAAGATATTACGTTGGAAGATTTCTGCATAACCGGCCAAGGCGTTGACACCTTCCTGGATACGTGCGCCACCCGAGTCGTTCAGACCGATAACGGGAGCACCCATCTTCATGGCCTGATCCATTACTTTACAGATCTTCATGGCCAATGCTTCGGATAAAGCACCGCCGAACACGGTGAAATCCTGAGCATAAATATATACCAGACGTCCGTCGATCGTTCCGTAACCTGTTACGATACCGTCGCCCAAATACTTAGTTTTTTCAATACCGAAGTTTGTACAACGATGTTGTACGAACATATCGAATTCTTCAAAACTTCCCTCATCCAGCAACATGGCAATACGTTCGCGTGCGGTGTATTTACCTTTTTTGTGCTGAGATTCGATTCTTTTTTCTCCACCACCTAAACGAGCTGTTTCGCGAAGGGCGATAAGCTCCTTTACTTTTTCAAGTTGGTTACTCATTGTACTATAGATTTGTTGTTAGAAATGAACTTATTTAATTGGCAATTAACGATTGAGAATTGACAATTGAATAGCATCAAATAATTGTCAATTCTCAATTGTCAATTGTTTCTTATTTTCCCGGCATGCAAAGTTCGGTCAGAACGCTGCATGTCGATTTCGGGTGAAGGAATGCAATGTTCAAGCCTTCTGCACCTCCACGAGGAGCTTTGTCGATCAGCTTGATACCTTTTGATTCGGCTTCGTCCAATGCTGCCTGTACGTCGGGAACAGCAAATGCAATGTGGTGGATACCTTCACCTTTCTTTTCGATAAATTTAGCGATTGTACTGTCTTCACTTGTCGGCTCCAGCAACTCGATCTTAGTCTGGCCTACTTTAAAGAATGCAGTTTTTACTTTCTGGTCTGCTACTTCTTCGATGTTGTAGCATTTTAGTCCTAAAACTTCTTCATAATACGGCAGGCAAGCTTCGATGCTCTTTACTGCGATACCCAAATGTTCGATATGTGTAAGTTCCATGTCAATAATAATTTAGTAATTTAATATTGCTTTTTGTTCTATGTTGGCAAAGGTACACTCTTTTTATTAATAGAGAAATAATTCGTTAATATTTATCAGCATGATCCGGATATGTTTAAAAAGCATATTTTTGAAATCATGTGGTTAAAAATCAACGATAAGTCGAATATTCAATTGTCTTCCGGTCAGGTAATTAGGGATTGCGTACTGGTGGTTGTCTATATTGGTAATCCAATAATAGGAACTAGTGTTCTTTATGTCGAACAAGTTGAAAATATCCAATCCGAGCCAAATGTTCTTGAGATTGCGGAAGAATCCGCGATCCATGATTGCATCCGTTCCCCCGGCAAGCTGGTAGGAGAAACCGAGGTCCACGCGTTTGTAGGTCGGAGTACGGAAATAGCCGTCCTCGTAGCCTGTACGTGGGGCTGTGACGGGAAGGCCGCCGGACAGTACGCCTTTCAGATTCAGTTTGACACGTTTGTATCCGGGGAAATAATCCTGAAAAAAGAGCGAGACATTATAACCTTGGCTGTTAGGCATCGGTACATATTCGCTCCCTCGGATGCTTTGCTCCGCTTTCATTAGGGAGAAGCTGATCCAGGAGTCCGTACCCGGAACAAATTCGCCGAAGAATTTGACATCGAGCCCCATCGCATGGCCTTGCGCACAGTTCTCGCCGTAGTATCGGATTTTGACATTATCCACCGTATAGGGGTTCAGGTTATCCAATTTTTTATAATACATATCGGCACTGACTTTGAAATTTCTGCCGGATGCCCGGAATGTATAATCGCCTCCTGCAATGACATGGATGGAACGCTGTGATTTCAGGTTTTTGTTCAGTTGTATGATACTGTTGCCGTGTTCGTCCTGCACAGTTGTACGTAATTCCTTATAGAACGGAGACTGATAATACAGACCGGAAGCCAGCCGAAATGTCAGGTTCTGGTCGAAGTTCGGAATGAAACCTATTGAAGCACGCGGGCTGAATATAAATTCCCTGTTATAACTCCAATAGCTGCCGCGTACACCACCAACCAGCGTGAACAGTCCTTGTTTGGTACGAAACTTGAATACATCCTGCAAATAGCCGGAAATACGTGTGCTTTCCAGTTTGTTATCCGAGAACAGGTTTGCGATCACGTTGACATTCCCGCCCCCTTGCGGTAACGAGTATCCGGCGGAGTCGCGTTTTTCCCATTCGCTGATCTTGTCGTTGATTTTCTCCAACTGGACGGTAGCACCCCATTTCAACGTATTGTTTTTTATGCGAGCGACACCATAATGCCCGACATTCATGATATTGGAGTGCAGACGGTTGCGAGCGTGCTCGTTATAGCGTGCGATGGATAATTTCTGTATTTCTCCGCCTCCTTCTTCGGCTGCATCTCCCAGCCAGTAATCACCGGCAATATCATATCCTTCCTCTTCCTTACTGGTAAAGGCGGATGCTTGCAAGCCGAGTTCCGTATTGTCGTTCAGGTTATGCTTTAAAGTGAGTGCTCCGAATAACGTTTCGAACTTATCCCGTTCCTGGCCACTCATGAATACTTTAAATTTTTTGGCATTTGTTGCCGTTCCAAAAGAAGTCTCTCGGGTGTGGGGAATGAACTTATAATTGTTTATGGCTAAGTTTCCGAGAAAGTTGATCTCCCATTTGGGAGCAAGCTGGTATGTCATATAAGTCTGCAAATCAATGAAATTAGGATCATATTCGGCATCCGTATCGGTTGTTTTCAAAAGAGATCGTCCTGTTTTGTAACGGAAACCGGTCACCTGTGTGAACTTGCCGGAAGAACTGCCCACATAAGCATTGGCTCCCAGCAGGCTGGCGGAAGCCGAACCTTCGAATCCTTTCGGTTTTTTGTAGGTGATGTCCAGCACGGAACTCATCTTGTCCCCATAACGGGCTTCGAATCCTCCGGCGGAGAAATTGACGGCTTCCGTCATGTCCGGGTTGATAAAACTCAACCCTTCCTGTTGTCCGGAACGGATGAGCAGCGGACGGAACACTTCCAGTCCGTTCACATATACGATATTTTCGTCATAACTGCCGCCGCGTACGGAGTATTGCGAACTTAATTCGTTATTGGAAGTAACGCCTGCAAATGTAACGACCAGACTTTCAATGCTTCCTCCGGCAGGGTCGGGGAGTAGTTTGACGCGGTCGGCATTCAGGGTTTCAAGGGTGGTTGTCTGCTTTCGGATGGCGGTAGCTACGACTTCTCCCAGTTCGAGTGATGTATAGTTCATCTGCACGTTGAGACGCATATCTTTGGTTACCTGAGGTAGGATCCTTTCGGCCTTGTTGTAGCCCAGGCATGAATAGATAAGCGTCACCGAGTCACCGGTTGCGACCGAAAGCGAGTAGTGGCCTTTTTCATTACTCATCGTCCCGTTTAATGTGTTCTTGACCCGGATATTGACCAAGTCCAGCGGATTACCGTCCGCGTCGCGGATATAACCGCTGATTTTGGCACGTCCCTGCCCGAAAGCACTTATCGAAAATAATATAAATAGTAGTGTAGCTATTGCACGAATCTTCATATTCCATCTAATTATTAAATCTACAAACGCGGGAAACAACGATTTATTTTCAACGAAAGGCAATTTCTCACTATCTTTGTGCCTTGTATAAATAATTAAGGAAAGAAGATGCCTTTAAACCTACAGAAGAACTTGCCAGCTGTTGAGCTGTTGAAGAAAGAGCACATCTTTGTGATGGACTCGTTGCGTGCGCCTGAGCAATACCCCCTTGCAAGTGGAGCTCGACTTTATGAAGATAAAAGGCCATACTCCCAAGAACACGCCGATCGAGCATATGAAGGAATTCTATAAAGACTTTGACGAGATGCAGGATGATTTTTACGACGGCATGATTATCACAGGTGCTCCGGTAGAGCAGATGCCTTTCGAGGAAGTGAACTATTGGGAGGAAGTGACCGAGATATTCGATTGGGCGCGTACGCATGTGACTTCTACCTTATATATATGCTGGGCGGCGCAAGCCGGGTTGTACCATTTTTATGGTGTCCCCAAATATGATCTGCCAGCCAAGATGTTCGGCGTGTTCCGCCATACGTTGCGCGAGCCCTATGTGCCGATCTTCCGAGGCTTCGACGACGAGTTCTATGTGCCGCACAGCCGGCATACGGAGATACGCCGCGAGGATGTGATGAAAGTTCCCGATTTGACGCTCTTGTCCGAAAGCGAAGAGTCTGGTGTCTATATGGCGATGGCGCGCGGAGGACGCGAGTTTTTTATCACTGGGCATTCCGAATACTCGCCTTACACGCTGAATGACGAGTATATGCGCGACGTGAACAAGGGATTGCCTATTGCCGTTCCCCGTAACTATTACCGTAATAACAATCCGGCCCTCGGTCCGGTGGTCCGCTGGCGTGGTCATGCCAATCTTCTGTTCACCAACTGGCTGAACTATTATGTCTATCAGGAAACCCCGTTCCGTATCGAGGATATCAGCAAGTTGGGTGATTTGTAATCAAGAAATAAGAAATAATAGCATGCAAACAAAATCCCGTCCTATAGAACTTCTCTCTCCGGCTAAAGACCTCAATTGCGGGATTGAAGCGATTAATCACGGTGCCGATGCCGTCTATATCGGTGCGCCCAAGTTCGGTGCGCGTTCTGCTGCCGGCAACTCTTTGGATGATATACGTGAGCTTTGCGAGTATGCGCATCTGTATGGCGCCCGCATCTATGTTACGCTTAACACGATATTGAAAGAAGATGAGTTGGAAGAAGCCGAACGGATGATCTGGGATCTCTGGCGTGTCGGGACGGATGCCCTGATCATTCAGGATATGGGGATTACCCGGCTGAACCTGCCTCCTATTCCGCTTCACGCCAGCACGCAGACGGACAACCGCACACCGGAAAAGGTCCGTTTCCTCGAAGCCGCAGGCTTTACACAGGTGGTTCTGGCACGTGAATTGTCGCTGAACGAGATTCGCCGGACATCGGAAGCGACTACCGTTCCGCTGGAAGTATTTGTGCACGGCGCCCTCTGCGTCAGCTATAGCGGGCAATGTTATCTGAGCGCCGCTTTGAGTGGACGTAGTGCCAATCGCGGAGAATGCGCCCAATATTGCCGCCTGCCCTATACGATGGTCGATGCGACAGGGACGGAGATCGTCAGCAACAAACATCTGCTTTCGCTCAAGGACATGAACCGTTCGGATCAGCTGGAAGCCCTGTTGGATGCAGGTGTTTCTTCCCTCAAGATCGAAGGGCGGTTGAAAGATGCCGGCTATGTCAAGAATATCACGGCTTATTATCGGAAGAAGTTAGATGCAGTCCTGTCCCGCCGTCCGGAATATCGTCGTGCTTCTGCTGGTCGAAGCACTTATACGTTCGAGCCGGTAGCTGAAAAGAGTTTTAACCGTGGGTTCACTACGTTCCTTTTGGAGGGGCGGACGGCGGATATTACCGCTTTCAATACACCTAAGTCGTTGGGCGAACCTGTCGGGATGGTCAAAGAGATCAAAGGCAATTCTTTTACTGTGGCCGGCTTGAAGCAATTGAACAATGGAGACGGGCTTGTTTTCTTTAATAGGAAAGGCGAGTTGGAGGGTTTCCGCGTCAACCGGGTGGAGGCAAACCGGGTGTTTCCGCTGGATATGCCGCAGCTTACCCCCAAGACTCCGCTTTACCGCAATTTCGACCAGGCATTTGATAAACTGCTCGCCAAGCCTTCAGCCGAACGCAAGCTGTCCGTGGAGATCGAGTTCTTGGACAATCCCTTCGGTTTTACGCTTTGTATGGAGGATGAGACGGGAGCACGGATCATGCTGACCGAGCCGTTTGCGAAAGAGCTGGCGCGTCGTGAACAGCAGGATAATATACGGACACAGCTATCCAAGTTGGGGAATACGCCTTTCGAGGCATCGAAGGTGGTGGTCGGTTTGTCTGAAAACTGGTTCGTTCCCTCTTCTCTGCTTGCCGATATGCGCCGTAGAGGAGTGGAGAAGTTGCTGGAAGCACGCCGTGCCCGCTATCCTCGTGAGACAGTGAAACGTGTGCAGCCGTCCGTGTCGATACCTTTCCCCGAACGCCAACTTACTTATTTGGGGAATGTTGCCAACGGGAAAGCCCGTTCGTTCTACCAGGATCACGGGGTGGAACAGATTGACCCGGCATTTGAACTGTCTCCCCGGAAAGATGTTCCGTTGATGTTTACCAAACACTGCCTGCGCTACAGCATGGGGTGGTGTCCTACTTATCAGAAAGACAAGTCTCCCTACAAGGAACCGTATTATCTGCTTTATAAAGATACGCGCCTCCGGTTGCAGTTCGACTGCAAGCATTGTCAGATGTTGGTATTTGAAAGTTGAAAATTATGAGAACGCTATTGTCAGAACGGATAAGAATGACTGTCCGGTGAAAGAAGCCATGATCCGTTTGACAAAAGTATTCCAGCAATAAAGGAGCCGATAGGTATGTGATAACAGTTTCATAAGGATGGAACGACAGTTTCATGGGGATGAAAAAGAAGTTTCATCCCTATGAAAATAAAGTTTCCCTTGCATGAAACTAAAGTTTTCTTTAAGGGGAACGGGAAGGTAGTGCAAGGTTATATTGCCTTTCCTAATAACTCCATATATTTTGCCACCCCTTTCGTGTCTTCTGGAGCCGGACTCCAGGGAGCGAAATTTTCCGGAGCGAGCGGAGCGAACGGCCCTTCCTTGATTTCATATATGACAGAGCCGGATTCTAGAACTAACAGCCCGTGCCATGTTCCCGCCTTTATTTCGGCGCCGTAAACACCTTCTTTCGGATCGAGTATCTGTGTTTGGGTGATTTCCCCTTTGTTGTCAAAGAGGAATACAGCAATGCGACCGCGCAGCAGGAGGAATATTTCATCTTTTTTAGGGTTCAGATGGCGGTGTGGGCGGAGGTAGGTTCCCGGTTCCAGGGCATTGAGCAAACGGTTGACGGGATCGTCCAAATGCTCATGAAAGTTGTAGTTCATGCGTAGCCGAGGCGACTGTTTGGCACGCCCGGTCGTTTCATTCAATAAAGCTTCGTTTATGATCTTCATGCGAATAATTGATTACTGGAGGACGAATGTACAAAATAAATATTGGCTGGTATGCCATTTCTCCGTACATTTGCAGAAACCTGTAAATAAAACAGAATGAAACCTGCTCTAACTTATTACGCTCTGCTGGTCTTACTTCTGGCATCCTGCTTTTCCTGCAAAACAGATTCGGAGAAGAAAAAGTTTGTTATCGGCGTCTCGCAGTGTACGCTTGAAGGTTCTTGGCGTAAATCGATGTTGCTGGATATGAAGGTGCAGGCCTCCGAATATCCGGGCGTCTCCCTGTTAGTCGAGGATGCAGCGGACAGTAGTTTGTTGCAGGTGGAGCAGATACGCAGCCTGATAAAACGTAAGGTCGATCTATTGATTATCTCCGCCAATGAATCGGAACCTGTCACTCCTATTGCGATTGAGGCCTACCGTGCCGGCATTCCGACTATCCTGGTAGACCGGAAGATCAGTTCGGACGAATATACGACTTATATCGGTGGTAACAATTACGAGATCGGTCGCCAGGCCGGCTTTTTCGTGAACCGACAGGTGAAAGAGAAATATCCTACCGTATTGGAAGTATGGGGCTTGTCCGGTTCTTCTCCGGCGCAGGATCGCCATCGCGGTTTTATGGAGGTTTTGAACTCCCGCATCAAGGTGAAGGAAATATTCGGGAAATGGAAGCCGGAAACGGTGGAGAAGGAGATAGCGGAAATGGATTCGCTGGAGGAGGTGGATGTTGTGTTTGCCCATAATGATGTGATGGCAATGGCTGCCCGCAGGGCAATCGAAAGGATGCATCCCGGATTGGCGGACAGGATTTGTTTTGTGGGGATCGATGCCGTTTCGGGACGGGGATCGGGGCTGGAAGCCGTCATGCACGGAGAGTTGGCCGCTTCGGTCTTGTATCCGACGGGTGGGAGCCTTGCTATCCGTGTAGCCATGCAGATATTGAACGGAGAAGATGTGTCCCGGCAATATTTGCTCTCTTCTGCCTTGATCGATAAGAACAATGCCGGAACGCTGTTTATCCAGTCCGAACAGGTGGTCGACTATCAGCACCAGATCGAGTTGCAACGGGAGAATTTGGAGAGTATGCTTTCCAAATACACGTTCCTCCAAAACTCCGTCGGCATTATCCTTTTGCTGATGGGGATGTTGCTTTTGTCCGCCTTGTACGTGGTCCATGTGAACCGGGCGGTGAAGCGGAAGAACCGCGAGCTGAAACGTACGAACTTGCAGGTGCAACAGCAAAAAGAAGAATTGGCTGAGGCAAACCGTTATATTGAGAAGTCGACGGCTCAGAAACTGCAATTCTTTACCAATATCACACACGAGATCAAGACGCCGTTGACGTTGATCCTCGGTCCGCTCGGCAAGCTGTCGAAAGAGGCTCCGGAAGGTTCTTCATTGGCAGACGATATCCGTATCATTCGGAAAAATGCGGAAAGGTTGAAGAGAGTCGTGGACCAGTTACTTGATTTTCGAAAGGTAGAGAGCAATAAGATGAATATGCGGGTCGGAGAGGTAGATTTAGTTGCTTTTGTGGCAGAAGTGAAATCTTATTTCGATACGATGGCTGCCACCAAACAGATACATTTCACGTTTGAGCATGACTGCCCTTCTGTTAATATATGGGTAGACAGAGATAAGATGGAGAAGATTCTGGCCAATCTTTTGTCCAATGCATTCAAGTTCACGCTGGACGGAGGTACGGTCACGATCCATCTGAAAGATAAAGGAGATCAGGTCGAGCTTTCTGTCGAAGATAATGGCAAAGGTATTCCGTCGGAAAATATTGCTTCCGTCTTTGACCGTTTCTTTACCGGTGACCAGAACTATGTGACGGGAACGGGGATCGGTCTGCACTTGACGCGTGAGTTCGTCCACATGCACAAAGGCACGATCCGGGTGGAGAGTGTTCCGCATAAGAGTACTGTCTTTACGGTCATCCTCTTGAAAGGTAAATCTCATTTTGACGAATCTTGTACATTCGATCTTTCCGTAACCGAGCTTTCCAGTGGTGTCGCCGACTTGAACACGGATGAATTGCAGGAGGTTTTGAACCGTACCTACAATTATACTGTTCTGGTCGTAGAAGATGATCTTGATATACAGAGTTACTTGCAGGCGGAATTAAAACAGAACTTCCGTGTGTTGGTTGCCGATAACGGCGTGAAGGCTTTGGAGGTGCTGATGAGCGAAGAGGTTTCGATGGTTATCAGCGATGTGATGATGCCGGAAATGAACGGTTTCGATCTTTGTCGTAAGATCAAGTCGGATATTGTCCTGAGTCATCTTCCGGTTATGCTGTTGACTGCTTTGTCCGACGACAAGCAACAGATGTACGGGGCTGCCAGTGGTGCGGACGCGTATATCCAGAAACCTTTTAACATAGAAGTCGTGAAACTGCGTATCATCAAGCTGCTGGAGGATCGTGTCCGGTTGCGTGAGGCTTATGCTCGCGATGCTTCTTCGCCTGCTGTTTCCGTGAAGGAGGAAAAAGCGGGAAGCATGGACGATCTTTTTATGAATCGTTTCTTGAAACTGATCGAAGAGTCCTATGCCGATCCGGATTTCAGTATTGAGAAAGGTAGTGAAAAATTGGGCTTGTCGCGTGTGCATCTTTACCGGAAGGTGAAGGAGCTTGCCGGAGTGACACCGACCGATTTCCTGCGTAACTATCGTTTGAAGAAAGCTGCTGCTCTACTCCGACGGAAAGCCGGGAATGTGAATGAGGTGGCTTATGCGACGGGCTTCGGTTCGCCTGCTTATTTCTCGAAATGTTTTAAAGCCGTTTACAATATTACTCCGACGGAGTATCTGGAAAAGGAATAATATTCTTCTCTTTAATAACGCTCGTTACATTTGTGTAACATTTGTGCATGTAACTCGAAAATAAGAGTATAATGTAACAAGTGTTATCAATCTTGTAGCATTAGTTATCGTCGCATCTGCTACCTGTCTCTATCTTTGCATCGTAGATAATAAATTATCCTTGTCAAATAAACTATAATGAAACAATGCAAAGCAACAATAAGAAACCGGTCGTAGTAGGCATAGGAGAACTCCTGTGGGACATGTTGCCAACAGGAAAGAAAGCAGGTGGTGCTCCTATCAATTTTGTCTACCATGCGTCGCGGTTGGGAGCGGAAGGATATGCTATCAGCGCCGTGGGAGACGATGGGCTGGGGCGCGAAATCCTCGAAGAACTGGATAATAATTCGATCCGGTATCTGATCGAGAAAGTCCCTTATCCGACCGGAACGGTACAGGTTACTCTGCAGGATGGTGTCCCTGACTATATTATTAATGAACGTGTAGCTTGGGATCATCTTTCTCCGACGTCAAATGCGATTGATTTGGCCGAACGGGCGGATGCCATTTGCTTCGGTACGTTAGGACAGCGTTCCGCACAGTCGAGAGAGACGATACAGGCGATTCTTTCTTTTGCCCCGGACGATGCTTATCGTTGTTTTGACATCAATTTGCGTCAGCATTATTATACGAAAGAGTTGATCGAAGAGTCGCTTTATCTAGCAAATATGTTGAAGGTGAATGACGGGGAGTTGGTCGTCCTGCGGGATATGTTTCATTTGGAAGGAACGGACAAGGAGGTGGCTCATTGGTTTATAGAACACTATAATCTCCGCTTGGTGGTTCTGACGGCCGGAGGAGCTTATAGTACGATATATACCGCTAATGAAGAATCGACTTTGCAAAACCCGGAAGTGCAGGTGGCGGATACGGTTGGAGCAGGTGATGCTTTCTCCGGAGCATTGGTCATTTCGTTGCTGAAAGGGGCTTCGCTAAGGGAAGCGCATGAATTTGCCGTCCGCACAGCTGCTTATGTCTGTACGAAAGAGGGGGCATGGCCGGCATACGAGGAATAGGAAACAAGGGAAATATATATATGATTTGATAGGTTTAGTTTTTAGGTTAGAAAGATTGTTTAGTAGTTAGTAAACCTTAACGTATAGTAGAGCAAAAAGAAAAAGATGGTTGATGTTTAGGTTTTTAGGTTTTTTTGTTTTGGTTGATTGAATGGCTCGGAACTTCCGGGCCATTTTTATTGTTGAATAGCTATAGAAACATAAATAGTGAATGATATGAACAAAGATTTTGCCAAGATTCCGGAGAATGCCGAATCGAAAGCTGTGGATAGGGAAAAGGAAGAATACCCCGTACAACAAGTAGCTGTTACTTATCCGATAGGTGAGAAAGAAGTGAAGGATGCTGTCAAAGAACTCAATCCCGATACGGATAGCCTTGGAAGCAGAGGATAAAGGGATTTTAAAATGGAGAATTGAAAATTACATCTGTAGCTAATTTTTAATTCTCCATTTTAAATTTTTAAATAGCTCCTTCTATTTTATATCTTAACTGATCCAGCATCAGGGCGACTTCGGCTTCTTCTATACCGGCGATCAACAGGTCTGCTACATCTTGGCTGAACTGTTCTTGGAACTTAAGGATGTTGCCGTTTTCCATTTGCACCGCCTGCTGGTAAAAGGAGAGAGCGCCCTTGATATTCTGCAGTGCCCATTCGGTATGTCCGGCATTCAGCAGATCTTGTGCGTGGGGTTGGTTATCCAGTATCTTTTTGTAGTAATTCCGTGCTTGGTCATATTTCCCTGTCAGGAAAGAACACCATGCAATAGGTCGCCATGCCTTATGGCTTTTGTTATCCAGGTAATCGACTTTGAAGAAGCATTTCAACGCTTCGTTATAATCCTTTAGTTCGAGATGGCAATGGCCAATGCTGATTTGAACTGATAAATTATCCGGATTTAAAGCTTCGTACCGGCGGTAATATTTCAAAGCCTCTTCCGGTTGTTTAAGTGAACGGTAGCAACCGGCGATTCGTCGGATTACCCATTTGCTTTCGGAATTCAACAAGTCTGCGTGTAGGTAGGCTTCCAGGGCGCCCTTCAAGTCTCCTTCCATTTGCTTGCAATAGCCGATTTTCTGGAAAAGAATGTCGCTATCTTGATCCGTTTTTGCCAATTGGTTGAATATGGTCAGTGCATCGCTAAAATAGTTTTTACGGAGATAATATTCAGCGATGTTTGTAAGGCTTTCTTTATCAGAAATATAAGGGCGAAGGATGGCAAGATTGTGGAAGTCGAGCGGCATCGTGAAGATATCCGTAAAATCCAAATGGCCCGGATATAGTTTGAAGAAACGATACAGGTCTTGTATGTACTGTCCGATGATCGTATCCTGTTTTCCACGTTTGCTGATCAATTCTTCTTTATTCTGCTGGATCATTTCTGTGGCCTGGCTGTCGAATTGGTTCATCATCATCTTTCGGGCTTCTTTCGGTAATTGCATCATGCTGAAATAAAGCGAATATTTATCCGAATTGCACATAAAAGCAGCGAATGTCATAGAGTCGAGCATCTGCTTTTCAGCTTCGTTGTCCGGAGTGAACTGATCATCGAAATAAGAATGCTCGATTGTGAATGGAAGCAGCCAGTTGCTTAATTCATGGAAAAACGGGAAATTTTTCAAATGAACGAAGGTCGAGTGCATGACGTCGGCCCCTTCCTGTTGAAGCTCCCCGAATTCTACCATTTTCTTTCCGAGGGTACTGTCAGAAAAGAAGCTTTCCCATTCTGGGTTCATTTCATTTCCTGTCAAATCTTCAGGGGTGAGTTCGTTGAGATTGATCTTTTTGCTGAGCTTTGGACTCAATTTTAACATTTCCGGGATGATCTCATCCTGTAGTTTGCGGGTGATCTTCTCTGTCTCGCGGGCTAAGATGAAGCGTAGGATGATTGTGCGGATCGTTTTGATGAACCCCGGAGTTTCGGCCAAAGCCGCTAGCCTGTCAGCTATCTGCGGATATAACTGCGTCCGTTTTCTATATGTGTATAAAGTGATCAGGATTGAAATTAATGCTCTGACTTTGACCTCTTCGTTCGGATGGCTGGCTGCGTCGAACAATAAAAGTATCTTTTCTCTGTCGAACGCCTCTTGCAATCCTAACATCAAGGCGGAAACAATCTGGCTACCGGTTGTAAAAGGTAGTGCATTGTCGTGTAGCATGCCGCGGATATCTTCAGCTTCCTCTCTTTTCAGAAAAGAAGATACCCATATCTTATTAAAGATGAGAATATTGAATGCGTCACTTTCTTTGTGCTTTCCGGCTTCATGTTCTAAGAGCAGTTGGTCATGCAGCTGTTTGTAAGTGAGAGAAGGCTGTATGTTCAGGCTTCTTCGGCGGCTGTAATAGGATAGGGGAGATTCCACAGCTACTGCTTTCTGCTTGACTGAATCGGCCAATTCATAAGTCGATGCCTGTAGATTGTTGTATATCTGTTCCTGCATCGGATCTTTTGCTCCTTCAATCCGGTAGCGCAGCATATATTTGTAGGTGTCCTGCAGTTCGTTCAGCTTGTCCTGAAAAGAATATTCGCGACTTCCTGCAATAAGAGCCTGTAAGGAATCGAAGGCATTCTTCAATTCTTTACTGTCTAATGAACCGACTATGCGGTTGTATGCTTTGTTTATTTCTTGTAGTGTCATATATTATTAATAA
>ENA-OVGE01000930-OVGE01000930.1-human-gut-metagenome-genome-assembly--contig:-NODE-930-length-25295-cov-50.406933_pt1 | contig 25295 bp, 19 predicted proteins | sample MGYA00237769_ERZ505417 | MGnify/ENA primary metagenome ERZ505417 (study PRJEB26158, sample SAMN06016403) | human gut metagenome | biome: human gut; feature: ankylosing spondylitis patient; material... | reverse complement strand
ACTCTAACGATATCTACATGCAGATTTCGTTGATTATGTTGATTGGTCTGTTGGCAAAGAACGCCATCCTTATCGTACAGTTCGCCCTCGAGCGTCGTCGTACGGGTATGGCTATCAAGTACTCAGCTATCCTGGGTGCCGGTGCCCGTCTCCGTCCTATCCTGATGACCTCTCTGGCGATGGTTATCGGTCTGTTGCCTCTGATGTTCGCATCAGGTGTAGGTAAGAATGGTAACCAGACCCTGGGTGCTGCCGCCGTAGGTGGTATGTTGCTCGGTACAATCTGCCAGATCTTCGTGGTTCCTGCTCTCTTCGCAGTCTTCCAGTGGTTGCAGGAGAAGTTGACCCCAATGAAGTTCGAGGATGAGTTGAACGAGGAGGTAGCTGCCGAGTTGGAGCAGTATGCCAACGCAGCTCATCAGAAGAAGGGTATCGAGAAGAAGTAATAACGCAATGTAACTTCAAAGGAAACAATGAAAAAGAATTTAAATATCATCATATTGGGTCTCGCAGCGCTCTCCCTGAGCAGCTGCAAGACTCTCTACGGAAAATATGAGCGTCCGGATGTGAAGACCAGCGGTATCGTTCGCGATGTAGCTTCTGATACAGATACTTTGGCTGTAAAGGATACTACTACCTTCGCCAATATCCCTTGGCGCAGTGTCTTTACCGACCCTCAGCTTCAGTCGCTCATCGAGAAGGGATTGAACAACAATGTCAACCTCCTCAATGCGGCTTTGAACGTGAAGATAGCAGAAGAGCAGCTGAAGTGTGCTAAGTTGGCATTCCTGCCTGCCTTGTCTTTCACTCCTCAGGGAACCATCGCTTCCTGGGATGGTCAGGCTGCCACCAAGACTTACACGATGCCTGTTACAGCCAGCTGGATGGTAGACCTCTTCGGCAATCTGCTATCTCAGAAGCGCAGTGCCCAGATGGCGCTGCTCCAGTTGCAGGATTATCAGGTATCTGTCAAGACCAACCTCATCGCCAACATCGCCAACATGTATTATACTCTGTTGATGCTCGACAAGCAGGTGGAGTTGGTTAACAATATGGAAGGATTGACCAAGGATACTTGGGAGACTATGCAGAAAATGCACGATCTCAGATTGGGTTACCGTACACCAGCCATCCAGTCAGCTGAGTCTAACTACTATTCTGTGTTGACCCAGAAGACCGATCTGTTGCGCCAGATTCGTGAGACAGAGAACTCTCTGAGTCTGCTCATCGGCGATCAGGCACATAGCATCGCCCGTGGCAAGTTGGATAACCAGAGTCTTCCATCTAATTTCTCAACCGGTGTAGGCATCCAGTTGCTCAACAACCGTGCTGATGTCCACGCAGCCGAGATGAATCTTGCCCAGTGCTTCTATGGTGTAGAGACCGCCCGCAGCAAGTTCTATCCATCTATCACCATTTCCGGTACAGGTGCCTTCACCAATTCAGGTGGTGCAGGTATCGTGAACCCAGGTAAGTGGTTGCTCTCAGCTGTAGGTTCTCTTACCCAGCCAATCTTCCAGAACGGCCGTATCATTGCCGGTTTGAAGGTGGCTAAGATGCAATATGAGCAGGCTTACAACACCTGGCAGAATGCCGTGCTGAAGGCTGGTAGCGAGGTGAGCAATGCGCTGGTTCTCTACAACTACTCTGATGAGAAGAGCAAGATAGAGCAGAAGCGAATAGAAGTACTCGAGAAGAATGTAGAATCTACCAAGGAATTGATGGGTATTGCAGGCAGCTCTTACCTTGAAATCATCCAGGCACAGTCTTCACTCCTCAACGTACAGCTTTCTAAGGTAGCTGATGACTTCAACAAGATGCAGGCAGTAGTAAATCTCTACTATGCATTGGGTGGAGGAGCTAAGTAGTTTATAGTTAATAATTAATAGTTTATAGTTATGGCTAGTATAATAAGTCCAAAGGCAGAGGTTTCTCCAAAGGCTAAGATTGGAGACAACTGCAAGATATATCCATTCGCCTATATTGAGGACGATGTGGTCATCGGCGACAACTGTACCATCTATCCATTCGTGAGCATCATGAACGGTACTCGCATGGGTAATAATAATAAGGTGTTCCAGGCAGCCGTTATCGCTGCCCTCCCACAGGACTTCCACTTTACAGGTGAGGAGAGTGAGGTAGTAATCGGCGATAACAATACCATCCGTGAGAACGTGGTTATCAACCGTGGTACCCATAAGGGCGGCAAGACCGTTCTGGGCAACAACAACTTCCTGATGGAAGGTGCCCATATCTCTCACGATACCGTAATCGGCAACGGTTGCGTATTCGGTTATGGTACCAAGATTGCGGGCGACTGCGTGATTGGTAACGGTGTCATCTACTCAACATCTGTAGTAGAGAACGCCAAGACCCGAGTAGGCGACCTGGCGATGATTCAGGCAGGTACTACCTTCTCTAAGGATATTCCTCCTTATATCATTGCCGGTGGAAAGCCTGTGAAGTATGCAGGTCCTAACACCATCATCATGGAAGCAGCCGAGCTTACCGAGAAGGTTCGCAAGCATATTGCTAATGCCTACCGACTGGTATTCCATGGTCAGACATCCCTCTTCGATGCCATTAACCAGATCAAGGATCAGGTGCCAGATGGACCGGAGATTCAGAACATCATCCAGTTCCTGGAGAGTTCAGAGAAGGGTGTCATCACTAAGATGTAATGAATGTACATAAAGGGATTTACCATCCCGAATAGTAAATTTTCATTTAGTAAATTCAAGTCATACCTATTTGAATTTTACTTATTATGTGAAGGGCTGGCCGTGAGGTTGGCCCTTTTCCTTTTTCAATTCAACTTAACTTTTGCCTGTGGTTCGATTAATTAATTGAATAAATGTAAATAAATGCTATTTTATTTTGTAATCTCTTCGTTTATGCGTATCTTTGCAGACAATTTGGGTCATTGTGCCCTTTTGGTTTTAAGTTAGTAAAGGTTTTTAAAAATGAGAAAGAAACAATATAAGCCTAGCAATCATCGTGGATTGCAGGTCATTACTTTGTGTATCAGTACCGCTATGGTGCTCATTTTGTTGGGATTAGTTATCTTCTCTGTCCTCATGGGACGTAATCTCTCTTCCTATGTGAAGGAGAATCTCGTGGTACAGGTGATGCTCGAACAGGATATGACTAACCCGGAGGGATTGCAGATGTGTAAACGCCTGAATGCAAGACCTTATGTCAATACGCTGACTTATATCACCAAGGAAGAGGCACTGAAAGAAGCTACCCGCGATTTGGGTACCAACCCGAGCGAGTTTGCCGGTGTCAACCCTTTCCAGCCTTCCATAGAGATTACGACGAAGGCTGATTACGCGAACAATGATTCATTGAAGTGGATTACTAAGGAACTGAAGGCATTCCCACGTGTTACCGAGGTTACTTATCAGCACGACCTGATAGAACAGGTGAACAATTCGTTGGCAAAGATCAGTATCGGATTGCTGATTGTAGCCGCCCTGCTCACCTTCATCTCGTTCTCGCTGATTAACAATACGGTGCGTCTGGGCATTTATGCCCGCCGTTTCTCCATCCATACGATGAAGCTGGTAGGTGCATCCTGGGGCTTTATCCGCCGTCCGTTCCTGCGCAGGGCAATGCTTGTGGGTGTTGTTTCAGCCCTGCTGGCAGATGGTTTTCTAGGCGGTTGTCTCTATGCATGGTCGCTCCACGAACCGGAACTGATGAACGTTTTGGGCTGGCAGGAACTTGCCATCACCGGCGGCTCCGTCTTCCTCTTCGGTATCATCATCACCGCCTTCTGCGCCTGCATCTCAGTCAATAAGTTCCTGAAGATGAAGGCGGGAGACCTTTATAAGATTTAGTTAATAGTTAAAAGTTAATAGTTTATAGCAATCTTGCTATCAATATTCAACACTCAACATTCAACATTAAAAAAAATGGATAAGAAGAATTTAGCATTCGACAAGATGAACTTTATCTTGTTAGGCATCGGAATGGCGATTATCATCATCGGTTTTCTGCTGATGAGTGGCGCCGGTTCTAACGAGCATACCTTCGATACTGATATTTTCAGTACTCGTCGCATCGTTGTTGCACCAACCGTAACATTGATAGGTTTCCTTTCAATCATCTATGCGGTGATACATAAACCGAAAGACAATTAATAGTTTATAGTTAATAGTTTATAGGGCGTAACCCTAAAATAAAAATCAGCACATAACATTTATTTCATTCGATGAATTGGTTTGAAGCATTAGTGTTGGGACTCGTTCAGGGTCTCACAGAGTATTTGCCTGTAAGCAGTAGCGGTCATTTGGCTATCGGTGCTTATCTTTTTGGCATTAACGGAGAGGATAACCTTACTTTTACCATCATGGTTCATGCAGCAACCGTGTTGAGTACACTGGTCATTCTGTGGAAAGAAATTGATTGGATTTTGAAGGGACTCTTCAAGTTCCAAATGAATGAGGAAACAAAGTATGCCCTCAATATCGTCATCTCTATGATTCCGGTGGGTATCGTAGGCGTATTCTTCAAGGATAAGGTAGAAGAGGTTTTCGGTTCAGGCTTGCTTATCGTGGGCTGTATGCTCCTCGTAACAGCTGTACTCCTTACTTTCTCTTACTTCGCCAAGCCTCGTCAGAAGGAGAATATCAGTCCGTTGCATGCCTTTATCATCGGTCTCGGACAGGCACTTGCCGTATTGCCAGGCCTTTCCCGTTCTGGTACTACCATTGCCACCGGCCTTTTGCTTGGTGACAAGAAGGAGAAGATGGCTCAATTCTCGTTCCTTATGGTGATTCCTCCAATCCTGGGCGAGGCATTGCTCGACCTTCTGAAGGGTCTGAAGGGCGAAGAGACACTTGGAGGCATCGACGCATTCCCTATGATTATAGGCTTTGTGGCTGCATTCATTTCAGGTTGTCTGGCTTGTAAATGGATGATTAACATTGTGAAGAAGGGTAAACTGGTATACTTTGGTATCTATTGTGCCATTGCAGGTGCTGTAACCATCATCTGTTCATTAGTTTAAAATATGGATTTCAGAAAAGGAGAAATTATTGCCATCGACAAGCCTTATCGCATGTCGAGTTTCGGAGCCCTGGCACATGTTCGCTATCTGCTCAGCAAGAAGCTCGGTTTTAAGGTGAAGATAGGACATGCCGGTACGCTCGATCCCCTTGCCACTGGCGTGCTGGTGCTCTGCACCGGTAAATGTACCAAGCAGATAGAACAGCTGCAGACCCATACTAAGGAGTATACAGCTACCCTGCAGCTTGGTGCTACTACCGCCAGCTACGATAAGGAACACAGCGTGAATCACACCTATCCTACGGAGCATATCACCCGCCAGCTGGTGGAGGAAACGCTCAAGCAGTTTGTGGGCGAGATTCAGCAGGTTCCGCCTACCTACAGCGCCGTAAAGGTGAATGGCGACCGCTCTTATGCCTTGCGCCGGGCAGGCGAAGAGGTTCAGCTCAAGCCGAAGACCGTGCGTGTAGACGAGATAGAACTCACCGATTATAACGATGAGGAGAAGACCGCCAGCATCCGTGTGGTTTGCGGCAAAGGTACTTATATCCGCTCCCTCGCCCGTGATATCGGCAGGGCTCTCGATAGTGGCGCCTACCTTACCGCCCTCCGCCGTACCAAGGCCGGAAGTTTCGCAGTAGAAAACTGCATCAGTTTTGAACATTTCCAGGAATGGCTTGATGAGCAGCCTCTCGAAGACAGCCTTCAGCAGCCATCCAAGTAATAAAAAATATAACATGAAGCTATCACAATTTAACTTTAAGTTGCCAAAAGATCAGGTGGCACTTTATCCACATAAGGCAAAGCACGTGGTAAAAACGGCTAGTGGTGAACGTACATTTGAGATTACTCGCCGCGACGAGTCCCGACTCATGGTTCTCCACAAGAAGTCAGAAACCATCGAGATGTACAAGAAAGATGAAAACGGCAAGGATATGGTTGATGCCGATGGCAATCCAGTATTCCTGCAGTTCAAGGATATCGTGAATTACTTCGAAGAGGGCGATACCTTCATCTTCAACAATACCAAGGTTTTCCCAGCCCGTCTTTATGGTACTAAGGAGAAGACCGATGCCAAGATTGAGGTGTTCCTGCTCCGTGAGCTCAATCCTGAGATGCGCCTTTGGGACGTATTGGTAGAGCCTGCCCGCAAGATCCGTATCGGCAACAAGCTTTTCTTCGATGATGTCAACGAGATGGTTGCCGAGGTTATCGACAATACCACCAGCCGTGGCCGTACCCTCCGTTTCCTCTATGATGAGGATGGCAATCACGATGTCTTCAAGCGTTCGCTCTTTGCATTGGGTGAGGCTCCGCTTCCTCGCTATATCATCGATGCCCGTGAGGATCATCACGCTACAGAGGATGATATGGACGACTTCCAGTGTGTATTCGCTGATAAGGAGGGTGCCGTTACTGCTCCTGCTACAGGTCTTCATTTCTCTCGTGAGTTGATGAAGCGATTGGAAATCAACGGCATCAACGAGGCTTACATCACCCTGCATTGCGGATTGGGCAACTTCCACGAGATTGAGGTAGAGGACCTTACCAAGCACAAGATGGATTCTGAGCAGATGATTATCTCTAAGGAAGCTTGCGAACTGGTGAATAAGACGAAGCTGGAAGGTCATCGCGTATGCGCCATTGGTACCAGCGTGATGAAGGCTACTGAAACTGCTGTAGGTACAGACGGAATGATGAAGGAGTTTGATGGATGGACCAATAAGTTCATCTTCCCTCCATACGATTTCGGATTGGCAGACTGTGCTGTTGCCAACTTCTATCATCCTGAGTCAACCTTGATGATGTGTACTGCTGCCTTTGGTGGTTACGACCTGGTATATGAGGCATACAAGAAGGCTGTGAAGAATGGCTATATGTTTGGTTGCTACGGTGACTCACTGTTGATACTTCCAGACTAAATGGTGGAATAAACAGTTTTTGTACATATAAAAGTATTTGATATTCAGTAGATAAGCTGAGTTATCCACAGTTTTCGTAAAAGTGTGAATAAGTATGTATAAAGTATATTTAAGCCTTGGCACGAATCTGGGCAACCGGAAGCGTAATATTCGTGAGGCTATCGATAAAATAGGAGAGCAGATTGGCGTGGTAGAGCGCCAGTCTGCTCTTTACGAAACCAAGCCTTGGGGCTATTCTTCTCCCAATGACTTCATCAATTCCTGTGTGATGGTTCTCACCGCCATGGCCCCTCGCCAGGTGTTGGAGGCTACCCAGCGTATAGAGCAGGAGATGGGCAGAACCCTGAAGTCTGTAAATGGGGAATATCACGACCGCATCATCGATATCGACATTCTGATGATAGATGATCTGGTCATTGATGAGCCCGATTTCAAGGTTCCTCATCCTTTGATGGAAGAGCGCGATTTCGTGATGACACCCCTGAAGGAGATATTAGATTAAAAAAAAGTTTATGCAATTGTTCAGCAGTTATCACATACTTTCATGGGCAATCGTATCGGTAGCTTTGATTGCTCTTATGGGATTCTATGTTGCCAGCTTGCGCTCCACCGTGAGGAGGCAAGCTAGCATCATCCGTTCTATGCAACGCCAGTTGCAGGATCTCCTGGCTTCTTCTCCTGTGGATGGAGCTTCTTTCAGAAAACGATCTTCGGATGAAGTGCAGATAGGAGATGTAGCTGACCAGGCACTTCATGTCTTGGATGCAGAGCAGGAGCTGTTTGTTAAAACCACCCTTTATATGAAGGAGCACGCTCCTTTTATCAATCCGGATTTGCGCATTGATGATTTGGCAAAAGCATTGTGTACCAATCGTACAACCTTGGCAAACTGCATTAAGAAATACACTTCTGGCGACCTTACTTTATTGCAGTATATCAATCATTTTCGCATAGATTATGCGGTGCAGTTATTGGCTGATCCGAAGAATAAACAGACCATTTCGCAGATAGCAGAGGCGGCGGGCTATCGTTCACGTAGTGTATTCAATCGCCAGTTTGCCTTGATTTATCATTGTTCTCCATCTGTTTTTCGGGAGAATTCTCTTTGCCAGGCAGAAGGAGAGATTCCTTCTGATTTGGAAAATACGCTGGAAAAATAGGCAAGCGAAGAGAATCCGCATTCGAAGGCAACTTCCTGGAGTCTCTTCTCGGGCTCTTTCATCATGATTCTCTTTGCCTCGTCTATGCGCAAGCTTCCTACCCAACCGCTGAAGTTCATGTCATATTCATCCTTGATGAATGTAGATAGGTAGGTCTTGTTGGTATATAGTCTGGAGGCGAGTTCTTCCAGGGTCAATTGCTCGTGCGTATAAGCTTTGGCTTTCACCCATACTGCTATTCTTGGGCGTAGGATATCCCTGAAGTCCTCCTTGTATGGCTTTTTTGTTCTGCTGGTTGCAGTAACTTCTTCCCCTTCAGCTTTTTCTTCCTCTTCTTTCTTTTTCCTTTCCTCATGGCTCAAGTTGTAAGATTGTGTTTTGTCCATAACGGCAATCATCTCTTCGGTTGTTGCTAGGCGCAGGGTTTCGTATTCATTAGCAAACTTGATGAAGTTGACGGTGATATATATATTCACGGCAACGACGTAGAACTGGAGGAGCCAGTTGATGACTGCTCCGGAGGTGATGGAAACTACGCCGAAGGAAAGTAGAATATAGAACAACCAATGGCTGATGTTGAGCCACCTTACATTGCTCTTCTTGTCGGAAGAGAAATAATTTGCAAGCAATTCATTGCGCTGTAAATAGCTTCTATGAAAGAATATGATATGTTTGGCACATAGTTCTATGACACCCAGCAAGGCGACGATGAGCAGGATTTGTCTATACGCTGCCAGAGCATCGACCATGGCGATGAGTGCAATAAATGCTGTAGCTCCAAACTTGATCGCTGTTATCTTGCAACGTTGTCTGGAGATATAGGTATAGTCGATCAGACTGCCAAACGCAAAGGTATAGCAGACGCCTATGAGATAGAATAGGATGGTGTCGAAACTGGCTACCCACGCATTTTCGCAGGTCCACAGACCATTAAAGGTGGCAAGCCAGATCCAGATGTTTATGCTCGTCATCCACATACCGGCGGCTAACAGCCACTTGGATTTCCGGTAGGGAGCATAGACATCTGTCTTGGGTGACTTGAAGAAAATAAGTACGAGACCTAGGATGCAGTAAATGAAACTAGTCATCGTTACTAAATATGTAAAATTGCGCTCTAAGAAACTGATCATAGTTTATCGTCTTTTGCTTGATTACACTTTTTACTTATATAGAAGTCTGTTTGCTGTAGCATTGAAAACTTGTTTCCTAATAGTTGACTACAACTTTCCGTCTGCAAAGTTACAAAACATTTTCCTAAAAATGAAGTTTTCTTGTTCTAAATTTGCAATAAGTTGATTTTTAATGGTTTTTAGACGTTTTTACCCCCCCCCCCGTTTTGTCCGTTCTTTTTACGTTTAACCTCTAAAGAACACGATTTTTTTTCTTTTTGTTTAAAATGAAATACCCTGATTTTCTATTTTTTAAAGTCTGTCTTACCCTTTTATTCTATCTTTGTACGCAAATAAAAGATGTAATAGTATAGATAATAATTAAGATAATCATATTATGGTATTTGATAGAATTGTATTAGTAGCTATATTGATGATGAATTGTTGTTTCCCGCCTCTTACAGCCAATTCGGCTGAGCAGCACAAGCAGGTTCAGCAGTTTGGGCAGACTAGGCAGTTGGGTATCAAAACCAACTTGCTTTACTGGGCTACAACCACTCCCAACTTGGGATTGGAGATGGCCGTAGGAAATAAGCATACAGCTCAGGTTTTCTTCGGCTTGAATCCATGGAAGCAAAGTGGCGGTGACCATTCCAGTCTTCGTCATTGGATGGTGATGCCGGAATATCGCTACTGGTTCAATCAGAATTTTGAGGGTTGGTTTCTCGGAGCTCATGCTTTAGGGGGACAGTATAATGCAGGTGGTGTGAAGTTTCCTTTCGGATTATTGAAAGGATTGCGCAACCATCGCTATGAAGGTTGGTATGCCGGAGGCGGCATCACTGCCGGTAAGCAATGGATTCTTTCTAAGCACTGGAACTTCGAGGCTTCGCTCGGATTGGGCTATATCCATACCAAATACGATAAATTCGAATGTGGTACCTGTGGTGAAAAACTCAACTCTGCCCATAAGAATTATGTGGGACCCACCAAGGTGGCTCTTTCCCTCATTTATTTGATTCCGGGTAGGGCAGATGAAAAACGCTCTACAGATGCTCCTCAGATCATCGAGACCATTCAGCAGCCTAAGCAGAATGTACTGAAGCCGGTGCTGCAGTTGCAGGCAGTCGTTGCCGAGGCTCCAAAGATCCGTCATTTGGATAAGCGTGCCTATATCGATTTCCCGGTCAACAGGATAGAATTGCGTGCTGATTATCGCCGTAATCCGGCACAGTTGGATAGCATTATCACCACCATCAAGGCATTGAAGGCGGATAAGAACCTGCAGGTGATGGGCATCAATATCCATGGTTTTGCTTCGCCGGAAGGTTCGTATAAGCATAATGAGTATCTGGCAAAGAATCGTGCCATCACCCTGACAGAATATGTCCGCAAGATGGTAGAGTTGCCTGACAGCATCTTTGCGGTATCATCTACCGCTGAGGATTGGGACGGTTTGCGTGAGTATATCCGGGCAAGCAACTTGGAGAAAAAGGAACAGCTTCTTGCGATAGCCCAGGATGAAAAGCTGGATCCAGATGCTCGTGATGCGAAGCTGAAGCAGCAATATCCTGCACAGTATCGCAATTTGCTCACCCTCTGCTATCCGGCTCTCCGCCATAGCGACTACCACATTACTTATAAGGTTAAGCCTTTCGATGTGGAAGAGGCAAAGCAGATTATGAAGACCAAGCCGCAGCTGTTGTCGCTCAACGAGCTGTTTATGGTGGCTCAGACTTATGAGGTAGGTTCCAAGGAGTTCAATGAGGTGATGGAGCTGGCAGTCCGCATGTATCTAACGGATGAAACCGCCAACCTGAATGCTGCCATTATCCGTCTGAACAATGGAGATGCCGATGCCGCCAAGCCATATTTGGATAGAGCCGGCGATTCAAAGGAAGCCGATGCTGCAAGAAAGGCGTATGAAATGATGATGATGCAATAGAACGAAAAAAATTATAAGTAAAATTAAAACTATAGAATTATGAAGAAATTTACGATGCTTTCATCAGTGCTGGCTTCAGCACTGATGCTGACGGTTGCATCCTGCTCTAGCGAAGATGTTGCCGGCGGTGATTCACAGAACGATAAGGGGGCTACTTCTTTCCTTGCCGTGAATATCGAGAATGTGGGTTCTGCTCCTGCATCTCGTAGTAGTTATAACAAGGGTGATGGTACTTATGAGGATGGTACTGAGGCTGAGAGTAAGATCAACAATGTGCGTTTCTATTTTTTTAATGGTGATGGTACTCCATATCTGTTGGATAATAATGGTTCAGAGAAGCAGCCTGTTAACTTTTTGGATCAAAAAGTTGAGACGGCTGGCAATGATCATGACCATACTGCCGAAATAAAAACCAAGGCTGTGCTTGTATTAAAAGGTGAGACTAAAGCTGTTCCTGCCTCTGTTATTGCAGTAATCAATCCTGAGGTGTTGGATAATACAACTCTGCAGAGTGGTACTATGACCCTTTCTGAACTCCGAACATCAGCAACAGGTTCGAAGTTTTATGATAAGACCAATGGTTTTGTCATGTCTAATTCTGTGTACGAAAGTGCGGGACAGGACGTTTGCTCTACACCTGTAGCAAACAACGTTTTTGCAACATCTGATGCGGCTTTGAAAGACCCTGTAAATATCTATGTAGAGCGAGTTAATGCTAAGGTGAATGCGAAGATTGATGCAGATTATCAACGTACTGGGGAAACCGAGAAGGCATGGACTAAAAATGCAGATGGTAAGTACCAGATTGAGGTTGGCAGTATTGATGTTACCACTTATGCAGATAATACCAATGCAGCTCCAACAAAAAACACATATCCTGTATATGCAGTAGTTCAGGGTTGGCAGTTGGCTGATGCTGATGGTAAGGCAGAGGTTTGTAAGCAGATCAAGACTTCATGGTATGCTGGAGAATTAGGTATATCTCCTTGGACAACTTCTGATTACCATCGTTGTTTCTGGTCTAAGTCAGTGCCTTTTACTTCGGGTGCTCAGGGAGGAGCTAATCATCCTGTTAATCCTAAGTTTACGGATATTACGCAGTCTTTATCTGGTGAATTCTCAGCTGAACCTGTTTATACATTGCCAAATACACCAGATCAGGTGGTTACAAATCCAACAACAAGTTTGAATACTTTGACAAAACTGATTGTTGCAGCCAAACTAGTCTATAAGGATAAAAATGGTAATTATAACCCTGCGCAAGTATGTCAGTATAGAGGTTTGACCTATCTCGGTGAGGATGCTGTTAAAAAACAGATTGTTGGTGGTTTTGCAAAATACTTCAAAAAGACAGCAACTGGCTATCAGTCAATAGAGGCTTCTGACATTACTTTCAAGACGGTTCCGGGTTCTTCTGAAGTGAAGGATTATGAGGTTGTAGCAACACTGGCTAGCAACGTAGGCGAACTTTATGTAAAGGACGGAGAAACAACATATAAAACTGTATCGAAAGACGATGTCAATGCTGCCCTTGCAAAGGAGGAGGCTCAGGTTCGTTCTACGGATGGTGCTACCTATTATTATACCCCTATCAAGCATCTCGGTGACGCTGGTAAGTTAGGCGAGTATGGTATCGTGCGTAACCATTCTTATCAGGTAACCATTCAGAACATCAAGGGTTTTGGTACTCCTGTCTATGATCCTAAGAAGGAAATCGACCCAATGATACCAAGCGATGAAAATACTTATCTTGCAGCAAGTATCAAGGTTCTCTCTTGGCGCGTGGTATCGTCTAAGGTAGATTTGGATCAGACAAAGTAAATTATTCATATTCAATATAATGAAGAAGATTATAAATGATATCAAAGAGAAGGGAAGGCTGATGATGCTCTCTTGCTGCACCATACTCGGCTTGCTACTCGCATCCTGTGATTATTGGCACGATAGCTATGAAGGATGTGAGGAACTGATGAAGACTCATCTGAGGGTGCAGTTCATCTACGATATGAATATGAAGTTTGCCGATGCTTTCCCTCATGAGGTAAAGAACGTCACACTTTATGCTTTCGACCAGCAGGGAAAATTGGCTTATGTCAAGACCGAGGCTGCCGAGAAGATTATCGCCGAAGAGGGTATGAACATCGACGACCTGACTCCTGGTATCTATGATCTTCTCGTTTGGGCACAGGGCGAAGAGCGTTATGCTGACTCCTATACTTTTGGGCAGGCCAGCGTAGGCTCTTCAGCCTGTGATGTGCTCAAGGCTACGGTGAATCGTGCCGATAAGGGCATCATCGACCATGATCTGACTCCTCTCTTCCATGGACAGTTGGCAAAAGCCGATTTCACCAAGATGGAAAAAGGTGGAACAAGAACCGTCAAGGTTTCGCTTACCAAGAACACCAATCAGGTCAAGGTGGTGTTGCAAAACCTGTCGGGCGTGAATCTCAGTGCCGATGACTTCATCTTCCAGATTACCGATAACAATGGTAAGATGGATTACGACAACAGCCTGATGGAGGATGAGATGCTTACCTATAACGCCTGGTCAGCTTACTCCGGTACTGCCGGTGTCAGTTCAGGTACCAGCGAGCAGACTTCTGTGGCTTGTGCCATCGCCGAGTTGTCAACCAACCGAATGGTGAAAGGTCATGATATGCGTCTGCATGTATATAGCAAAGCTACGGGTGCCAGCATTATCAATATTCCATTGATAGATTATGCCCTGATGGTGAAAGGTAATTATAACAAGAGTATGAGTGATCAGGAATATCTGGATAGACAGGATTCCTACGACCTTGTGTTCTTCATCGACGAAAACCATAAGTGGCAGTCTGCCTCAGTCATCATCAACTCGTGGAGAGTGGTGCTGAGCAAGACTGATATGTAATAAGTAGAAGTTAGAAAACAGAAGTTAGGAGTTTTCCTGATTATAATATTGATTCATGATGTATGAGATGAAAGGAATAAGATATGCAGAGGGACTGCTCAAGTTCCTCTTGGCTACTGCTATGGCTTGGCTGGGCTGTATTGCTTTGGTCTCATGCGACCAGGGAGATACAGGGGCAGAGAATACCGAAGCCCATATCACGCTTACCCTTTGCCTGAAAGGTACGGATACCGATAACAATACAAGAATAGGGCAGTCGGGGGGGAAGCAGATTGCTTCAAGAAGTGAAGACGACGAGACTGAGAATCCGGGAACGGAGATGGAAAACAGTATCGACTTTAGCAGATTCCACGTCGTTTTCTATGATGCAAATCATCGTATGGCTGGAATCCTGCAAAACATGGTGCTCATTCATATGGGCGGTAATATCTACCGGTTGACAGGATCTTTGCCAGTAAGCAATAAGGTACTTGTGGGCAATCACTTCGAAGGAAAAATGGTGGTTTATGCCAATTTCAATATGAGTGAGGCTGACTTGCAGAAAGACTACAACGATAAGAATATCGCCCAGAAGACGTTTGATTACGAAGCAAATCCTGAGTATCTGCCCATGTGGGGCGTCAAGAAAGTATCTTTCACGCTTACTGCTGGTAAGTATCAGGATTTCTCGGATATCGACTTGCTGAGGGCGGTAGCCAAGGTGAAGGTGAATCTGAGTAGTAAGATGAAAAGTGATGGATGGAGCATATATAGTATGCAACTCTTCAACTATAATGATAAGGGCTATTGTATGCCTAGGAAATATGCAGAATGCGAACAGACCGCATCGCTTACTCACGAAGAGTTTGAGAATTTCTTGGTTTCTAGGAAACAAGACGCCATTACGATGACAGAGAATGTTCCCATCTATTTGCCTGAATATCAGAATACAGGAAAAAATGAAGCGGATAGATGTGTCATCAAGTTGAAGCTTAAATTAAATGGAAACGTTGAAAATAACGAGAAGGAGTACACCTTGCGTTTCATTGAATATACAGATAGTGGAGGGGAAGGGACAACTATCAATGATATTGTGCGCGACCATTATTATACCTTCGAGGTATATAAAGGCACCAATGGGCATAATCTCGTGAAACTGACGGTGAGGAAATGGAAGGTACGTAAACACGAAGATATTGTGATGTAGTTGTGAATTATAAAACGAGAAAATAATAAATAGGAATAGCCTTAGGCTTTTCAAAATATAAACATGGCAAAGAAGATATATTATTATATATGTATTTGGGCATTATGCTTGCTGGCGGCATGTTCTGCTGGCGATGAAGCAACTTCCTTTCCCGGTCAGGCTGATGTCGAGAACCGGGTAGGGGTGACGTTGCAGCTATCTGCCTTGTCTTCCCAGACTTCGCAGTCTTCCCGGTCATCTCAGACCAGGGCGGCTTGGGAGACGGATACCGAAGCTTTGCCTGGAGAGATGATGAAGAGCTGGTTTGTGGTGGTGGTACAGAATGGAAAGATAGAGAAGATTATCACTTCCGATTTGAAATCTCTGGGTGTTACGGAGGTGGAGAAAGACCAGGTGTTTGTAAAGTTGAATACTGGAAAGACAACCTTCTATTCCTTTGCCAATATCAAGCCAGAAGATATAGGGCTTGATGCCAGCAGGTCTGTTGGGCAATCGCTGCCAGCTGATTTTGATGAAAAGACTTATCAGATGGATGGCAACTGTCAACTCTTCCATCAGTTGATGACACCTGACTTTCAGAACGGTTATCCGATGAGTAATAAGCAGGTAGTGAATATAACAACAACTAACCAGCAAGTCATCAATCTGGAGGTTATCCGTATGGTGGCTAAGGTACAGCTCTCCATTACCAATGCTACGGATCATGCCATCAATCTGAAGACCATCACCCTTTCGGATGTTACCCAGAATGGTAATCCGAATATCAAGCTTTTGCCTAATGTGGATTCGAATAACCAATTGCAAGTGAATCTGGCAAATTCGGCAAAGAAAGGAACCATCACGCTGACGGCTGCCGAAAACGATGGTATAACCATTGAGGCTAGAGCTAAGCAAACGGCTTGTTTCTATATGAACGAGAGTCTGGTAGATAAGGGCGAAGATGGTGGCAACCGATATTTTATCCTTTCGCTTACTACGGTAGATGTGGCTACGGGAGCTACCAGTAACCATCGTTATGCCATGCTATCATGGAATGAAATCCGTCGCAATGATTATCTGAAAATCCCTATCAAGCTGGAGGATTATCAGATTAGATGGAAGGTGGAGGCATTCTCGCCAATCGGGGTGTTGCCGAAGGTAACGGATGATGGTGAAAACCTTTCGCTTGACTTCGGTTATTATGGAGAGTTTCATATCAAACCCGAGGTTATCAAGTTGAGCCGTACTGGTTCTCAGACCCTGTCAGTGGATGAATGGCAGATGGGAACGGATGAAACAGGTTCTGAAGGCTGGAAGCTGCAGGAGCAGAATCCGGAGGGAGAAGATGGTGTAAACATCTTCGATGCTTCGCCTTCTTGGATACCAGTCACCTATCGTCTGGAAGGAGAAATGGGCAACCGTACAGGTTCTGCCATTTATACAATGAAAATTCTGGTCAGACAGAAAAATGGATTGGGATTGAATCCTGTCATTTCCCGCAAGGTTCGCTTTACCATGAAGCAAGTGAACCTGACCCGGGCTGGAAAGAATACAGAAAAAATAGTATTGAATACAAAGACTTTTGGCAATGAAGGCATTTAAGTTTTACATATTTCGCATCAGTCTGGCTGCAATCTTCGGGTTGCTGCCAATGACTGTGTGGGCTGGTGACAAGCTGACCCATTTCGAAGGTATTGCCAACAAGAAAGGCGATTATAATTGGAATGGTACACAGAAATGTCACGAACTCACTTATTATTATTATGTTACCAAGGGGCAGGAAGGACTGGAGCTTGCACTCCCTATGTCTATCAATATCTCTGACTTGGAACCAAGAGGTTACTATCGTTGGTATGATTGGAAGACTGATAAAGCATCTTCGCGCCTGACTAAGGTGGGCAATCGACTCTATAGCTTTGATAATGGAAAAGGACTTTATGCTGTTTGCCTTTCAACAGATCCATCTCAGAATACTGTTGGGGTAACTTATTCTGCTCCATCTGGCTCGGCTTATGATTCCTGGGAGGCTGACACCATAGCCTGTGATGTGAGTAGATACCATGATGGTATCACGGTGGGATGGGGAACCGATTTCCGCCACGAACCAACCCTTTCTATCCGATATAAGTTTGTTATCCGGAAGGCATCATGGATAGCCGACCAGCTTAGAAGAGCTGTTGTTGATTCCCGTACGGGTACACGTACTTTTGAGGATAATCAGGATGTAACTATTGGTATTAATAGTACTGACAATGGGAAAAGCGAGGCCAACCTTCGCTTGAACTACAACAATGTAAACCGATATTATTTCTATCCGCTAACCGATCAGGCTTTCAACAATAAACATATTTATTATCAGTCGGGTAAAGAGGCTGAGAACAAGTTTGAAGAGAGTGATTTCAGCAAAACGCTTGTTCAGGCTAGTGCTGTAAAGTGGAGGGTCTATGATGAGACGAATACTTATTATTGTGAGATTGATCCCGAAGAACAGCTGCGATTTGTAAAAATCAGTCCCTATAAGTTAAATGATAGGGATTGGACTCATATAACTACAGGTAACAAGGTAAGACCGGGTTCTTCTCAGCTTCCTAAATTCAAGACGATGAGCCGCTTCAATGTGGTTGCTTATCTGGGAGCAAGTAACCAGTGGTGCCCTGTGGCAAACTTCAGCTGTCGTTTTGCTGAGGAATATCCGGTGCTTTTTGATGATTTGAATACCGGTGCCCCTACTCGTACCCTCTCTTACATAGAAGATCATTATGTAAAAGTTACCGAGCCGATTTCGTTTGATAATCTGTCGGATGGAATGACATACGATGCGCCAACCAAAGACAACAATGTAGCTCCTAATCCAAGTAAATGGGAATTGCGCCATTATGGTTTCGTTTATAAGGATTTGGCAAATGATTCAAAAACTTACGGTTGGTGGTTTAATGATTGTACCAATGCGCCGGTTCATGGTGAATATGGAGTTTACAAGACTGCTGGTGTAAGCGGTATCTCCAATTCAAACGAAGGATATAAGTGGTGGTATGGTGACAATATGAATTTCTATGACAGAACCTATGGATTGACTACCGGTAAACAGGCGGGCTATTTCCTTTATGTGGATGCCTCGGATGAGAGCCGAGAGATTGCCAGTGCCGAGTTTACTGCCAATCTGTGTAGTGGTACAACCTTTATCGTGAGTGCGGCTATAGCAGACCTGACGCAAAGTGGGCAAATTGCTCCACAGGTTATGTTCAAGCTTTATGGTGACAATGGCGACCGAGTGGCAAGGCAGGAAAACTTAATCCATTCTTTTGCCAGTTGCGACATGAAGACGGTGGTGAATAATTATCAGTACGGCAAGTGGTATCAGGTTTATGCCAAGGTTACCTTGCGGGATAGTGAGAATCTGCGTAAGTTTAAGAAATTCCTCGTCACGGTGGATAACTATTGTACTAATACAAAAGGTGCCGACTATGCCGTTGATGATATCCGCTTTTATCAGAAGCGTGCTATTGTTGATGTCATCCAGAATCAGCCTGTATGCGATGATGTAGCATCGGCTGCTTCCGTGAAGTTGAAATTACGTGCGGTATATGAAAGCTTGCAATCTCGCGCCTTTGTAGATGCTGCTGGAAAGAGTAAGGTTTACTATCGCTTCGTGGATGAAAAGGGTGAACCAGTTGACCTTGACTATGGTAATGGTGGAAAGAAATATGGAGAATGTGATTTCCATTATTATCAGAAAGACTTGAAGGCTGGTGATACTGAGATAGTGAATGGTGAAACCTATTATATTCTGGTAGATAAGGCTTTCAAATTACCGTTAGGTAAGAAACTCTATGTGTCTGTAAACTTTGACGATCCTGATGATGCCAGCATGTGGGGAAACCGAAACGTGGTGTGCTCCAGCTACAGTGAATTGTTTGAAATGATGAAGCAGACGGTGATGATTCGTGATGCCGAGAGTAAGGTGATTGCTGATTATCGAGTAAGCTGTGACAGGACGAATGCGGATGTCACCATGAATGCAGACCTGCATACCACCGACCCATACGTGGGTGGAGGTATCACCATTACTGGTGTGAAATATGATTGGTTCATCGGTAGTAAGGAGGAGTTCAATAAGACTAAGCTCCTGGAGGCTCTCCATGCTTTCCGTGATAAGAATAGTACAAGTACTAATCCTTGGGATGTGCAGAATTCGGGAATCAGTGCAGATTATAAGGCAGAAATAAAAAAGTATATCGACAATGGTAAATTGATTCTGGCTGCAACTTCACAACTGCAGAAGACTTTCGAGTTTGGTACGCATACACTCTGTTTGTTGCCTATCACCAAGAAGGGAAATATCATCACCATCAACAATGTGGATTACCAGATTTGTCCTGATCCTATCGAATATAAATTCCGGGTGCTGAAGGATGGACCTCGTATCAATCTTGGTTTCGTTGATGGAAAATATCCTAACGACCAGCGCATTGTGCGCATCGGATTGCCGCAACTCAAGGACATGCAGCAGAATAAAAAGTTCCTGCAGATACCAATCTGCAGTACCGAACCTTTGAGTAATTCTCATGGTTCTGTTTCTTTTGAGTTTAATACGGAAGATGGTGTTAGAGTGCTGATGGACGGCACCAACGACCCTATGTGGAAGAACAATGCCGCTGTGTTGGGAAAGAAAGACATCTTCACGATTAAGGCTAGCAGTTTGAAGCATCTCTACAAGGAGACGGAACAGCGTACACTTGACCTGCAGGTCTGCGATGATTATGCCCAATACTTGCACGAAGGCTATTGGTATGACCTCTCGTTCAGCTTTATGCAGAAAAATGGCACAACTGGCACCGAGGTTACGAGCTGTCCAGGTACTACCTTCTTCCGCATCTATGTGGTGCCGGAGTTTGCTACCTGGGCTCCTGCAGCCGATGGCGGTATGAATAACAACTGGAATAACGACCTCAACTGGCGCCGTTCTACCAAAACAGAGCTTTACAAGTCGGCTGCCGATACCTATCCTGTATATGGAACAACAACGGGCTATACCGAATTGAAGACTCAGCAGGCATTCGTGCCTATGAAGTTTACCAAGGTAACGATACTTACACCTTATTATAATAATGGGTATTATCCGCTCCTGGGTTATCTGCAAAAGGGTAGTGATGGTGTTCTCAACAAACTGAACAATGGTGCATCCACCGCCACCGACTACATCCAGTATGATATGATGGTGGATGACGGAAGCAAGTTGGGCTATGGCGCAACCACTCCGGGGTGCAACTATTCTTGCGTGAAATTCTATGGAAATACCTGCGACCAGATTTACTTCAAGCCGGGAGCAGAGGTCCGTAACCAGCACTATCTGGTGTACAACAAGGCATGGGTAGAGCAGGAGCTGAGTTACAACCGTTGGTATCTCTTCGGTTCGCCATTGAAGAATATGGTGGCAGGCGATATGTATGTGCCTGTGAAGACGGGACGCCAGGAGACGGAAGCCTTCCTGCCTATCACCTTTGATGAGGCTGTTAACAATCGCACCAAGATGCCGTTCTACCAGCGTTCCTGGGATAGAAGCGATACCAGAGAATACAGCACTGATGGCTACTATGATGCCTACGACTACAGTTCGCTTCCAGTGAGCGTGCCAAGTACGATAGATTGGAATACCCAATATTGGAGTCATGTTTATAATGCGGCTTCGATGGTCTATTCGCCAAAGGTCAATGCCGATGGTTCCTATGCTTCCTTAACCGGCTTTGCTGTGAAGGTGGGTGATAAATATACGTCTGCCGGCATTTCGGGAAAGGCATTGGTAAGATTGCCAAAGGACGATAAGACATACGATTATTACGACCCGTCAACGGGTAACTTGGGGGGATTGAAGTATGACATCGTTAGGACAGATGATGGCAAGGGCAACCTCATCATTGCTTCGGTAGAACCTTCGAGCAAGGAAGGGGCCATTGGAGCTGTAGATGTAACTCTGACAGCAAATGCCCATCAGGGAGCAGGTGATGGAAATTATTATTATCTCACCTACAACCCGTATATGGCAACGCTGGATATGAAACGCTTCTTTGCCAATGCCAAAAACAAGGCGGCTCTTGGAGAAGACAATGTATCTTACTGGGTTGTGAATGACAATGAGGCCAATGGATTCAATACAATTACATTGAATGGTGAGACGGATGGAAGAATAGCGCCTATGCAGGCTTTCTTCATCAAGTCGAAAACCGCTCAGCCTACCATCCACTTTGATACAAACATGACGGTGGATAAGGATGTGACCAAGGGTGTTGATATTGCGGGTGAGGAGCAGAATAGCAGAATCAGATTGCAGGTAGGCAAGGGGACTGCGAGCTCTTCGTATCTGATATTGAATGCTGATGCGTCGCAAGAGTTTGATGGCAGGGAGGATACCGAATTGCTCGGAGATGACTTGTTGTCGGATGTACCTGCTGTTTATACGGTGGCTTCATCGCAGGCTGTCATGGTAAACTCGCTGCCGGAAATCTACTATGTTCCGCTGGGTGTTGTGGCTAAGAAGTCTGAGCTGATGAGCTTAAATGTTCAAGGAGCAGGTCGTCTCTCTTCTCCTCTTTACCTCTATGATGCTGCCACCCGGAAGTATCAGGAGATAAAGGATGGCGAGGAAGTGAAGGTGCAGGCAAACGAGCACGGCAGATACTTCCTGACCCAGACTCGCAGTACCACTGGCATCGAAGATGCTGAGGTGGGCGAGAGTGACGTGAAGATCTATTCTCCATCCCGGGGATTGATCGTCGTATCCAAGGTTGGGGGTCCTCTATTAAATAAGGTGGAGGTTTATACCCTTGATGGAAGACTGGTGGCATCGAGAAAGGCTGAAGGTGCAGCATCTGTCAGCATTCCTGTAGTCTCCACGGCTTCTCCTCAGGAAGTATATATTATTAAGGTATCTATGCAGGATACCCAAGCTACAATAACCAGAAAGCTTTCTCTCCGTTGAGAGAAAGCTTTCTGGTGTTTACTTATCTGCTTCTTGCCAATCTATCAATCCTCTATTTTCTTTGTCGAATGCCAAAGCCAGGTTGATGAGCTTCTTTTTGCTGGCAGCATAAGCATCAGCGTAGTGGCGGGAATCCGTTTACTTCTCTGTTTGGAAATCCCAGTCTGTAGGCTTCTCCAATTACGTCCTTGATAGTCAGGAAGCCTAACTGATAGAGTACCAGCTTTGGATTGTCTTTGCTGATATCAGCCGTTTCGATGTAATCCATGTCGATGAGGCTGCCGTCCAGCATTTCCACGTCTTTATCAAAGTTGGTGAGTATTTTGGGCAGCATTTCTGTAGCACCGCTGGCAATCCAATAGGGTCTCAGACGACGTTCTTTTAAGGCGCAGATGACACTGAATGGATTGTAAACCCCCTGCAGGCTTTCTGAGAAATGATAACCGTCATACATATCTTTCAGTTCATGCATGGTCTGGTCGATATCCCACTTCTTTTGGGCAGCCAATGCCTGGATTTCATCTTTCAGATTTTCCAAGATTTCTTCTTTCGTTAATCCGCAGATGGTAGCATAGCAGTTGTAAAAGCTGATATTGCTTAATGTGTTGAGAACGCTGAACAGACTTATCTGCGTAAACTTGGTGATTCCTGTAAGAAAGACACACTTGATGCAATAGCCGTAGTCTTTTAGACCTGTGAAGAAGTCACGATAGAGATTGCGGCATTTTTCGTGTCTATCTGTCAGATAGGAGTGCTGTAAGGGTGCATCATATTCATCTACCAATACGGCAACTTGCTCTCCCGATTGTTGGTAAGCTCTTTCTATGATACCGGTAAAACGGTTGCTGAGCGTAGCTTCTGTTGCGCGTTTGCCGTAGATCTCTTCATATTTGGTTAATGTATCATCCAGATAATGGTATAATGATTCTGCATCTGAACCTCCAAGGTTCATGCTGAAATGGATGACAGGGCGCTTGATCCAATCTTTCTCCAGTTCCATGATCTTAAGTCCTTCGAAAAGTTCTTTCTTGCCTTCGAAGTAGCATTGGAGTGTGGATACCAGAAGCGATTTACCGAAGCGTCGTGGGCGACTTAGAAAGTTATACTTGTCACCATTGGCGATTTGCCAAACCATATCTGTCTTGTCTGCGTAAAGGTAACCACCCTTGCGCAGTTCTTCGAAATTCTGTATTCCTAATGGTAACTTTCCTCTAGTCATAATTACACCTTATTATATATATGTTGCAAAGTTAGCAATAAAAAATGAAATGGCGATATAAAAGCGGAGAAAAAATAAAATGAAAGCCGAAATAAGAGTAGAAAATGAAAAATCCCATCGCTCGGTTGCTACTTCTTAAGGATAAAGACAGATGGTGGTGTGTGTCATTCCGTAAAAATCAGCGTCAAATGATATAAAATTGCCTATTTACGCATTGGTACCTTTACTTTTCCTGGCAAAAAGCTTGGAAGTTATTGCTTAATTCCCTATCTTTGCAAGCAAGAATTAGTAAAGGCGTCTTTCTCTTTTTCTAAGGATAAAGGCTCTTTCTAGGAACGAACTGACAATTATTTAATTAATAACATAAACCGATACAATTATGAAGAAATCCATCATTTTCGCATTGCTGCTCTCTCTGTTGAGCGTACAGCAAATCCATGCACAGAAGTGGCTCAAGAAATTGGGCAAGGTGGCAGAAAACGTGCTTGCTAATGACCAGAAGACTACCAGCAAGGCGTCTGGCTCTATCCCTGGGTGTACAGTAAAGTATACCAGTTGCGTAGCTAATGGCAACGATGTCCATATCAACTTCGTGATAACCAACACCACTTCCAGTGAACTCAAAATGTACTTCAATGCATTTGATGACGGTTCTTGTGCTTTTGATAGCAAGAATGTAAAGCATACAATGCACTTCTATTTGGGTGGCGATAAGTTAGGTCACTATTCTGATAAGATGCTTCCTCCTAATGTACCTGTCAAGGGTATTATGGTGATAGAGGATGTAGATCGCACCATTAAGCAGATTAATTCTACTCTTGTCAAGGGTAAGGCTAATGATGTGGAGTTTGCGATTAAGTTGCCTACCCAGGTAGTGGCAGATGTCAAGAATACCAATTCCGATTTGGTTACCTGCTCATTGCCTGAGTTGCAGTTCAATTTCTTGAAGTGTGTTCGTCAGGGCAGGAATGTGGTAATCACTGCTACATTCAAGAATATCGGCAACAAGGAGTATGAGATTTCAGCTTATGGCGATACTCCTACTATATATGATGATGGTGGCGATGCTTATGAGTGTGATCAGGAAACAACCCTCTTGGGCAAGAATCGATGGTTAGGCTATAATTGGTATACCTTGCTCGCTGGTATCCCGATGAAGGCTACGTTTGTCATCAAGAATGTCAGCACCAGTGCCACCGAGTTCAGCGTTGTCAAGATCCCGTTCAAGTACAAGTCTAATGGCGAGACCCCTCAGTATGTTGAGTTTCGCAATTTGCCAATCTCAGCGCAGTAAGTAGCAATCTTAATAAGTTGATATAAAAAGAAAAATCCCATCGTTCTTGCGAGCGATGGGATTTTTAATTCTGTTAAGCAATGTGTCTGCTTGCGCTGATTACTTACGAAGACCGAGGGCCTTGATGATAGCACGATAGCGATTGATGTCGCGATCATACAAGTAATCGAGCAATGCACGACGCTTTCCTACAAGCTGTGTCAACGCACGTGTTGTAGTATAATCTTTACGGTTCTTCTTAACATGTTCCGTCAAATGAGCAATACGGTATGAGAACAATGCTATCTGGCTCTCAGCTGAACCAGTATCAGAGTTAGACTTTCCGTACTTGCTAAAGATCTCTTCTTTTTTTGCTTTGTCTAAATACATAGCTGTGATACTTAAAATTTAATTATTATGAATGAATGTTATGCATCTTTTGGACCTTCCTCACGGTGGTTTCCGTTAAAATGCGGTGCAAAGGTACAACTTTTCAGTGAATTATGCAAATTTTTCGGGATTTTTTTGTAATTTTGCACCCAAATTCATAAAGTATTTAAGGTAAAGGAAATGCAAGACATTAGAAACATTGCAGTTATTGCACACGTTGACCATGGTAAGAC
>ENA-OVGE01000919-OVGE01000919.1-human-gut-metagenome-genome-assembly--contig:-NODE-919-length-25455-cov-48.814567_pt1 | contig 25455 bp, 19 predicted proteins | sample MGYA00237769_ERZ505417 | MGnify/ENA primary metagenome ERZ505417 (study PRJEB26158, sample SAMN06016403) | human gut metagenome | biome: human gut; feature: ankylosing spondylitis patient; material... | reverse complement strand
TGGCGGCGGGAATGAACATCCTGCTCAACGCCGTGTTCATTCCATCCTTCGGCTATGTGGCGGCGGCGTATACCACGGTGGTGTGCTACCTGCTGTATTATCTGCTGCATGTGGTATTTGCCTGGTGGGTCCACAAGGGCATGGTGTATGACATTCTCCAGCAGTTCCTCTGGCTGGGAGTGGTGTCGGTGGTGTCGCTGGTGACGGTGGCACTGACGGATCTGTTCTGGGTCCGGATGGGCCTGCTGGCAGCGGGACTGGGCGTGTGCGCCCTGTGGGCTGTCAGGCACCGGGATCAGGTTATGAGACTCGTTGCGGTGTTCCGCAGAAAATCGGCATAAAATCGGGACAAAACCCGGGCAAAAGCGGGATATCCCGCTGCGTATCGGGACAGAAATAGACAGATAAAGACGAAATATCGGATAGGAGTGAGATAAGTGGAGGAACTGACACTGCGACAAATGCAGGAGGGCGCTCTGAACATTCTCAAAAAATTGGACGGCATCTGCCGGGAGCAGGGGCTGCGGTACTTCCTGTTTTATGGGACCCTCATCGGGGCCATCCGCCACAAGGGCTTCATCCCCTGGGATGACGACCTGGACGTGGCCATGCCCCGGCCGGATTTTGACAGGCTGGTGGAATATTGCCGCCGGCACCGGGAGGAGCTTCTGCCCATGCGCCTGATGACCGTGGACGACAACCCCCGGTATGTGTACCCCATCGCCCGCTTCAGCGACACCCGCTACCGGGTGAAATACCAGGGCATTCGGGATTACGGCCTGGGCCTGTTTGTGGACATTTATCCGCTGGACGGCTGCGGTGACACGGAGGAGGAGGCCAGGGCCTGGGTGCAGCAGCCCATGCGGGATGTGAGGTTCATCAACTGCTGCGCCGCCGACCGGTTCACGCCCAGCCGCCGGGGCTGGCTCCACACCCCCGCCAAGCTGGCGGGCTTTGCCTGGGCCCGGCTCCACGGAAGCGCCCATTACATCCACCGCATCGAGGCCTGGGCCCGGCAGAAGGACTATGAGAAGTGCCGCTATGTGGGCTGCACCGTTTGGGATACCAACTGGAAGATCGTGTTCCTGCGGGAGGACCTGGAAAAAACGCTGTATGTTCCCTTTGAGGACGCAGAGTTCCCCATTCCCGCCGGATATGACCGGATGCTGCGCCATACCTATGGCGATTACATGACGCCCCCGCCGCCGGAACAGCGGATCGGACAGCATTTTTACACCGTATGGCCCAAGGAACAAGGGGCCGCGGAGGAACATAAGGAAGGAGCCATCTCATGAAAGGTATCGTTTTGGCCGGCGGAGCCGGCACGCGCCTGTATCCCCTGACCATGGTCACCAGCAAGCAGCTGCTGCCGGTGTATGACAAGCCCATGATCTACTATCCGCTGTCTACCCTGATGCTGGCGGGGATCCGGGATATCCTCATCATCTCCACCCCCACGGACCTGCCCAATTTTGAGCGCCTGTTGGGGGATGGCAGCCAGTTCGGCATTCATCTGAGCTACAAGGTGCAGCCCTCTCCCGACGGCCTGGCTCAGGCATTTCTGCTGGGCGAGGAGTTCATCGGCGACGACTGCTGCGCCATGGTGCTGGGCGACAACATTTTCTACGGCAGCGGCTTCCGGGCCCGCCTGAAGCAGGCGGCGGCGGATGCGCAGCAGGGCCGGGCCAGCATTTTCGGCTATTACGTCAATGACCCCGAGCGCTTCGGTATTGTGGAGTTCGACGAAAACGGCAAGGTCATCTCCGTGGAGGAGAAGCCCCAGCACCCCAAGAGCAACTACTGCATCACGGGCCTGTATTTCTATGACAACCGGGTGGTGGACATGGCCAAGCGGGTGAAGCCCAGCGCCCGGGGCGAGCTGGAGATCACGGACCTGAACCGTTTCTATCTGGAGGACGGTACCCTGAACGTGCAGCTGCTGAGCCGGGGCTATGCCTGGCTGGATACCGGCACCATGGACTCTCTGGTGGATGCGGCGGACTTTGTGCGCACCATCGAGACCCGGCAGGGCTCCCAGATCGCGGCACTGGAGGAGATCGCGTTTACCGAGGGCTGGATCGACCGGGAGACGCTGCTCCAGTCCGCCCAGCGCTATGGCAAGTCCCCCTACGGCCAGCACCTGATGCATGTGGCTGAGGGAAAAATTCGTTATTGATAGGTGATTTGCATGAAAATTCTGGACACAAAAATTCCCGAGGTAAAGATCATCGAGCCGGACGTGTTCGGCGACCACCGGGGCTGGTTCATGGAGACCTGGTCCCTGCCCAAGTATGAAGCCCTGCACTTCAACAGCATGCAGGACAACGAGAGCTTCACCGCTAAGAGGGGGACCCTGCGGGGCATCCACTTCCAGCAGGACCCCATGGCCCAGGCCAAGATCGTCCGGGTGGTGCGGGGCGCCGTGATGGACGTGGCGGTGGACCTGCGGAAGGGGTCACCCACCTATTTGCAATGGGTATCCGTGGAGCTCAGCGCCGAGAACAAGCGCCAGTTCTACATTCCCCGGGGCTTTGGCCACGGCTTCGTGACCCTGACGGACGACGTGGACTTCTGCTATAAGGCGGACAACCTCTATGACCATCCCAGCGACCGGTCCATCCGCTTCGACGACCCTGCCATTGGCGTGGACTGGGGCGTGACGGACCCCATTCTGTCCGACAAGGACAAAAACGCTCCGCTGCTGGCGGACAGCGACTGCAACTTCGTTTACGGAAAGGGAGAATGAGCCATGACCATTATCGTTACCGGCGGCGCCGGCTTTATCGGCAGCAACTTTGTGTTCCATATGCTCAAGGAGCATCCCGATTACCGCATCGTATGCCTGGACAAGCTGACCTATGCCGGGAATCTGTCTACTCTTGCCCCTGTGATGGACAACCCCAACTTCCGCTTCGTGAAGGCGGATATCTGCGACCGGGAGGCCGTTTACAAGCTGTTTGAGGAGGAGCACCCCGACATGGTGGTGAACTTCGCCGCCGAGAGCCATGTGGACCGCTCCATCGAGGACCCCGGTGTGTTTTTGCAGACCAACATCATCGGCACCGCCACCATGATGGACGCCTGCCGCAAGTACGGCATCCAGCGCTATCATCAGGTGTCCACCGACGAGGTGTACGGCGACCTGCCCCTGGACCGACCCGACCTGTTCTTTACCGAGGAGACACCTATCCACACCTCCAGCCCCTACTCCAGCTCCAAGGCTGCCGCCGACCTGCTGGTGCAGGCGTATCACCGGACCTATGGTCTGCCTGTTACCATCAGCCGCTGCTCCAACAACTACGGGCCCTATCACTTCCCCGAGAAGCTGATCCCCCTGATGATCGCCAACGCCCTCAACGACAAGCCCCTGCCGGTGTACGGCGAGGGCCTCAACGTCCGGGACTGGCTGTATGTGGAGGATCACTGCCGGGCCATCGACCTGATCATCCATAAGGGCCGGGTCGGCGAGGTGTACAACGTGGGCGGCCACAACGAGATGCGCAACATCGACATCGTGAAGCTCATCTGCAAGGAGCTGGGCAAGCCCGAGAGCCTCATCGTCCATGTGGCGGATCGGAAGGGCCACGATATGCGCTATGCCATTGACCCCACCAAGATCCACAACGAGCTGGGCTGGCTGCCGGAGACCAAGTTCGCCGACGGCATCAAAAAGACCATCGACTGGTACCTGAACAACCGTTCGTGGTGGGAGACCATCATCTCCGGCGAGTATCAGGATTACTACGAGAAGATGTACGGAAATCGCTGAGCCATGGAGCAGCAGGCGGTAGAAGTCCGGATGGAGCAGACGCACCTGGGCTTTGTGGACGCGGCAAAGGGCCTGGGCATGCTGGCCATCATCTGGGGCCACATGGACTACCTGTGGAGCACCAGCTCCGTATGGTTTTCCTCCTTCAAGATCGCTGTGTTCTATGTGGTGGTGGGCCTGCTGAAGGCATACCGCTATGGGGAGCGGGGCCAGAGGGATTCCTATGCACAGGTGATGAAAAAACGCTGGTATTCCCTGGTGATCCCCTATGGCGTGTTTTCGGCTCTGGCGATTCTGGCGCACCTGGCTTTTCTCACCATACACGGCGGCAGCAGACTGGCGGCCCTGAAGGGGGACGTGATCCTGACGGTGACGCTGCGGGGTGTTGCCACCCTGTGGTTTCTGCCTACGCTGCTGATCGCCGAGCTGCTGTTTGCGGCGGTGCGGCCGGAGGGCTGGTCTGCCGCCAAGCGCATACTGGTGTGTGTCCTGGCGCCGGCTATCCTGTGCGTCATCGGCTATTTCTATCAGGGAATGGATATTCCCGGGGCGGATCGCCTGTGGGTGCAGGTGGTGCGCAATCTGTTTATTGTTTTGGCCAAGAGCGTCAGCGGCTTTTGGTTCATGCTGTGCGGGTATCTGCTTTACCGGCGGGGGAAGCCGCAGCGGCTGGGAAGGCTGCCGGTGCTGGCGGTCCTGCTGGCGGTGAATCTGGGCCTGTCGCTGCTGAGTCCGGACCTGGATTTCAACTCCTTTAAGCTGGGGTCCTTTGCTCCGGTGTTCTATCTCAACGGTGTGCTGGGTTCCGTGGCCGTTCTGGAGCTGCTGCGCTGGCTGGAGGCCCGCATATCCCTGAGGCCCCTGATCTGGTGCGGCAGGCACTCCATGTTCCTGATGGCCACGCATCTGCCCTGGCAGATCGCGCCGGAGCTGGTGATGCTGGGCAAGCGTTTTTACCTGGCACAGACGCCGACGGCGCCGTATTTCCTGATGATGCTGGCGGAGTTCGCGGTGCTGATGCTTATTGAGGCTGCACTGGTCTGGTGCAAAGAGAAGGTCAAAGCCGCCATGACCGGGCGCTGGGGAAAAGAGCGGCCCATCTGCAAGGCGGTCAAGTATCTGTAACGAGGAGGTTACAAGCAATGAAGGTATTGGTAACGGGCGTGGGCGGTCAGCTGGGCCACGATGTGATGAACGAGCTGGCCCGCCGGGGCCATCAGGGCGTGGGCAGTGACATCGCCCCGGTGTACAGCGGCATTGCAGACGGCTCTGCCGTGACGGAGATGCCCTATGTGCCCATGGATATCACCAATGACGCCCAGGTGCGGCAGGTGATGGACGATGTGCGGCCCGACGCCGTGATCCACTGCGCCGCCTGGACGGCGGTGGACCTGGCCGAGGACGCCGACAAGCAGCCCAAGGTACGGGCCATCAACGTGGACGGCACCGCTCATCTGGCGGCGGCGTGCAAGGCCCAGGACTGCAAGATGATGTACATTTCCACGGACTATGTGTTCAATGGGCAGGGCCAGACGCCCTGGCAGCCGGACTGCAAGGACTATCAGCCCCTGAACTACTACGGCGAGACGAAGCTGGGCGGCGAGCTGGCCGTCAGCTCTGCGCTGGAGAAATACTTCATCGTGCGGATCGCCTGGGTGTTCGGTCTGAACGGCAAGAACTTCATCAAGACCATGCTCCAGCTGGGCAAGACCCACGACAAGCTGCGGGTGGTGTGCGACCAGATCGGTACGCCTACCTATACCCTGGACCTGGCCCGGCTGCTGGCGGATATGATCGAGTCCGACAAGTACGGCTATTATCACGCCACCAATGAGGGCGGGTACATCTCCTGGTACGAGTTTGCCTGCGAGATCTTCCGCCAGGCGGGCCTGCCGGTGCAGGTGGACGCCGTGACCACGGCGGAATACGGCGCGTCCAAGGCGGCGCGGCCCTTCAACAGCCGGCTGGACAAGAGCAAGCTGGCGGAGAACGGCTTCACGCCGCTGCCGGACTGGAAGGATGCCCTGAGCCGGTATCTCAAGGAGCTCGGCACCAATCAATAAAAGAAAAACGCTGCCTGCCCAGCAGGCGGCGTTTTTTTCGCCTTAACGGGGCTTTCCACCGGGGGGAAAATGCGGTATACTGTCAGATAAGAGTTTTTTGGGACAGCAGCCATGGTATCCTGCTGTCAGTGCGTCAGAAAGGAGGCGGGGCGGATGCTGTCTGTATGGGTAGGACGGGCCGGGTCCGGAAAATCCCGGCGGGTACTGGAGGCTATGGAGAAAAACCGGGGACTGCGGCGGCAGGTGTTGCTGGTGCCGGAGCACATTTCCCACGAGGCGGAGGTGGACCTGTGCCGGGCCCTGGGGCCCACGGCGTCCCGGGATGCGGAGGTGCTGAGCTTCCGGAGCCTGTCGTCCCGGGTGCTGGCCGAAACGGGAGGGCTGGCGGAGTTTACCCTGGACAACGGGGGGAAGCTCCTGACCATGCGGCGGGTTTTGCAGGAGCTGGCGCCGGAGCTGCGGGTGTTCGGGCGGCCCAGTCAGCGGGCGTCATTTCTGCGGCAGCTGACGGACCTGATGGAGGAGCTTTACGCCTATGAGATCGGGCCCCGGGACCTCTATGTACATGTAGAGGACCTGGAGGGCGCTATGGGCGATAAGCTGCGGGATATCGCGCTGCTGTATGCGGCGTATGACGCCCGGCTGCGCAACGGAGACATGGATGCCCGGTCCCGGCTCCAGAAGCTCCGGGAGCATCTGGAGCACAGCGACTATCTCCGGGGCTGCGATGTGTATCTGGACGGGTTTTCCTATTTCAACCGCCAGGAGGAGAGCATATTGGAGCTGGTGCTGCGGCAGGCCAGCAGCGTTACCGTGACCCTGCTGGGGGACCGGGGCAATGAACAGCTGTTTCAGAATGCTCTGCGCCAGCGGATGCGCCTGGAGCGCATGGCCCGGCGTGTGGGGCAGAGTATGGAAGTCCTGTGGTGCGAAAAGCAGGGGAGCGGCCCCTTGGATCACCTGGAGCGGCACTTTTTTGGCCGGGAGACGGCCTATGAGGGCCAGGCGGAGGGAATTCGCCTGTATCAGGCCGCCACGGCCTTTACCGAGGTGGAATGGGTGTCCCAGCAGCTGCGGCAGCTGGCGGCGGAGGGCTATCGCTGGCGGGAAATGGGCGTGTGCGCCCGGAATATGGAGGTCTACGGCCCGCTGCTGGAGAGCGTGTTCCGCCGGGACGGCATCCCGGCCTATATCAGCCGCCGCAGCGACCTGCTGGAAAAGCCCCCCATCACCATGCTGCTGGGGGCACTGGACGCCGTCACCGGCGGCTTCGACCGGGAGGACGTGTTCCGCTGCCTGAAAACCGGCCTGGGCGGCATCACCCCGGACGAGTGCGACATTCTGGAAAATTACGTCATCCTGTGGGACATCCGGGGCAGCGCCATGTGGCTGCGGGAGGGGGACTGGACTGCCGGCCCCGACGGATACGGCCGGGAGCTGACGGAGCGCAGCGCCGCCCGGCTGGAGCGGGTGAACGGCATCCGGCGGCGGGTACGTCTGCTGCTGGAGCCCCTGTATCAGGGGATGAAAACGGCATCATCCGCCAGGAGCAAGGCAGAGTGCCTGTACACATTTTTGCAGGAGGCCGGTGTACCCCAGGCCCTGGAGGAAACCGCCGGGAAGCTGCTGGCAGAGAACCAGCCCCAGCTGGCGGAGGAATATGTGCAGCTGTGGGAGATATTCTGCGGGGTGCTGGACCAATTTGTGGAGATCCTGGGGGATACGGAGCTGTCCGGCGAGGAGTTTGCGCGGCTGCTGCGGCTGGTGCTGACCCAGTACAGCGTGGGTACCATTCCTGCCACCCTGGACCAGGTGAAGGTCAGCGAGATCACCCGCAACGACCGGCACCGGGTAAGGTGCCTGTTCCTGCTGGGGGCCAACGACCACGTGCTGCCTATGCCGCCCAGCGGCCACGGCCTGCTGGACCCGGAGGACCGGGAGACCTTGCAGCAGCGGGAGATTCTGCTGTCGGACGCCGTGTTTGACCCGCTGGACAACGAGCTGCAGAATATTTACGCGTGCCTGGCCCAGCCCACGGAGCGGCTTACCGTCAGCTGGCCGGTGGGGGACATCAGCGGCGCTCAGCTGCGGCCCTCCTTTGTGGTGCAGCGGATGGAGAAGCTGTTTCCGGATCTGCACGTCCTGCGGGAGGACGGGGCCTACCGGCGGATGCTGCCTGCCACGGCTCTGGAGCTGGCCGGCAGCAACAGGGCACTGGAGCGGTATTTCCGGCAGCGGGGCGGCTATGACCGGGTGCTGGATGCCATGGACCGGGGCCGCGCCCTGGGCCGGGGGCGGCTGTCGCCGGAGGCGGTGCAGGCCCTGTATGGGCGGTCCCTGCACATGTCGGCCTCCCGGATGGACCAGGTGAAGCGGTGCCACTTCGGGTACTTCATGCAGTATGGCCTGCGGGCCAGGGAGCGCCGACCGGCGGGCTTCGAAGCCCCGGAGATCGGCACGTTCATCCACTATTTATTGGAAAATGTGGCCCGGGAGGTAAAGAACCGGGGCGGCTGGAGCCAGGTGGAGCAGGAGGAGCTGCGCCGCCTGGTCCGGGAATACATAGACCAATACGCCCGGGAGGAGATCGACGGCTATCGGGAGAAAAGCGCCCGGTTCCGGTATCTGTTTTCCCGGCTGCGGACGGCGGCCTGCGCCATCGTGGAGGACATGGCCGGGGAGCTGGCCCAATCGGATTTTTCACCGGTGGCCTTCGAGCTGGGCTTCGGCGGCCGGGACGGGCAGCTGCCCGCCGTTACCGTCACCGAGGGAGATGAGACCCTGTCCGTCAGCGGCAAGGTGGACCGGGTGGACGGCTGGCTCCACGACGGAAAGCTGTATCTGCGGGTGGTGGACTACAAAACCGGAAAAAAAGCCTTTGACCTGTCGGACCTGCGGTACGGCCTGGGCATTCAGATGCTCCTGTACCTGTTCACTCTGGAGAAGGAGGGCCGCAGCTATTTCGGCTATCCCATTGTGCCGGCGGGGGTACTGTATCACCCGGCCCGGGAGGTGATCCTGAAAAAGGACCGGGGCATCCAGCCGGAAAAGCTCCAGGCTGCCCTGCAGGAGGAGCTGCGCCGCAGCGGCATGGTGCTGGCGGACCCGGAGGTGCTGCGGGCTATGGAGCACAGCGCTCTGGAAGCACCCCATTATCTGCCCATTCGGGTGAAGAAGGACGGCTCCATTTCCGACGGCATCGCATCGGCGGAGCAGCTGGGGAAGCTGGGCCGGTATGTGGAGGACCTGCTGCACCAGATCGCCAGAGAGATCGGTTCCGGCAATATTGACGCCGACCCGGTGGCACGGGGACCCCAGGAGCGGGCCTGTGACCGCTGCGATTTTGCTGCGGCCTGTGCCTTCCAGGAGGGCCGGGGCGGCGATCGGGTGCGCTATATCAGAACTGTAAAGCCGGAGGAATTCTGGCAATTCGTGGACGCGGAAAATGGGAAGGAGGGGAGCACATGCCGCTGACGCCGCAGCAGGAAACAGCCGTATATGACCGGGGCGGAAGCCTTCTGGTGTCCGCCGCCGCAGGCTCCGGCAAGACGAAGGTTTTGGTGGAGCGCTTGTTTTCCTATATGGAGCAGGAGGGCTGTCAGGTGGACGACTTCCTGATCATCACCTATACCAAGGCCGCAGCGGCGGAGCTGCGGGGCAAGATCGCCCAGGAGCTGACCCGCCGGGTGGCGGACCGGCCCGGGGACGGCCACCTGCGGCGGCAGATGCTGCGGGTGTATCAGGCGGACATCAAAACCGTGGACGCCTTCTGCGCCGGACTGCTCCGCGAGAACGTGCACCTGCTGCCCCCGGTGGAGGAGCACAGCCTGACCCCGGATTTCCGGGTGCTGGACGAACAGGAGGCCATGCTGCTGCGGCGGCGGGTGCTGGACCGGGTATTGGAGGATTTTTACGCCCACATCGAGGAGGACGGCAACGCCCGCCAGCTGGCGGAGACCCTGGGAGCCGGACGGGATGACCGGGCGCTGGAGGCCCTGGTGCTGGACCTCCACGAAAAGACCCAGAGCCACCCGCACCCCCTGCGGTGGCTGGAGCAGCTGCGGCAGGGCTGGGAGGTCACCCCCCAGGAGCTGGCGGACACCGGCTGCGGCCGGTATCTCATGGAGGACGCCCTGCGGAAGGCGGACTTCTGGTCCCGGCGGCTGAAGCAGGCCGTGGAGGACATGGAGGACTACCCCGCCGTGTACAAAGCCTACGGCGACCGGTTCCTGGAGGCAGCCCAGGCCCTGGAACACCTGCGGGACAAGGCCGCCGGCGGATGGGACAGTCTTGCCCAGGGCGTGCCGTCCTTCCGGCGGATGGGCGTGGCCAAGGGGGAGGAGAACGCCGCCTGCCGGGAGCGGGCCAAGGCGGTGCTGGAGCAGGCCAAAAAGGCGCTGAAGGACATTCAGGCGATCTTTTCTGTGCCGGAGGCGGAGCTGCTGGAGGATCTGCGGCAGATGGCCCCGGCCATGCTGGCTCTGCTGCGCCTGACGGCACAGTTTACCCTGCACTATCAGGCGGAGAAGGTCCGGCGCAACGTGATGGACTTTTCCGACCAGGAGCACTATGCCATCGACCTGCTGACCGACGGCCAGGGACGGCCCACGGAGCTGGCAAAGCAGGTCTCCTCCCGCTACCGGGAGGTGATGGTGGACGAATACCAGGACAGCAACCAGGTGCAGAACTGCATTTTCCGGGCTCTGTCCGGGGAGGAGCGACGGCTGTTCGCCGTGGGCGATGTGAAGCAGAGCATTTACCGGTTCCGGCTGGCGGACCCCACCATTTTCCTGGAGAAATACCTGTCCTACCGCCCGGCGGCGGAGGCGGAGGAGGGCCAGCCGCGAAAGGTGCTGCTGAGCCGGAATTTCCGCTCCCGACGGGAGGTGCTGGACGGCACCAACTTTGTGTTCCGGGCCATTATGTCCCGGGAAATGGGGGAGATGGACTACGGCGACGACGAGCAGCTGTATTTCGGCGCGGAGGCGGCGTACCCGCCCCGGCCGGGCATGGAGCCGGAGCTACACCTGATCAGCGTGGAGAATACGGAGGAGGAAACCTTCGACCGCACGGAGGTGGAGGCCCGGTTTGTGGCCCGGCGCATCCGACGGCTGCTGGACCAGGGCTTCCCGGTGCAGGGAGAGGACGGACAGCCCCGGCCTGTGGAGCCGGAGGATATCGTCATTCTCATGCGGTCCCCCCGGGCGCGTCTGGCGGTCTATACGGCGGCCCTGCGGCGGGAGAACATTCCCTGCACCAGCGGGGAGAGCCAGGCGTTTTTCAGCACCCTGGAGGCGGCGGTGATGGTGTCATTTTTGCAGATCATCGACAATCCGCGGCAGGATGTGCCGCTGATCGCCGTGCTGCGGTCGCCGCTGTTTGGCTTTTCCCCGGACCGGCTGGCCCAGATCCGGGCGCTGCTGCCGGAGGGAGACTACTATGACGCCCTGTGCCTGGACGAGCATGAGGACACGGCGGCCTTCCGGCAGACGCTGGACGGTCTGCGGCTGGCCGCCCGGGACATGACGGCGGACCGGCTGCTGTGGAAGCTCTATACCCAGTGCCACGCCATGGCGGTGTTCGGGGCCATGGAGGGCGGCGCGGCCCGGAAGGAAAACCTCATCGCCCTGTATACCTACGCCGGGCAGCAGGCGGCGGCGGGACGGGGCGGCCTGTTTGACTTTGTGACCCAGCTCCACGACCTGTTGGAGGAAGGACGTCAGCCGCCTATCTCCACCCAGGCCACCGGCAACGGCGTGCAGATCATGAGCGTCCATCGGTCCAAGGGACTGGAGTTCCCGGTGGTGATCCTGGCGGACCTGCACAAGCGCTTCAACGCCGACGACTTCCACCGGCCGGTGCTGGTGCATCCCCAGCTGGGGCTGGGCACCGAGCGGGTGGACCGGCAGCGGCGGATCCGGTACGATACCGTTACCAAATCCGCCGTGGCGGCGGCCCTGACCCGGGAGAGCAAGGCCGAGGAAATGCGCATTCTGTACGTGGCCCTGACCCGGGCCAAGGAGAAGCTCATCTGCGTGGACTGCATGTCCCACGCCCGGAAACGGGCGGCGGACCTGGCAGTGCTGGCGGAGATGCCCGCGCCGCCGGAGGCGGTGGCCGGGGCAAAATGCCCCGGGGACTGGCTGCTGATGCCGCTGCTGTGCGCCCCGGAGGGGGAGCCCATCCGCCGCTGGGCGGAGACGGAGCCCCAGACCCTGACAGGCGCCGGAGGCGGATGGCAGGTGCAGGTGTGGGAAAATCCCGTGGCGCCGGCTCTCCGGGAGCGGGACAGCACGCCGGAGGAGGCGCGCGAAAGCGGCCCTGTGGAGGTCCGGGAGCTGGACTATCCCCACCCGGCAGCCTGCCGCATTCCCACCAAGGTCACGGCCACCCAGCTGAAGGGCCGGGAGCTGGATGAGGAGATCGCCCAGGGTACCGTCCGCCGGGTGCGTCAGGTGCAGGTGGAAACGCCGCGCTTTCTGATAGGGGAGCGGCCTTTGTCCGCAGCCCAGCGGGGTACGGCCATGCATCTGCTGATGCAGTATCTGGACCTGAGCGGCCCGGAGCCGGAGCAGCAGGTGCAGGCCCTGCTGGCCCGGCATCTGCTGACGCCGGAGCAGGCGGCGTCCCTGGAGCTGGAGCAGGTGCGCCGGTTCCTGGCCTCGCCCCTGGCGGAGCGCATCCGCCGGGCGGGGGAGGTGTACCGGGAGTACCGGTTCTCCCTGCTGCTGCCAGCATCGCTGTATGATCCGGAGGCGGAGCCGGAGGATGAGCTGATGCTCCAGGGCGTGGTGGACTGCGCCTTCCGGACGGAGCAGGGCTTGGTCATTGTGGACTTCAAAACGGACCGCATCCTGCCCCAGGAGGCCGCCCAGCGGGCGGAGCTGTATCGCCCCCAGCTGACGGCCTACAGTCAGGCCCTGAGCCGGGTGCTGGAAGCACCGGTGGCAGAGCGGGTGCTGTATTTCTTCGGCCCCGGATGCCAGGTGACGCTGTAATGGCTTCATCTCCGCTATTTCCGGCAGCGTGTTCGTAGTGGGCCTGGTGCCGGAGCTGTGCCTGCCCAGGGACCCCAAGCACTATGAGATCCGATAAAATTTGAAATTTTTTCCGGCTTTGCGCCGCAGACTGCTGTCTGCGGCGCTTTTTTTGCCTGCGGCGGAAATGCATCCTATATTTAGCGGACATGAAAGCCGGGCGATTCGCGCAAAGTAACTCTGTCGCCGGCGACAAAATTCAGAAACAGGGGTGATCGCATGTATGAAACGCAAAAAAAGCGACGCATACGCAGGCCGGCCGCATGGCTGCTGGCCGTGCTGCTCACCGGGGCCCTGTGCTGCCAGACGGTATGGGCCGACCAGCGCACCTTGATCCCTGTGGGGAAGGCGGTGGGCATCAAGCTGTTTGCCGATGGCGTGCTGGTGGTGTCTACCTCCAGCGACGGTCCGTGCCCGGCCCGCGACTGCGGCATACAGGAGGGAGACCTGATCGTCAGCTGCAACGGCGAAAGGATCACGTCCGCCGAGGAGCTGCAGGCTCTGCTGCAGGCCGCCGGCGGAACGCCTGCAGCCGTGGGCCTGCGCCGGGACGGCAAAAGCCTTACCGTCACCGCCGTGCCGGTGCAGGCGGAGGATGGCTCCTGGCGTCTGGGCGCCTGGACACGGGACTCTATGGCGGGCGTGGGGACTCTGACCTTCTATGACCCGGACACCGGCGCCTATGGCGCTCTGGGCCACGGCATCACCGATACGGACACGGCCCAGCTGATGCCGCTGTCCAGCGGTTCCATTATGGAGACTACCGTGAAGGCCGTGAAAAAGGGACAGAAGGGCGACCCGGGACAGCTGAAGGGTGATTTCACCGTGCAGCACGATGTGGGCACCGTGTCCGCCAATACCAGCGGCGGCATTTTCGGCACTGTGGCAGAAGGCAGCTTTGTATCCGGCGCGGCACTGCCGGTGGCCCGGCGCAGCGAAGTGACCACCGGCCCCGCTGTTATTTTGTCCACCATCTCCGGAGATGATACCCAGGAATACACCGTGGAGATCGTGCGGCTGTGCCCCGCAAACCGGGACGGCCGGGACCTGCTGCTGAAGGTCACGGACCCCCGGCTGCTGGAGGCCACCGGAGGCATTGTCCAGGGCATGTGAGTGTGTTATAATTGGGACAACACGGGAAAAGCTTGATTTCAAGCGGGTTTCCGGTGCTTGTCCAACTTTTCATTGACCACGAAAACAGGACCACATTCTGCGCAGATGTGACGGACAAAAATGCTGCGAACTCCCGGATCCGGAGTTTTTCGGCAGTTAACAGCGGACGCAGGCAGAAAGGAGTCATATTCAATTTAATCGCCGCCTGGCGACTGCCGCACTAAGACCGATGGGGTATAAGCTGCCCATCGGTCTTTTTTGTTATTCCAAGGAAGGAGACGCTGATGCTGAAATGGGGTGCAGTTCAGGATGGCACTTCTTTTCCGGAATTCAACCATGCGAGACTATTGGAAACCTGGAAGCTGCTTTTGCAATTTATCGGAAAGCAACAAAAAAGCAGAAATTGAAATCCATCGCTTTATATAGCATTGCGTTTTTGCAAGAGAAATGATAGTATAGTCTAAGATAGACAAGACCGACTGTTCCTATTTTCGGAGTAAATCCTGTTGGTAAATGCACATTCGGAATCGTCTTGCCGAGAAACAAATACAATTGCCAAGAAATATTCCTTGATTGCAGGAGAAAGCGAGAGATTTCCCCTATGAAACGGAATACGAAACAGCTGATCCCCATGATCCTGGTTTTTACAATCATTGCGGCGGCCTATTCCTGCCGGATACTGGCCATGCTCGACATCGGCGGCGTTTGGATGAACTATATCCGCGCGGCGCTGTATTTGCTGCTGTTTTCCCTGTGGGGCTATTCCATTGACCGGCGCATTATACAGAAGCAGGCACTGCACTGCCTGCGTCTGACCGCGGCGCTGATGCTGGTGTGGCTTATTTTGCGCACGCTGAAATATGAGTTTGTCACCGACCTGACAGTGGCGCGGTACATTTGGTATCTCTATTATTTGCCCATGCTGTTTATACCGCTGCTGGGAGTGTATATTGCGCTGACGCTGGGGAAGTCGGAGGAATACCGTCTGACCGAAAGGGCCGGCTTTCTGGTCGCCGTGCCGGGCATACTGTTTTTGCTGGTGATCACCAACGATCTGCACCAGCAGGTGTTTGCATTCAACAGCGGTGTGCCGGGCGTGCCAGACAATTATGGCTATTCCCACGGCATTTTTTACTTTTGCAGCATGGGCTGGATGGTTGCGTGCATGACTTTTTCCCTTGCCCTCCTTTTGAAGAAAAGCCGCGTCCCCAGCGGCAGCAAAAAAAGGATCAGGCCGTTTGTGATAGCCTGTATAACGGTTTTGTATGGGCTTTTGTATCTGTCCGGTCTGCCGGCCATACGCCGGTGGCTCGGGGATATGAATGTGACATTTTGCCTTTTATATGCGGCAATTTATGAAAGCTGTATACGCTGCCGGATGATACCGTCCAATACGGGCTATGTGGAGCTGTTCGAGGCGACAACGCTGGCGGCGTGCATTGCGGATCGCAGCGGGAATATCGTTCTCCGTTCCCGGGCCGCAGGGGAGGATATGGTTTGCCCGAGGGAGGGCGTTCCGCTCATCCGGCCCAACGGAATACGCATCTCCTCGGCGCCCATCAGCGGCGGCTATGCCATATGGCAGGATAATGTGCGGCCGCTGACGGAGCTGCGCGCAAGATTGAGCGAAAACAAGACCAAAATCAACAGCAACAAAGAGAAGCTGCGGGAGGCCTATATCATACAGAAAAAGCTGCTTGAGCTGACGGAAAAAAACCGTATTTACGACGAGATGGAGGCAAGGTACGGAAATCAGATCACCAGAGTCGGGCAGCTGCTGCGGCAATGCCAGGGGGCCGCACCCGAGGAAATACAAAGCGCACTGAAAAGGATCCTGCTGCTGGGCACTTACATTAAGCGCAGCGCCAACCTGTACTTTCTCAGCCAGGAATATGAGCTTCTGCCGCAGCAGGAGCTTCGGCTGACCATAGACGAGGCGGTGCGGGTGATAAACGTTTGCGGCACGGAATGCAGCGTGGTCTACCACACGACCGGGCCTATGCGCGCGACAGAGGTGGCGCGGCTGCTTGACCTTTTGAAGGTCGTGACGGAAGCGGCGATGGGCGGGCTGTATTCCCTGTTTATTTCCGTGTCCGACGGCGAGATGGATCTGTCGGTGGAGTGTGCCGCCGAGCTGTCCGATTTGGCTTCTCCGGATGTGACGGTTCAGCAGGAGGACGGCTTGTGGCTTGTGCGCACAAGGATAGGAGGCGGGAGCGGTGCTTAGAATTAAACACCTGGGCTTTAATGCCATCAAGGAAAGCTTTGACCGGCTTCCCACAGGCGTGTGTTTTTTTGACCGAACGGGCAGCATCGTCCTGTGCAACCGGCAGATGTATCAGCTGAGCCGATTCCTGCTTGACAGCGATATGCAGTATCTGGGCGAGGTCCAGGAGGCGCTGTCTGCCCCGGGAGGGGGCATTGTGCGGATCCCGGATATAGACAACACCTATCGGTTTCCGGACAAAACCGTGTGGAGGTTTGAAAAAACGGAGGTCACCGATCGGTACGGGACGAGGTATATACAGCTTACCGCCGCCGATGTTACCGACCTGCAGCGCGCCTTGGTACAGCTTACCGCGGACAGCAAGAAGCTGCAGGAGGATGCGGAAAAGCTGAAGCAGCTTTCCGATAATGCCGGGGCTCTGGCCCGGGAGAAGGAGCTGCTGGACGCGAAATCCGCCATGCACGACGGCCTTGCCGCCTGCATTACACTGACGAAGCAGTACATAACAGGGGAATTTGACGGTATGGATCCGGGCGTTGTATGCCATGAATGGGAGAAGGTCATTGCCTTCCGGGATACGATCTGCCTGCCGGCCAGAAAAAGACTGCTGGACAGCGCCAAGGCCAGCGGCGTGACCGTGCGGATAAGAGGTCAGGAGCCCACGGACGGTGAGGCGGAGCTGCTGTACACGGCCATGCAGGTTTGCCTGAACAACGCCATTCAGTATGCCAAGGCCACGGAGATTTCCGCAAATATTTGGGAAAACGAGGACAGCTATACGGTGGTGATACGCAATAACGGTAAGCCGCCGGAAAGGGAGATCACCGAGGGCGGCGGACTTACCAACCTGCGCCACCGGATCGAAAATTCGGGCGGTAAGATGACGGTGCAGAGCTTGCCGAGGTTTTCTCTGGCAATTGAGATACCAAAATCCGGGAATTCGGGGGTGAATAACCTGTGACTATGAGAAAAATACTGATTGTGGAGGATCAGGCGCTGGCGAGAACCTATCTGTGCGCCTGCGTGGAAAAATGCACGGACTGCCAGGTGGCGGGTACGCTGTTCCGGGCCGACGCGGCGCTTCAGCGCTGCGATGAGGGGCCTATTGATCTGATTCTCATGGACATATGCACCGAAAGCGACTCGGACGGACTGGCCGCAGCCGAATCCATCAAGAAGATCTACCCGCAGATAAAAATCGTTATGGTGACCTCTATGCTGGAGGGACGGTTTCTTGATCGGGCCAGAAAGATCGGGGCAGACAGCTTCTGGTATAAGGACTCCCCCTCCGGCGACCTTGTGGGTGTGATCGAGGGAACCCTTTCCGGAAAGCACTTTTGGCCGGACGGCGTGCCCAGTGTCCGGCTCGGCAACACGCTCTCCTGCGACCTGTCTGACCGTGAAATAGAGACTCTGCGCCTGCTCTGTGAGGGAAAAACAAATGCCGAGATCGCCGTAAAGCTGAATGTGGGCGAGTCCTCGGTGCGGACCTATATTAACCGTATGCTGGAAAAAACCGGCTACACGAACCGCAATCGGCTGATGATCGCAGCTGTGGGCAAACGGATGGTCGTGCCCGGATGCTGGATCGAGGAGCAGGAAGAAACCAGGTAGGAGCAAATTGAATAAAGCGTCGCGCTGAAAAAACCATTTTTGACACGAAAATACCCAGCTTTCAAAAAGCTGGGTATTTTTTTGCGAAAAATAGACGCTCGTTCACAATTTGTTTACAATTAAAGGGGCATTTGTCCTCACTTTTGAGGACAGACAGAGCCGGCGTTCCTTGCTACAATAAAGCCATAAAGTAAGACGGAACAGATTCGGTGTATGTATCAGAAAAAAGGAGGAACGGTTCGATGAAGAAAATCGTGGTCGATATGCAGAATTTTCTGTTTGCCGATTCCATAGCGACTGCTTTCAAGAGTTCGGATTACGACATTGCTGTGGTTCGTGCGGAGTCCCCGCGAGATACCATTGAACTGTGCCGGGTGTTCAAACCGTTTGTCCTTTTAATGGAGGTTACCGCCTATACTCCATGGCTGCTTTGCGAGAGGATGAAGCTGCGGGATGAGGCAAAGACGGTGTGTCCGGATTGCAAAATTGCCCTCATCGTGGATTCCAACACCGAAAAACAGGCGGCAAAGGACATCCGGGAGGCCAAAAAAAATGGTATCATCGACCATTTTTCTACGGGTCGATGACCGCTGAATACCTGATGGATCAGATTTACGCGATGTAAGGACGACACAAGAAAGGTGAGGTGAAGCACAGTGAAAAAAAGGAAATGGCTTAGCCTTCTGCTGGCAGTGATGATGCTCGTATCAGCAGTGCCCTTCTTCCCGGTGACGGCCGATGCAGCAGATGGCACGGTGGAGGTCTCCACCTGGGCGGAGCTAAAAAAAGCGCTGGAATATAAGACCTCCGGAAATGTGGAATGCCGCAATGTCGTTCGCGCAATTGACGCAGATGAGAGTGTTTTTCAAAGGCTGTGCGCAGTATTCGGTAATTACAAAATAGCGGAATGGGAAGGCTTTCGAGGGTACGATTCCCGGGCCCTTGACGGCAGCGGTATGTGCCTTGAGGTCGTGCTGGCGGACGGGACGGAGATAAACGCCCAGGGAACCAACCGCTTTCCCAAAAACTATTCCTCATTTGCGCAGGAGCTTTGTAAGCTCATAACAACCGAAAGAATAAGCTCGGTGCATTTTAGCGACGGCGCCTATGAGATCACACTGCCGGAAAGCTGGGTGGGTGCCGTTACGGCAAGCTTTTCCGAAAACCAGGTGGCATTTTTCGTTGATAAGACCGGCGGCGGTGAGCTCACCTTTTTTATAATCGACAGCGATACATACGGCTATGCATCGGATGCTTATAAGGGACGAATAGAGGTCGGCCGGCTTATATCCGGGGAGGATGTGCGGTTTATTACGGCCCGGGATCATTACGCCATTGCCTCCTATGCATCTGAGGTTTCGGAGGAGGCGCTGGAGCTTTGGAAAAATTATGAAAGCGATAAGCTTTCTATCGTGGAAAGCCTCCGGGGTGTAAACGGGTATGCGTTTTATCCTGATGTAATTGCCGCCAAGCAGCGGGATTTGCGATAACGGTTCCCGAGAGGAGAAAGAATATGAAAAGACTGATAATTGCTTTTATTACATGGATGCTTGTGGGAGTAACGGTCACCGCAGCCTGGGCGGCGGGCCCGGCGAAGCCTGTGATTGAGGCGGAAATGCCGGATTGCTATAGCTATATCGGCGGCAGTGGGATCACTTTGTATACCAATGCCAGTGCGTCCGACGGCGGTACGCTGAAATATCAGTGGTATGTCACGGATATAGAAAACATGGCAATGATTCGCGCCATTGACTACGCAGAGGGAGAAAGCTATCAGGTGCCGGAGGAATTGGGTGTGAAATGGTACTGCTATGCTGCGTGGAATGTGGCGGGAGGTGCAGAGAGTGAGCCCACATACAGCCGCTTGATCCGGGTGGAATTCTATGAAAACAACCCTGTCCATATCCACAGCTTTGGCCAGTGGATGGTAACTACGGAGCCAACCTGCGAGGAGTCTGGTATTAAGACGCGGGAATGCGACTGCGGCGTTACCGAACGGGCAGAGGTGTCTGCGGTGGGACATAATTGGGATGCGGGAACAATAACCAGGGAACCTACTCCAAAAGCCGATGGGGAAAAGACCTATAGCTGCCTTGTCTGTAAGGCAACTATGACAGAGCCGGTAAAATACAGCGGAAGTCTTGAAGGCGACAATGATGAAAAAAGCAGCGTTGAGCCGGAAAAAGACATGAGTACCGATCTAAAAGATAATCACGAAAAAAATACAGAGCATAATTCTCCCGTGGAGAGCGAGAGGTTTTCTTTTCCGTGGTGGATCGTCGCCGTTATTGCCGCAGCGGTGATTGGTGGGGGTGTTTTGGCAATTGTTTTAATTCGGAAAGGCAATGATGAATGATGAAAAAATCGTTCTGGACATTCGGAGCTGCATCTATGCGCACACCATGGAGCGAATGCTGATGCAGAAATTGGACGATTGCCAAATTGTGATCTCCGAGTTGCTGGATGCAACCGCCGGGTGGTGCAAAACGCATCTGCCGGGTGTGCCTTGAAATGCAATATTTCAAAACCGCCGTTCTGCGCCGCGGGGCCGAAAATAACGGTCTTGCTGTGTTCGCCAGCGCCGCTGCTATCAAAGGAATAGAGCCGATAAACCGTTGACCTCTCGGCTACGGGTTATCGGCTCTGTGTCTATGTGTCCGGCTATTTGATAGCTGCCATATTTCTTTTTTCAAAGGCAATAAATCGTGAAAGATTCAACTCCGGGCGTCTGATTTCTGCATGAACTCCAGATAGAGACTATATAGCACCGCACAGACCGGAACGCTGAAAAGCATTCCCAAGACACCAAACGCCCCGCCTCCAATCGTGACAGCCATCAGCACAAGCAGTCCGGGCAGGCCCACCGATTTTCCAACAACTTTTGGATAAATCAGATTGCCCTCTACCTGTTGTAGAATCAGCAGATAAACAATGAACCACACCGCTTTGATGGGTTCTGCCAACAGAATCAGAAATGTGCCAAGACCGCCGCCGAGCCATGCGCCGAAGATCGGCACCAACGCGGTAACGGCAACAAATGCGGAAACGGCACCGGCATAGGGAATCCTCAGAATCAGCATTCCAAGGAAGCAGAGGACTCCAATAATGACAGCCTCGGTAAGCTGTCCGCTGACAAAGTTGGTAAAGGTTTGATTCGTCAGCGAAGCGATGCTCAGAAGCCGCTTTGCCCCCGTTTGTGGAAGCACTGTTGTGATCAGTTTTTTTAAGTGGGCTGCAACCACTTCTTTTTTTGCCAGCAGATACAACGCAAAAACAAACGCCAAAAGCACGTCAATCAAGCCGGAAAGGATGGATGTAGCCGCGCCCCATGTTACTGTAATGATTCCGCTGCCTTCGTCGTTGATAAAGGCCGTAATTTTCTCAATCAGCAGATCGGAGTCGATTGCATATTCCGGCAAAACGATGTTGTACTTTGCTGCAAAGTGAACAGTATCTGCCCACCAGCCCCCAATTTCATCAACATAAATCGGAATGTTCTGAATAAACTCGCCGCCGGACTCCCGCAGACTCGGAATCATCATAAACACTACGGCAAACAAAATCCCAAACACAAGAACAGCGCTTAAAGTGAGGCAAACGGGTCTTGCCAGCTTTACAGGGGCCTTTTTGCACACTCTGTTCCAGCAGCGTTCAAGTGGGTTAAGGACAACATTGATCAGAAAAGCGATACCTCCGCCAATCAGAAACGGCGAGAACAGCGAGATCACTTTTCCGAGAAATTTCATTACGGCATCGAGGTTCATTAAAGCCCAAGCAAAAAGAATCATCAGCAGCAGTGCGCGAATGATGTATCGGGCAATACTTTTGTCGAGCTGTCTATTTTCCGGCGGGACGGCAATATCGTGCCGCTTGGTGTCAGTACCCTGTGTTTTTTTCGCCATATTCCCTCCACGCTGTTATTGCGCACATTCTAAAATAGGGTCACATTGCTTGACGGTAATGGACGACACTCTGTACGCGCTCAGCTCGGAGACCGTGATCTCCAAATTCTGCACAGCAAAGGAATCGCCCTTACCGGGGACTCTATTCAGCTGCTCCATGACCCAGCCGCCGACGGAAACACTGTCCGATTCCAGCTTGACGTCAAAGAATTCCATAAAATCCTCCACGCTGGCGGAGCAGTCCACGCGGTAGGTATTCTCGTCCAGCTTTTCAAAATCTTCTTCCACCTCGTCGTGTTCGTCCCAAATTTCACCAACCAATTCTTCCAGGATATCCTCCATCGTAACAATGCCAAGTGTTCCGCCGAAATCGTCTACAACGACGGCGACATGGGACTTCTGATGCTGGAGCATTTTCAAAATATCCCGGATCTTTGTGTGCTGATAGACGAACAGCGGCTCCGTCATGATCTCTGCAATGGGCTGATCCGTCATCTTGCCGTTGATATAGAAGTCCTTCTGATGAAGAACGCCGACGATCTGATCGATGGTATCCCGGTAGACCAGCAGGCGGGAAAAGCGGGACTGTGTAAAGGCTCTGGCAATTTCCTCATGGCTCTCGTTGGCGTCCACGGCCTCCAGGTCCATTCGATGGGTCAGAATTTCAGCCGCCGTCAGGTCGCGGAACTCAAGAGCATTGCGCAGCAGCTCACCCTCGTTTTCGTCAATGCCGCCGTCCTGCTCCACATCCTCCATGAAAAGAAGCAGCTCCTCGTGGGACATTTTTGCGTTATCATCCGTCTTGAAGAAACGGGACACCAGCTTTTTCCACTGGGAAAACAGAAAATTCAGCGGCGTCAAGACCAAAATCCAAAGGCGGATAAACGGGGCACTGAACAAAGCAAAGCGCTCAGGGGTGTCCTTTGCAACACTCTTGGGGGTGATCTCACCGAAAATCAAAACAACGATCGTTACGACGACCGTAGAAACCGTCGCGCCGATGTCGCCGTAAAGCCCGACGAACAGAAGTGTGCCGATGGACGCCACCATGATATTCACGATATTGTTGCCGATCAGGATGGTGGAGATCAGCTTGTCATAATCATTGGACAGCTTGAGTGCCAGCGCTGCCCTCTTGTTTCCGTTGTCCGCCAACACCTTGAGGCGGGTCTTATTCAGGGACGAGAACGCCGTTTCTGTGGCGCTGAAATAGGCGGACATGGCGATGCAGACCACCATTGCGAAAATGCTTCCCAAATAATTCATATAAAACTCCTTTATTTCCTGTTCATATTATTGTTTTATGCAAAAAAGACACATCTATACCCGATACCGCAGCAAAGGGCGTAGATATGCCACACATGAACAGGCCATATAAGAGCGGTTACCGTTGTCGTCGCTGCTGTCGTTTTCCACGGACTTCTTCCTCCTTTTTGTTGTGTGCTTATATCATAGCATTTCTCCGGTGTAGATTCGGTAAAGAAACAAGCACGGGGCAATATCGTCCTGTGAGAAATCTTGAAGCGTTTCCGCTTATGCGGTATAATAACGGCCAGTAGTTATTATACACTGATTTAAGCCGTTTTTCTCCCGGGCTTCGCCCGGAACCGAAAAACATGGCGTATGATGCCATTCTGCTTCACTGCATGGTATCATAATGCCGCAATAAATTTCAGGAGAAGCATGATGAAGAATCGACAGCGACAAAAGGATATTCTATTTTCGATCCTTATTTTTTGCAGCGTATTTGCTGTCAATTGGCTGATTCAGAAGCTCTTTACCACGCAGACGCTGGTACCTATGATCTTTGTGTTCGGCGTATTTTTGATCTCGCTGAAAACGCATGGGTATTGCTATGGTATCATTTCGGCCATCGTCAGCGTGTTTGCGGTGAATTTCGCCTTCACCTATCCGTACTATGCCTTTGACTTTTTCGTGGAGGAAAGCATCCTATCCGCCGTCATCATGCTGGTCGTTGCCGTTTCCACCAGTACGCTGAACATTCGTATCCGCGATCAGGAGAAGCTGCGCTCAGAGAATGAAAAAGAGCGAATGCGGGGCAATTTGCTGCGGGCGATCTCCCATGACCTGCGCACGCCCCTTACGTCCATATACGGGTCATCCTCTACACTGATCTCCAAGTATGACGCACTGCCAAAGGAGCAGCAGCTCAAGCTGCTGGGAGAAATTCAGGAGGACAGCGAATGGCTCATCCGCATGGTGGAGAATCTCCTGTCTGTCACAAGGATCGACGGCGCGAAGGTGGAGGTCGTGAAAACGCCCACCGTTCTGGATGAGCTGATCGACTCGGTTCTCATGAAGTTTTCCAAAAAGCATCCGAATCAGAAGGTCATCACACAGATACCGGACGAGTTTGTGGACATTCCCATGGACTCGCTCCTTATTGAGCAGGTGCTGCTGAATCTTCTGGAAAACGCTGTATTTCACGCAAAAGGCATGACGGAGCTGACGCTTTCCGTTTCTCTCGTGGGAGACAAGGCGGTATTTGAGGTCGCCGACAACGGCTGCGGACTCCCGGAGGATGCGCTTCAAAAGATCTTTACCGGCAGCTATGAAAAGTCCGCCGCACCGGTGGACGGGACACGCCGCAATATGGGAATCGGACTATCTGTGTGCGCCGCCATCGTCAAGGCTCACGGCAGTGACATTACCGCAGAAAACAGAAGTGGCGGCGGTGCGGTATTCCGTTTTGCTCTGGAAAGAGGGGGTGAGGACGATGGGCAATAACAAATTCAAGATCCTGATCGTAGAGGATGAAGCCAACATCCGAAGCTTTATCAAAGCCAATCTGGAAACCAGTGACTATCAGGTGCTCTGTGCGGAGACCTGTGCGCTCGGCATGATGATGTACGCCTCTCATCGACCGGACCTCATCGTTCTGGATCTCGGCCTGCCGGATCGGGATGGCATGAGTCTGATTCAAGAGGTGCGAAAGACGGATACCGTGCCCATCATTGTGCTCTCCGCCCGTTCCAACGAGAGGGACAAGGTGGAGGCGCTGGATCTGGGGGCGAATGATTATATTACGAAGCCCTTTGGCACGGAGGAATTGCTGGCCCGTATCCGCGCCGTTCTCCGCAGCCATCGGCACAGCGAAGAGAATGAAAGTACCCCTGGCGGGAAATTCCACCTTCAGGACTTGCTGATCGATTACGATACACGGCAGGTCTTTGTCGGCAAAGACGAAATCGACCTGACCCAGACCGAATACAACATCATGGCCTATCTCTCTATCCATGCCGGAAAGGTCCTGACTTATGCTGCAATCATCCGCACGGTCTGGGGATATTCGGATTATGGCAGCGTCAAAAAGCTGCAAGTCAACATGAAGAATATCCGAAAGAAAATGGGCGTGACGCCCGGCGAAAAGCGCTATATCATCAACGAGCTTGGCGTCGGATATCGTATGCTGGAGGATGATAAATAGGAAATGCGGTGCTGCCTTTCAAGAGGCTGCACCGCATTGTAAGTTTATGCCGGGGTTCCAGGCGGGTGATTATTGTGCGCTTACGCTTGGAGTCTCACCTTACAGTCATATTGTACTTCGGTATTCACTTCGTTTGGCCGCATGGCAAGCGACATTATTCCAGCGATGAAAAAAGCTCTCCGTCAATGCTTAGAACGTCATCCATTGGAATCTTCGTGCCGTCCTGCATGGTGATCCGCCGCTCAAAATCATCGACCTTTTTGACCGCGCCGGTTGCTGTTA
>ENA-OVGE01000911-OVGE01000911.1-human-gut-metagenome-genome-assembly--contig:-NODE-911-length-25515-cov-6.280911_pt1 | contig 25515 bp, 8 predicted proteins | sample MGYA00237769_ERZ505417 | MGnify/ENA primary metagenome ERZ505417 (study PRJEB26158, sample SAMN06016403) | human gut metagenome | biome: human gut; feature: ankylosing spondylitis patient; material... | reverse complement strand
TTGTAATACAAGAATTTTATTATAAAAACGTGAAAAATGATATTTAATATAAAGCAAAACGGACAACTCCGAAGAGTTGCCCGTTTTCATTTTTTATTCGGTTTGCAGATTTAGGTTTATGACATTGTCTGAAGTAAATCAACAAGTGAAGCAATAACCGTATCGGTATCACCCTTAAGAACAGGAAGTACCTGGTCTACAACACCTGAAACTGTTTCGTTGCCGCCAACAAGACCGGTTACAAGTGAACTGATCTTCTTGAAGTTGTCGCCTGCGTTTACAGTTTCGATTAAATAGCTGAGAACTGCGATGAGAGTTTCTGAAGAGTTACCCTTAACGTAAATTCTTGTGCCGTAGGTAGCAGCCTGTGATGCGTCGGTAATTACCTTACCGTGGCTTGCAAGCTGTAACCAATTAATGTCGTTAAGCTTAATTCCAAGCGGTGTGCCCTTAATCTTAATCATTCCAAGAACGTTATTAAGAAGAGGAACAATAGCGTCAGCGCCGAGGAGCGGCTTAAGTGTTGCGTTAATATCATAGATATCAAGCTTGAAGTTTGATACGCCAATCTTGCCGAGGAGAGAGTTAAGGTCAACCTTAAGTGCCTTAAGAAGGGCAGGTAAGAGAGTGTTGAGGTCAACTACAGGCTTGACAGCGTCTATAAGTGCAGAGATAGGAGTGAGGAGATTGTCAAGAATCTGGCAAAGTCCGTTATTACCTATGAAGAGTGCAAGGTTTGGAAGCATTTCAAATAATGTTTCGAGAGGAGCATTGAGAATATCCTCAACCTTATCCCAGATAGGATTGATAATGTCAAGAAGAACATTATCATAAGCTTTCTTCATATCTTCTCTGTACTGATACTGAGTCTTAACGTTATACATTGAGAATGCTTCCATAAGAGGAACGATTGATGATGTATAACCGTTAGAACCAGGGATTCTTACGATATCGAAAAGACCGAGGTATGCGTCATTAAGAAGTACATCAAGTACGCCGAATACAGGACGAAGAACTGCAACGAGTGCATGGAAGAATGTATCTCTGTCCTTAACGCCCCACTTAAGAGCTGATGTATTAACCTTTGACCAAGAACCAGCCTTAGCGATTACGCTTGCATTAGCTGCATAAGTTTTGCCGTAAGTTTTGTCTGTAAGGAGCTTAGCAACATTGCTTGTTGAGAAGTCGATACCTGTTTGTGCAAGGAGGGAAACGAGTGAGCCGTCGCCAACCTTAACCTTTTCAACTGCACCGTAAAGACCGGTGAGAAGTGAGTTAACAATGTCATCCTTGAAGAGGAGGCCGCTGATTAAGTTGTTAAGACCGCCTTTAATTAAACTGCCAACAAGACCGTCAAGCATAGGAGGAAGATTCTTAAGGAAGTCAACGTCTACGCCCTTAGGATATGAGAAGTCGAATGAGCCTGTCTTATATGCGGTGTAATCCCAGAATGCATTAGTAGGTTCGCCTGTTAAGAAGTAGAATACTGCACGAACGATATCATCTTTTTCAGCCATGCTGATTGTAGTGAATACACTTGAGATGATTGACTTGAGCGTACTGTTCTTCTTAATAGCGCCAATTGAAGAAACAAGTGATTTGATTGGTTTAGCGTTCTTAATAAGAGTGTCTGCCACATAGCGGAGAACTGCAACGAGAACCTCGCCCTTGTCAGCAATTACTTCCTTATTAGTGAACTTGCCTTCGGCATTCTTAGCATGTGACTTAGAGGTTACAACCTTGCCGTGAGCAGCGATTGTTGACCACTTGAAATCAGGAAGCTTGATGCCTGTTTTCTTAAGTAAGCTGTTAATAAGCGGAACAACGATGTCCTGAATGTTGCAAGACTTGAGGTCTGCAAGCTTAATGTTAAGCTTAACGCCTCTAACCTTAAGCAAGCTTGTTAAATACTTGCCGAGGTCCTTGCCAAGAACCGCTGAAATAATCTTATCAACATCTAAACCTGCTGACTTAGCAGTTTTAACAATGTTTGTAATCGGAGCAAGGAGATTATCAAGAAGCTGGCCGATACCGTTGTTATCAATGAAGTATGCAAGGTTAGGAAGAACTGATGTAATTGTTTCAAATGGCTTGTCGAGAACTTGGTCAACAAAGCTCATAAGAGGATTAAGAACATCAAGAAGTACGTTATCCTTAGCCTTCTTGCAATCCTTCTGATACTGTGCAAATGTCTTAATCTTGCTGTTGCTTACCTGAAGAACATCAAGAAGAGGAATGATTGCACCTTCATAGCCGTTAATGCCGTTTACGCCGACATTGAGTGCGTTAAGGTCAAGCTTAATTGTTGAAAGCTTAGAATCGGCATTCATTGAATCCTTAGCTGTAAGAGTAAGAACACCGTTCTTAAGCTCATAGGTAAGAGCAATCTTGCTTGCTACCTTGCCGTCGCTTCCCTTAATATCAAGAGATGTTGAAGCCTTTGCAATTGTGATATTGCTAAGATCAATCTTTCCTTCATTAAGGAATACGTTGAGAACACTGTTGAGAGGACGAAGAATTGCAACGAGTGCATGTACGAAGCCCTGCTCAGCCTTTGCGGAGCCATCCTTGAAGCCCCAGTTGATTGTTTTAACCTTCTTCCAGCTCTTAACCTTCTTGAGGGTTTTAGCTGCTGAAGAATAAGTTTTACCATAGCTCTTATCCATAAGTAAGCCTGCAACGCCCTTAGGTGAAACAGTAATGCCTGCCATATTGAGATAAGGTGAAATAGTCTTTTTGTCAAGTGCACCGTAAAGTGCCTTAGCAAGTGAAGTGAGGTTAGCGTTTGTAAATACCAAACCGCTTACAACACCCTTAAGATTTGATGCGTCAACTACGCCAAAGTTAGTGAGAAGAGCCATAACTGCGTCAACTGCACTGTCAAGCTGGGTGATAGCAGACTCAGCATCATAAGAAGAAATACCGTCAGGGTACTTGAACTTTAATGAAGTTCCCTTGTATTTGCTGTAAGCCCAATAAACTTCTGTAGGTGACTGTGTGAAGTCGAGAAGCTTGCCTACAATCTTAAGAAGTCCCATACCGTCAAGCTTACCTGTTTCGATATACTTGATGAGCTTCTTAACGCCTGAGCTTACCTTGTTGTTGCCCATAATCAAACCGATGATTGTGGAAAGGTTATGATTTGTCTTTACAAATTCAACAACATAATCGAGTACGTATACAAGTGTTTGAGCAGGAGTTGTTGTCTTGCCAAGCTTGTTCCAATTAATGTTGTTAAGTTTAATACCTGTCTTTGCAAGAAGGGTATTAATAATAGGAATAATGTTGTTGCCTGAAAGAGCATAGCCCTTAACCTTAAGTCCAAGCTCTTGCTTGTCGTTAACTGTGATTAAATCACCGAACGTCTTAGAAACGATACCTTCAAGTAGCGCTGCAAGTGACGGTGATGCGGCACCAAGCTTATCACTCTTAATCTTAAGAATGTTGGCTGCGCCGTTGAGCTCGTTTGCAATAGCCTTAACTGCGCTTGAAACAACAGAAGCAAGTGTAGGAGTTGTTGTATCGTCTAATACAACGCCGATAGCCGACACAAGATTGAGCAATGTTGTTGCAGGCTTTTCAAGGAACTTGTCAAGAAGTGAAACTATTGGATTAACAATACCTGTGAATACTTCATCACGGTATGGATTACTCTTATCTGCAAACTTAGTAGGAGTATCAACTGTGATGCCTGTCTTTTGAGCTATTGTATTAAGAACAGGGTAGAGAGCATTTTCATAAATGCCTGTATCAATAAGAACTACGCCGAGGATAGAGGTGAGAAGTCTGAGTGAGGTTGAAAGACCTGTCATAAATTCATCTCTGTTGCCTGCTGTGATGCCCCAATTAATGCTTACGTTAAGAGTACCGTTGTCATTAACTGCGTCACTCCAACTGTCAAGCTTAGAAAGCTTCTTGCTTGCGTTCTTAATGCCTGTGTCCTTAATTCTTACAGATAATGAGTCAGGAGAAATAAGTCCGTTGACTGCTTCACTGATAAGATTGTATTTTGCTGTCACGTCGGCAGTACCATTATTATATGTATAAGAGTATGCATACTTGTCTGTAAGTCCTGCAACAAGTGTTTCGACGAGAGCATAGGTTCTTACTACTACTGTTGTAAGACCTTCGTTTGTGTAGATATCCTTAGGATTAACGTTACCATTTGAATCTGGAGTACGTGCATCCTCGCCATTAAGATAATATAAATAGGTATTAAGTAAATCAATTGTTGCGTTTGATGCATTTGCACCAATGTAATTCGAAAGTAATGAAATTACGCCGACAATAATGTTACTTGTCTTGTTGATTGAATAGCCGTTTACGCTTGAATCCGTAAGGAGAGATGACAATGTTTTATCAAGCTTAGCTATTGTGTTATCAACGTTCTTCATATCGCTGCTCTTATGTGCTGAAATATCAACTGAAGAGTTAGGAGTTGCAACTGCCTGTGTAGTGGCAGGTGATGAAGAATTATTGTTGTTGTTATTATTGTTGTTATTGTTGTTATTTGACTTGAATGAATTGATAAGTGCCTTAACAACGTCAACAAGCTTGCTTACATTAGTAATAAGGAAGTAAGCGTTATCTCTGTCAAGACCTACAAATCCGCTTGATTGCGGTTCAAATGTGAAGCTGTACTTGCTGTCACGTGTAATCTGGAAGATACTGTTGAAAAGGTCTGTAAGAGCACTTGTTTCGGTGAAACCGCCTACTGAATTGAGAAGACCTGTGATAATAGGAAGGTTCTTTTCAAATTCACTGCCCTTAGAGCTTATTACATTGTTTACAAGACCGAGAATAGCGTCAAGCCAATCCTCTACGAATACACCTACAAAGCAGTCAAAAATCTTTGTTGGGTTTGGATTAGCGGCAAAATCCTTGAACTCTGTCATCTTAGAGTTGCTTACTGCGCCGTTTGAATCCGTAACAATCTTGCCCTTGTAGCAATATGTCCATGCATCCTTGCTTACGCCGTATTTGTCAGCTGCAAGGTTTTCCATAATGTCAAAGAGCTGAGGAATTGCAACCATAAGGTTGTTAAGACCTGAGTTGATGACTTTTCCTCCGTCATCATGGCCCTTAACCTGGTCTCTGTACTTAGGAGTGCTAACGTATGTGTCAACTGCAGTAGTGAAGAGGCCAGCAATTTCTGTTACCAATTCATAAAGACCTGCGCCAACCTGTCCGTTTGAAGCTGTGATTGCTTTCTTAAGGATACCCTCAAGGTCGCTGAGCTTAGCATACTTGAGAGCCTTATCGGCAATGTAAATACCTGTAATCTTAGGTACGCCTGCTTCGTATGTGTATTTAACATTAAACTTAGTAGTGCTTGAAACGTTAGCAAGTACATCTGCAAGAGAACCGCTTACGCCATTATAAGAATAGGTATAAGAACCGTCGCTGTTCTTTGTGTATGTGATTGCTTTGCCGTAGCTGTCTACAACCTTGTCATACTTAAGTACGTAGTCAGGAGTTGCGATAATGTCGCCGGCTGAGAAGTTCTTGGTTACAAAGGTATCGTCAGAAGATTCTGAAATGTAGCCTGTTTTCTCATTACCGCCGTTCCAATAAGTACCGCCGAATTCCTCAAACTTGCCATCTCTCTGGAGCCAATGCATAAGCTGAGGAAGCATAGCGTTGAGGTCCCAAGCAAGCTGACTGATACCGATATATGAGCCGGTGTCTGCAGTCATATTTTTGAGTGGCTCAATAAGGTCAATAACAGAATAGAGGAAGCCTTCTTGGTTATTTCTTTGCGAATTGCCGATTTCAGAGAAAAGAATAGGCTCAAGAAGCTCGTTAATTACTACTGTAAGTAAAGGAAGAAGGTTTACGACTGTCTTAATCGGGTCGTTAACAAGATTCTTCCAAACATCGGTAAGAGCGTCCTTAAGATTTACGTTTGTCTTAAGAAGTGACTTAAGCACAGCGTCAACCGTTTTACCGATATCTGTACTTGGGTCAACGATATCGCCGATTGTGTTATTGAGAATAAGATTTGTAATCTCGGTACCTGCCGAACCTGTAAGGTCAACATTTTTACCGTTGAGAATTTCCTTTTGAGCGTCGGTAAGAACGATACCTGAAGTTTGAGAAGCTTTTTTCTTTACAATATCATCAAGTACGAGTTGAACGTTAAGAAGGAATTTGAAAGAATACTTATAGCTGTATGTATAAGTAGTGCTATCTGTGCCAAGGTCGTTTGTATCAACGCCTAAGTATTCAGATGCAATCTTAGTAACAATGTAGTCGTAAGAAGCTGCAACCCATTCGTTGATTAATGGCTTGCTGTAATTATTTGAATTAGTTACAGAGTCAGACTTAAGTGCGTTAATGCCGACACCCGGGTCTGAACGTGAAGCATCAACAAGTGAATTAACAGGCAAGTATTTTGTTTTGTCAATATGCGAACGGTTTTTAGCAAAGCCGCCAAATGAACCTAACAAATTATTGTAATTTGTTGAATTCTTTTTTTGGTTAGCTGCAATAAGAGACCAAAACTCTGAAGTGTAACTGCCTTTAAGTGAAGCAGGAACAATGACTGTCTTGTTCTTTTTGTCGGCATATTTATCGTTAAAGGTAACTTCGCCGTCCCTAAAGTAGTTTGTTACAACATTAGTGGTGGCGTTTGCACCGCCGACGCTGGAGAAGAATGCACGCAACTGAGTAAGTTCGTCATCACTGATGAAGAAACTGTCACCCTCTTGCCAATTTGCATCATATCCTTTTGGAAGCTTAGCATTGATTTCGGAATTAAGCTTGTTGAGGTCAACGCCGTTTCCGTTATTACCGAAACGTACAACCATACCCTTAAGTATATCAGTGTAATACGGAGAAGTGGTTGTGTCGACATTACCGTTCATAAGTGCTTTTTTGCACAAATCGGTCTCAATAGTGTTGCCTACAACATATTCGGTATATGACTCGATTTGGTAATCTGTTGTCATGCCCTCTTTTTGTGCAAGAGTCTCGAAAGAAGCATCTTCGGCAACTCCTAATTTAGCGGCAACAGCTTTTCTTGCGATTTCCTTAACAGTGTCATAAACATTGTTTTCAGTGTCGCTTACTGTGAAGCCCTTAAATGTCATAGGAACCTGATAAAGCGATGTGCTGTCAACTGTTTGGTTAAATGTTGCACCGCCGTCGCTTATCAATCTGATAAATTCGCTTGCTGAGATGAAGCTCTGACCGAGACCGAAGTCGTAGTAAATAACGTCAGCCAAATCGTTAAGCTTAACATTGATACCGTATGTTGCATACTTAACGTTAAGTGTGCCCATATAGTTGTTAACAACGGCTTGCTCATCAGCTGTGAGCTTAAAATCAAAGTTCTTCAACTGGTAAAGTGTGGCAGTATCATAAGTGTTGCCAATAGCTTCGCCGTTAAGCTTAACTGTTTCAACAGCACCGCTTTTTACAGCTTCGGTATAACGTTTAGCAATTGTTTCTACCTTATCACTGTCTGTACCTTCCTTTATCTTTTGAGCATAAAGGTCGGCTAAATACCAAAGGCTGTTTGTTGAGAACTTGATAGTTTGACCTGCGGCATTGTAGCCTGAAACGGTACGTTCGCTTTCTTTACCGTATAACCATTCGTCAAGCTGATTTCTCGTGTCTTTAGATAAGTCTTTGTTGTCTTTGTACTTTAAGCAAAGGGCAGTAAGTGAAAAATAATCAATTGCGCCCGTTGAACCGCTTAAGTAGTTATAATCTTCAGGATTACCCATACCTGTTTGAATATAACTTTTTACAAAGTCTGACTGGCTTGTCTTTGCAAGTGCGCCGATAAGAGTCGGCTGCAATACGCCGAGTAAATCCTGAAGTGTTGTTTCACTTGCGATTTGCTCTTTTTCTTTGGTGGTAAGTTCCGCTGCGGTCTTACCTAACTTTTTAGCACCCTTTTCATAAACAGGCTTGCTTATTGCCTCAATGCCCATGAGAAGGGAAGGCAGCTGGTCTGCCAATTTGTTAAGTGTGTCGAATGCCGAATCGGCGTCAACACTTGTCGTTTTCCAAAGCGGGTTGTCATTACTCTTGGCGAACGCAGTAAATCCAACCGAGCATGTGGTCACGACCATTACTACAGCTAAGAAAAAGCTGAGTATCTTTTTGCTCGTTCTCATATAAATCTCTCTCTCCTTTACATATGATTTACGAACTTGTCGTATGGTAACGCATTTTTTGGATAATGCGCCGAGCAGTATTTGTTCACAGTTTCTACACAAAAAACTGCTTTTTAGGCGCAGGATATCCACACGCGTATTAACAAATACAATATATTTATAACAAATAAAAACTTATAAGTCAATAATTTTATAACATATTTTGAATTTATTGTGAATTTTCACATATTTTAGCATTGATTTTTGACGATAGAGAGTTGCAAAATAGACAATACAACATAAAAAGTCTAACAAACATAATTCGACAGAAAATTGACTGTAAAACGTAATATAATTCATATAAAGTCGGGTAAAATTCTGTTCGATTTGTAAAGGCAAACATCTTTACAAATGTAAATTTTGTGTAAAGTATCACAGCTTTACTTGCGGAAAATCAAGCGTTTTTTGGTGTCAAATTATAAACAAATTGTAAACTTTTAGTTAATAATTTGTGCAAGGTGTCAAAAATAAGTTTGCTTTTTTGGACATTGTTACAAAAATATCATTTGTCGTTTGTCTTTATTGACTTTTTTGTTGCCTTATGTAATAATTATAATGTGTTTAAAGCACATATTGCGCAGTTTTTGGTGCAACGGTTTGGCTTTGCCGACCTTCAGTCTAATTCAGATTGCCTGATGGTCAGAGATTGTGACAGGCTCCCCTGCAATATGTTAACACTTTATTATTCAATTATTTTAAATTTAATGGAGGTAAAAAATGAAAACGAAGGCAAAAAAGTTTTCACATAAGCTTCTGGCATTATTTATGGCAGTGCTTATGGCAGCTTCCTGCTTTACCGGTGCTTTAACTGCTTATGCTGATACTATGAGCAGTGAAAAGACATATGCCGACGAGTCAATCGAATATAACGATTTGGCGTGGGCTATTCTTTCCGATGAACAGGTAGCTACAGCTTTACTTGACTATGCTGATTTGATGCTTTCCGAATACGGTCCGCAGATTGATAAGCTTCTTGAAAACCTTCCATCAAGTATTACCCAGTATATCACATGGGACAGCAACAGCCGTACACTTAAGCTTAATGCTTTTGGTCTTATTAAAAAAGACATTCCGGTACGTACTCACAGTGTTGATGAAATTTTCTATACACTTAGGGGTGTCGCTGATCTTCTTAATCAATACGGTAACTTACTCGGTGATGCCGGCAACCTTAACTTTAAGGCTGTTGCCACTAAGGATTGGAGTATTTCAAGAGAAACTGCATCTTCAACTGATATTTTAAGAAGCGTAATCGGTATTTTCCAAAACCTTTCTTGCGACTATAACGGCACTGATATTTTAGGCAAGGTGCTTAGAGGTGAATTTACTCTCGGTACTCTCGGTAACGTTGCAAACCTTGACGTATATAAGATTATAGGTAATCTTTTGGGCTTTACAGATACGAAGTATAAAACAAACTTAGTATACAATGTTGCTCAAAACCTTATTTTCCAATATACTAATTGGTATACAGAAGATGAAATTAATAATTTCAAGAACGGTACTGCAACATGGGTTTATGATGACCAGCTTATTAATAAACTTACAACAGAGCTTCTTGATAAGATTAGTGTACTTGTTACATATAATCAAGAATACACAGATGCTGATTCGCAAACAGCAATTCAGGATACATCGGCTACACGTTATTTGAAGATTAAAGCTGAAATGAAGGCAAGCGGTTCTGACTACGCTACCGCAGCTGCAAAGCTTGGTTATGACCCTAACCTTATATATTCAGATGAATTTAAAGATGATGAGGGTAATCCTCTTAATGTTCTTCTCTTTGCTTACGGTGCTCCTGACAAAAACGGTTATGCAACAGAATCAACCACAAAGGTAACACTTAAGGCAACCGATAATCTTTTTGATTTCGGTTACAGAGCTCTTGACCTTGCTTGGGATACAGTTCTCAAGGGTACAGTCAAACTCCTTCACGTAAATGACGGATTTGATAAGGGTCACGGCGCTAACTTTGATAACAACTATTATTATTTCTTCGACCAAAAGGGCGAGTGGAATGATAATGATGTTGCTGCAAACTATACACAGCCTAAGCTCGATCAATGGGCAAATGCAGTATATAAGGATTATAAGTTTGACACAGCAGATGATTTCCTTGCTTATGTTAAGAAGACGGTAACTTATGATCGTACAGCTGCCGAGGACTCAACAGGTTCTTGGAAAGATATCGACGCAACGAGACTTTTTGCTAAGTTAAGATACAGCCCACTTGCTGATTACGGCTTTAAAGTAACAACAGGTCCTATCAATCTTTACTTTGCAGAAACAGGTACTCCAAACCTCGATAAGTTCTTTAGCGAAAGCTATTCAAAGTACAGCTCAATGGTAGCAGGCTTTAATGACGCACTTGTTGCAGCAGTTAAGGACTTGTTCCCACAGAGCGGCAACGTTATCGGCACACGTCCTGAAATGACAACAACCGGTGATTTTGCAACTATTGATGCAGCAGCAATTAAGTCAATCGTTTCAACACTTGTTGGCAACGCTTGCAAGATGGTTCAGTACACAGCAAACGCTACAGACGCTAACATTCTTAAAGCTTTCTACGCAAAGAACGGCGCTAACGCTGCTCTTACAGAGAAGAATCTTGAAGAAGCAATGATTCCTATGCTCGTTGCTTGTATCGGTCAGGTAAATCTTGGCTCAGGCAAGCTTGAGAAAATCATCCATCCTTCTGATTGGGACGGATGTAAGGATGCAGAAGCAGTAGCTTATGTATGCCTTAAGGAGTATTTATCATACTCAATGCCTAACAAGGATTATTCAAAGCTTGTAAAGATTGGCAGCGACGGAACAATCAATGCAACACTTGAAGGCACAATTCTTCCAATGGCTCGTGACGCAGTTGCTTATGTAATTGAGGCTTACGTTCCTCTTGAGGACGAAAACGGCAATACTTGGAAGACAGAGTCAGCAGCTGTTGATTCTAAAACAACACTCTTTGACCTTCTTAATTCTGTAGTTTGCTACTACGGTGGCGACCATGCAATGGAGAAGGCTGTAAATAAGGGCGAAAGAGCTATGGGCGTAGGTGCTCTCCTCGGTATTTGTGATGAAAACGGCAACAGCCTTATCACAACAAAGAATACTCTTTGGGAAAACATTAATGCAATAGCTAATAAGCTTATGCCTGTTCTCGGTACACTTCAGGGTACAGGTTATGCTAAATTCAATTCAGAGGAACTTATTTGGAACAACATTGTTCTTTCATTCCTTGATATTGGTAAAGAAAATTCAAAGACAGGTCTTTGCGGCGTATCTAACTTCCTTAACCAGTTATTTACAATCGTTTCTGCAGAGCCTATTCAAAAGACTTCATTCGTCGTAACAGTTTATGATTTACTTAAGGATCTCATTAACGGATTGTTTGGCGCACGTTACAGCGGACAGAGCTTTAAGACAATCGTTCCTGATGCTACAAGTGCTCATCCGTTTGATGATTTCTTCCAGGTTAAGGTACTCGCAGGTACAAGCAAGAGCTTGGGTGCATTCCAAAAGCTTATCTGTAACTTCGTAGAGTTCGGCGGATACGGTACAAACGGTCCTAAGACCTACTCTGATTCTATTATCAGAGGTATCTGTTTTGCAGTACAGGCAGTTAACAGCTTCCTTCCTAATGCATTGACTACACTTGGTCAGCATCAGCTCAAGATGGCTACTGCTTCATTCGGTTCTAACACCGTAACAGGTTGTATTTCAGGTGAACCTTATGATGATGCACTTACTGTTACAAACAACTCAGTAGGTATCAATGCATCGTACATTAAGGACGGCAAGCCTACTCAGCTTTCACGTTACTATGTACAGATTACAAGCGTGCTTCAATATGATGTTTATAATCCGGAAAATCCTGAGGAATTATCTTTCCCTGAAACTCCTATTGAGCCGGGTAAGAATGCTAAAATTGATATTTCAGTTCCGTTCGAAGTTTCAGGTTCTGATACAACAAACACATGCCGTGTTGTTGTAAATTATGATATCGTTGATGATCAGGGCAATGTTCTTTATGGAGGCAATACTGTAACAGCTTATAAGCTTCTTACAAGTGAAGTAAGCTTCAGAAATGCTCTTTATGATGCTGATTATAACTTCAACTCTACATTCCAGCAGACAGACGGCACTGACAGAGAAAAAAACGGTGTAACCGTTCATTCTCTTACAGGTATCGGCGGTAATATCTCTGCAAACTATCCTGATAAGATGGTTATCGCTTCTAACAAGCTTAACGAAATCGCTCAGTATTCATTCTTTATGAAGGGCGGCAGTAAGGAAAAGAGCATTGACGGTGTATTCTTCTTTGACAGAAAATCCGACTATGAATCAAATAACCTTACTACTGCAGCTAAGTCATTCGATGATTCTAATTTAACAACAGTAGATATCGGCGAAAAAAACGCTATTGCTCGTTGGGATAAGTCAACAGGTGATCTTCTTAAGATTGGTATGTATGACTATCGTGTAGAAACATCTGCAGGCTCAGGCGAGTTCGGCGAATGGCAGCGTAACCATACAAACGGTTCTACAGGTAGCGGCCTTGGTGCTGTTGACTACTACAGAGGTTATACTTCTGAGGAAATCGGTAACATTTCAAAGCAAAATGAGGGCAAGGAGATTGAAACAAGAACTCACGTTGCATTCACTCTTCAGGAAGCACTTGATGCTAAGATTATTGCCGGTTACCATATCAATGAAAGCGGTATTTATGATACAATGTATCTTAAGACCGGCGGTAAATATAACTATGATAACATCTTTAATATGGTTACACTCGGTACCGGTATTGATGCTATCTATATAAATACCTCAAAGCAAACATTTGGTTCAAATGCTGTTAATAACTACAGACCGTTTGGTTTCGACGGTGAGGCTACTGTTAAGACCGGCACTTATGATGTTAATGTTAACTTCTATAATTCAGGTTCTTATAAGACAGGCAGCTTCCAGCTTGTTATCGGTGAAAGCGGTTCAGCCGGCTCACTTGATAAGAACTATAAAGAACTTGCCAATATCATGGCTAACTATAAAACATCCGACTTCAAAGAGGATGCATCTATCGGTTCAGTTTATGATTTGGCTAAGGATGCTCTTATGAATGTACTTAGCGTTCAGTCAGCTCCTTACACTGCTGAATCAGCTCTTACTCAGTCAGATAAAACAGAGTATGCAGTTACAACTTCAGTTACAACTTCCGCAACAGGCGATCGCGCATACGTTCCTTACTCAACCTCTAACGAAAAAGTAACATTTACTGTAAAGGGTACTCAGGTAAGCTACACAATCCCTGAATCGGTTAAAGCAACTGCTTATGTCGGCGGCACAATAGACGCTACAACAGGTGCAACCAGTGGCGGCGTAAAGGGAATTTACTATTCCGATGAGAAATGTACAATGCCTATTTACTCACCAAAGCCGCTTACATCATCAGATGTTAAGAATGGCAAGGATGCTGCATTGGCTAATGTAACACTCGGTCAGGACGGTAACTATTACCTTACTAACTCAGTTAAGTATGCTACAAAATGGGATCTCGATACATATCCTGGCGGCCCATGGCAGAGACCGACAACTACTCAGGATACAAACAAAGATAACGAGCCTCTTTATAATCAGGTTCAATATGTATACAGAAATGCTGAAGGCAAAAAGTGCAACTCAGGCGATAATTGGGCATGTAAGTTCCCATCAGCTGAGTATCAGCTCATTCCTAACTCAGGCAAGATGGACTCAGTAGATAATCGTGGTATTGCTACTCAGGCTAATGACAGACTTGAATATGTTCTTAGCGTAGTTAAGTCTCACCTTATCAGCTCATCATCAACACTCTACAATGAGATTTCTGAGCTTAGAAACGGTCTTGAAGAAATTAACTTTGATATTCTTACATATAATAAGATGGTAGAATATGCAAAGAAGGCTGAACAGCAGTATACAGTTGACGTTGATTACGTTGACGCAACAACAGGCAAGACTGTTGAAAGAAACGGTATGTCTTATGTTGACGCTGCTAAGCTTATGAATGACCTCAAGAATGCAGGTACTAAGTTTACTTATACCACAGCTTCTGAAGTATCTTCTGTTCAGGCAAAAGAATACGTTAAACTCTTTAACATATTCGCTTCTGCAGTTATTGAACGTGGTTACCAGGGCAAGCAGCTTGAAAATGAAATCAAGTGTGCATCGGGTAATGCTTACTCAATGCTCAAGGCAACACCTGCTACATACAATGAGGACGGTACAGTTGCTACTGAAGCAACCGTATCTAAGAATGGCGTAGCAGCTAACCCACGCTTTGGTTCATTTGATGCATCAGGTAAGCTTGTTAACGAAGGTGCAACAAAGTACTCATCAGCATCTTGGAACAGATACGTGAGAGCTCTTGCTGCCGCAGTTGACCTTGCTAACTATGGTAACGGTTCTTATAAGTATAAGAATTCCGGCACATTCAATATCAATGACCGTAAGAACTATGACGCTCAGCTTGCTAAGATTTACAATGTTGATACTGAACTTCAGGCAGCTGAAATCGGTCTTACCGAGTTTGAGAGCTGTGAGCTTACTGTAACTCCTGTTGCAGGTGCTAAAGTAACAATCGACGGCGTTGCTTACTCAGGTCCTGTAGCTGTAGAAAAGGGTCAGGTAGTTTCAATCAATGTAACAGCAGAGGAAGGTTATACTCTTAAACCTGAACTTACTGTTAACGGCGACAAACTTACATTTGACGATACAGCAACAGCATTCCCGTATGAGCTTACTGTTACAGGCAATACTACAATCGTTCCTTCGGTTGAGTCATTGGCTCCGTCAACTCATAATGTTACTGCTTCACTTGTTGTAGCAACATCTTCAAAGGGTGCTACTAACAATAAGGGCGTAAACGGAACATATAAAGTAACTGTTTATGACAGTGCAAACACTCCTGTTCTTGAAAAGCCATTTGACCTTACAACTGATGCAAACGAGATTAGTCTTGACCTTGCACCTGGCACATATACAGTAACAATTACTTCTGAATTCGCTCTTGCACGTACAGTAAGCATTGTTGTTGGTGACGCTGATATTGCAGGTCCTGCAATTGCAATGGTTGTTTGTGACTACAATAAGGATGGCAATGTAACCGGCGCAGATGCTACTGCTGTATATTCAGCTGCTTCTAAGGCTGCTGATCTTCGTTATGACCTTAACGGTGACGGCTCGGTAACCGGTGCGGATGCTACAACTGTTTATGCTATTGCATCATCTGCTATCGCACTTCCTGCTGTTACTATTAAGTAATATTAGCTTCTATACTTCTTAGGGGCGAAAGTCCCTAAGAAGTTTTACTTGAAAATTACGATAACTTGTGTTATCATTTAATTAAGCAGAGCTATGGCTTTGCTTTGTCTTGATATATTCGGCTTTTGCCGTTTATATACTATGCCCGCTTTGGGCGGGGAGGCTATGGGCAGTTTCGTTTAGTAAATATTTAGTGTTTCACGGTGTTTGGCTTTTGCCAAAGTTGCTTGGTTTCATATTTTTATGTTTTCTGACCGATTTTGTCTTTGCCCTTCACGGCGATTCTGCTTCTCCCCAAATTAAGCAATTTTTTTAACAAGGAGGTAACACCAATGAATACAATTGCGAAAAAACGAGTAGGTGTTATTTTCGGTACACTTGCGTTTTTGGCTTTTGTTGCGCTTGTTGTGTGCCTTCCTCGTACTTCGTATGCTGCTGCGCTCGGAACGGAGAGCCCGAACGTTTATTGCACATACACAGATTCTAACGGCAAACAATACGACGGTGATAAGTTACCTGCCGGTACATACGACGTCAGCTTTTATTTAGAGGGCGTTACCGAGTTATCGGTTGTGCAGGTTACATCAACCTATTCTTCGGATGTATCGGTGCAGAGTGAGCCTAAGGCTCTTCTTTCTGATGAGGTTGCCGGCGTATCTTCGATGGGAACCGTAACGAATGATTCTAATTTGGTATTCGGCTTTGTTTCAGATGCTGACACTTGTTCATCTGTAACAAAGGACGGCACGTTGCTTGCAACCTTCTCGGTTGCTTTTGCAAAGGATTGTGACGCCGCTGATGTTATTTCGGTTTCAACAGACCCAAATAAGACTTTCGTTTTGGCTAATTATAATGACGGATTTGACGATGAGTATGCTCTTGTTACCAAATCTGCCGATTATCCCGGTTCTCTATATTTAATGACCTGTGACGTTTCACCGTCAACCGGTCATAGCGTAAACGGCTCGCTTGTTATTATGACAAATGCGAAAGGCGATACTGCCAATAAGCCTGTTTACGGTGAATATACGGTTAACGTATATTCCGATTCAGCTCGTACCGAGCTTGTCGGTACAACCACATCATCTCTTAAAGATGGTGTAAACGCTTTCTCTATTGATTCGTTAAAGGACGGAACATACTATCTTTCAATCTCGTCTGATTATGCAATAGCTCGTAATGACGTTACCGTTATCGTAAACGGTGCCGATATTACTAATGCGGTTATCCCTATGATGGCTTGTGATTTTAATAAGGATGGTATAATTACAGCTGCCGATGCAACAAGTGTATATCTTTTTGCTTCAAAGCAAACGGATTTAAACTATGACCTTAACGGTGACGGCGTTGTAACAGGTGCCGATGCAACAGCAGTTTATGCTTGTGCATCTGGTTCCAATTATTATAACGGATTAGAGATAAAGTGATTTTTTTCAAAATAAATAAAGGGGATTTCTAAGTGAAAAAGACATTTAGAAAAGCAATAGCTGTTCTTCTTGCAGTTCTTATGGTTGCATTCTCCGTTCCGTTTTCTGCTTTAGCAGGTACTCCTGATGCACCTGATATGTTTGGTGCAACAGATTATACTGTTACTAAGAACAGAAAATGGTGGGTTGATGATGGCGTTGATACAAGCCTTTCAAAGCTTCAGTCAACTCCTGAATATTGGAGTTATAACAGTGACGAGTCCTATAACACTGAAGGCTCATGGAATTTTAAGTCCGGTGGTAGAGTTGAAGACTATGCTAACAGTGGTTATGAAGACCACCGTAACGACTACAAGCCTGTAGTTGCTGCCACTGTATCTTCACAGGGCACTAATGCAGGAATTGCAAAAGCTTTTGCTGATAAAAAAGCTGGTAATAAAAACGCTGTTACTGACTATGTAAAAGATTATATCGATAATTATTACGGTGTAGATGCTTCACATACTTACGAAGCAGTTAAGGAAGCCGGAAACCTTCTTAACCCGGCTAAGCTTAAAGCAGGCGACCGTATTGCTGTAACAGTTGAATTTGGTGGTTTTGACGTTCTTCAAAACGGTCAGTTCAAGGGTAAGTTTAATAAGGACTATCTTAAAGCGGCTGCCTATTCTTCAAAGCCATCACGTAGTGATACTTGGAAGCCAGTTGTATCAGGTGCAGCAGGATGTATCGCTGATGGTACTCAATTTTATCCTACAGCGTTAGCCTTTGCAGGAAACAATGTAAATGTTGAAGATGGTACATTCTATGGTGCAGTTACAGGTAAGGCTGCTGTGGCAGGTGATCAGTCAGTATCTAACTATATTGGTATTGGTGATGACGGCACAAAACCATTCGGTAAGTACGGTATTGTTTCTTTTGTATATAGTTTTGAAGTTCTTCAGGATTGTGACCTTTCAGATGTATTTACATTTGACACAGATATTGCAGGTACAGAGTTTGAGCCTTATTACAGAACTTCAATTGACGGTACAGGTGCACCAAATAACTGTAATGCAGTAAATCCTGAATTGTTCCTTATTACACATGACGATACAGATAGCACTTTTGCTAACTGGGCATTAATTTGGACAGATTATGCAAAGGATTCAACACCTGAAACTAAGACTTATACTATTACATTCAATGACATCAACGGCAAGACTGTTGATACGCAGACAGTTAAAGAAGGCGATACTCCAACAGTTCCTTCAACAAATACTGCTGCAGCTGTAAATTATAAGAGCGATAATAAGCACGAAGTAACAACTTACTCATGGCCTGCAGTATCAGCTGCTACTGCAGATACTACTTACACTGAGGTTGCTACTACAGCTGAGGAAAATTGTAACATTACTTATGCAGAGACAAGCAAGCATACACTTGTTTCAGGTACTGTTCTTACAGGAACATGTACTGTATGTAATCATGTAGATACTCAGACTAAGGACGATAAGCTTGACGGTACAGCTTACTATGCTGCACTTGATGCTGCAAAGGCTGTTGATGGTTCTAAGTACACAGCTGAATCTTATGCTAAGGTAACAGCTGCTCTTGAGACTTATGCTCAGGCTAAGGTTGAAGCTTATACAGATCAGGCACAGGTAACTGCTGCTGCTACTGCTCTTGAAAATGCAGTTAAGGGTCTTGAGGCTCTTCCAACATCAGATGTTTATACTTACACATTCGTTGGCGGTAAAACTCAGACTGTAACAGCTGATAAGGGTGCTGCTCCTGTAGCTCCTACTAACACAGCTGCTACAACAGTTGATAACAACGACGGTACTCATACAGTAACATCTTACACTTGGGAAAAGACAGGCGAATTCACATTTGCTGAAAAGGCAACTGCTGATACTAAGGATTGTACTTACGGTGAATACACAACTGTAACTCCTTCTACAATTGTTAAGGCAGGTACTGAAAAGGCTACATGCTCAGTATGCGGTCACGAAAATGTAAGAGACCTTGCTAAGCTTGACGGTACAGCTTACTATGCTGCACTTGCTAAGGCAGAGGCTGTAAAGGCTGACGATTACACAGCAGAATCTTATGCTAAGGTAACAGCTGCTCTTGAAGCTAACGCTAAGGCTACTGTTGAAGCTTATACAGATCAGGCACAGGTAACTGCTGCTGCAACTGCTCTTGAAGATGCAGTTAAGGGTCTTGTTCTTGTTAAGGTTTATACAATCACATTTACAAACGCTGCAGGTACTGTAGTTGATACTCAGAAGCTTGCTGCAGGCGCTACTCCTGTAGCTCCAAAGACAAATACTGCTGATACAACTGCTACACCGGCAGGTAGTAAACAGCACAGCCATACAACTTATAGCTGGCCGGCAGTTTCTGCTGTGACAGCAAATGCTAACTATGACGAAGTTGCTAAGGTTGTAACAGAAGATTGCACAAAGGGTAAACCTGTTGTAACAGAGCCTACACTTGATAAGCCGGGTTCAGAAGTTACAAGCTGTACAATTTGCGGTCAGGTTCTCGAAACTAAGGTTCTTCCTCAGCTTAAGGGTTATGATATCACAGTTACTAAGACTGCTTACGGTACAACAACTCTTAACAGCGAGGACGCAACAAACGGTAAGACTACTAAGGTTCTTGCTAACTCAACTGTAACTCTTACAGCTCAGGCTAATGAGGGTGCAGAGTTCGTAGGTTGGAAGGTTGCTAACAAGCTCGTTTCAACTAACGAAACATATTCATTCACAGCAGTTGCTGATACAGAGGTAACTCCTGTATTTACAGAAACAGCTGAATCAACATTCGTTGTTGTATTCATTGATATGTACGGTAACGTTGTATCAACTCAGGAAGTAACAAGCGGTGCAAACATTGATGTTCCTGCAACTGCTCCTATCTATCCTGGTTATACATTCAAGGGCTGGGCTCTTACAAACGATGAGATTACCGCTCTTAAAGAAGGTACAACCATCAGAGCTATCTATGAGAAGGATGCTACTCAGACTTACACAGTTAAGGCTGCAGGCGCAACAATCACAGTTAACGGCACTGACTACACTGACAAGGCTGAAAATGTTGCATATGACGCTAAGGTAACAGTTACTAAGGCAGGCGCAACATCATGGACAGTAAACGGCGCAACAGTTGGTTACGGTGAATCATACTCATTCTTCTGTGCTTCGGATATCGAACTCACAGCAGTTACAAAGGCTGATGACACTTCTAAGACTCAGGTTGCTATCGTTTCAACAACTCGTCCTTCAGCTACAGATTGCGACGTTCTCTTTGTTGCAACACGTACTGTTGCTGATAATGAGACAGTAGTTAGCCAGGGCTTCGTATATGGTAAGAATGTAACAGCTTCTGACCTTACACTTGAAAACGTTGGCAAGACTGCATCAGGTACAAATCCTGGTAAGGTTAGAGTTATTTATAACAACACCAACGCTTCACAGATTGGTTTGAACTACGGTATTACTGCAATGACAGGCGTTGCCGGCGCAAGAGCATTCGTAGTTACTAAGGATGCAGATGGTAATGTTCATACTTACTATTCAGAAGCATCACTTTACGACTATAATGCTTAATTAACACAATTTAGCAAAGCTTTCACCTCTGCCTTAAGGGGTGGAGGCGAGCTTTGATAAATTAAGGAGGACACACCTAATGAAAGAGCTTTATACAAAGCCGGTGTCAGAGGTTAATGAATTTTCTCAGACAGCTGATGTTATTACTACATCCGGTGAGGGTACTGACTGGGGCTTCGGTGGAAAAGACTAATCTGACACTTTGATTAAAGCATTTGGAGACGGCAGAAATGCCGTCTCTTTTTGCGTTTTAAAAACCTTAGAATAAAAAAATAAACTAAATATTAATCATTCCCGAATATGACATTTTACCTTTATTTGTATATTGACAAATAATTAACAAACATATAAAATGATAGTGTAATTTATGACATAAGATGTATATTTTAGAGGGAGAATACTATGTCAAATAAGGAGTATGAATACAAATTCGATACTGTCAAGCCGCCTGAGGATAGGGTGTACGATGACAGAGTGATGCATTATTATGAAAATCATTCAAACGAGCCCGCACGTCCATTGATTTTGGCACTCGGCAAGCATATTACAGACAGAGTTTTGTATAAATTACCGTGGCTTCCAAAGGTAGGCAAAGAGCTTACCGTTAACGACCCTGAGTATTGGGGTCTTGCCTCAATTGTAACCGACGAGATGGCAGAGGTTGCCCTTAAGATGAAGGTGCACAAGGGTATGAAGCTTAAGGAAATTATAAAAGCTACGGGCAAAAGTGCCGCTTATCTTGAGCCACTTCTTAAGGAAATGGCAAATATAGGTCTTGTTGAATTTAATTGGGAAAATCCGGAACACGAAAAGCAATATATGCTTCCTATGTTCGTTCCCGGAAGCGCAGAATTCTTTAATATGAAATGGAATAATATTTGTGAGCATCCGCAGGTCGCAAATTTCTTTGAGCGTATGACTCAGCTTCCGCTTGAAGCAATTACGCCGATGGTGCCTCCGGGAGGCGCCGGAATAGGTATGCACGTTATCCCTGTTGAAAAGGCAATTTTAATGGAAAATCAGTCTGCTGATGTGGAACATATTTCTCATTGGCTTGATAAATATGACGGCAAATATGCGGCAGGCCCGTGTTCGTGCCGTTATAGCCGTGCAATGTGCGGCGAAGGCTGTGCCGATGACCCTGAGGATTGGTGTATCGGTGTCGGCGATATGGCGGATTACCTTGTTGAAACAAATAAGGGCCACTATATCACACGTGAAAAGGTTATGGAAATTCTTCAGCGTGCCGAGGATAACGGTTTTGTTCACCAAATTACAAATATTGACGGTGAAAATAAAATTTTTGCTATCTGTAATTGCCAGGTAAAGGTATGCAATGCGCTTCGTACCTCTCAACTTTTCAATACGCCTAATATGTCACGCTCAGCGTATGTGGCTAAGGTTGAGGCTAAGGATTGCGTAGCCTGCGGCAAGTGTGTTGAATTTTGCCCTGCCGGTGCCGTTAAGCTCGGTCAAAAGCTTTGCAAAAAAGACGGTTCTGCTGTTACATATCCTAAGCAAGAACTTCCCGACGCAGTTAAATGGGGCAAGGAAAAATGGTCGCCTGATTATAGAGATAAAAACAGAATTAATTGCTACGATACAGGTACGGCGCCTTGCAAGACTGCCTGCCCCGCTCATATCGCAGTTCAAGGCTATCTTAAAATGGCGGCTCAAAGCAGATATACCGATGCTTTGGCTCTTATTAAAAAGGATAACCCTTTCCCTGCAGTTTGCGGCAGAGTTTGTAATAAGAGATGCGAGGAGGCTTGCACAAGAGCAACTCTTGATGAAGCAGTTGCTATTGATGACGTTAAGCGCTTTATCGCTCAAAAGGACCTTGACAGTAAAACAAGATATATTCCTAAAAAAGTAATACCTTCAAATAGGGGCGAGTTTAAAAATAAAATTGCCATTATCGGCGGCGGACCGGCAGGCCTTTCGTGCGCATATTATCTTGCACTTACAGGATACAGAACTATAGTGTTTGAAAAGAATGAAAAACCCGGCGGTATGCTTACTTACGGTATCCCGTCATATAAGCTTGAAAAGGATGTTGTTGAGGCGGAGATTGACATTATTCGTGCGCTTGGTGTTGAGATTAAATGCGACGTAGAGGTCGGTAAGGATATCACTCTTGACGAACTTCGCAAGGATGGATATGAGGCATTTTATATTGCTATCGGCTGTCAAGGCTCAAGAAAATCGGGGGTTGACGGCGAAGACGCAGACGGTGTTATGAGCGCTGTTGATATTCTCCACGAGATTGCCGAAAATCACGACCTTGACCTTAAAGGCAAAAAAACCGTTGTTATCGGCGGTGGTAATGTTGCCGTTGATGTTGCACGTTCGACTAAGCGTTGCGGCGCTGATGTTTTGGGTATGTTCTGCCTTGAAAGTAGAGAGGAAATGCCTGCGAGCGAAGAGGAAATTTTTGAAACCGAGGACGAGGGTATTCAAATAAACAACGGCTGGGGCGTTAAGGAAATTCTTGAAGAAAACGGCAAGGTGACAGGCGTTGTGCTTAAAAAATGCACAAGTGTTAAGGATGCTAACGGCAAATTTAACCCTAAGTATGACGAAAATGATACTCAAACAATTGAATGTGACCGTATTTATCTTTCAATCGGTCAGTCAATTGAATGGGGTAATCTTATCGACGGTGAGGCGGTAGAACTTGGCAGAGGTAACGCTCCTCAGGCGGACAGTCTTACTTATCAAACAGGGCAAAAGGATATTTTCGTCGGCGGTGACGTTTACACAGGCCCTCGCTTTGCCATTGACGCTATTGCTGCAGGCAGAGAGGGTGCAGAGTCAATCCATAGGTTTGTTCATTTCAACGCAAGCCTTACAGTCGGCAGAAACAGACGTGATTTCATAATGCTTGATAAGAACGATATCCTTGTTGACAGTTACGATAATTCCTCACGTCAAATCCCGAATATTAATAAGAAAATTGACGCTAAATCTTCGTTTAAGGATGCTCATCTTCCCCTTACAGAGGAGCAGGTTAAAAAAGAAACTGCACGATGTCTTGGCTGCGGTGCATCCGTTGTTGACGAAAATAAGTGCATAGGCTGCGGAATTTGTACTACCAAGTGCGAATTTGATGCAATTCATCTTTTTAGAGATAATCCCGAATGTAGCACAATGGTTAATTCAGATGATAAGATGAAAGCAATTTTGCCTTATATGATTAAGCGTAATTTCAAGATTAAAAAAGCTCAAAAGGCTAAAAAGGATTAATTATGCACGAACTTGGTATAGTTTTTCATATCATTAACGAAATTGAAGATGTAGGCAAGGAAAATAAGCTTGAAACGGTATCGTCTGTTACGGTTGAAATAGGCGAGGTTTCGGGTGTGCTCCACGATTATCTTGAGGATTGTTGGAAATGGGCTTGCTCAAAGAGTGAGCTTATGAATGGGGCAGAACTTAAGGTGGAAGTTATCCCGGCAGTAACCTATTGCGAAAGCTGCAAGGGCGAATACAAAACCGTAGAGTATGGTAAAATTTGCCCTTACTGTCAAAGCGAAAAAACCTATCTTCTTTCGGGTAATGAAATTATGATAAAGGAAATTGAGGCACGGTAGCATATTAATGCACTCTGTCTTGATGATATGATTTTTATTTAACTTTTTTTAGAGGAGGAAAATGACAATGTTATTCCAAATTTACGGCGACATGGCCGGCTGGCAACTTCTCGGCTGGGTAATGGTCTTTGTCGGTCTCGTCGTTATGAATGAAATTGCAAGGCGAACAAAAGCAGGCGGAATTTTTTGCTTCTTTGTTTTACCGGCAGCACTGACGGTATATTTCATTGCAATTTATATCGGTGCAGCTAAGGGAGCCGATTGGGCACTTCAAAATGATACCTATGTTCATATGAACAGCTGGTTCCATTATGCAAAGCTTTATGCGGCAACAGCAGGTTGTATCGGCTTTATGATGCTTAAGTATAAATGGGGCATCGGCAAAAAAAATTGGTTTAAGGTGTTCCCGTTTGCAATCGTCGCTATCAACATTCTTATCGCAGTCGGTTCTGACTTTGAGTCGGCAATTAAGGGCGGAATTTCAGGCGGCTGGTGGCTTTCGTCTGAAAATGTATGGCTCTATGGCGGCTGGTGGAACTGGGTGAACGGTATCGCCGGTATTATAAATATTTTCTGTATGACAGGTTGGTGGGGCATCTATTCCTCAAAGAATAAGCAGGATATGCTGTGGCCTGATATGACATGGTGCTACATTTTGGCTTATGACCTTTGGAACTTTGAATATACTTATAATAATCTCCCTACTCACTCTTGGTATTGCGGCCTTGCACTTCTTCTTGCTCCTACGTTTGCAAATGCATTTTGGAATAAGGGCGGTTGGATTCAAAACAGAGCTAACACACTTGCACTTTGGTGTATGTTTGCTCAGGTATTTCCGCTTTTCCAAGACAAGAGCCGCTTCTCGGTTCTTACATCCGTTTATGCAGACGGATATATGGACCCTACAGTTCCGCCAACAAACGCAGACCCTACAATGCAAGGTGTAATTGCCATTATTGCTCTTGTGGCTAATGTATGTGTATTCGCTTCTATTATTAAGCGTGCAAAGGAACAAAAGAAAAATCCTTATAAAAACGAAATATTTACTGACCAAAAAGATTATAAGCTTGCACTTGAAAGAGCAGCCGAAAAGGCTCGCAAAGCAGCTTAATCTTCATAAAAATTCAAAAAATAACGCCGTCGATTATTCGACGGCGTTTCAAATTATTGATGAAGCGGATAAACCGTGCCTCATCGTCGCTGACTCCGTATCATTCAAAATCTGCCGTACAGTTGTGCGTCAGATTTTGAAATAAACCGTAGGGGCGACCATTGGTCGCCCGTTTTACAAACATGGAATTTCAATCGGGGTCCCCGAAAAGCAAAAGCTTTTTGACGAGTCACAGGTTCGAGCCAAAAATATCCGATTGGCACAAGAAAACAATATGACGGGCTCTCATAAGAAACAAAGATACTACGAAACAGTCCACCGGACTGTTTC
>ENA-OVGE01000902-OVGE01000902.1-human-gut-metagenome-genome-assembly--contig:-NODE-902-length-25800-cov-16.390950_pt1 | contig 25800 bp, 17 predicted proteins | sample MGYA00237769_ERZ505417 | MGnify/ENA primary metagenome ERZ505417 (study PRJEB26158, sample SAMN06016403) | human gut metagenome | biome: human gut; feature: ankylosing spondylitis patient; material... | reverse complement strand
AATACCGCCGTCATGGGTAGAGGCGCTGCACGCCTCAACCCTGGGCTGGGGAAGCAGCAATTCCTACAGAGTTGCCGGGGGTGCGTAGCGTCCACGATGGGCTAATAATACCGCCGTCATGGGTAGAGGCGCTGCACGCCTCAACCCTGGGCTGGGGAAGCAGCAATTCCTACAGAGTTGCCGGGGGTGCGTAGCGTCCACGATGGGCTAATAATACCGCCGTCATGGGTAGAGGCGCTGCACGCCTCAACCCTGGGCTGGGGAAGCGCAACTCCTACAGAGTTGCCAGGGGTGCGTAGCGTCCACGATGGGCTACTCATGCTTCCGTCATCGGCTCACTGCTCTCTGCTCAAGTGGATGACAAAACCGTTGCCGCTCAAGAAGCGGTCGGCGAAAATCTTGTAGCCGTGGCCGTTGGACAACTCGCCTTCAGGACCCTGGAATCCCAGCGCGCCCATCTCGTGGCGCAGCTTGTTCCACACCTCTTCGTCGGTCATCGAAATACTCACGAGCGGAGCCGTGGCAGGTTGACCTGCACCGGCTATGGCTATGAGCGTGGCCTTGTCGCTACTTACGTTGACCATGCTCCCCATCTCGTCGGCGTCGCAGCCCTGGGTGTAGATGGTGGCGCGTCCCACCTGGTAGATTTCGTTGATGGCGCTGCGCACATAGCCCATCTCGCCCATCATCTCGTCCACCTTCCCAGCCTCGCGCAGTCCCTTCACCGCCGTGCCGCTCGTCTCTATGAGGTCGGCTATGTCTATGGCGCGCTCTATCGAGATACAGCGCGTCTTGATTTCCTGCTCCGTGGCAGGCTGGGCCAGAGCCGCTGCCGCCCGCTTCTCCTGCGGTGTGGCGTCGGCAGCCGAAGTCTTGGGTTTGCAACCAGTCAGCACGAGAGCCGACATGAGGGTTATGGCCCATAGCGGGCGCGAGAAGAGGGTGGTGGTCATACGCTTGATGGTTTTCTGATTATTTGCTGCGAAGATAGGCAGAAAAAGCGAGAAAGCCGCCAGTAAGGTGAAAAAAATGCGTAATTTTGTGACGATTATGGACAATAAAGCATTTTCGGCCGCTCTCTTCAAGTGGGCTCATCGCCACTGGCGCGAACTCCCTTGGCGCGGATGCGGCGACCCCTATGCCATCTGGCTTTCCGAGATTATCCTCCAGCAGACACGCATCAGCCAGGGCACGAAGTACTGGTTGCGGTTCATGCACGCCTATCCCACCGTGGCAGACCTGGCGGCCGCCAGCGAAGACGAGGTGCTCAAGCTGTGGCAAGGACTGGGTTACTACTCGCGGGCGCGCAATCTCCACGCCGCAGCGCGGCAGATAGTGGAGCGCGGAGCCTTTCCCGATACCTATCAGGAGATACGCCGCCTCAAGGGCGTGGGCGACTACACCGCAGCCGCCATCGCCTCGATGGCATTCGGGCTGCCCCATGCCGCCGTCGACGGCAATGTCTATCGCATCCTTGCCCGCATCTTCGCCATCTCTACCCCCATCGACTCTACCCAGGGCAAGCACGAGTTTCAGCAGTTGGCCGACGCGCTCTGCCCGACCGACGAGGCAGGCTACTGGAACCAGGCCATGATGGACTTTGGCGCCCTGCAGTGCAAACCCAAAGGTCCCGCTTGCGGCTGCTGCCCATTTGCCGACATGTGTGAGGCTCGCCGCCTCGGGCAGACGGCCTCCTTCCCCGTCAAGGAGGGCCGCGTGAAGCAACGCGACCGCTACTTCACCTATTATTATATTACGCGCGCGCACGAGGTGCTCTTCCACCGCCGTGGCACCGATGACATCTGGCGCTCGCTGTGGGAACCTGTGCTCGTAGAGGGCGACGCCGCGTCGCTCGACGATGCCGGGCGCGTGGTCAAGCATGTGCTCACCCACCAGACCATCTATGCCCAGCTCATCCGTATCGACGCCACCCGTCTGACTGACCATGAGCCGCTGCCCTATGGCCTCCCGCCGATAGCGCAGCTGCTGAAGGAGTATCGCTGGGCCACCCCTGACGAGCGCGAGGGCTACGCCATGCCACGGCTGATGGACAAACTGCTCGCCGACAGGTAGCCGTCGCTGCCCGTCGCCTCTGCCGCCACGCCGACGGTGGCAGCGGATGCTCGCCAGGCCGCCGGCAGAAGGGCAAAAGTCACGTTAATTGCCGATTATGTTGGCTTATTCTCATATTTTCATTATCTTTGCAGCGATTTATAATACATTAATACTTACAGCCCTTAACGGGCGAGGAGTAAACAATACCAACAACAATGAATATACTGAAGAAATACTGGCTCGATGCAGCCGCAGTAGTTTTGTTTGCGCTGATTGCGTTTGTCTATTTCATGCCTGCCGACCTTGACGGCCGCATCCTCTACCGCCACGACTCGTCGGCGGGTCGCGGAGCTGGTCAGGAGCAGTCGGAATATCACGCCCGCACCGGTGAAGTGTCGCGTTGGACCAACGCCACATTCAGCGGCATGCCCACCTATCAGACTGCGCCGTCGTATTCGAGTACCAACGGTCTGCAGAAGGTCATGGACGCCTACCATCTGTGGCTTCCCGAGAATGTGTGGTACGTCTTTGCCTACCTCTTGGGCTTCTACATCCTGCTACGCGCCTTTGACTTCCGCAAGGAGTTGGCTGTGCTGGGCTCCATCATCTGGGCGTTCTCGTCGTACTTCTTCATCATCATCGCCGCGGGCCATATCTGGAAGGTGATGGCGCTGGCCTATCTGCCGCCCATGATTGCCGGCGTGGTGCTGGCCTATCGCGGACGCTACCTGAGCGGCTTGCTGCTCACAGCCATCTTCACCGCTTTTGAGGTCAAGGCCAACCACGTGCAGATGACCTACTACTATCTGTTCATCATCCTCTTCATGGTGATAGCCTTCCTCGTTGAGGCCATCCGCAGCCACCGCCTCGACCGCTTTGCCAAAGCCACCGCCGTCTGCTTCGTGGGCGCCGCGCTGGGCATCTGCATCAATCTGAGCAACCTTTACCACACCTGGCAGTATGGCCAGGAGAGCATGCGCGGAAAGAGCGAGCTGGTCAAGAAGAACGCCGCCAACCAGACCAGCAGTGGACTGGACCGCGACTACATCACCCAGTGGAGCTACGGCATCGACGAGACATGGACGCTGCTCATCCCCAATGTCAAGGGAGGCGCCTCTGTGCCCCTCGCAGCCAATGAGACCGCTATGGAGAAGGCCAACCCTGAGTTCTACCCTATCTACCAGCAGATAGGACAGTACTGGGGCGAACAGCCCGGTACCAGCGGCCCCGTCTACGTGGGTGCCTTTGTGCTCATGCTCTTCGTCCTCGGTCTCTTCATCGTCAAGGGGCCCATGAAGTGGGCTCTGCTCGCAGCCACCGTGCTGAGTGTACTCCTCTCGTGGGGTCGCAACTTCATGCCCTTTACCGATTTCTTCCTCGACTACGTGCCCCTCTACGCCAAGTTCCGCACCGTGGCGTCTATCCTTGTGATAGCCGAGTTTACCATCCCTCTGCTTGCCATGATGGCGCTGCGCCGCATCGTGGAAGACCCGCAGGTGCTCACCCGCAATATGCGCTGGGTCTACGTGAGCTTCGGCCTCACCGCCGGCGTGGCTCTGCTCTTCGCCCTCATGCCCGGCTTCTTCTTCAACAACTTCATCTCTTCGTCCGAGCGTGTGGCGCTCGGCCAGATACCCGACGAGTATCGTCACGCCCTTATGGCCAATCTCACCGAGATGCGTCAGGCCGTGATGACCGCCGACTGCTGGCGCTCGTTCTGGATTGTTACCGTGGGCGTGGTGATGCTGCTGCTCTACCGCATCAACAAGCTCAAGGCTGCTTATATGATTGCCGGCGTGGGAGTGCTCTGCCTGGTAGACATGTGGCAGGTCAACAAGCGCTACCTCAATGACGGCATGTTTGTAGAGAAGAGCGTGCGCGAGGCACCCCAGCCCATGAGCCACACCGACCAGCTCATCCTCAAGGACAAGGGTCTGGACTATCGTGTGCTCAATCTCGCCACCAATACCTTCAACGAGAACGAGACCTCTTACTACCACAAGAGCATCGGAGGCTATCATGCCGCCAAGCTGCGCCGCTACCAGGAGATGATAGAGGCTTACATCAATCCCCAGATGTCGCGTATCATGAAGGCAGTGGCCGACAGCGACGGCGACATGACCCGCGTCAACGGCGACTCGCTCTTCCCCGTGCTCAATATGCTCAACACCAAGTATATCATCGTCCCCCTGCAGGGCGGACAGACCGTGCCTCTGCTCAATCCTTATGCCTACGGCAACGCATGGTTTGTAGACCGGCTCACCTTTGCCGACAACGCCAACCAGGAGATAGAGCGCATAGGCAAGATAGACTTGCGCCACGAGGCTGTGGCCGACAAGCGCTTTGCCGACGTGCTGGGCGAGGCTGTGGCGCAAGACAAGAACTCTGTGGCCAAGCTCCTCGCCTATGAGCCCAACCAGCTGACCTACGAGGTAAGCTCTGACAAGGGCGGCGTGCTCGTCTTCTCCGAGGTCTACTATCCCGGATGGACCGCCACCATCGACGGACAGCCTGCCGAGCTGGGCCGCGTCAACTACATTCTGCGCGCGCTCCGCGTGCCTGCCGGCAAGCATCAGGTCAAGCTCGCCTTCTTCCCCAAGAGCGTCGATACCACTGAGACCATAGCCTATGTGGCTTATGTGGTGCTGCTGCTCATCATCGTGGGCGGACTCTACGACACCTGGCGCCGCAAGAAGAATAATCAAACGACACATTAATACTCTATAAGATATGAAGAAACTGCTCTCTCTGCCCCCCAATCTGGTGGGATGTTTCCACGACATAACCGGTCTGTCTGATACCGAATGGTTCTGCACCAATGACCCCGTGGGTCGCAAACTCGGCTCGGGTGGCGGCACCACCTGGCTGCTCCAGGCGTGCTACGAAGCCCATGGCAGTGGCCGTAGCTTCGACGAGTGGCTCGCTGCCGACCGTCGTCTGTTGCTCCATGCCGGCGGACAGAGCCGAAGACTGCCTTCATACGCCCCTTCGGGCAAGATACTCACGCCCATTCCCGTGTTCAGATGGGAGCGCGGCCAGCGCCTGTCTCAAGACCTGCTCTCCCTGCAGGTGCCCCTCTATCAGCGCATCATGAACCAGGCGCCCGAGGGGCTGCGCACGATGATTGTCAGCGGCGATGTCTACATCCGCGCTACCCAGGCGCTCCAGCCCATCCCCGATGCTGACGTGGTGTGCTATGGCCTGTGGCTCGGACCCGAAATAGCCAAGGACCACGGCGTCTTTGTCTCTTCCCACCAGACTCCCACCCAGCTCAAGTGTATGCTTCAGAAGCCATCGATGCAGACGCTGGGTCAGCTGCAGAAAGAGCATTTCTATCTGACCGACATCGGCGTGTGGCTGTTGTCCGACCGCGCCGTCAAGGTGCTCATGCGCCGCTCTATGCGCGACGGCGAGGTGACCAACTATGACATGTACGGCGAGTTTGGCTGCTGTCTCGGCACCGACCCCACCATCGACGACCCCGAGGTCAACGACCTCAAGGTGGCCATACTGCCTCTGCCCGGCGGAGAGTTCTATCACTTCGGTACGTCGCATGAGATAGTCTCGTCTATGCTTGACATCCAGAATGTCGTCAACGACCAGCGCGAGATTATGCACCACTCGCTCAAGCCCCATCCCTCCATGTTCACCCAGAACTCTGAAGTGGAGATTAAAATTACCGAACACAACCAGAACCTCTGGATAGAAAACAGCTGTGTGAGCGCCCAGTGGACCATAGCCCATGAGAATATCATCACTGGTGTGCCCCGCAATCAGTGGAAGATAGAACTCCGTCCCGGCCAGTGTGTCGACATCGTGCCCATCGGCGACGAGAGCTACGCCATACGCCCCTATGGTTTCAACGACAAGTTCCGCGGCGACATCACCGATGGTGTGACCGAATACTTGGGTGAACCTTTCACCCGTTGGACCGAAGAGCGCGGCATCGATGCCGCCGCCATCGAGGGCAAGGACGACCTGCAGTCGGCCCGCATCTTCCCCGTGGTCGACAATATCAACGACGCCGGCCTTGTGTTGAGATGGATGCTCAACGAGCCCTATCAGCAGGGTGGCCGCGTGGTATGGAACGAGGCCCAGCGTCTCAGCGCCGACGAGATTTCGGCCCAGGCCAATCTGCGTCGTCTCGTCGAGCAGCGCAGGGAAAACCGTGCGCAGAACTGGTCGTTCCTCTCCCACAACTACGCCCACAGCGTGTTCTATCAGGTAGACCTCGACGATGCCGCCCATGAGTTTGCCGCCAACCACATAGCCGAGCCTACGCCGCTGCCTGCCGACGAGCCTCTGCTCACCCGCATCCACGATGCCATGTTCCGCTCCGAGCTGCAGCGGCTCAATGGCAAGGACGGCGCCGAAAGCGAGGGCCGCGCCTTCAGTCTGCTGCGTGAAGGCCTCACCCAGACCGTGCTCGCCCAGAAGCAGCATCCCCGTCTCTCGGTCTACTCCGACCAGATAGTATGGGGTCGCAGCCCTGTGCGCATCGACATCGCCGGTGGCTGGACTGACACCCCTCCCTTCTGCCTTATGGAGGGCGGCAACGTCATCAACCTCGCCATCGAGCTCAATGGTCAGCCGCCTCTGCAGACTTATGTCAAGCCCTGCCGCGACCATCATATCATCCTACGCAGTATCGACCTCGGCGCTTCTGAGGTCATCACCACTTTTGAAGAGCTGCGCGACTTCCACCATGTGGGCAGTCCGTTCTCCATACCCAAAGCTGCACTGGCGCTGGCAGGCTTCCTGCCCGAGTATTCGGCTGAGCAGTATCAGTCGTTGGCGCAGCAGCTTGCCGCCTTCGGCTGTGGTATCGAGGTGACGCTGCTCTCAGCCATTCCCGCAGGGTCGGGCTTGGGCACGAGCAGCCTCTTGGCTTCGACCGTGCTTGGTGCCATCAACGACTTCTGTGGTCTCATGTGGGACAAGAACGAGATAGGCCGTCGCACCCTTGTGCTCGAACAGCTCCTTACCACCGGCGGCGGATGGCAAGACCAGTTTGGCGGTCTGCTCCAGGGCATCAAGCTGCTGCAGACGGGCAAGGGCTTTGACCAGAACCCAGTAGTGCGCTGGTTGCCGTCATCTCTCTACACCCAGCCCGAGTACCGCGCGTGTCATCTGCTCTACTATACGGGCATTACCCGCACCGCCAAGAAGATACTGGCAGAGATTGTGCGCCGCATGTTCCTCAATCAGCACGACGAACTGGCGTTGCTCCGCGAGATGAAGCAACATACCATCGATATGTTTGAAGCCATCCAGCGCGAAAACTTCGACGAGATGGGCCGGTTGGTCCGCAAGACCTGGCAGCAGAACCAGCTGCTCGACAGCGGTACCAACCCAGCCGAGGTGGCACGCCTCACCTCGCTCATCGATGACCTCTGCCTCGGTTACAAGTTGCCCGGAGCCGGTGGAGGTGGTTACCTCTACATGGTGGCTAAAGACCCCGAGGCAGCAGCCCGCATCAAGCAGATTCTCCGTGAGAACCGTCTCAATGCCAATGCCCGCTTCGTCGATATGTCGCTCAGCGACAAGGGTCTTCAGATAAGCCGCAGTTGAGGCCACGACATACGTAGAATCAGAACTTACTATAACAGTCAGAACGCAAATGCCCACCCCCACGGCATTTGCGTTCTGCGTTTTATCCCGTATGTCTGGCTGCGCGGAGGGCCTCGGCAGAAGGGCCCCGATTTGCTTCCGCCATTCCCGTAAGTATACTCCTTCTTCCACAAGGTCATCACTTGAGTACAGAGATTATCTCCGGCGGTCACGAGGTAATCTCGGCTGAGCAGGAGGGTAACTCTGGTGGCTCGTGTCGATTGAAACGAGGGCTCGTGTCGCTTGAAACGTGAGTCCGTGCCTTTCGTTACGTGGCCTCGTGCCTTCTGATACGAGCCAGCCAAGAGCTCTCGGGCGCGAGTCAATGGGCTTCGGGCTCGACCGATATGGCTTGGCGTAAGACTATGCATGGATAGCCGTCAGCCTTGGCAGCCTTGCCGCCTGCTGCTGTTCCCTATAACAGCAGACACGGGCAAGTCTCTGTGGATAGAGGCTTGCCCGTGTCTTGTGGGGTGGGGTGCGGAGTGTGGGTTATGGCTGGCTGTCGTCGAGAAATCCCTGTCGGCGCAGCGCCTTGATGAGCGTGGCAGAGATGGCCTCATTGTCCTTGCGTGTGTAGCGGATGTCGGTGAATATCTGGGCGAGGGTCTGCACGTTGTTGATTTCCACGAAGTGGCGGTTCTCCTCGGTAGCTTCCTTCTCGGCATAGGCGGCGTCGATGCGCTCGGGTGTATAGTCGGCGTAGGTCTCTTCGTGTACGATGGCGCTCAACGGCAGTCGGTCGGTCTGCGCCGGATGCTCGTCGGGCCAGCCCAGGGTGATGGTGGCGACGGGGAATACCAGCGGGGGCAGCTGCAGGGTGTCGATGATGGCCTCGGGGCAGTAGACGGTGGTGCCCAGGAAGCAGAGCCCCAGCCCCTCGGCCTCTGCCATGTTGCAGAAGGTCTGGCAGTAGAGCAGTGCGTCGGTGGCGGCATTGATGAAACTCAGCAGGTTGTCGTATCCGGGATGGCCCTGTCGCTGCTCTGCCCACAGGGTGGTACGCCTGTAGTCGGCACAGAAGGTGAGTACCACGGGAGCTCCTGTCACCATAGGTTGGGAGAAATGGGCGGGAGCGAGCCGCGCCTTCATCTCGTCGCTGCGCGTCACTACGACCGAATATAGTTGCAGGTTGCCCATCGTCTGGGTACGTTCGGCATCGCTGAGCAGCCGATTGAGCAGCGCCTCGTCAATGGGCTGCTGGGTATAGCGGCGTATGGAACGCCTGGAAGTAAACTGTGTCATCTTTTTGGAAAACTTTTCTGCGACAAAGTTATCTAAAGTTTTCCAAAACGGAAAACAAATAATCGATTTCTTTTATGAAAAATTCCATGAAAACGCTCGCTCATGTTGAAAAAATGTAGTAGCTTTGTAGTCCGACATATTATAATAATTATCCAACTTGTTATGAGCGAACTGAAAACATATTCTTACGATGAAGCATACCGTGCCACGCTCGCCTATTTTGACGGCGACGAGCTGGCAGCCCGAGTATGGGTCAACAAGTATGCCATGAAAGACAGCGCGGGCAACATCTATGAGCAGACGCCCACAGATATGCACTGGCGAATAGCCAATGAGATCGCGCGAATAGAGAACAACTATGACAATCCGATGAGCGCCCAGGAGGTGTTCGATGTGATTGACCATTTCAGATACATTGTGCCTGCCGGAAGCCCCATGACGGGCATCGGCAACAACCATCAGGTGGCCTCGCTGAGCAACTGCTTTGTGATAGGCCTCGACGGTGACGCCGACTCTTATGGCGCCATCATGCGTATCGATGAGGAACAGGTGCAGCTCATGAAGCGCCGCGGCGGCGTGGGTCACGACCTGAGCCAGCTGCGCCCCAAGGGTTCGCCCGTCAACAACTCTGCCCTCACCTCTACCGGACTGGTGCCCTTTATGGAGCGATTCTCCAACTCTACACGTGAGGTGGCTCAGGACGGACGCCGTGGAGCGCTGATGCTCTCGGTGAGTATCAAGCACCCGGACTCTGAGGCGTTTATCGACGCCAAGATGACCGAGGGCAAGGTGACTGGCGCCAATGTGAGCGTGAAACTCGACGACGCCTTCATGCAGGCTGCCGTCGACGGGGGCGACTATGTGCAGCAGTTCCCCATCGACAGCGACCAGCCGATGATGACCAAGACCATCAACGCCCGCCAACTGTGGGAGAAGATAGTACACAACGCATGGCAGAGCGCCGAGCCAGGTGTGCTCTTCTGGGATACCATCCTCCGCGAGAGCATCCCCGACTGCTATGCCGACCTCGGCTTCCGCACAGTGAGTACCAATCCCTGTGGCGAGATACCCCTCTGTCCCTACGACAGCTGTCGACTGCTGTGTGTCAACCTTTACAGCTACGTGGTCAATCCCTTTACCCCCGAAGCCCGTTTCGACTTCGACCTCTTCCGTCGTCACGCCCGCGCCGCCCAACGCATCATGGACGACATCGTAGACCTGGAGATGGAGAAGATAGACCAGATAATGGACAAGATCAAGCACGATCCCCAGAGCGATGAGGTCAAGGAGGCCGAGTATCATCTCTGGGAAAAGATACGCCACAAGAGCGGTCAGGGCCGTCGCATCGGTGTGGGCATCACCGCCGAGGGCGATATGCTCGCTGCCATGGGTCTGCGCTACGGCACCCAGGAGGCTACCGACTTCAGTGTCGAGGTACACCGTACCCTCGCCCTTGGCGTCTATCGTGCCTCGGTCGACATGGCGCGCGAGCGTGGCGCCTTTGCCATCTACGATGCCCACCGCGAGGAAGCCAACCCCTTCATCGGACGCATCCGTGAGGCCGACCCCGAGCTCTATGCCGATATGGTCAAGTATGGCCGTCGCAATATAGCCTGTCTCACCATCGCGCCGACAGGCACTACGTCGCTCATGACGCAGACCACATCGGGTATCGAGCCCGTATTCATGCCCGTCTACAAGCGTCGCCGCAAGGTCAACCCCAATGACGCCGATGTGCATGTGGACTATGTAGACGAGGTAGGCGACAGCTTCGAGGAGTATATCGTCTACCACCGCAAATTCCTCACCTGGATGGAGGTCAACGGCATGGATATCCACAAGCGTTACTCGCAGGAAGAGATAGACCAGCTGGTAGCTCGCTCGCCTTACTACAAGGCTACTGCCAATGATGTGGACTGGCTCATGAAGGTCAAGATGCAGGGCGCCATCCAGAAGTGGGTAGACCACTCTATCTCCGTGACCGTCAATCTGCCCAACGAGGTCGACGAGGCTCTCGTCAACCGTCTCTACGTCGAAGCCTGGCGCTCCGGATGCAAGGGTTGTACCATTTATCGCGACGGCAGCCGTTCGGGTGTGATGATGTCGGTAAGCAAGAAGGACAAGAAGAAGGAGAAGAGTCATCAGGCAGAAGCCGTGGCATCGCCCTGCCAGCGTCCGTCTGTCACCGAGACACGCCCCAAGGAACTCGTGTGCGACGTGGTGCGCTTCCAGAACAACCGCGAGAAGTGGGTGGCTTTTGTAGGACTGCTCGACGGCTATCCCTACGAAATCTTCACCGGTCTGCAGGACGACGAGGAAGGTATCGTGCTGCCCAAGACCGTCACCCGTGGCAAGATAATCAAGCAGACCAATGAGGACGGCAGCCATCGCTATGACTTCCAGTTTGAAAACAAGCGTGGCTACAAGACTACTGTCGAGGGCTTGTCTCAGAAGTTCAACCCCGAGTACTGGAACTATGCCAAGCTCATCTCGGGTGTGCTGCGCTACCGTATGCCTATCGACCACGTCATCAAACTTGTAGGTTCGCTTCAGCTCAATGACGAGAGCATCAACACTTGGAAGAACGGCGTGGAGCGCGCACTCAAGAAGTACATCGCCGACGGTACTCAGGCCAAGGGACAGATGTGCCCCGCCTGCGGTCAGGAAACCCTTGTCTACCAGGAGGGCTGCCTCATCTGTACCAACTGTGGTGCCAGCCGTTGCGGTTGATGCCTTATATATAATCGTTGACACCTTATATATAATAATAGCAATCACTAAGATGAAACTCAACTCCAGTTATATTTATCTGCAAGACCTGCGCTTTCACGCCTACCATGGCGTGGAGGCGCAGGAGCGGATTGTGGGCAACGACTATCTGATGGACGTGCGCCTGCAATATCCTGTCGACCAAGCTATGCTCAGCGACAATGTGCTCGACACCGTCAACTATGCCGATGTCTACCGTGTGCTCGAGCAGGAGATGCAGGTGCCCAGCAATCTGCTCGAGCGCGTGGCTTACCGCATTGCCGACCGCATCTTCCGTCGCTTCGCCTTTGTCAAGAGCCTCGACATCAGGCTCACCAAGCTCAACCCGCCTATGGGTACCAATATGGGTGGTGCCGGTGTGGAACTCCACTTTGACAATGACCATGCTTAGCGCCGAGAGCAGACCCTCTGGGGCGGGGATGCCCCGGGCGGTCATGGGCCACGGCGTGCCTACGCCATCTGTTATTTCTACTCTCATGTAAGTCAAACTAATACTTTTATCTATGAAATCGATTATCATTATGCTCATGTCGTGTCTGGTCGCAGTGACAGTCTCTGCGCAGGGAATTATCCGCAGACCGGCAGCAACCAAACCCAAGCCAACAGTAAGGAAACCACATAGTCGCGGCAGTAGTGCCGTAAGGCCCAAGCCTGCCCAGCCAAAGAAGGCAGACCCCATCAACTCGCTGGCAGAGCCTCTGCGCTCCCACCTCAAGAAACTCATGGCCGATATGGTGCTGGTAGAGGGCGGTACGTATATGATGGGTAATCCAGATAGGGATAGGAATGACGAGTACGCTAAAGATGTGCCACATGAAGTTACCCTCAGCTCGTTTTATATCTGCAAGTATGAGGTCACCGAGGCGCTTTGGACCGCTGTGATGGGCAGTAATCCGTCAAAGTATCCGTCGGGAGACAACTATCCGGTTGAACAAGTGAACTGGTATGACTGTCAGGACTTCGTAGAGAAGCTAAGCGAATTGACCGGACGCCACTTCCGTCTGCCTACAGAGGCCGAATGGGAGTATGCTGCACGTGGCGGCAAGCGCAGTCGTGGTTATAGATATAGCGGAAGCTACAATCTTGATGAAATAGGATGGCATGCAGGTAATGCCAAGCGGTATTCTTGGAGTTCATTGGGTGACAAGAAAGAGGTGGGAACCAAAAAGCCCAACGAACTGGGTCTTTATGATATGACTGGAAATGTGAATGAATGGTGCCAGGACAAGCATAACGATGATTATTATCGCCATAGTCCCACTACCAATCCCCAAGGACCGGATAGAAGTACATACAAAGATGGCCGTTGTTTTAGAGGTGGCTCGGTCTGGGAAGATGATAAATATGACTATTTGAAAGTATATCATCGCCCTCGTGGTGGGATGCCCCCAGAGGAAAAATATGGCCATCTCGGGCTGCGTTTGGCCATGTCTGTAAACTAATGGCTCCGTCGGGTTTATGGTAACGGCGCCGAAGACACTTAATAAATGATAAAACTTGACAGCCGCTGGCGGTTTTATGATGAATATTTGTTAATTTTGCACTGTTATTCATGTAGATATGATTAAGCGAACAGTCTTGGCTCTCTTGCTGGCGCTCCTTACCATCCCGATGATGGCCGACGGGCGCCGATTTACCCTGGTCATCGACGCCGGCCACGGCGGTCACGACTTTGGTGCACCCGGAGCCGTAACCAATGAGAAGACGCTTACCCTGCGTTATGCCCTCGCCTTCGGCCGAATGGTCGAGGAGCGTTGCCCCGATGTGCGAGTCATCTATACCCGTAAGCGTGATGTGTTTATCAAGTTGATAGACCGTGCCGAAATAGCCAACCGCAACAAGGCCGACCTCTTCATGTCATTCCATATCAACGCCGTCGAAGGCAACCGCTCGGCACGTGGTTTCCAGACCTGGACGTTGGGCCGTGGAGCCAGCACCGGCAACAAGGGCATCATGGAAAACCTCGATGTCGCCAAGCGAGAGAACTCCGTAATCTTGATGGAGAAAGACTACAAGCAGGTGTATAAAGGCATAGACCAGAACTCTGCCGAGAGCGACATCATGTTTGAGTTTATCGCCGACAAGAACCGCGAGCGCAGTGTGGAGCTTGCCAAGCTCATGCAGCGAGAGGTGTGCCGCGCCACCGGACGTATCAATGCCGGCGCCCACCAGAACAACCTTGCCGTGCTGCGTCTCTCGTCGATGCCCAGTTGCCTCCTGGAACTCGGCTTCATATCCACCCCCGACGAAGAGCGTTTCCTCAACTCCGATGCAGCGCTCAACCTCTACACCCAAGGCATCTTCAACGCCTTCTTGCAGTACAAGATGCGATTTGCAGACAAGATTACCGTACCTTATAAGGCTGACGACAACACCCCGAGGGCGTTGCCGCAGATCGTACCCGACGAGTATCGCAAGCAGCAGCCTGCTGCCCCGGCACCCGCAGCCACCCCGCAGCCCCAGACAGCGGTGACGCGCCAGACAGCCACCGTAGATGCCCAGCGCCAGGCAGCCACCCCCGACACTGCCCAGGCTCCCTCCGCTCCGAAGGCCGAAGCCAAGACTCCCGCCCCTGCTCCCACAGCGCCCGCGCCTGTAGCCAAGACTCCCGCCCCCGTCGTGAAGACTCCCGCCGCCCCCGCTGCCACCCCCGCCGGCCGCCCCGTCTTCAAGGTGCAGATACTCTCCAGCTCAGCCTTTGTCAAGGCGGGCGACAAGCACTTCAAGGGCCTTGCCCCAGTGGACTGCTATCAGGAGGGAGAATGGTACAAGTACACCTATGGCGCCTCGACCGACTACAACGAGATTTCCCGTCTGCGCAAGTCCATCCTCGACCGCTTCCCCGAAGCCTTTATCGTGGCTTTCAAGGGCGGCCAGAAGATGAATGTGGGTCAGGCCATCCGCGAATTTAAGAGTAACAAGTAAAATCCTAATTAATACAACAACGGCAATGAGTTTTTTCACCAAAGAAGTAAGGATAGCATTAGCAGCCATCGTGAGCATCGTTCTGCTCTTTTTCGGCATGAATTTTCTGAAGGGCAAGAGCCTCTTCTCCAACGACAACGTATACTTTGCCAAGTTTGACAACATCAGCGGACTTACTGCCTCCAATCCCATCTTTGTCAACGGCTACAAGGTGGGTACAGTCAAGACCATCGATTTCGACTATGCCCATGGCGGCAGCGTCATCGTGGGCTTCGGCACCGACCGCCAGCTCGTCATCCCTGCCGGCACCACCGCCGAGATAGAGAGCGACATGATGGGCAACCTCAAGGTCAACCTCCTGCTCGGTCACGACGCGACCGCCACCGTTCAGCCCGGCGACACCATCACCGGCAGAGTCAACGGAGGCCTGATGGACACCGTGGCAGAGCTCGCCCCCACCATCGGACAGATGCTGCCCAAGCTCGACTCTATCATGGCGAGTCTCAACACGCTGCTCGCCGACCCCGCCGTGGCCAACTCGCTGCACAATGTCGAAGGCATCACCGCCAACCTCAACACCTCGACCCGCGAGCTCAACACCCTGCTGGGCACCCTCAACCGCAACGTGCCCGGAATGATGGCCAAGGCCAACGGAGTGCTCGACAATACCGAGCGACTCACCGGCAATCTGGCTGCAGTGGATGTGGCTGGTACCATGGCCAAGGTAGACCAGACGGTAGCCAATATGGAGCAGTTTACCGCCAAGCTCAACAGCAACGAGGGCACCCTCGGACTGCTGCTCAACGACCGCCAGCTCTATCTGAACCTCAACAAGACGCTCGTGAGCGCCGACACGCTGCTCAACAATCTGCGCGAGCATCCCAAGCGCTACGTCCACTTCTCGCTCTTCGGCAAGAAGGACAAGTAGAGCCCCGCTGCGCCTCGGGCACAGCCACCACAGACGACACCTTATTATATATAGGCAATTGGCAGACCGCTGCATGAGGTCTGCCAATTGCCTTTTTCTATGCCTCGATGGCGCGGGCTGTTCTGGCGATGACGCACAAGATGCTGCAAGGGGCGATAAAGCGGGATGCGTGGTTGGAAATAATTGTTGCGTGGGCTGAAACGCCGGTTGCCAATCACGAATTACTCTTATCGTGCTTTGACTTTATCGCGAAGATGATGGCTGGGGTGTTTTCCATAAGTAGGGTTGTGGCGGGAGTGAATAGGGTAGTGGCGGGAGCAAGTAGGGTAGTGGCGGGAGTGAATAGGGCGGTGGTGGGAGCGAATAGGGTAGTTACGGGAGTGAGCAGGGTATTGGCGGGAGTGAATAGGGTTGTGGCGGGAGTGAATAGGGCGGTGGCGGGAGCAAGCAGGGTAGTGGCGGAGCGCAACTGCCCGGACGCCGTGGTTTCTACGGACTTCCGCGGGGCTCTCTCCGTGGTCACATCGCTGATTATGGCCTTCGTGAATGTGATTTCTATGAAAATATTTTGCCACGTCTGCGTCTTTTACTAACTTTGCACTCGGAATACAAGGCGTATTCTAAGGGGTGCTTGGGCTCTTGCCCAGGCTGAGATTATACCCACTGAACCTGAAACGGGTAATGCCGACGCAGGGAAGATGTCCCCTTGATGTGTTTTTATAAAACAGAATGAAAATGAAAAAGATTGTTTGCATGGTGGCCGTATGCTTGTGCACAGCCGGCGCCATTGCGCAGACTGCCGACTCTCTGAAGATGATCAATCTGCAGGAGGTGGTAGTCAAAGGTGTGCGCGCTCAGCAGAACGCACCCTTCGCAGTAGCTAACTTCAAGAAGTCAGAGCTCCAGAGCTTTGGCAAGACCGGCAGAGAGCTGCCCTTCCTCTTCGCCAACACTCCCGGCGTGGTGGCTTGGAGTGAGAACGGTACTGGCATCGGTACCAGCCACATCCGCATCCGTGGCGCTGCCGACAGCCGTATCAACGTGACTCTCGACGGTGTAGCTCTCAACTCTCCCGAGGACCAGTGTGTCTTCTGGGCCAACATGAACTCTTATGCCGCTCTCATGGGCTCAGCCCAGATCCAGCGCGGTATCGGTACCTCTACCAACGGCGACGGTGCCTTCGGTGGTACCATCTCGCTCGCCACTGCCGCTCCCAGTCTGAAGCCCCAGCTCGAGGTCAACGGCGGTTTCGGCACCTACAACAGCTACAATGTAGGCTTCAACTTCTCTTCAGGCCTGCTCTGGGACCACGTGGTCTTCAACGGCGCCTATCATGAGAGCTGCACCGACGGCTATCTGCATGGCACAGCCGGCCGCCAGGGTTCGTATCTGGGTGCCGTGACCTACTATGGCGACAAGTTTACCCTCAGCTACAAGAATGTGGGCAACTTTGAGAAGACCGGCCAGGCCTGGAGTGGTATCACCGGCGGTAACGACGACGCCACTCTCGTAGCCGACGGCATGTTTACCTACAAAGACCTATACAATAAGGGCTTGGGCCGTTACAACTCGCTCTACGAGGGGCTGGTCTTCGACGACGAGGCCTATACTTTCCCCAAGGATGCCAACGGCAACTACCAGACCTACCGCTACAAGCTCAACAACGGCAAGTACTGGGACAAGACCACCGACAACTTCTATCAGAACCACAATATCCTGTCGGCAGCCTTCCAGCCTTCAGCCCACTGGAGCCACAACGTAGCCCTGCACTATACCTATGGTTATGGCTACTATGCCGAGTTCCGTCCCAACAACAAGTTCAAGAAGTTTGGTCTCACCTACTATGATAGCGAGGGCAACTTTGTGAAGCGCTCTGACTTTATCCGCAAGAAGGGCCTCACCCAGCACACCTACGGTCTGGTGTACAATGCCAACTACAAGGACGACAGCTGGGATGTGCTCGGTGGTGTCAACCTGCAGCAGTTCCGCGGCGGCCATTTCGGCTACCTCACCTATATTGCCAACGAGGGCGCCAACGCCCAGTTCCGTGCCAACGGCGACTACCAGTATTACGACTCGGATGCACGCAAGAACGACTATTCAGCCTTCGTCAAGGCTACGCTGCACCTCAATGAGGCTTGGGATATCTTTGGCGATGTACAGTACCGCCACGTAGGCTACAAGACCGATGGCAAGAACGACAAGTTCTACGAGCAGGCTGACGGCACCTACAAGAACCAGATGCTCAACATCGACGAGCAGTACAACTTCGTGAACCCCAAGGCCGGTATCACCTTCCACCAGGATGGTCACAAGGCTTACTTCTCTGTAGCCTATGCCAGCCGTGAGCCCGAGCGCAACAACTTCACCGACAACGGCAGCTACGGCTCTCCCGATGCCGAGCACCTGCTCGACTTCGAATTGGGTTACAGCTACTCAGCCCGTGACTGGAACGCCGGCGTGAACCTCTACTATATGGACTACAAGGATCAGTTTGTGCAGACCGGTGCCCAGAGCGATATCGGTGAAAACCTCACCACCAACATCGACAAGAGCTACCGCATGGGTGTCGAGCTCACCGCCGACTACAGCCCTCTGTCATGGCTCACCGTGGCTGGTAACGCCGCCTTCTCAGCCAACCGTCTGAAGAACTTTGACCAGTACTACGAGAACTGGGATGACGAGACCAATCCAGGTAAGGTGCATTATGACAAATCGACTTTGGCATTCTCGCCATCTACCATCCTTAACGGTTTCATCAACGTTCACCACAAGGCCTTCGAGGCTGTATGGCACACCAACTTCGTAAGCCGTCAGTATCTCGACAATACCGCCACCGCTCTGCGTTCGCTCCCCTGCTACTCGCAGACCAATGTCAACATGAACTACACCTTCAAGAAGGTGGCAGGCGTGAAGGAAGCCGTTCTGGGTCTGAACCTCTACAACATCTTCAACCGCCACTACGCTGCCGGCGGTTGGGTGTACAACGCCATCGGCTATGGCATGTACACCACCGACAAGCCTTACACCCAGCTGGGCTATATGCCTATGGCAGGCTTCACGATGATGGGTACGGTGACACTGCGCTTCTAACCGACGACAGCGATGGAGACATTCATCATCGACCACTGGCTTGACATCACGACCACCCTGTTGGGCTTGGCCTACATCCTGTTCGAGTACCGGGCTTCGGTATGGCTGTGGCCCGTGGGCTTTGTGATGCAGGCGCTGGGCGTGGTGCTCTACTATGAAAAAGGACTCTATGCCGACTGCGGCATGGAGTTCTACTATATCTGCATGACGTGCTATGGTTTCTATACCTGGACGCGCGGTCATCGCGGCGAGGCGAAGCAGAAGTCCGACAAGCCCATCACCCACTTCGAGCGCCGGCTCATCCTGCCCTGGACTCTGCTCACGCTCACTATTTGGGGTGTCATCTACTATCTGCTGGCCTACCACACCGACTCTCGCGTGCCCGTGGCCGACAGCTTCACCACAGCGTTGAGCATTGTGGGCATCTGGGCCCTCGCACGCAAGTATCTGGAGCAATGGCTCATCTGGATAGCGGTCGATGTGGTCACCTGTGGGCTCTACTTCTACAAGGACATACCCTTCAAGGCGAGCCTCTACGGTCTCTATGTCGTCATAGCCGTGGCAGGCTACTTCAGATGGAAGCACGAGATGGCTAAAAGTGCATCATAGACATTGAAAAAGAAGCTGCGGCAAGGCCGTAGACTCACATAAATTTAGTAAATTTGTCTCATCAAATCAAACCAACGATTATGATGAGACAATTTTTTATCCCTTTGTTTGCGCTCATGACCACAACGGCATCGGCGCAGACCGGCTCTGAGCGCGAGCCGGTGAGCTATATCGGCGGAGAGATATGCAATCCCCGCCTGCACGATGGCGGATTGGCCTATGCCATCGGCGCTGAGAATGTACAGGTGATGCGTGCCAACCGCACCCATCCTGACGAGGCCGACGGTTATGGCTGGACTTACAACCACGCAGCCAACATCACCTACTGGCACGGCAAGTTCTATCTGGAGTATCTCTCCAACCCTGTCGACGAGCAGCAGCCGCCCGGCCAGACCCTGCTCGTCACCTCTGACGACGGCCGCCACTGGAGCAAGCCCTTTGTGGCTTTTCCCCCTTATCAGGCTCCCAAGGGCGTGACCATCCCCAAGCCTTACTATGGTTACCTCATGCACCAGCGCATGGGTTTCTACACCGCTCCCAACGGCCGGCTGCTCGTGGTGGCATTCTACGGTCACAGCTACAACCCCTTCAAGGAGGGAGGTATAGGGCGCGTGGCGCGAGAAATCAAGGCCGACTGCACGATGGGTCCCATCTACTTCATCCGCTACTCGTCTCACGCCCAGTGGAATGAGACCAACACCGCCTATCCCTTCTACACCAAGAGCAAGGACAAGGGCTTCCGCGAGGCTTGCCAGGCGCTGCTCGGCGACAAGCTCAAGACGCTGCAGTGGATAGACGAAGACCGCGGACTTGACGGGTTCTACAATCTCAAGGACTCCATCAACCGCGTGCAGGCCACCTCTTACTACCACCGCAAGGACGGAAAGACCGTGGCGCTGTGGAAATGGTCGTATGCCGCCCTCTCTCCCGACGACGGCAAGACCTGGAGCACTCCCGTGCGCATCCCGTCGCTCATCATGGCTGGCGGCAAGCAGTGGGGGCAGCGCACGCCCGACGGGCGTTATGCCATCTGCTACAACCCTATAGAGACCCAGCCCTATCGCTATCCGCTCATCGCCATCAGCAGCGACGACGGCATCACCTACGACTCGATGTGCGTGGTGCATGGCGAGGTGCCGCCCAGAAGGTTCATGGGCGAGAACAAGGACTTCGGTCCCTGCTACGTGCGTGGCATCACCGAGGGCGAGGCTACTCCCCCGGGCAACGACATGTGGCTCGCCTACACGGTGAACAAAGAGGATGTGTGGGTGGCTCGTGTGCCCACCCCCATCCGTACCAAGTGGACGGGTCCGGTCAATGACAACTTTGACAACATCCAGCCCCACGGCGCCGTGACCGACTGGAATATCTACCGTCCGCGCTGGGCTGATGTCTATGTCAACGACCGTCATCAGCTCTGTCTCACCGACTCAGACCGCTACGACTATGCCCGCGCCATTCGTGTGTTTGAGGCTAAGCCCAAGACCGATATCAGTCTCGATGTGCAGGTGGCTGCCGAGAACGATGATCCCTTTGAGGTCGATGTGACCGACCGCCACGGTGTGCGCATCGTCTGCGTGAGTCTGCATGGTGGCAAGGTGGTGGCCAATGGCGAGGCTGTGGGCAGCTATAAGCAGGGCGAATGGCTCAGCCTCAATATCCGCATCGTCGATGGTGGGGTAGAGGTGCAGGGTCATAAGTTGCTGGCCATGCACAGTGCCCAGCACCCCGAGCGACTGAGTCTGCGCACCGGCGAGTATCGCGACCTGCCCAACCGCAACACCCCCAACCAGGAGAAGTGTCCGCCGCTGCCCGGTTGTGATGAGCGCATAGCTCCGGCTATGTATATTATAGATAATGTACGCGTAGACTGACCGCGTAACAGATAGCACGCAACCCAAGATGACTGCCCCGCAGCGAGGCGTCATCTTGGGTTTTCTGTTGGTGGAAAGGGCGGTGGCGGATGGCTGCTTTCCGGTGATGATAAGTGACAGAAAACTGCTGGTCCTTGTTTCTGTTGTCGTTGTTTTCACTCCTGCCATCGTGAAGGTAGAATGCACCTCGGCAATAAAAACAAATAGATTTGTTTTGTTCATCTCTCGGTTTTCACTACCTTTGCACCCGATATGAAACAAAGTATATTTAATTCACAATCATCCCTGCGTTTCAAGCGGTTCTCAAACAAGGGCTATGCGCTCTTTGCTTGTCTGGGTCGCGTGGTACTGGTGGGAGTGCTGACGGTGCCTACCCTCAGCCACGCCAAGGCGGGAACGCTGACCACACATGTGGAGGCAGCTGCTGACACGCTGAGCCGCAAGGAGATGAAGCTCGACGAGGTGGTAGTGACCGGCTCTCGGGCTCCGCTGACCGCTTTGCAGTCGGCCAAGATCGTGAAGGTCATCACGGCCGACGACATTCATCGTGCGGCGGTAGAGACTGTCAACGATGTGTTGAAATTAGCCACGGGCGTGGATGTCCGTCAGCGCGGTGGCTTTGGTGTACAGACGGACATCTCAATCAACGGCGGTACGTTTGACCAGATTACCATTCTCCTGAATGGCGTCAACATTTCCAACCCACAGACGGGTCACAACGCCACCGATTTCCCTGTTTCTCTTTCTGACATTGAGCGCATCGAGGTTCTCGAGGGTGCCGCTGCTCGTGTGTTTGGTACCTCTGCCTTCAGCGGTGCCATCAACATCGTGACGCGCCGCAACGAGGACAAGGGTCTCGACCTGAACCTCCAGGCCGGTTCGTTTGGCACCGTGGGTGGCGACGCCCGCGTGACGCTGGGCGGCAAGGTCAACACGCATGTCAGCGCGGGCTATATGCGCTCCGACGGCGGTACGACCAACAGCGACTTCGACAAGGGTCATGTCTTTGCCGACGCCCGTATGAGTACGCGCCATGCCGACCTGGATTTCCAGCTCGGAGTGAGTCAGCAAGACCACGGAGCCAGCACTTTCTACTCGGCAAAGTACAATGACCAATGGGAGAAGACCACTCATCTGGTGACATCGTTGGGCGCGACAATCAAGAACGTATATCGCGACCTGGAAATCAAGCCCACGGTGTATTACAACAAGTTCATCGACCACTACCAGCTTATCCACGGCAAGACCGGGGCTCAGGCCGGAGAGAACTATCACAACCTCGACGTGATGGGGGCTTCGGTCAACGCCCACATGAGTTGGCTCCTGGGCAAGACGGCTGTGGGTGCCGACCTGCGACACGAACATATTCTGAGTACGGCTTATGGCGAACTGATGGCAGAGCGCGACTGGGAGAATATCCATGGCAGCGACCGCAAGTACGACCATAAGGGCAGCCGCACCAATGCCAGCTTCTTTGCCGAGCACAACGTCATCCTGGGTGGATTTACCCTCTCTGCTGGCGTGTTGGCCAACCGCAACAGCGGCCTTGACAGCCGTATGCGCTTCTATCCCGGTATTGACCTGAGTTATCGTCCTTCAGACGCGTGGAAACTGTTTGCATCATGGAACAAGGCACTTCGTATGCCTACCTACACCGACCTCTACACCGCCAACAGTGTGCAGCAGGGCGACCGCACGCTCAGACCCGAGCGCAACGATACCTATAAGACCGGTTTGAGCTACCGTACACAGGGCGTAGAGGCCACCGCGAGTGCCTTCTACAGCCGTGGCAAGGACATGATAGACTGGGTGTATGCCACAGCCGAAAGCACCAAGTACAAGGCGATGAACATAGGCCGTCTGACCAATATGGGCTATAATGTAGAGGTGGCTCTCCATCCCACGGAGTGGGTAGCCTCGTCGCCCATCACGGCAGTCACTCTCGGCTATACCCGCATCCACCAGCGCCATGCTACTGACGAGCCTATCTATCGCTCGCTCTACGCGCTGGAATATCTGCGCGACAAGTTTACAGCCTCGCTCTCTCACCGCATCTGGCGTGCCCTCTCTGCCCGATGGGATATGCGCTGGCAGCACCGCATGAACGGCTATCATCCTTATGCCAAGGTCGATGCCAAACTGCTATGGCGCCAGCCCCGATATGAGCTCTACCTGAAGGCCGACAATCTGACCGCTCACCGCTACTATGACCTCGGCGGCGTGCGTCAGCCTGGACTGTGGCTCATGGCTGGTGCGAGCATCCATCTGTAACACAGGCTGCAGAGAGTCAGGCTGCGGAAGACCGCAGCTGACAGTAATCATCATCATAGTATTAACCCTTATCCGCAATGCCCATAACCCGGCGTTGCGGATAATTATTTTTATGGTGTAGGTCATCTCCGCTGCGGCGTAGGTCATCTCGGGAGCGGTAAAGGTCATCTCCCGCTCGGTGAAGATACCCTCCAGCTATGTGGAGGTGGTCAGGGTGGTGGCGATGATGGTGGCGGTGGTGCTGCGGGTGGTAGAAACAAGAAGAGGAAGCACCTGCTGTCTCGGGTGCTTCCTCTTCGTCGATATGGATGGGGTGAATAGATGTCTGTTGTGGGTCATCGTCGCCACGGGAGGGCGATGCGGGCTATTTCTTCAACTTGAACGAGTTCTCGATGCTTATCACCTCGTCTTCGAAGGCCTTGTCGACCTTGATGCGCTTCTCTATCTGCGAGCAACTGTGGATGACGGTGGAGTGGTCGCGGCCTCCGATGAGCTTGCCTATACGTGAGGCGGGCATCTTGGTATACTTGGCGGTGAAGAACATGGTGAGCTGTCGCGGCACCACGTAGTCGCGCTTGCGGCTCTTGCTGTAGATGGCGCTCTGGGTCACTCCGAAGTGGTTGCAGACCTTCTCGAGGATGTCGTCGACGGTGAGCGGACTGTTGTCTGTCTTGATAGCCCGTTGTATGATGCGCTCGACGAGCCGCATGTTGATGGGGCACGAGTAGACCACGCTGTAGGCGAGCAGCGAGTTGATGACGCCTTCGAGGTCGCGCACGCTGCCGTTGGCTGTCTGGGCGATATAGGTGATAACGCCATCGGGGATGCTCAGCGCATCACGTCTGATTTTCGACTTGAGGATGTCCACGCACAGCTCTTCATTGGGCTTCTCCAGTTCGGCTATCAGGCCGCACGAGAATCGGGAGAGCAGACGGTCGTTCATATCCTTGAGTTCTACTGGAGAGCGGTCGCTGGCAAGGATGATGCGTCGGCCGTTCATGAAGAGGTGGTTGAAGATGTGGAAGAAGGTGTTCTGGGTGCCAGGCTTGCCCTCCCACTCCTGTACGTCGTCGACGATGAGCACATCGATGGTCTGGTAGAAGAGGATGAAGTCGTTGATGGTCTTGCGCATCACGGCATTGGTGTACTGTACCTCAAAGAGTCGCGCGCTCACATAGAGCACTCGCTTCTCGGGATATTTGTTGCACACGTGTACGCCGATGGCGTTGATGAGGTGGGTCTTTCCACAGCCCGGGGGACCGTAGATAAACATGGGGTTGAACTTGCTGTTGTTGGGGTGCTCGGCTATCGACTGTCCTACCGACCGGGGTAGCTTGTTGCTGGCTCCCTCGATGTAGTTGTCGAACGTCTGCCGCGGGTTGAGCCTTGGGTCGAGTCGCTGAGGCCCCTGCGCTTCGCCGCGCTGAGGCTGCACCATGCGCTGGCGTTGAGGCTGGCGGGCTGGGGCAGCCTGCATCTCCGACTGCATCATCGGCGGTTCGCCTATCTCATTGTCCTGCGACTTTGCCACAAAGTATTGTAACTGTGTATGCTCACCAAAGACCTGGCGCAGCACATGGCGGAAAAGTTCTACATAATTGCCTTCGAGATATTCACAGACATAGCGACTTGCCACTTGGATAGTAACCGTCCGTTCTGCCTCCTTGTAATGGAGGAAGACCAACGGTTTGAACCACGTAGCATATTGCTGGGGGGTTACACTGTCGCTTATCAGCGCAAGAACATCTTCCCAACGGGCGTCAGGAGTCACTTTCATCTGCGGAATAATCTTGTAGTCTCTCTAAGTTTAGCAATTATCTTTTATTCATCATCACGCTATTAGATTCACGGCAAGTAGATGATTTATCATTGTATGCTCGCTTGCTAATTGCAGTTCTGCAAATTTCGGAAAAAAAAACGAGATATGCAAATTTATCTTTTCTTACTTGTTTTTGTGATTTCTGCAACCATCAGATTATCAACTGTTTTCGCTGAGATGACGGTGGTTGTTGCCGGGGTGGCTATTGTGGTTGCGTAAATGGTTGATATTTAGCGCGTTTTCCGCTCTGGCGCCGTGAGCTTGGCTCCTGTAGTGAAACATCGTGCCTCCAGCGCCACAAAGCCCATAAAGGCAAGCGCATCGGGGGCTGCCCGAGGTGCGTGAAACATACCCGCTGTTAATTTATACGAAATCTATATAAATAAAGATTATCACTTTGGCGCGATTTTGATGTTTTGGCGCTCTGAGAGCCATAGCCTCTACCGTAAAACGGCATTAGGCCCTTAGGTGTGATATTTTAATAACTGCTCGCATTGTTTTGTTTTTTTAATTCGCAATAGCTCGCTATTCCTGCTGTGGGTAACGCCTGTACCTTCCTGAAAAAAGTTGAATGGATTTTACATTAACCCGACTATAAGTTG
>ENA-OVGE01000901-OVGE01000901.1-human-gut-metagenome-genome-assembly--contig:-NODE-901-length-25802-cov-5.169340_pt1 | contig 25802 bp, 23 predicted proteins | sample MGYA00237769_ERZ505417 | MGnify/ENA primary metagenome ERZ505417 (study PRJEB26158, sample SAMN06016403) | human gut metagenome | biome: human gut; feature: ankylosing spondylitis patient; material... | reverse complement strand
TGTGTCATATTCATCAATGATAATGATACATTCCCTTCCATAATGCTTATGAAGCAGTAATGATAAAAGCTGCAGACCCATCTGACAATCGACTTCATCCCCGCTGTCTTTGGCAAGAAGATGATATTGTTCTTTTTCGTAAGCGGTTTTGTACTATATAAATCGACTTTAATTTGGAATATTAAATATGCACAACAACTCTTGCTTAAAAAACTTAGGACTTTACTTATTCCTACAATAATTTTTTTGTTATTTGCAGATTTTATATTTAAAAATAATGTATTGAATAGCTTTTTGTCTTTTACTAAAAACGGCTATTGGTTCACCATAACGTTGTTCGAATATTTTGTTTTATTGGTTGTTATTGAATACTTGATATTTAAATTTAAAATAGTCAAAAGGGAGTCTTTGATTCTTGTCTTATTCGCAATGGCAGTGGTTTCTGTTCCTTTTGCGTCGTACATTATTCCAATGTTGGATTTTAATGAGAATTGGCTTTATAATCTATTAGGGATAAGGCAGTTCTACTATTTCATATATTTTGTGTTTGGTATATTAGTAAGAAAACACTTCTCAGCTTTTGAAAAATACATATTTCAAGATAAAGTATTTGGTACGCTTTTAATCATGTATATTGCCTGCTTTGTTTTTAAGAACTTGTACGAAACCATTGTGCCGATAACAATATTAATCAAACTTTTCGAGGCTTTTTCAGGCATTTTGATTGTCTTTTCGATTTTCAGAAAGTATTCAAATATTTTCGAAAATAATACTTTTATTGGAAAGTCGCTACAATTCATAGGTAGGAGGACTTTGGACATATATTTACTTCACTATTTTTTCTTACCCGGTTTAGGTGCAATACATTTTTTTTCTAATGGTTTTTCTGATCCAGTGATGGAATTTCTCTTAGTGTCATTTTTTTCAATTGTAACATTACTTTTTTGTTTGGCAGTCAGTAGCGTTATCCGTGTAAGTCCGAGTCTCGCGCATGTGCTGTTTGGCGTTAAAAAACAAAGTTAATAATGAGATTGTTTGCGCTGTTGCTTGTAGCCTTTTTGCCTTGGCGTGTAAAACGCTTTGTACTTAACCGGTTTTTCGGATTTGATTTATCGCCTAAAGCATATATAGGATTGTCGCTTATTGCACCGAAACATTTGGTAATGAAAGAGGGAGCGCGTATAGGGCATTTGAATGTGGCCATACATCTTGATAAGATGTTTTTGGGAAAGAACTCAATGATAGTTCGCTCTAACTGGATAACGGGGTTCCCGGTTAGAACTGAATCCCGTCATTTCTCTCATCAGCCGAATCGGGATTCTTCACTGTATTTGGGTGACGAATCGTCTGTAACAAAACATCATCATATAGATTGCACTAACACGGTAACAATAGGCAAATTTGTGACGGTAGCCGGCTATTCATCCCAGTTTCTCACTCATTCCATAGACATATATAAATGCCGTCAGGACAGCCGTCCTATTGTGGTGGGAGATTATTGTTTTATAGGTACAGGGGTTAAGGTATTGGGGGGAGCAATCTTACCGGATCGTTCTGTTTTGGCTGCCGGTGCGGTTCTTACAAGACCTTACACAGAGGAATGGAAAATTTACGGTGGCGTACCGGCCAAACCGATAAAGGATATATCGTCAAATGCCGCTTATTTTAATAGACCGCAAGGTTTTGTTTACTGAACAAGCGCTGTTCTCTGTATGTAAAAACAGACAATAAAAGCAAGAAAAACGAAGCGGGAATTGAGCGTCATTTTTGTTTGAAAAGATGAAAACTGTTTTTCAGCAAATTATACCCTCTTCAGAGCAAAGAAAAAATACAAGGCACATATTTCAAAATATGTCTGACCTATTTTAAAATATCTCAGACATATTTTCAGCCCCTCGAAAACTATGTAGGAAAACGGGGTAAAAATGCAGACAAAAACGGTAAGCCCGGGAGTTTGATAGCAGCCCTGCTTTTTTAATGTTTTTTGGAAAGAATGAAAGTTCTCCATTTTGTACCCAGTATAGACAGGAGTTCCGGCGGCGTAGGTGTGTATATGCAACTGCTGGCTAAGGAACTGGGTAAGTTGTGCGAGTTGTTTATCGTTACGGCGGAATCAAATAATCCGTTGCCCGTAGAAAACGCGCAAATAATAGTTATTCCTACAAGTTTGCTGCAATATCGGAAAATGCGCTCCGCGTGGAGATGTTTGCTTAGTGATATAAGGCCGGATGTTGTGCACGTGAATTGCTGCTGGGAGCCACAATGTTCGTGGACGCAAAAGTGGTCGCAGGAACTCGGCTACATAGTAGTGCTTACACCGCATGGTATGCTCGAACCATGGATAATAAAACGCCATTATTGGACTAAAAAGCTGCCGGCATTGTTGTTGTATCAAAAAAGGGCTGTTTGCAAAGCCGATTTCTTGCATACTACGGCAGAAAGCGAAAAAGCAAATTTGCTAAAGTTGGGGTATAACGATAAAATTGAAGTGATTCCGAACGGTATAGATGTTGAACGTATTCCTTTAAAAACGGATTGGACGAGAAAGAAGAGGATTTTGTTTCTCTCGCGGCTTCATGTAAAGAAAGGCGTAGAGTTTTTGTTGGAGGCTGTGGCGAACGTGCAAGGATTGCTGGCTGGCTATTCTGTTTGCATAGCAGGAGAAGGGGATGAAGAGTATGTACGGCAACTTAAACGGAAAGTCCGTCAGTTAGGAATAGAGGGAATAGTCGACTTTTGCGGTTATGTATATGAAGATAAGAAATGGAATCTGTTTCGCGAGGCGGATTTGTTCGTACTACCCACTTATTCCGAGAATTTCGGCATTGTAATAGCTGAAGCATTGGCATGTGGTACGCCGGTAATTACCACAAAAGGAGCTCCTTGGAGAGATTTGAAAACTTATCGCTGCGGGTGGTGGACGGAAATGGGGACAAAAGCTACAGAAGACGCTTTGCGCAGCTTTCTTTCATTGACTTCTGATGAGTTGGAAACAATGGGGCGCAATGGACGGAAACTTGTCGAAGAGAAGTATTCTGCCCGTAAAACGGCCAAGGATATGATGTCGTTGTACAAAAGTATGATATGATTGATATTGAGAGGCATAGGCCTGGACGAGTAATTTTATCGGTAAAGATTAAAAGAGCTGTCTGGAATGTGGCTTATGTTTTATTGTTCCGGTTCTTTCCTACAAAACTGTTTCGCCTTTGGCGCATAATGCTGTTAAAACTGTTCGGGGCAAAAGTGAAGTGGGACTCGGAAGTTTATGCCTCGGCAAGCATTTGGGCGCCTTGGAATCTTGTTATGGGGCATGGCTCTTGTTTAGGGCCACATGTTGTTTGTTATAATCAAGATGTTGTAATATTAGAGGACGATGTGGTTGTATCACAATATGCTTATCTCTGCACAGCTTCGCATGATGTCAACATGCTTAATACTGCGCACGATTCATTGATAACCGCTCCGATTATAATAAAAGAAAAGGCATGGGTGGGAGCACGAGCCTTTATCGGTTTGGGAGTGTGTATAGGCAAGGAGGCTGTAGTGGGAGCAACGGCTTCAGTATATAAAAGCGTGGAGGATTATCACGTAGTAGGAGGAAACCCGGCAAAGACGTTAAAAATAAGAAGATTGTAATGAGCAATACTATCGCTGCCGTAATTTTGACAAAGAACGAAGAGAAGCACATAGCACGCTGTATTGGTTCGCTGAAAAACGTTTGCGACGAAGTGATTGTGGTAGATTCGTTCAGCTCGGATAAAACATGCGATATAGCAAAAAGTTTTAACGCAAGAGTATATAAAAATGCATGGAAGAATTATGCTTTGCAATTCAATTTCGCTATACATAAATGTCCTATTGAAAGTGAGTGGATTTGGAGAATAGACGCTGACGAGTACTTGGAAGGAAACATTGGTTCTGCTGTTAAGGAGGCAGTGAAGAAATGCGACAGCGATGTAAACGGTATTTATGTAAGGAAACGCATAGACTTCATGGGTAAACCGTTGAAGCATGGCGGTTGGTATCCTACGTATCACTTAAAGGTTTTTCGCAAAGGTCATGGCGAATGTGAAAACCGATGGATGGACGAACACATCCGTATTTTTGACGGTAAGACAATAACTGTAGACAAAGGAAATCAGGTGGACGCAAACTTAAACGGTCTTACTTGGTGGACAGATAAGCACAACCATTATGCAACGCGCGAAATGATTGATATGCTTATGACGGAATTTGAACTGGACGCAAAAGGGCAGGAAGTCATACCTATGTTTTTTGGCACAGAGGAACAGCGTAAGCGCTGGTTGAAAATGAAATACGTGAAAGCTCCTTTGTTTGTCCGACCTTTTGCCAACTTTTTCTATCGTTACATTGTACGAGGTGGATTCTTGGATGGTAAAGAAGGATTCATCTGGCACATATTGCAAGGATTTTGGTACAGAATGCTTGTTGACGCCAAAATATTTGAGATAAAAAAGAAATTCAACAGTAATCCTGAGGCTATAAAAGAGTTCTTGAAAGATTACTTGGCTTGCTCGTAAAAGGGAATCAGGCATTATTCCCAAAAAATCAGACACATTTGTTTTATTGCAAAAATGAAAGTCTCGATAATCACTTCTTGTTACAACCGCGAGGAAACTATTGCACAGGCCATTGAGAGTGTAATACTCCAAGATTATCCTGATATAGAATATATAGTTGTGGACGGCGCCAGCAGTGATAATTCATTGGAAATAATAAACAGATATCGTACACAGATTGCAAAGGTTATATCGGAGACCGATAGCGGGATGTACGAAGGTATAAATAAAGGCATAAAGGTTGCGACCGGCGATATTGTCGGACTGTTGCATTCCGACGATTTCCTTATTAATCCGCATATTATTTCCGACATAGTAGCGAGGTTCACCGAAACAAATGCCGACATAGTTTACGGAAACGGTCTTTATGTAGATTCCATGCGCACAGGCAAAGTGGTCAGGAACTGGGTAAGCGGAAATTACAGACGTTGGAAAGTGCGATTAGGCTGGCTGCCGCTACATCCAACGGTATATGTCAAGCGAAACGTGATAGAGAGGCTTGGATTATACAACGAGGATTACAAGATTGCCGCAGATTCCGATTTCCTCGTAAGATATTTGTGGGAAGCAAAACTGCATGTGGAGTATCTCGACAAGTATATTCTGAAAATGCGTATGGGAGGCCTTTCGACTGACAGGCGGAAAAGAAAACTTATGTGGGACGAAGACATAAGCATGTATAAATCCCACGGTTTTTCGGGCGTACCGGAAAAATTGATGAAAATGGGTTGGAAAATACCGCAGTTCATAGAAGCAAAGTTCAAACGGCATTACGCTTATGATTGACAACAGGCAGATCTTTTTTGAATTCCTTCGTGCCGGACTTTGGGGCAAACACGAAAATAACGTTGATGTCAGATTGACGCATGACGATTGGAAAGAACTGTTCGACATGGCTTACCGCCACGCTGTTACTGGCTTGTTTGTTGACGGGGTATCGCTTGTTAGTATGCGCCCCGATGAGAAAGTGTGGGCGCAATGGGTCTTTCATCTGTGTCGCATGGAGAAAGCCAATGATTACATAGAAAAGCGTAGCGACTGGTGGGTGGAACAATTAATGAATGCAGGTATAAGTGCGACCGTTTTTAAAGGCACGTCTGTGGCAGCCTGGTATCGGAATCCGCTTCACCGTTGTTATGGCGACATTGATATTGTTGTAACTGAAGGTTGGCACGAGTTGGATGCTTTTTTGCAAAATCGCAACCTTGTTCCATGTGAGCGGAAAAGTGACGAAGTCGTACTATTGGATAAGAACGATTTGTATGTTGAATTTCACCGTGATTGGGAATTCCTGTATAACCCGGTGACAAACGTCCGTCTTCAGCGCCTGTGCCGAAGTGTGGGCAAAATCGATAATGAACTTTATTTCGTATGTATCATCTTGCACATCCAACGCCATTTTCTCACTTACGGGGTGGGGTTGAAGCAAGTGTGCGATGTGGCTGCAATGTTGCATGCGGCTGATTTGGATTTTAAAATCGTAAGGCATATTTTGCGAATGCTTCATGCCGGCACATTCAGCCGGATTCTGTTCGGATTTATCGAGACGTATATTGGCGGGGTGGATTCTTACCCATTGACGCCTGTTAAAAGCGGCCGAAGATTCGATTTGTTCGAAAGCGTGATATTCAATGACGGATATTTAACTAAGATGAAGCGAAATGCCGTTGCTGCGGATAGCAAATATCCCGGTTCGCGTATAGTAAGGAACGCTTGGTTCTGGTCAAGACGCAGTATAAGAATGCTTAATATCATTCCGGGCGAAGCATGCGGATTTTTGCTTTACAAGGTATGGCGACGTATGAGCATGGCACATCCGAACAAATATAAATTGAACGAAAGCCTTACGTAACGATACAGGCATTTGCTGCACGTGAAATTAAGTAAAAAAACATTGCTTTTTCATTGCAAAAAATGAAAACTGTAAATCAGGCTTTTGAGGCCTGCTTTGAGATAATGAAAAATATGTCTGACATATTTCAAAATATGTGCCTTGTATTTTAAAATATCTCAGAGGTATTTTCAGCCAGATAAAAACCGGGCTTTGACAAGCAGACAAATACGGTGTTGAAGTTTTCTTACCCGAATAAAGTGTATTATAAAATGCAGTTTGACTCTGTTGATATATTGCGCGATTCTTCTATGAACCGTATGGGAAGCAGGATTCTGAAAAGAAGTTTTGATTTCGTCTTTTCGCTTGTGTTCTTATGTACCTTGTTTCCTGTGATATTGGTAATTGTAATTATCGTAACCGAATGCACAATGCCGGGAAATCCTTTCTTCGTTCAAAAGCGAACCGGTTTGAAAGGCCGGATTTTCAGTTGCTACAAGTTCCGTACAATGAGGAAGAACGAAGATTCCGACAGCCTTCAGGCTACAAAGGATGATTGCCGCACTACGCGCTGGGGGCATATATTGCGTATGACAAACATTGACGAAACGCCCCAGTTCATAAACGTTCTGCTTGGAGATATGAGCGTAGTAGGGCCGCGCCCGCACATGGTAAAGCACACCGAAGAGTTTTCGCGCATTATCGACGGGTTTATGATTCGCCATACGGTGAAGCCTGGTATCACAGGCTGGAGCCAGATGAACGGATTACGAGGCGAGATACGTAGTTTAATCGATATGAGGCTGAGAGTAAAATACGACATATGGTACATAAGGCACTGGAGTTTTTATCTCGACCTGTATATCATAGTAAAAACATTCTTCAAATGCTTTGGTAACGACAGCAATGCTTATTAACAAACTGAAATCCAATATTAATCTCAATCAAAAAACAATGAAGAGAATAGCATTAATTCTTATGGTGCTGGGCTGCTGTATGAGCAGCATTCGGGCACAGGAGGCGGTTACACGTTATGATACCGTCAGATGCGAAACTTGCGACAGTCTCACGACACCACAGCCAACGGACAACAAGTTTCGTGTAGTTACTAACAAGTTCTGGGACAACTGGTTCGTCCTTGCCGATGTGGGCGGACATGTTTTCCTTGGCGATTACGGAAGCGTTGGAAAATTCTCCGGGCTGCTTTCGCCTGAACTGAACATAGGCGTAGGTAAGTGGTTCACACCCGGTATAGGTGTAAAACTCCAGTTCGGCATATCCAACTCGCGCGGATATAGCAAGGAACCGACTTATTACACCTATGGCGGCCAGAAGACCGCAGATGACGGAACGCCTTACTGGAAATCGAAGATGAAATGGTGGGATTTGAGCGCAAGTGCCATGTTTAACCTGTCGCGTCTTTTCTGCGGATACGAAGGAAAGGATTCCGACAAACTGATGAACCAGTTTATAGCGTCGGTAGGTATCGGAGCATTACACCATTGGGGCATAGACGAGCAACGTAATGAATGGAGCGGTCATCTTGAATTGCAATATAGCCGCTTCTTCAGCAGGAAAAAGAATTTCTCTCTCGACTTGAAAGCGCGGGCAACGCTGTATCAGACCAATTTCGACGGAATCACCGTAAAAAGCAACGGAGAGGACAGCCATTGGTTTGACGCAAACGTAGGCTTGAGCGTTGGCTTTACTTACTACTTCAAGAAACGCCATTGGGACAGGTGCGCACCATGCGAGCGTCCGGTTTACAACGTAAACAAGACCGTTATTATGCCGACCAACGAGTGTCCTGAATACGGCACAATGGAGTTCTATGTGTTCTTCCCCAACAATTATTCGGGACGCAATGATGCGCCAACCGTTTCCGGTGCACCTGTAAATGCAATAGATTACCTGGCTTCGGGTATTTTCACACAAAAGAAGTTCGACAACGCCGAAGCAGTTGCTTCGAATCTTAAGTCGGGCAAGTCTCTCTCAAAGCTGAACACTTCTGATATTCCCACCGAAAACATTACTTCTATAGCAAAGGCAACAGGTATCGACGGCGGTTACGAGATGTCGGACACACCTATTTCTTTGAGCATGGACGCAAGCAATATGAATATGTTCAAGGACAAGACAGGCTACTATTATGCACCCATGTATTACGGAAACAATACATGGTACTACCGCGTAGACCGTGAAACGGCCGGACAACGCCTTCTCGGCGCAAACAACTACAAGGAAAGCAAGTCGTTCTCTTTGAATGCGCACGACGGCCTCGAACTTGTCAAGAACAATCTTAAACCCGACGCAGACGCAGAGCTGTACAGCTTCGCCGATATTTACAGTGCGATAGAAGGCAACGACGGAAACATAGCCAATGCTGCAAATACCGAAGCTGTTAACCGGTTGAACGAAATCTTTACGAAAGGGCGCATAATCTATGTAATGGCTGAAGGACTTGCCACCAGCCAGGACAATTATATAGGCGAAGATTCCGAGAACGTAGGCTTGGAACGCAACAAGACGCTTGCTTACAACCGTGCTTACACTGTTGTTAACTGGCTTAAAGGCAACGAAAAGTTCAGGAATGTTTCAAATAACGTATTTGCTGTAAATGCATTGGTTAATCCTATTGTCAAAGTGGACGACAAGAGCGTTCAAGGACTTAATTCAAAACTCGGACGTTGCGTAAAAGTCAGGATTCATTTCGTAATAGACAAATAAGTAGGTCGGTATATATTTAAATCAACAAATATGCAGTAATTTTACAGGAGAAGTGTGCCGCACGGTATGCTTCTCCTGTTTGCATTTTAGAAATGGCAAGGCAAAGTTTCGACAACGCGTTAATGGCCACCGAAATAGCTTCTCTAATTAAAGACGGGCATTCGGTTACTATTCCCGTAAAGGGGAATAGCATGGCTCCCTTTTTGATTGACGGGCGCGACTCTGTTACCTTGTCCCGTTGCAATGTCGACGAGCTGAAGCCCGGGGATGTAGTAATGGCACTCGCGGGAAATCAAGATACTGTTGTGCTGCACCGCATTATAGCAAGGGAAGGAGAGTGGCTTACCTTGCAAGGGGACGGGAATCCTCTCATTACCGAAAAGGCGAATGTAAATGATGTTGTCGGCATAGCCGTGTCGTTTGTGCGTAAGGGTAAAACGTATGAAGCCGACAGTTTGCCGTGGCGTGCCTTTTCCTCATTTTGGATGAGCTCCGCCCGTCTCAGGCGTTTTGCAAGGAAACTGCATTGGCGCACGGCGTTCATGGGCCAGACCACATGCGGACACAGAAAAGGAATATTCCTGAGCTGCCTTATAGGAATAATATCCGTAGCTCTCTCCTTGTTGTTCATATACCTGTCTAAACTGCTGATAGATACTGCCACCGGACATGCACAAAGTGCGCCGCTGCAAACGTGCGCCCTGCTGCTTATACTGATAGTAGTACTTCAGTTGCTTTGCGACGCCATAGACAGTTGGAACGGTGTGCGCGTCCAAATAGGAGCAGGAAACGCATTGCGTCATCGCCTTTTTACACGTATCCTTCAAAGCGAATGGAGCGGGCCGGCACGTTTCCACACTGGAGACATGGTAAACCGTATAGAGCGCGACACTTCATCGGTTGTGAACTTGCTTACGGTTTCGCTGCCAAATTTCGTAATTATGGGTATACAGTTAATGGCGGCAATGGTGTTCTTCTGTTATTTGGATACATGGCTTCCGTTGATAATAATCGGTGTGTTCCCGTTCCTTTTAATAGGAAGTCGCTTTTACATGCGGCGCATGTATCGTTATACCCATAAGATAAGAAATACCGACAGCCGCATACAGTCGATTATACAGGAGAGTTTGCAACAGCGTACCGTAATAAAAGCCCTTGAACAGGATGAGCAGCACATAGGAAAACTCGACGAGCAGCAAACGTTATTGAAAAAACAGTTCATGCGCCGCACATATTTTTCCATTTCGTCGCGCACGTGCGTCTCCGCAGCTTTTGCGTGCGGTTACCTAATCGCTTTTTTGTGGGGAATAGACGGATTAAGCAAAGGGATAATAACATTCGGCACAATGGCTGCATTCCTGCAACTGGTGGGAAAGATACAGCGCCCTTTGCTCGACCTGGCGCGCATGATACCCTCGCTTACCGAAGCTATAACCTCTATCGACCGCTTGCGCGAGTTGGAGACAATGCCAGCCGAAAGCAAGGAAAAGGCGGTATGTTTCGACAGTACGCCCGATGTCGTGATAAAAAACGTAACGTTCCGTTATGCGCAAGGCGACCGCCCGATATTTCGCGATTTCTCCTGCCGCTTTTCCGCCGGCAGCCGCGTTGCTATAGTCGGACAAACGGGGAAAGGCAAAACAACGCTCGTAAGGCTGCTGCTGGCTCTTGTTTCGCCCGAACAGGGAAGTATAAGTCTCAGTGGCGGAGGGCTCACCGTTGCCGTGTCGCCGCAAACGCGTTGCAATTTTACGTATGTACCGCAAGGCAACACCCTGTTCAGCGGCACCATACGCGAGAACCTTCTTATGGGCAACCCCTCTGCAAGCGATAAGGACATGCGGCATGCACTGCATACGGCAATGGCCGATTTCGTGTTTTCATATCCCGACCAATTGGAGACACTCGTGGGAGAGCAGGGCGGAGGCTTGAGCGAAGGGCAGGCACAGCGCATAGCCATTGCACGCGCATTGCTTCGAAACAGCCATATCATCCTGCTCGACGAGGCCACGTCGGCACTCGACGAAGATACAGAGCGCGGCCTGGTTGCGAATCTCGAACAGGAGTATGCCGGAAAAACGTTTGTTTTCATTACACATCATACGGCCGTTTCCGCTAAGTGCGACTTTGTAATACAAATTGATTAACCGGCTTTATCATCCCAATACAGACAAACGGAACACGAATTTCAGGGTAAATTTACGGCACGTTTTTATGCCCGAAAATGATAACTGAAATACAGCTTGTTATACACAGCTGGGAGAAAAGAAAAAAAAGGTCTGAGAAATTTTAAAATATGTGCCTTGAATTTTGAAATTTCTCGGACCTAATTTTACCCCCGTGAAAACCGGGAGAAAAATTGCAGACAAAAACGACCGCAATTTATGTGAAAAATAATGTGACGTGCCGTTTGCTGTTGTACTTGCTTGACTGTAGCGGCTTTTTGTGCCGGCTTTAGAATCTAATTCAACTTTTTCATAACGCAATATGCACCTGCCATGGGAGAGTATCCCACGAGACAGGTGCATATTTTTTTATGTCTGTCGGTCTTTATTCTACTGTAACCACTCCTTGCTCTTCCAACATTTTAATCAAAGCCTTAACATCGGCCAAAGCCCGGGCATACTCTACGTCGTATTTCCCGGCTAAGCAATTTGCCAAAGTTTCAAACTCTACAGCCGAGCCGCGTTTTTGCAGCTCTTCAATAAGGTAAGCCGCCGTGTTGTTGAGCACAAGCATTTTTGAGAAGTTAATCTGTTCGCCGTTACCTATAAGCACCTTCTCGCCCGCAATTTCGCGAACAAGGAAATCTTTCTTTATCGTTGCTTTCATTCTTTATGGTTTAAACGAGAAAGGCTGTAGTTTTATCTACAGCCTTTCTTCTGCTTTTTTTGATATATCTGTTTTAATAAGCTTCGAATACCACTTTTGCGTCGGGCAGAGTAAAGTCGCGTACACCAGCAGTGCTTAATCCTTTAGAAGCAATTGAAGCTGCACCTGCTGCTTCTTCTGATGCCGCGTCACCCCCAGCGGCGTCCCAAGCGGCTTTAAATTGTTGAACGTCTATTAACAATCCAATTATGTAAAAATTGTTATTTATTGGTGCCGCATAACCAGAAAGGTTGACTTTTGTCCTTAACGCTCCTGTATCGTCTAATAGCCACTCATCGTCTGGACCTTCAGCACCTCCAGTCCAATGTTTTATTAAAATATAAACATCAACAGACTCTCCTGTGACTGGAGTAAATAATTGATTTCCGTCAGCAGTATAATATCCATAACCTCTAAAACTGGACCTTGGTGTTCCATAAGTTCGTCTTGCCAAAGGTAAATAGTTACTTTTGTCTACAGTACCTTCACTATATAATGTAGAGTCTGCAGAAGCATAAAATCCTCCTGTATTAATGCCTACAGATTTATTAGTGCTGAAATCGAATTTATCAGTAAAATTATCACCACCGATAACTATTTTAATATACCATTCAGAATATGGGGATTCCATAACTTCTTCGAAAGTGCTTTCTGACAAAGTTGCATATTTATAGCCGTCTTCATCTTCTTCGAATGTGTCATTATCGAAAAATAAACCAACAACATTAAAACCGGCGCAACCGCGACGAATGGTTAAGTCATTATCTTTAGTAAGTTCTGCTATCGAATAGTTTGATGAGCTACGATACATTTCTTTGTTTATATCCTTTTGCCTATGGTATTTAATGTTTTCTCCTTCTTTAACCACTTGCTCGTTACCCAATTCCCAAACATTAAATTCCTCAGAAGAGAAATAAACACTATCTCCTGCCGCAAGTGTAAGCGATTCAGAAATCGGTTCATCATCTGCGTTAAGAGGTGTGATAACGGCGCTACCGTCTTCGTGTACATCTATGTGGTAACGGAAGCATTTCTCGCAATTGTTTTTTCCGTCGCAGTTATCTTCATAGACAGGAAATTTAACAAATTCATTGCTGCCCTTTTTATGTAAATAGATATAATCAGGGTCATAATGCATATCAAAATCAGTGTAATCATCAATAAGTCCCTTTGTCATTGTTTGAGACTCTCCTTTTTCAGAGTCTAATTTCATCTCGACAACTTTACTTCCTGTAAAGTGCTTCTTATCGAAATTATCATCATCAGAACATGACGTTATAATTGCAATGCAACAGAACAATCCTGTTATGAAAGAAAAATATTTTTTCATGTTAATTTACTATTTCTGTGTTATTATTACCATCGTGTCTCGTTATTTACCCGTTCCCAAGTTCCAGGATCTTCACGTCTGATTTCAGTGAATGTATTTTGCGTACCTTTTTCTATTCTAAAACAACTATTGAAACTGTTGCAAACGGGTTGTACGCATATGTCTTCGTTGAAATCCCAGTCAACCACCTTTACGGAAGGCGTTGTATACTTCATTTTGGTCGTGTTTGTAGCCATATTTCTGTTTTTATATAGATTTTTGTGCAAAAATAGCTATTTACAATTGTATGAATAGACACTTACAAGGCTGAATGAGTGCCATTTAGTCACAAAGTGCATGGCAGGCAAATTTTATGAGCCTCAGCAGGCTACAGTGCAAAGTTTGTCTTTAATACAATAGCAATAAAAAAGCGCAACCTTGTGCGGCTGCGCTTGCTCTTGTGTTATGGGTAATGTTACTCTTCCACTTCTTCGTAAATTACCTTGCGAACTTTTTTCTTTCCTCCCGCTGCAAGATATGATTCTTCAAAAAGTTGGTCTTTCCTGTCTATGGTTTTTGTACGGAACTTTCCGCTCAGGCGTGACAGCTTCTTTCCTTTTTTTACCAATGCAGCTTCATCGGTAATCCATGACTCTGCGTCGTATTGGAAACCTCCGTTGCGTTCCTCTTCGTACAAGTAACGGATATTCCTCATTGTAACAGTAAAACCGCCGTCCTTTATTTGATACAGCAACTGGTAGTAGCAGCGCGTATAGTCAGTTACCCACGCTTTGCGTTTAAAATACATGGTTTCCTCCATGTTTACGGCAATAAGGTTGTTTGCCTTGTCGTTAGTGGAGATTTTGCACTGCGGCAACGAGTTTTCGCTATGTATAAGCGCGTTTGCGTACGCAAGCAGTGAGTCAAAAATCTGCTCGCTTGTCTTGTTTTTCAGCGTATAGTCCTTAGAGAAAACAACCGCACCGTCAACTACAGGCACTGCTCCTGCTGCATACTTTTCCGGAATGCCGGACTTCTGGGCATTAAGCGCCAAAGGCAAAATGATTGCAAATAATAAAGCTATTTTTTTCATAGTACATATATTTTCTTATCAATTGAGAGCAAATTTAAGTAGAATTTCCGACAACAAACCCGATATATTTCTTAAAAAAGCAAGACTCGCGGTTTCTGTACCGGCTAATATAATTTAAGATACCCTAAAAAGAATTGCGTTATAGTGTGCGGTTTGCTATGTAATCCTGCAAAGCAGTACGATATAGCTTGGAAACAGGTATATGTTTGTTTGCCACGATGACGCAGTCGTTTTCGAGCATTGTTATTTTTTGAAGTGGAATGATATACGAACGGTGCACTCTCATAAACCTGTTCTTGGGCAGGCTTTTTTCCATCGACGAGAGGCTGGCAAGCGTATATACGGGCTTGGTTCTCCCTTGTATGTGAATGAGTACGTAATCTTTTAGCGATTCCAGGTATTGTATGTCAGACAATTTTATTCCTATAAGATGATGTTCGCTCCTGACGAATATGTTTTCTTCATCATTTGGATTTTCTGCGTTGTCGCCGGAAGCGTTGTTGCTTTTATGCGACAAATCAAACCATTTGATTACCTTATTCACGGCGCTTAAGAAGTCGGCATAGCTTATGGGTTTCATCAAATAGTCGATTGCGTTTACTTTGAAACCTTCCAAAGCGTATTGTTCGAATGCAGTGGTAAAGATAATGCGTGTCTGCGGGGCTACCATGCGTGAAAATTCAATGCCGCTTAATCCCGGCATTTGTATGTCGAGGAAAAGCAAATTCACATTACTGTCACTTGTTTTTTCCAATGCCTCGACAGCGCTGGAGTATTTGCCTTTCAATTCGAGGAAAGGTGTACGCCGCACATAGCTCTCAAGCAAATCGAGGGCGAGAGGTTCGTCGTCTATTATTGCACAGGTTATTGTCATTTGTCGTTTATGTTTATAATTAAGTGAGAGGTATAAACAGTGTTCTCTTTGTTTGTTCCTTTTTCCCAAGTGTATCGGCCAGGGTAGATAAGTTTGAGTCGGGAGTCTACGCCATTCAGCCCAACGCCGTTCCCGCTAAGGTCGTTCTTCTTTTTGGGAAAGTTTGAGTTTTCGCAGAAAAAGTCGATTGTGCCGCTCTCTCTGCAAACTTTCAACGATATATGTATAAAGCTGTTCTCGGTTGCGCTTATTCCATGCTTGAAAGCATTTTCCACTATAGATATAAAAATTAAGGGTGCAATAGGCATGGAGCAGTGCTCTGCGTCGGTGAAATCTATCTTCAAGTCTACAGTCTTAGGTATTCGAATGCGCATTAGGTTAACGTAAGACTTTAAAAAGTCGGCTTCCTTGGAAAGCGTGGTAAACTCTTCCTGGTTTTCGTATAATATGCTTCGGAGCAAACGCGAAAGTTCTTGAATTGTAGACTGTGCACGCTTGGAGTCGAATGTAGTAAGCGCATATATATTATTGAGTGTGTTCAATAGAAAGTGTGGGTTGATTTGGTTGCGGAGGTTTTTCAGCTCGGCTTCCCGTTTTCCTATCTCTGCTTCTTTGCGGGCGCTTTCGGCTTTACGCCATTGGTTGCTGAGGCGTATTGTAAGGGCAAACCCGGCGGCCAGCAGCATGGTGGCTGTATCGCGAGCAATAAAGAGCCAACGGGGCGGCATGTAAAAATGCGGGCCTTTTATGTGGTGAGGGGCTGGGGGAAAGCACGACAAAGCTTCCTGCAATACGAATGAAACGGCTACTATGAGCAATACGTCGGCTATGAAGAAATTCCTTTTGCTTCCATACATGAACATTTTGGGAACGAGTATGAAGTAATTTGTATAGAAAACAATAAAAAGTGTCATCGGGAAAAGCGACCCGCGCAAGTAGGCGTATATGTCTATTCCGCCCAGGTCGTGGTTGAAAAACAGGGGAGACGTAAAGATGAAAAGCCAGACAAGTACGTGTGTGGCTATTTCAGCGAAAGCCGACAATGATATTTTTTTCATTTTATGAATTTTACAGCTAAGATAAGTTTTTAATCATAAACATCGCGCAAGAATAGTTCGTTTAAGTGATATATTCATGAGTCCAACTTTGGTTGTCATACGCATGAAGGAGTACTGAAAAAATACAAGGCATGTATTTTAAAATATGTCAGACCTATTTTAAAATATCTCAGACATATTTTTTATTACATGCCTTGTCGCGTTTTTCATAGAAAAGAAAAGGTTAATCGTACATGTGCGAGTTTTTATGTTTATTCGTATCTAATAGCTTCTATCGGGTCGAGACATGCCGCCTTCTTTGCCGGGTACCACCCGAAAAACACTCCTGTGGCCGTACATACAAGGAAACTTACAAACACGCTCCAAGGCTGTATTACTATAGGCCATTTGGCAAACACATTCACCCCGATAGAAGCTCCTATGCCTAACATTATTCCTATTATGCCGCCGGTTACGCTTAAAAGCACGGCTTCGATAAGGAATTGGTTCAATATGTCTATTCCACGTGCACCTACAGACATGCGCAGTCCTATCTCACGTGTACGTTCGGTTACCGACACATACATGATGTTCATAATGCCTATTCCGCCAACAACCAAAGAAATGCAGGCAACGACAAGCAGAAGCGTTGTCATGAGGTCGGACGTGGAATTCATCATCGACGAAAGTTCCTTTTGGCTGCGTATGGTAAAGTCGTCATCGTATTCACCGAATTCGTTCAGCTTTATTTTATGGCTTTCCCTCAGGATGTTGGCCACATCGTCTATGGCAAGGTCGGTAATGTCCTCTGTAATGGCCGAGGCGTTTATTCCTTGCAGATATGTTACTGCGAGAACCCGTTTCATCACAGTGGTGTAGGGCGCAAGGACAACATCATCCTGGTCCATTCCGAACGAATTGTATCCTTTTGATTTAAGTACACCCACTACCTTCAAAGGTATTGTGTTGAATCTGATAACGTGCCCCACGGGGTCTTCTCCGTTAGTAAAAAGATTGTCCTTTACCGTCTTGCCTATCAGGCAAACTTTTGCGCTTGTCTTAATGTCCTGCTCGGAAAAAGCCTCGCCTTCTTCTATCTTCAACTGTCGTATTGTCAGATAGTCATTACTTATACCGTAAAGTGAGGAGGGGGTATTATTGTTGCCATTTATGAATTGGCCGGAGCTGTTGACACTGGGACTTATTGCAGCCAAGTATTTTGCATTTTCAACAAGCGTTTCATAGTCTTTTAATTTCAAGGATTGCATTTCGCTCGCGTCCATTCGGGCTCCTCCCGGACCGCGGTCCTGCCCGGGGCGTATCATAATCATGTTTGACCCCATTTCTGCAATTTGGTTCTGTATGCTTTTTTTAGAGCCCTGTCCAATTGCTAACATGGTTATTACAGAAGCTACGCCAATTATTATGCCGAGCATGGTGAGGAAAGACCTGAGTTTGTTTGCAGCTATGGCGCGAAATGCTATTTGAAATAGATTATGGATATTCATGATTGCATGATTAGTTGTCAACCGGCAATGGAATCTTGCTTAGTGCTTCCTTTGCCGACAGAATATTGCTGTTTAGGGTGTCGGATTTTATTTGCCCGTCGCGCAGGGTTATGTTCCTGCTGCTGTATTGGGCTATTTCAGGATTATGTGTAACGAATATGATAGTGCGTCCTTGAGCGTGCAGTTCCTGGAACAGAACCAGGATTTCGAACGATGTGCGCGTGTCAAGATTGCCCGTTGCTTCATCGGCCAACAACACAGCGGGATTGTTTACCAATGCCCTGGCAATTGCGACACGTTGCATTTGCCCTCCCGACATTTGATTGGATTTATGGTAAAGTCTGTCGCCAAGTCCTACTGTTTCCAACGCCTCTATTGAACGTTTTTGCCTTTCTTTTGCACTTATACGGGAGTTATACATGAGTGGAAGCTCTACGTTCTCTACAGCCGTTGTCTTTGGTAGCAAGTTATAACTTTGGAATACAAAGCCTATCTTTCTGTTTCGGAGAACGGCACGCTCGCGCCTGCTCATTGTCCTTACTGAAACACCGTCCAACAGATATTCTCCGCTCGTAGGAGTGTCGAGGCAGCCCAGCTGGTTGAGCAACGTGGACTTCCCTGAGCCGGAAGTTCCCATAATTGTTACGAATTCTCCTTCGTGTATTTTGAATGACACCCCACGTAAAGCATGAACCTTTTCATCTCCAACAATGAAGTCTCTTTTCACGTCTTTAAGTTCAATTACAACCCTGTTTTGTGAGTAATCCATTTCGTGTATAAGAGATTAATAGATTATACAGGCTATGATTTTAGCTAAATGGTAATTTACTTTTTTTGTTTTTTATCTCTCTCCGGTGGTCCGGGCGAAAACGGACTGCGTTCCTGACTATTTTGTTCGCTAATATTATCTTCATCCGTGCCGCCTTTTGCCTTGGCATTTGTTATTACAGCCGTACCTTCTTTTACTCCTTCTAATATTTGGGTTCGTATGCCGTTTGTTATTCCTGTCTTTACTGGATATGCTTTGAGTATATTGGCTTCTTTGATCCATAATTTATTTGTCGCATTACAATCTTTTATTTTCTCACCATCATTCATCATTTCCTTTGACGGAGAGAAACGCAGTGCTTTGGCTGGAACACTCACGACATTTTCGATTTCTTCTGTGTATATGTTTACGTTTGCCGTAAGTTGCGGTTTTAACTTCAGATCGTTGTTAGGCGCAGAGATTACGACTTCGTAGGTCACAACATTACTTTCTTCTTCTCCTTGCTGGCGAACTTGCTTTACTCTTCCTTCGAACGTGTCGTCCGGAAAGGCATCGACTGTAAACGTAACTCTTTGACCGTCGCGCACGTTGCCTATGTCAGCTTCGTCAACGTTTGCAACGACTTGCATGTCGGTAAGATCGCGCGCTATCGTAAACAGGGTAGGTGTGCTGAAACTTGCGGCAACGGTTTGTCCCTCTTCAACATCTTTAGAAAGCACAACTCCGTCGATAGGCGATGTTATGGTTGCATATCCCAAATTGGTCTGCGCTTTTTGCACGGTTTGTAATTGTACAAGGTATGCTTCCTTTGCTTTTTTATAGCTTAAGTCGGCTATGTCAAAGTCGTCATCGCTTATAAAGCCTTTGTCATGCAGCGCCTTCATGCGCTTGTAATTAGTTTCCTGGTAATCTAATTCACTTTTTGAACTGGCTAAATTTGCTTTTGCGCTTGCCAACTCGCTTTCAAGATTTATTTTGTCTAATTCTGCGATTACCTGTCCTTTTTTTACAATACTATTGTAGTCTACATATATTTTGCTGATTATTCCGCTTACTTGGGTTCCCACTTCTACTTTGTTTACAGGTTCTATAGTTCCTGTAGCGGTAACACTGTTGCTTATTGTAGCGCGTTCTACTTTTGCGGTTTCATATATGATTGTTATAGGCTGTCTTTTGTTTGACCGCATAAAAATCGTTACAGCTGCTATAATTGCTATGGCAACGGATATACAGATTATTAGCTTTTTCTTCTTGTTAGTCATGCTTGTATGGTTTATGATTGTTTTACTTTATAGTTTTATTTCTTCGCCAGAATAAAATTTAAGTAATTGTACGTTGAGTAAAGTCATGTATTTGCTTTCCAACATTTCCTGTTTTGCTTGCAACAGGCTGCTTCTGCTTGTAGTCAACTCTACAATGTCCTTTAATCCCAATCGGAATTGCTCGCTTATAAGGTCGTTGTTTTCCTGCTGGCTTTCTACATTGCTTTTAGCGGCAATAAAACGTTGCTGGTTACTTGTGGCATTAAGCCAATATGTTTCAATAGCGCTGTAAAGGTCTTTTTCCTTGTCGGTCAGGTCTAACTGCGCGTTGGCGTAATTATATTTAGCTTTTTCAATGGCACTTTTCGTTTGGCGGTTGTCGAATATCGGGATACTTAATGTTAAACCTACACTGCCAGACAAGTTGTATTTCATTTGGTTCCCGAAATTTTCGTTAGTGCCAGTCATGTGGTTGTCTCCTATGCCTCCCGTCAGACTTACTGTTGGAATATATCCGGCCTTTGCTATTTTTAGTTGTAATTCCGAGGATTCGATGTTGTATTTGCCACTTATGATTTCAGGACGTGAAGCAAGCGCTGTGCTGTATACGTCCATTTTGTCAGGAATAGTGGATGTAACCAGCCTTTCATCTGTGCTTATGGGTGTTATGTCAAACTCTTCTCCGGGCTGTAACTCAAGTAACTGTTTCAATTGTAATTTATAATTGCGTACTTGCGTTATGGAGTTAACAACGGCATATCCGGATTCGCTTACTGCAGCTTTCAGTTGCTGTAAATCGCTGCGGCTTAATTTCCCAGCCTTGAACATTTCCTGCCCTTGTACGTATGCAATCGAGTCTTTCTTATTGATTTCTTTATTTACTTTTACAGCGTCTGACGAGTAGAGAATCTGAACGTATAGTTGTGTTATCTGTTCCTGTATGGAGTTAGCTTGCTGCATGCTTTCAAGACGAGTTATTTCAAGGTCTTTTTGCTTGCTTTTTATGCTATTGGTATTGATTCCGCCGTTCCAAACCGTCCAGTTGGCATTTATGCCGTAGCTTCCATTTTGTATGGTTTTATTGCTGCTGTTTGAGGTAATAGAACCGTTAACGAAATTGCTGCTGCTTTTTTGGAATGGCCTATAGCTTAGGCTTTGAGTCATGCTGCCTGATAGATTTGGCAGAAGGCCGGCTTTGGCTTGTTTTAATTCTGTCTCGGCCACGTTTTCACTTATTTTGCTTTTTTGCAGCTGTATGTTATTATCCATGGCATAGTCTATACATTGGCGTAAACTCCATTTCTTAATGTTTTGTGCCATGGCATTTGTTGACGTTGCAGTCACAATAACCAGAATTAGTGTAAGCACCTTTTTATTCATAATGAGTGAATGTTTTGCTATTTTTTTTCGAGCGTAAAATTATAATTCATAATTGTCAGAAATCGGGTCTAAAACCGAGATTCTCTTTAAAAACCGACGAATAGCATATTTTCGTCTACCAAAATTTGTATTTTTGCCTATGTGATTTTATTAAGTTGAATATTAAAATTTGCAGTATGTTTTCAGGCATTGTAGAATCTATGGGCCGTCTTGTTTCTGTAGAAAAAAAACAAGAGAATTATGACTTTACTTTTTCTTGCCCTTTTACTTCCGAATTAAAAATAGACCAAAGTGTTGCACATAACGGAGTTTGTCTTACGGTTGTTAGAGTCAATGACAGCGAATATACCGTGACAGCCATGCGCGAGACTATGCAACGTACCAATTTGAGTGATTTGAAAATAGGCGATGAAGTAAACCTGGAACGTTCAATGCTGATGAACGGACGTTTGGACGGACATATAGTTCAAGGACATGTGGATGAGACCGCAATATGTGTGTCGGTTGAAGATGCTAAAGGGAGCAAAATATACACCTTTGAATACAAAAAGGACGCGGAAGCTGCAAAGCAAGGATATATGACTGTGGAAAAGGGCTCTGTTGCGGTAAATGGGGTTAGCTTAACAGCTTTCAATACAACAGATAACTCATTCCAAGTTTCAATTATACCATATACTTATGATAATACGAATTTTCATTCTATAAAAGTAGGAACGCGAGTGAATATAGAGTTCGATATATTAGGAAAATACTTAGCGCGTCTTATGAAATTCTGACTCAATTTTATCTATAGCTTTTAGTGGCAATGGTGTTGTTATTTTATACTGCCACAATACAAGGCTTTAGATAGGGTAAAAAGTTAAGAAAACTTTTCTCTGAGATAATTCAAAATATGTCTGAGATATTTTAAAATATCTCAGACATATTTTTCTCTACTTGTTGTATCGGTAAAAAAGCATGATGAATTTTGTTTATTTCTTTTGCTTTTTCCTGCTTCTTTTGAATATGTCTTTTAGCTTGGTGAAATCGCGTTTGAAAATGATTCCACCTCCTTGCGTAGTAAGAGTTGATTTCGTGAAATATCTGTCGTTACTTTCGCTATATGCTTTTAATTGTATGGTGCCACGTGGATTCAGCAGGTATATTACGGAAAAGTCTCCAACAAAATTTGAATTGTAAGCAGCTCTGTCTCTATATCCTAAATTCCCGTTCAGTATAAGCCTGTTGTTTAACAAATGCCCCGTAAACATGCCTTCTACATCCATGTCGTTCCAGCCGTCGTTACCAGTGGCAAGGTTTGTGCCGAATGTCCATTTGCTCTCTTCCATAAAGTTGGATAGAAATGAATTCAGGTTTGACGAAAGTGTGTTCGACAAAAATGAGTTCATTGCAAGAGCAGACTGGCTTTGTGACGCAGACATGTTTTGGGAAGCATAATTATAAGTGTAAAATCTGCCAAATGATAGTAGATATACAATTTGCATGTTCATGTCTTCTGGAGTAGCAATGAGCGAACGAACCATTTGTTGCTCGTCTGTACTAACAGAAGGCATGTCGAGGTCGAATTTAACAATAGGCTGTCCTAAACTTCCGGAAAAATTCATAACGCAGTCCACTTTTACGGAATTGTCACGCAAATTACCGTCCGCCATAAGGTCGCTTAGTGAAACAGATGGAACTGTATATACCGCTTGCAGATTTAAATCACCGGCAAATGGGTCACCGTTGAATGTAACCGTTCCTCCATTGCGGAAATGGAAATCCTTATGTATGAAATCTTGCAATGTCATTTTGTAAGTCCCGCTTTGGATAACATAATTACCGAACATTTCAAAATTGCCTTTATTGTAAAATAGAGCGTGTACGGTACCGGTCCCTCGTGTAGAAATAGTGTTGTCTGCTTCCTCGTTCATAATAACTTTAACTTCAGCTTCCGGTGTGAGGTTAAGAGTAAAATTCAAACGAATGTCGGTAGTTTTTTCATTTACTTTTTCGTTTGGCTCATTTGGGGAAATAGAATCCTCGTCTATTTCTTGATTTTCATCAGCATTGTGATATGTCAATAATTGGGCGTTTTCGGGACTGTCCGGTTTATCTGCGTTATATGTAAAAACGGTATTCTCTGTTGGTTGAACGGTTGCTTCTGTATAAAATAATCCAGGCAGGCCGTGTATGTGGATTTCTCCCGTTGTAAATGCTGTTCCCCAGAATGAATATTCGTTGTTTCGTTGGCGGTCGTAAGCTAAAAACCTTTCTGCAGAAATATTTAGGTCATATCTGAAATCATGAAGCGCTTTGTGCGTGACATTGCCTGTCATATTTGCTTGATTGCCATATTTGTCTATGAGTTTGAAACTTTTAAAATTTATCGTATCAGTGTATAGGTCTATAATATTGCCATCCATGGTGTAGGTTGTCCCCAATGGGTCAATATAGATGGTTGCATTCGATAAGGTTTGTGTACCTTTAAGGTTCATGGCATTAAGTTTACCGTGCAATTGAAGCTTTCCGGTTGTTCGCCCTTGTTTAAATTGTACAGCTTCGGGCAAAAATTTATTTAAGAACAAAGCATTTGTTTTTTCCGCGTTGAAATGCAAGTCGATTGTATTTTGTGCAGTGTTTATAAAGCCTTTGATGCCTGTATTGCCTTCATTCTCGTTTATGTTTGCTTCCAAATCGATTTGCTTTAATTCATTGTTCCAAGTTCCTATAAGGCTCATGTACCCCATAGGTGCATTGTTGAATTTGAAATCCGTTACTTTTAATGATGTATTTACAGCGGGAGTTCCAAAGAAATCTGATACCGTTACAGTTCCTGTAGCGATACCGTCAAACTCAACATCGTCAAATGCAACCATATCCATAATATCACGAATGCGTATACCCGAAAGGTTTAACTTCAACGAATCGGATTTTTGTTTGGAAATGTTGCCGTTTAGGCTTAAATGCTTTTGCGCATGTGATAAATTGAAATCTGATATTTTAAAATTCCCGTTTGTGTATGAAATTAAAGCAGGGGAGATGTTCCAAATAGTATCTTCTATAACAACGGTAGATTGTGCGATATTGAAATTAATTATACTGGCATCCTTGTTAGGGAATGTAATGGTTTGTATAATGTTTCCGGAGTATTCTTTCTTATTTTTGTTTTTCCACATTATATTACAATCTATGCCGTTTTCTCCTTTGTGCGCTTCTATCTCTACATTTGTTTTCCCCTCTTTTAATATTTTGGCAAAATGTATATTTGAGCGCATGGTGCTGTCATTTCCCTTGCAATATATGATTAAGTCGGAAAGTTCTTGTTCTTTCCAGTTCAATCTGGAAAGACTTCCTTCAATTAGAAGTTTTTTATTTTTATAATCAATATAACCGTTTATATAATTGTCGTTTCCTAATTTTATGTTGAGCCCGGAAAATAAATTAATTAATTCCGGCTTTACAATCTTAGCATGGAAGTTAAAATTATTGTACTTTGCAGTTCTTCTGCTTGTGTTGTTTGACTTTAATAGAGAGTAATTCAAATTATCATTGCTCTTTGAACGAATAATGCTCATTACTTCATCTGGCAGTGTATCGAAATTAAAGTAACCGGCAATTTCTGCATTCCCAAAATCACCATCTATATTTATCTTTCTCCCTATAGTAACAGGAGTGGCTTTTAAACGGATTTCTTTTATGTTGAAAGTACTGTCTTGCGTTTTAAAAATCATGTTGTTCACCGAGATGGAACCACACGCGTCGTCGAGATTATTGGCCAATATATTAATGTTAGTCTTGAAACTTATTTGGGAATCGCCATATTTAGAAGTAAGTTTGAGTGTGTTAAGGTTCATGTTAATAATGTTCCCGTCCACTTCTATGTGCTTTTTATTTTTGGCATTGTTAAGTTTTGCGCTTATTACGGATTTTATATTAGGATCTTCGGCTTTTAGGTCACATAGTAAAGTCTTGTTCTGCTTAATAAGGTTTAATGCAATATTTGTGTAATTATACTTGTTCGCTTCTAATTTGTGAATATCGGCTTTAACAGTAAATGTGTTTTTTGTTCCTTCGAATTTTAAATCGAACGCTGTATTTCCGATTATATCAGACTTAGAAATCAGACTACCTAATTGGAAATCGTTTGTCGAAGTTTTTATTATAAATAGGCCTTTGTTAGATATGTGTCCCGAATATTTTAAATTTCCTATTTGCGTGTCTAAACTACCTTGAAGTTTCAAGCCGTTATAATTACTTTCCACCACACCGCGTATTCTAACGTCTTTAGTGCTTTTTATGAATCTGTTATATACAGTGTCTTTTGTTACAAGTTTAGCTATAGATGTCAGCTCTTTTTCTGTGAGGTATAGATTCTTTATATTTACTCCAAATTTTTTTTGATTCTCATATTGTGCTGACAATACAATATTTGCGTCATGGCCATTATAGATATTTAGGTCGGGTGAGTATATTACATTATTTTTAATATAGAACTTGGATTCTATTGAATACTTTTTATCAGGTAAATTCAATTTTGGAAAGAATGCGTTAGCTTCACTCAAATTTATATCTGTATTAT
>ENA-OVGE01000888-OVGE01000888.1-human-gut-metagenome-genome-assembly--contig:-NODE-888-length-26098-cov-3.512076_pt1 | contig 26098 bp, 21 predicted proteins | sample MGYA00237769_ERZ505417 | MGnify/ENA primary metagenome ERZ505417 (study PRJEB26158, sample SAMN06016403) | human gut metagenome | biome: human gut; feature: ankylosing spondylitis patient; material... | reverse complement strand
GGGCATACTTTTCCGTCTCAGCCGTATGCAACTGTTTCAGGCCTTTCTTGCTGAGGTACTCGCCCAACGTATCCTGCACGTTCTCTTTCGGGAAGAGGATATGCACGCCCTTAAAACCGGCATCGTACGGCGTCATGCAATAGTACTGCAAGCCCGGTATCGTCGTCATGCCCTGCTCCGGCATGTCTTGCTGAGTGAGCACTACGGTCAGCTCCTTGGCACGGTCGTTGCGGTAGTTGAAGAAAATCACCACGTCGCCTTCCTTGATAGTTCCGTCGACCGTAGAATTGTTGATAGCCTTCACAAATTCGTCGGTCACGCCTTCGTCGTACGACTCTTGCATGGCAGCCACCATATCCGTTGCCTGCTTGCCCTCGCCTTTCACCAAAAGGTCGTAAGCCTCTTTCACACGCTCCCAACGCTTGTCGCGGTCCATGGCGTAGAAACGGCCGATGATGGAAGCGATGACGCAACCCGTCTTTTCGCATTCAGCCTGCAACTGTTCGATGAAACCCTTACCGCTTTTCGGGTCGGTGTCGCGGCCGTCCATGAAACAATGCACGTAAGTATGTTCGATGCCGTAAGTCTTGGAAATGCCGCACAACGTGAACAGATGATCCAACGAGGAATGCACACCACCGGTAGAAGTCAATCCCATCAAATGCACGCTCTTGCCGTTCTGCTTGGCATATTCGTAGGCAGAAACTATTTCGGGATTCTTCAAGATGCTGCCGTCGGCACAGGCACGGTTGATTTTCACCAAATCCTGATACACGATACGGCCTGCGCCGATATTGAGGTGACCCACCTCGGAATTCCCCATCTGTCCGTCGGGCAGTCCCACGTTCTCACCCGAAGCCTGCAACTGCGACATCGGATAATTCTGGGCCAAATAGTCCATATACGGTGTCGGAGTGTTGAAGATTACATCACCCTTGCCGTGATTACCCATTCCCCAACCGTCGAGAATCATTAAAAGTGCTTTCTTTGCCATAATTTTATTGTTTAGAATGATCATCCTTTTTTGTTATCCGTGCAAATTTACGAATAGTTTTCGAGAATACTCCCGCCTGCGAAGGAATTTCACACCTTTTATCTCTACGCCCTCCCCATACCTCCTGGTACGATGGGCAAAAAGACAAAACTTTTTCAAGCCCCTGCCATTCGTTTCCACGACGTGCTGAGAATGGAAAATCAATCTCAGCCGAACGAAAAATCAATCGCCTGAGATTGATTTTCCGTTTGGCGCAGAAAAAAATCCGAAATTAAGGAGAAACATAATACGTTCATAAACAATCCATTGAAATCCGTCAGCATTTCAGGTCAGACAGTCCTCAAAGCCCTCCAACCGTACCGTTTATTTCAATCCCGCACGACGGCACTGCGCCACCGTCAAGGCAAACCATCCCAAGAACAAAAAACGGACAAAAGGAGAAAACGGGAGCGGAAAAACCATCAGGACAAAAGCCAGTTGTGCATGAAGAAGATGCAGCGTCTGCAAAGGGGTGACGCAAGTTTCCAACAAACGGCTGTAGAACGCGGAAAGGGAGTGCACCGCCTTGCTGCGCAAACAATAACCTTTGAGAGCCGCAAATACGGGAGGACGGGAAGCCGCATACTGTCCGGAACGGACGGAAGAGGACGGCAGAATCATTTCTTTCTTCATCATCGTAAAGTTTTAAAGGTTGAACTTCATGACGCAAAGAAACGATGCCGCCGTGTCAATCTACGACACAACACCTACTTTTTTTGTTAAATCTTTGATTTTCTCCTGCAAAAACAGCTTGAATTCGGGCGACTCCAGCACTTCCACGTCTTCAAACAGCCCCAACACGAACCGCCCGACGCCCTGAAAACTACACACATCCGTCGACAACAACCAATGGTCTGCCCCATCGGGCTGCAACGAGCGGACGGCCTGCGGACATTCTTCCTTCAACAGGTTGCACGCCAAACGGCCGAGCCGCAACACGACCCGGTGGCGTTCCTCGCCGCTGAAACGGAACAGGTCGGTGTACACCCTCGCATGCTGTTCTTCGTGGCTCCACAACAAATCCAAAACTTCCACCCTGCCGATACGGCTCACCTTGAACGTCTTGTTCTCGCCGCTTTGCAGTTCGTAACAGCGAATTCCGTCGTGATGGTCCAGAAACAAATAGGGTTCCACCACACGGTCGCTCGTCCGGTTGCTGTGGGCGGAACTGTAATCGTGCAACACCACCTGACGGTGGAGTTTCACAGCCTCGTACAACTGCTGAAGCTTTTCTGCCTGTCCCGGGTCGGCTTCCACCGCATTCAATATCCCGAAATCATAAATACGCTCCAGTTTATGGCGCAAATGACGCACCTGTACATCCGTGCCGGAGGCCATGTCGAGCACGTGCCGCAACGTGAGCGCCTCGTCTTCGGTGAAATGGACCAACTGGGTGATTTCCTTAAAGAAAGGCGATGACTTGTCGAGACGGTAAACGTTACCCTGCTTGACCACCTCGAAACCGATGTCGCGGAACAGTTCCAGATAACGATACAACGTACGGCGGCTCATGTCCAGCTTGCGGCACAATTCCTCCAGGGAATATTCACGGTTTTGCGTGAGCAGCACCATCAGCCTCAACTGCCGTTCAAAAATACCCAGTTCCATCGGTCATCGCCCTTTCGTCTCGGCGGGAGCAAAGAGTTCCATCTGTCCGTCTCCCAACAGGTTATAACTCATCCGGTGATAGGGCGTCACGCCATGGCGGCGGATGGCTTCACGGTGCGCCTTGGCCGGATAACCTTTGTTGGAATCCCAATGGTACACGGGATATTCCTCATGCAAGCGAAGCATATAATCGTCGCGGTAAGTCTTGGCCAAAATGGAAGCGGCGGCAATGCTCATATATTTCCCGTCGCCTTTCACTACGGTGGTATGCGGCAAGTCCCGGTAAGGCTTGAAGCGGTTTCCGTCCACCAAAAGAGCCTCCGGACGAACAGCCAACTGGTCGAGTGCCCGGTGCATGGCAAGGAACGAAGCGTTGAGGATATTGATTTCGTCGATTTCCTGCGGCGTGACGACACCTACGGCCCATGCCAACGCGTCCCGCTCTATCTGTTCGCGCAACAAATACCGCTTCTTTTCGCTCAACTGTTTGGAGTCGTTGAGCATCTCATTGCGGTAATCTTTCGGCAGGATGACCGCCGCGGCGTACACCGCCCCGGCCAGACAGCCGCGCCCGGCCTCGTCGAGACCGGCCTCTGTCACATCTGGATTTAAATACGGTAATAACATGGTGGCAAAGATAGTGAAAGGTGAGAGCAGTTGCAAGCCAAAAGCTTGCTTTTGAGCGAAAAACTGCCGAGCCGCCTCCTATCTTCGTATTTATTTTCCTACCCGAAAACAAATTCTTTGCAAAAAGCATCTGACATACAATAAATCTCTGTAATTTTGACCACTAAGAATCATCTTTCGATATCAAATTCACCTGAAACAATAGATTTATATGATTGACTTCGACGAATATATACGCCAAGGCGAACCGCAAAAGCGAGAGAAAAGTTACGCATGGCAAACAGCCATCGGCCTACAAGCTGTAGACGGTCTGAAGCCATCCGATTACCTCATCGAGACAGCACGCAAAGATATTGAAGGCGAAATTACATTTAATGAAGCCAAACAACTGATAAGAAGCTATTACCAATCGAAAGCATCGCGTACCCCCGAAGATTCGGAAACGTACGAAGCCGATACCGCATCGACCCACATCCGCCAACTTCTTACCGAAAAGACTTTCGCCTTTACATTGGTCGGACTGACATCCATTCATCGCCGGATCTTTGAAGGTATATTCAAGTTTGCAGGACAGATACGCGACTACAACATTACTAAAAAGGAATGGGTTCTTCGTGGCGATACGGTACTATATGTTTCCGCCCCCGATATTCGTAAGGCTATCGAGTACGATTTGGAACAAGAACGCCAATTCGATTATTCCAAAGTAGACCCAAACGGACTGGTGAACCATATCTCCCAATTCGTATCGGGTTTATGGCAAATCCATCCATTCGGTGAAGGAAACACCCGAACGACTGCCGTATTTACAATTCTCTATCTCCGTTCCATGGGTCTCAATGTAACGAACGACCTATTCGCCCACCACTCGTGGTATTTCCGTAATGCACTGGTACGAGCCAACTACCAGAATATCCAGAAAGGCATTATGCGTGATTCAGAGTATTTGAAACGCTTTTTCCGCAATTTGCTGCTGGGAGAAAACAATGAATTGCGAAATCGGTATATGATAGTCCATGCACCGGAAGAATGGGTTACGGAACAGACACAACACGAAACCCGAACAAGTACCGAACAACCTACCGTACAAGTAACCGAACAAGTTCGTGCCCTATTGCTCGCCCTGTCTGACGGACAGTTGCCATTAAAAACCTTGATGGAAAAAGTCGGTTTGAAGCACCGTCCGACATTCTTGGGAAATTATATAGCTCCATCTTTGGAAGCCGGTATCCTCAAAGTACTTTACCCCGACAAGCCCAATCATCCAAGACAAAAATACTTGCTCACAGTTAAAGGTCTGGCTTTATATAACGACTTAAAAAAGCTTCCGCAATGAAAAGACATAATCCTATGAAAAAGGCATTTTACTTCTTCGCGGTCTTGCTCCTCCTGTCTTGCCACCACGCGTCCCAAAAAGGACATACGGTTTCCGTCCGCATCGACCCGGACGAAGCAGAAAACTCCATTGCCGCCGACGAGTGGCTGGACACGGCCGGTTACGCCCTCATCCCCTTGGCCGACACGGAGAAACCGATAACAAACGCCACCCGGCTCAAGACACACGGGGACAAGATATACATTCAGGACGAAGAGACGCATTGCCTGCATGTGTTCCACGCGGACGGGACACTCGACTTCTCCATAGACCGGCGCGGAAAGGCGGGCAACGAGTACTTGTGGCTCTCGGACTTCCATGCCACGGACGAACGCCTTTACCTGTTGGACCATATCGGGCAAAAGATTCTGGAATGTGACACACTGGGGCGGTTCATCCGGAAGAGGGACATAGACGGCTATTATGCCAACGGCATTTTTGCCACGAACAAAGCTTTGTTCCTCGTCAACGAAGGCAGCACGCCCGAAGCCGGGGCTTTCCACGTTTTCCAGTTTGACCGCGAAGGCGCATTTAGGAACAAGTTCATCCCCTTCAATCCGGACAGGGGGGTCGGCTCAAGCAAGGAATATGACACGGACGGGCAAGGCGGCCTGCTCTTCTGCCAAGCCCCGGACGACACCGTGTTCCTCGTCACGCCGGAAGGATGCACGCCCCTCGTGCACATCGACTTCAGGCGGCACGCCCTTCCAGAGGAATACCACCACCTGAACCTGTTGGAAATCATGCGTAGGGGACTCTTCCGGCAATACGTGACGGGCATCAACAGGATTTTCGGGAACGGAAAGCTTGTTTTCCTGCAATACCACTACGGTGACGACTGGAACTGGATAGTCTACGACCGTGAACAGCAGGAAGTGGTGAAGCATGGGCAGACGTTGGATGTCAACCACACGTATCGAATCGGCTTGAACGAGTTTGCCATGGAAGACGGCTACGTATACGAAATCTGCCCGACTTTCGACTTCCTCATGCACGTGGAGCATTTCATGCCGCGCATATCCCCCGAACCGCGCTACCGAAAAGAACTGAAAGAAACGGCCGCACGGCTGACGGACGTATCCAATCCCGTACTCGTCCGTTATAAATTCAAACACGCGGAATGAAAAGGGATTTTATCGTCTTTTTCACGAGTTTGAAACAATAAACGGTTACCTTTGCCCTGACTAAAAATCATAAAGATTATGGATACACAGATTTCATTCGGCATTGAAGAAACAACTGACGGATTTTTAGCTTATCAACTGCAAAATCCATCTTGTTATGCTTACGGTTCAACCGAAGAAGAAGCTTACGAAGCACTCTACACCCTGACGCACGAAGAAAGGGAAATGTACACGTGGGAGGAGTGGAACTAAAAAGCGTATCAAACCATCCGTGCCCCGAAGACTTGGCATTGCAAACTGTCCTCGGGGCACGGATGTATAACTAAAGAGGGAATCTCAGAACATCTTGGCCACCCGCTCTATCCCTTCCACCAACGCGTCCACCTCGGATCGGGTGTTGTAGAGGGCGAAGGAGGCGCGCACCGTGCCCTCCACGCCCAGGCGGCGCATCAGCGGCTCGGCGCAGTGGTGCCCCGTGCGCACGGCGATGCCCAGGCGGTCGAGCAGCGTGCCCATGTCCAGGTGGTGGATGCCGCCCACCAGGAAGGAGATGACGGCATCCCGCTCCCCGGCTTCGCCCAATATGCGCATGCCGGGAATCCGGCGCATGCGCTCCAGTGCATAACGGGTCAGTTCCTGCTCGTGCGCATAGATGTTGTCCATGCCCAAGGCGGAAACGTAATCGAGGGCGCGCGCCAGCCCCGTGGTGGCCACGTAGTCGGGCGTGCCGGCCTCGAACTTGAACGGCAGTCCGTTAAAGGTGGTATGCTCGAAAGTGACGTGCCGGATCATCTCGCCGCCTCCCATATAAGGCGGCAGCCGGTCGAGCCACGTCTCTTTGCCATAAAGCACGCCCACGCCCGTGGGGCCGTAAATCTTATGTCCGCTGAAGGCAAAGAAATCCGCATCGAGCGACTGCATGTCTACTGCAAAATGCGGAGTGCTCTGCGCACCGTCCACCAATACAGGCACGCTGTAAGAATGAGCTATTTCAATCATCCGGCGCACGGGATTGACCGTGCCCAGCACGTTGCTCACGTGCGTCACGCTGACGATGCGCGTGCGGTCGTTGAAGAGCCGTTCGTATTCGTCCAGCATCAGTTCGCCACGGTCGTTTATCGGGACCACCCGCAACTTGATGCCCTTGCGCGCCTGCAGGAGTTGCCAGCTCACGATGTTGGAGTGGTGCTCCATCTCGCTGAGGATGACTTCGTCGCCCTCGCACATGAAGGCCTCGCCGAAGCAGGAAGCCACGAGGTTGATGCTCTCCGTCGTGCCGCGCGTGAACACGATCTCCGATGCGCTGCGGGCATTCAGGAAGCGGCGCACCGTCTCGCGGGCCGCCTCGTGCAGCTCCGTGGCCTGCTGCGAAAGGAAGTGCACGCCCCGGTGCACGTTGGCGTTCACGTTGTAGTATTCGTCCGTCATGGCTTCCACCACGCAGCGGGGCTTCTGCGTCGTGGCCCCGTTGTCCAGATAGACCAACGGGCGACCGTAGACCTCGCGTCCCAGGATGGGGAAGTCTTTCCGTATCTCTTGTATGTCGTACATCTTTCTCTTATTTACATAGTTTGCATCCCGAACAACGGCTCAGCTCGCCACGGAAACGCTTCTCCACCAAATGGTGCAGGCGGTCGCGCAAGGCCTCCAAGGAGATGGCGTCGATGACTTCGCCCGCAAAAGCGAACTTGAGCAACATCTGTGCCTCTTCGCGGCTGATACCGCGCTGCTGCATGTAGAACAGGGCCTGTTCATTAAGCTGTCCCACCGTGGAACCGTGGCTGCACTTCACGTCGTCGGCATAAATCTCCAACATGGGTTGGCTGTACATGCGGGCTTCCTTGGTGGCACAGAGGTTGGCATTGCGTTCGTTCGAAATCGTATGCTGCGCGCCCTGCCGTACCAGAATCCGTCCGGCAAAGGCGCCTACGGAACGTTCGTCCATCACATATTTATACAACTGGTTGCTGACACAATACTCGGCACGGTGGTCTATCAGGGTGTTGTTGTCCACGCGCTGCTCCTTATCGGCTATCACACAACCGTAGAGGTTCGACTCGGCTCCTTCGCCGTCCAACACCAAATCGGTACGGTTGCGCGTCTGACCGTTGTGTAACGTAATGTTGTAGAGGTTCACCACGCTGCCGCGCTGCTGCCGCACATACATGTTGCTGAAACGCCGGTTCTTCACATGTGTCTCCTCCAATTCATACAACTCCAGACGGGCGTTTTCTGCCGCAAAGACTTCCACCACTTGGGTGGTCAGGAAATTGCGGTCGTCCATCGCATGGTCGCAGAAAAGCAACCGCGCCTGCGCGTTTTCTTCCAATACGACCAATACGCGGCGGTTGGCCATCAGGTCCACGTCGGAACGCAGGATGTTCACCACCTGCAACGTACGTTCCACCACCACGCCACGCGGCACGTAAATGAAGAGTCCGTCTTGCACCAACATCGTGTTCAGCGCATTAATCGCGTCTTTCTCCGTACGGGCCAGTTTGCCGTAGCAGGCCGACACCCGGTCGGGATAATCCTCGGCCGCCTGCTTCAGGGAGCATACCACTACGCCTTCGGGCAACGCAGCGGCCGGCAGCGACTTCCGGTAAAAAGCGTCGTTCACCACAAAATAAAGCGAAGTGCTCAGGTTCGGCACGTCGCACCGGAAGGCCTCGTAAGGATTGACGGGAAACTCTACCCGGTTCAGGTTCAGCCCGTAGTCCGGCGCAAAGGCCGCCGGCACGTCCGTATATTTATAGCGTTCCACTTTCTGCGTAGGAAAACCCTGGCGGGTGAAATCCTCAAAAGCCTTGTCGCGCAAGGCATTCATCGCCCCTGCACTATGGCTGTCGAGCATTTCCCGGCATCCGGTGAAAATATCTATGTATTGTTGTTCGCTATTCATTGCCTCTCATGTTTTTAAACGGCCGAAGTTTCGGCCTTGATCCAATCGAAACCCTTGTTTTCTATCTCCACGGCCAGTTCCGGGCCTCCGCTCTTCACGATGCGCCCGCCGAGCAGCACGTGCACCACATCCGGCTTGAGGTAGTCCAGCAAACGTTGGTAATGGGTGATGACCAAAGCCGAAGTTTCCGGAGTGCGCAATTTGTTGAAACCTTCGGCCACGATGCGCAAGGCATCCACATCCAGTCCGGAATCCGTCTCGTCGAGGATGCTCAACTTGGGTTCGAGCATGGCCATCTGGAATATCTCATTACGCTTCTTCTCCCCGCCGCTGAACCCTTCGTTGACGGAACGGTTGGCCAGCTTGCTGTCCAGTTCCACGACCTTTCGCTTCTCGCGCATCATCTTCAGGAAATCTCCCGCGCTCATCGGTTCCATCCCGTGATACTTGCGCTTGGCATTGATGGCCGCACGCATGAAGTTGACCATCGACACACCGGGAATCTCCACCGGCTGTTGGAAGGACAGGAAGAGTCCCTCGTGCGCCCGTTCTTCCGGTTTCATGGCCAACAAGTCCTTGCCGTTGAACGTCACGCTGCCACTCGTCACCTCGTATGCGGGGTTTCCCACCAACACATTACTCAACGTGCTCTTTCCGGCTCCGTTCTGCCCCATCAGGGCATGTATCTCCCCCGGGTTTACCGTCAGGTTGATACCCTTCAATATCTCTTTGCCATTGATACTGGCATGCAAATCTTTTATCTCTAACATAATGTCTGTCTTTTAAGTTTGTCTATCCTACCGTGCCTTCCAATGACACATTCAGGAGTTTCTGCGCCTCTACGGCAAACTCCATCGGCAGTTTGTTGATTACATCCTTGGCATAACCGTTCACAATCAGTCCCACGGCCTCCTCGGTGGGAATGCCGCGCTGGTTGCAATAGAACAACTGTTCTTCCGAAATCTTCGACGTGGTGGCTTCATGCTCCACGATGGCCGTCTCGTTACGTACGTCCATATAGGGGAAAGTATGCGCCCCACATTCGCTGCCTAACAACAGAGAGTCGCACGAGCTATAATTGCGTGCCCCGTCGGCTTTCGGCGCCACACGCACCAACCCACGATAGGAATTCTGGCTTTTGCCGGCCGATATTCCTTTACTGATAATCGTACTCTTCGTGTCGCGCCCCAAGTGAATCATCTTCGTGCCCGTATCGGCCTGTTGGTAATTGTTGGTCACGGCCACACTGTAGAACTCAGCTTGGGAATGGTCTCCGCTCAAGATGCAACTGGGATATTTCCAGGTAATGGTGGAACCGGTCTCCACCTGCGTCCACGAAAGCTTGCTGTTCGCCCCGCGCAGGTGCCCTCGCTTCGTCACTAAGTTCAGCACACCGCCGCGCCCTTCGGCATCGCCCGGATACCAGTTTTGTACCGTACTGTACTTCACTTCTGCGTTTTCGTTCACCACGATTTCCACAATGGCTGCATGCAACTGGTTCTCGTCGCGCATCGGTGCCGTACAACCTTCCAGATAGGACACATAGCCCCCGTCGTCGCACACGATGAGCGTACGTTCGAATTGTCCCGTATTCCGCGCGTTGATTCGGAAATAGGTGGAAAGTTCCATCGGGCAACGCACGCCTTTGGGAATATAGACAAAGGACCCGTCACTAAACACTGCGGAATTCAACGCCGCAAAATAGTTGTCACGATAAGGGACTACCGAACCTAAATATTGCTTTACCAAATCCGGGTACTCACGCACGGCTTCGCTGATGGAACAGAATATGATGCCGCGCTCCGAAAGTTTTTCCTTAAAGGTGGTCTTCACGGACACGGAGTCCATCACGGCATCCACCGCCGTACCGCTCAGTGCCAGACGTTCCTCCAACGGGATTCCGAGCTTGTCGAAGGTTTTCATCAACTCGGGGTCTATCTCGTCCAGAGATTTCGGTCCGTCCTTCTTCATGCCTTTCGTCGGGTCGGCATAGTAGGAAATGGCCTGGTAATCTATCTCCGGCATCTTCAAGTGCGCCCACGACGGCTGTTTCTGCGTCTGCCAATAACGGAAAGCCTGCAAACGGAACTCAAGCAACCATTCCGGTTCTTCCTTTTTAGACGAAATGAGACGCACCACATCTTCGTTCAAACCACGCTCTATGATTTCGGTCTGCACATCGGTACTGAAACCGTACTCATATTTCTTATGCGCCACCTCACGGACGAACTGGTTCTTCCCTGCGTTCGGCCCTTGTCCGTCCTTAGGAACGTCCCCACTTCTCTTATCTTCTTCTTTTTTATACATTTCTTTCATATCTCTCACTTATAGCCAAAGAGAGGAATGCTCCATAAGTACACCTTATGACCGCATTCCTGCCCTTCATCGTATTATGTAATAAGGTAATAGCTACCTTAACTGCTTTTTCGGGTCTTGCCCGCAGGCCGGTGAAGCCGCATCTTCCACAACCCTGACCACATGGGTCTTGCACACGTCGAACAGCTTATCGGACATGGCACGGACCGGATGATACAGACGGGAATGCTCGCCCGTCGAGCCGGAAATCAGATGTATCCTGAACGCGACATTCAACGCACAACTCAGAAACACCATGTATTTCAATCCGCCCAACAAAGCTCCCCCCAAACGGTTCAACCCTCCTAATTTCACGGTTTCCACGGCTTTTGTCAGCATATACGCCAACAGCGACAGCCCGACCGGAACACCGATCCACAAAAGGATGAATGCCAACGCCCGTCCTACGGATACGTCGCTTCCTATATAGGGAGCTATCCAATCGCCCAACGCGGAATAAAGCATGAAGGCCACCCACAGCCCCGCTAAAAAACCCACAATGGAGACGACCTGACGAAAAAAACCGCACATCAGTCCCTTGACAAAGCCCACTAAGACCACGGCCAGAATCAGGATATCCAGCGCATTCATCACCTTTTTACAGCTTGGCCTTGACCTCCACCTCTTGATAGGTTTCAATCATGTCGCCTTCGCGCAAATCGTTGTAGTTCACCAGGCTGATACCGCACTCGAAGTTCGTACCCACCTCTTTCACATCATCCTTGAAACGTTTCAGGGCATTGATTTGTCCGGTGTGTACCACGATACCGTCGCGAATCACGCGAGCCTTGTTGCTACGCTGCACTTTGCCGTCGACCACGTATGCACCGGCTACCGTACCCACCTTGCTGATATGGTAAACCTGACGCACCTCCACCGTAGCCGTCACTTCTTCTTTTACTTCGGGAGCCAACATGCCTTCCATGGCAGACTTCACCTCCTCTATCGCGTCATAAATGATTGAATAAAGGCGAATGTCGACACCTTGCTGTTCGGCCATTTTGCGAGCCGAAGCCGAAGGACGCACCTGGAAACCGATGATAATGGCCTCTGAAGCCGCAGCCAGAGCCACGTCGCTCTCGGAAATCTGTCCCACGCCTTTGTGAATCACATTCACGGCTATCTTTTCCGTAGACAACTTGATCAAAGAATCGCTCAAGGCTTCGATGGAACCGTCCACGTCTCCCTTCACGATGACGTTCAACTCTTGGAAACCACCCAAAGCGATACGGCGGCCCACCTCGTCGAGGGTCAGAATCTTCTGCGTACGCAGACCTTGCTCACGCTGCAACTGCTCGCGCTTGTTCGTGATTTCGCGGGCCTCTTGTTCCGTATCCATCACATGAAACGTATCACCGGCTGTCGGTGCACCGTTCAGGCCCAGAATCGTAGCTGCCTGAGCCGGGCCGATTTCTTTCACACGCTGGTTACGTTCATTGAACATGGCCTTCACACGACCGTAGTTCGTACCGGCCAACACGATGTCGCCTACACGCAACGTTCCGTTCGACACCAATACCGTAGCCACGTAACCGCGTCCCTTATCCAAAGAAGACTCGATGATGGAACCGGTTGCCTTACGGTTCGGATTGGCTTTCAAGTCGAGCATCTCGGCCTCAAGCAATACCTTCTCCAGCAACTCTTCCACACCGATGCCTTTCTTGGCTGATATGTCCTGGCTTTGGTATTTGCCGCCCCAGTCTTCCACCAGGAAGTTCATGGCTGCCAATCCTTCTTTAATCTTATCGGGATTGGCTGCCGGCTTGTCCACCTTGTTGATGGCAAACACGATAGGCACGCCCGCCGCCATGGCATGATTGATAGCCTCCTTCGTCTGCGGCATGATGTCGTCGTCCGCCGCAATAATGATAATGGCAATATCCGTCACTTGTGCACCACGGGCACGCATGGCCGTAAACGCCTCGTGTCCCGGAGTATCCAAGAAGGTGATATGACGCCCGCTTTCCAACGTCACGTTATAGGCACCGATATGTTGCGTGATACCTCCGGCTTCTCCGGCAATCACGTTCGTCTTGCGTATATAGTCGAGCAAAGAGGTCTTACCATGGTCGACATGCCCCATGACGGTCACAATCGGCGCACGCGGTACCAAATCTTCCTCATCGTCTTCCTCCTCATTCACCGCTTCGGAAACTTCCGCACTGACATACTCCGTCTTGAAACCGAACTCTTCGGCCACCAGATTGATGGTCTCGGCATCCAGGCGTTGGTTGATAGAGACCATGATACCGATACTCATACACGTACTGATAACCTGAGTGACCGGCACATCCATCATCACGGCCAATTCGTTCGCGGTAACGAATTCGGTAAGTTTCAGCACCTTGCTTTCTGCTGCCTGTTCTTCGAGCTGCTCTTCCATGGAGGCACGGGCATTCTCCCGTTTTTCCTTACGATATTTGGCGCCCTTTCCGGCTTTGCTCTTGTTCGTCAGACGAGCCAACGTCTCTTTTACCTGCTTTGCTACGTCCTCGTCAGATACCTCTGCCTTGATGACCGGCTGCTGGCGGTTCTTGTTCTTATTATGTTTACCGCCACCCTGCTGGTTGGCCCCGGGAGCATTATCCCGTTTCTTCCCATTCTGCTGGCCCGCTACGGCATTCACATCCACACGTTCCTTGCCGATACGGACACGTTTCTTCTTGCCTTCGGACGCATTCTGCCCCGTTCCGCCCTGGCGCGAACGGTCTCCGCCTGCCTGGCGGTTCTTTTCTTCGCGCTCCTTGCGTTTCTCTTCCTTCGTCTTTTTCTTAGGACGGGTAGACTGGTTCAAAGCCGCCAAATCGATATGTCCCTTCACTTTGAGCTGGGGAGCAGCCTGCGCCGTATGGTTCAGACGGAACACACCGTCCGTTTCCGTACCGATGGCTTTGCTCTTCTCCTGCAGGCGTACCTCCTTCTGGCTCACGGGGGGCTCCGTCTCTACCTGAGGCTTCTCCTCCTGTTTCGGAGCCGGTTCCGCTACGGGAGCCTCCGCCTTCACCTCAGCCGGACGGGCGGGAGCCGGAGTCTCCTTTTTCTCCTGAGCCGCAACCGGACCCCGCGCCCTCAGATTATCCAAGTCGATGCGTCCTACGACTTTCGGCCCCTTTCCGAGTTTGGCCTCGGTCGCGGTCTTGATCTCCACCGGCTTCTCTTCGGGAAGCGCGATGGTCGCTTTCTTTTCTTTGTGTTGCCGCTTACGGCTGATGACAGCAGCATCGTCCCTCAACCCCTTGTCCTTCTTGAACTCGGCCACCAACATCTGATACTGTTCGTCAGAGATTTTGGTGTTGGGATTGGCTTCCACGTCGCTGAAACCCTTTTTCTGCAGGAACTCGACGGCTGTCTGCAGCCCTACATTACATTCTTTGGTTACTTTATTTAGTCTTATACTCATACGTTACTTATTCTTCCTCAAATTCTTCTCCTAAGATTCTCAATACCTCGTCCACGGTCTCTTCCTCCAGATCGGCACGGGATACCAACATTTCACGCGGCGCATTCAATACGTCTTTTGCCGTTTCCATACCGATACCTTTCAACGCGTCTATAATCCACTGGTCGATGTCGCCCACGAACTCGTCCAAATAGATGTCGTCACCTTCTCCTTCGGCTCCCTCTATTTCACGGAACACGTCTATGGTATATTCCGTCAGCATACTGGCCAGTTTGATGTTCAATCCGCTCTTTCCGATGGCCAGCGAAACCTGGTCGGGATTCAGGTAGACTTCCGCCTTGCGCTCCTCTTCGTGGATACGCACGCTGTTCACCGTGGCCGGGCTCAACGCACGGGTAATGAACAGCGAGATGTTCTGCGTGTAGTTGATCACGTCGATGTTCTCGCCGCGCAACTCACGCACGATGCCGTGCACACGGCTTCCCTTCACGCCCACGCAGGCTCCCACCGGGTCGATGCGGTCGTCATAGCTCTCCACAGCTATCTTGGCACGTTCTCCCGGCATGCGTGCAATCTTGCGCACCGTGATCAGACCGTCATGTATTTCCGGCACCTCGGCTTCCAGCAAACGTTGCAGGAAGACGGGAGAGGTACGGCTCAGGATAATCTTGGGATTGTTGTTCGTATTGTCCACGCGGGCCACCACGGCACGCACGGCCTCACCCTTGCGGTAAAAGTCGGAAGGTATCTGTTCCGTCTTGGGCAATATCAGTTCGTTGCCCTCGTCGTCTACGCAAAGCATCTCTTTTTTCCATATCTGATATACCTCCGCGCTCACGATCTCGCCCACACGGTCCTTATACTTATTATATAAGCTGTCGTGCTCCAGCTCCAGAATCTTGCTGGCCAGCGTCTGGCGCAGGGTCAGGATGGCGCGGCGGCCGAACTTAGCAAAGTCCACATTCTCGCTCACCTCTTCGCCCACTTCATAATCCTCGTCAATCTGGCGTGCCTCCGTAAGGGAAATCTCCCGGTTGTCATCCTTCACCTCCCCGTCGGCCACGACCGTACGGTTGCGGTAGATTTCAAAGTCACCCTTGTCCGGATTCACGATCACGTCGTAGTTGTCGTCCGAGCCGAAGAGCTTGGCGATGACGCTACGGAAACTCTCCTCCAACACGCTCACCAACGTGGCGCGGTCGATGTTCTTCGTCTCTTTAAACTCTGCAAATGTATCAATCAAACTGATGGTTTCTGCTTTCTTTGCCATGATTCTATTTAAAACTTATTGAATACTTCGTGTACTTTACTTCCGTATACCGTAGTGTAACCGCTTCGTCCACCAGGCGGGGACGCTTCTCCCCCTCCAGCTTCTTCTTGACCTTCATCGTCACTTCGAAACTCTCCGGGCCGGCAGCCGTCAGCACCCCGTGGAGCTTGCGCCCGTCGGCCGTGAGCACGTCCACCTCGCTCCCCACATGGTTCACGTATTGCTGCAAGACCTTGAACGGCTGTCCGATACCGGCACTGCCCACTTCAAGTTCATAGTCCTCTTCCTCACGGCTCAGGCGGCTCTCGATGAAACGGCTCAGCTCCACGCAGTCTTCTATCCATACCCCTTCGGCGTGGTCTATTTCCACCACGATACGGTCGTCCGCGCTCACGCTCACGTCCACCAGAAAGTAATCCCGGCCCTCCAGCCATTCTTTCACTAACCCTTTTACAATGCTCTTTTCTATCATGCGATTACACTATTAAATGCAAAGTGAGGAGCCTTGTCAAGCCCCTCACTTCATCATACAACTGCAAAAGTAGGCAAAAAGCATCAATCTACCAAGCTTTCAAACAGTTATTTTATATCATTTGAGAAAATCCGGTTCAAAAGGCTTCCATAGACACCGTTTCGTCATGGTTTCGCAACACGACACGCCCGCCTTCCGAAGGCAATTCGAACGAACTGACTGCATCTGCCTCCGGGCGTACCACCATCAATAAATTCTCTTCATCGGGTACCGCCACAACGACTTCCAATGAATCTGCGGCCACCCTTCGGCTAAACACCACGCTGTCATTGATTTGAAGCTGCACACTATCGCCCCGGAAACCTTCATCCAACGATATCCGATACTCCGTCCGCGTCTCTTCCGTTCCACGCGTCCCGTCGGGGAAACACCACATCCAGAAGAACACGACAACCGCCAACACGACTATGGCCATAGCCATGATACCGAACATGATACCCTTGTTGGGATTCGCCCTTTTCTTTTTCATTTTTTCACCGGTTTAAGCAAACTTTCATAGCGTTCCGTATCCGTCAAAATCTCTAAAGCGGTTTTCAAATCCTTATCCGCTTTCAATTGCTGTTGGACCACCCCGCGCCTGAAATAATAACGGGCTACGATATCACTTTCCAATACCGACTTGATTTCCTCCTTGTTTTTCGGAAGCTCCAAATCGGCAGCCACGCCGCCCTTCATCTTTGCAGCCAATGCCTCAAACTCCGGCTTGGCCCCCTCATAGCATCCCTCGAAGCGAGCTGTCCGCTCCAACAATTTCATCATTTCCTCCGTACGACGCTTATAAGTAAAATCACTCTCCTCCACCATCTTCACAAAATCAGCATAGTCCGCATCCGTCAAGGAAAAATCCCCGGCCGGCGCAATGGTGGCGTGCGTCTGCACATAATGGTTGACGTAGTCCAGCAACACGTCGGAAGTGGCTATGTCATAAACGATGGACGGAAGACTGTCCGGCGTAATCACCACGTCCGGTTTAATGCCGCCACCGTCGCGAACCTCACGGCCACCGGCCGTCTTGAACGCTTTCGTCAGGCTGTCCGGCAAAGTCTTCGCAGAGCCGTCCGGATTCAAATGACGGTAGTCATACGCCTGGATACAGCGTCCGCTGGGAATATAATAGCGGCTCGTCGTCACTTTCAGACTTCCGTGATAAGGCACTTCACGAATCATCTGTACCAACCCCTTACCGTAAGTACGCTCACCGACTATCACGGCACGGTCCCAATCCTGCCAAGCTCCGGAAACGATTTCGGCCGAGGATGCCGTAGAACCGTCCACCAACACAGCCACCGGAATATCCACGTCCAAGGGTTCTTTCTTCGTGTAGTGTTCCGAATTGACCGAAGCCAGCTTGCCTTTCGTGTACACGACCTTCTGCCCGCGGGGCACAAAAAGGTTCGTCACCTCCACGGCCTCGCTCAACGGGCCGCCCGGATTGCCACGCATGTCTATCACCAACGCCTTGGCACCCTGCTCCTTCAAATCGACCACGGCCCGGCGGACATCGCGCGAACAACCGTCGACAAAACGTTCGAAATAAATATAACCGATACCGTCTGCCACCATTCCGTAATAAGGCACGGGAGGCATCGCGATATTCCGGCGTGTAATCTTGAACGACAAAGGATGTTCCACTCCGGCACGCTTCACGGTCAGTTCAAAAGTCGTACCCGCATCGCCCCGCAAGTTTTCGCTTACTTCCTGCGTGCTCTTTCCTTTCATGTCCTTTCCGTCGATGGACAGAATCAAGTCGCCTCCTTTCACTCCGGCTTCTATAGCCGGGCTGTCTTCCTGGGGTTCAATAACCATCACCCGGTCTTCTTTCTTATAGAACCGGATCACCGCCCCGATTCCGGCATATTTCCCGGTAGTCATCTCTTTCAGTTCATCCATTCCTTCTTCCGGATAATACATGGTAAAAGGATCCACCTGCCGCAACATGGCATCTATTCCCCACTCTATCACCGTATCGGCCGACAAGGAATCGACGTAGAACATATCCAGTTGCTTATAAATGTCATTAAAGATTTCCAGATTTTTTGAAATCTCGAAGTTATGGTTACTGTCCTTCTGGGCGGACACGGGAATGGCCGACATGCAGCACAGCCCCGCAGCTAAGAATATCTTTTTCATACCGCAAATTTAATCATTTCAACCATACGGTGGCAAAATATGGAGACAAGTATTCCTTCGGCTTATGATTTTTTCATTTTAAAGTCATTTTTTTCACCAATAAATTGCATATTTCAAAAATATCCGCTACTTTTGCATCGCAATTGAGGGGAACGCCCCAAACTGCTTCAGTAGCTCAGTTGGTTAGAGCACCTGACTGTTAATCAGGGGGTCGTTGGTTCAAGCCCATCCTGAAGCGCAAAAAAAGGAGACTTTATAGTCTCCTTTTTTGTTTTTATCCACCACAACAGTATGACAAAACGTCAAATCATCCCCTACAAGAATCCCTTATTTATTTCTCAAACCGGAACCACAAGGAAATATGCGATTCTCGCTAATTGGAGAATGAACAATCTGTCAACCGTCCAAGACTTCTGCCTTTCACAAAACACAACGAAAGGGCACGGCATCCGCAGATACAAAAGAGGGAATGTAAGCATAAAACAAGATTCACAGGACAATCTGCCAATCCTTTTTAGGCCAAGGAAACGACCCAAATAGAGTAAAAACGAGCCTCGGAAGCGCATCGCCGCACCGTTTTCAGGAACATTTTCAACCCACGCGAGGAGAGTGTCCGGACGACATGCGGACAAAAAAAATGTTTTCTGCTCCAAACGAAAAATCATTCGGCTGAGATTGAAACGCCATTTGGCTTAAGGAAAGTAAAAAAACGACCGATTGCTCCACAAAGGGTTAAAAAGAATAAAACAAAAACGACTTCCGCCACGCTATTTGCTTTCCGCTTCAGACATCCGGTTTGACAGTTTGTAAACCGGCCCCCCAATAACGGCAAAAATTAGGGGGCAGCCCCCCGAAACCGGAAACCACCCCCACATCCCACGCCGAACCGGGATCAGCGGATAACCTCTCCTTGAGGTATCCGGTGTTTAGGTCGTAAATCTTCCACCCGCAAGCCGGACTCACGCTTTTCCGATCCATCGAAATTAAAGCGCGACGCACTGGAGGGTATGAAAAAGTCCACAGTCTTCACTTTCTTAGGAAGCGGCGGGAAAACCATAACGAAACGGACGAACCTGTCCTGACAGTCCTTTATCCAAAAACATGTGTCCGTAGGATAATACTCCACTTCGCGCAACATGTAACGGTCACCTGTCTTGTTGTCGATAATGGCACACCTTGAATTGACATGGAAAAACCACCAACTCTCAGGGCAACGGTACGTAGCCGTGACATAAGTCGCTTCCTTCGCACGGTAAAGTTCATAATACCACCGATCGAAAAGCATCAACCCTTCCGGTGATTTCACTGTATAAGGGTCTTTGTAGACAGGAAACGTATGTTCGTTGTCCATCCTGTAATAGGGAGAAGCCTTGCGTTCCTGATACAGCGCGGCACGGTTCTCCGGACGCACATCATACGTCCTTTGTCGACTTGCAGCACATGAACTCAGCCCTAACACAGCCACCCATATTCCTAAAAGACTTTGTACACTATTCACCTTCATGGCATGTCTTTTTGATGTCACCTTGCAAATATGACGCATTTTCATCAAAAGACCAAACATTTCACCAATAATTTTTAAAAAAACATATTTACCCCCCTTCACCGTCCCCGGTTTTTACCGGATAATCCGTCCTTGGGGCATCGGACGTTTCGGACGTAAATCCTCCACACGCAATCCTTTTATGCGTTCCGCCTGCCATAAAAAAGTCTATCTCCTTCACATGCTTGGGAAGCGGAGGGAATACTATCACAAACCTTACATACTTGCCGGCAGAGCCATTAATCCAGAAACAGGTATCGGTGGGATAATATTCCAAGCCGCGCATCATGTAACGGTCGCCCGTTTTGGTATCTATCAACATGTCACCGGAATAAAAACAGAAAAACCACCAGTCCTCCGGGATACGATAAGCAAACGTGAGATAAGTAGCCTCTTTGGCACGGTATAATTCACAAATTCCGTCAGACAACCTTGTGCCTTGCGGCCGGTCAACGGTATAAGGATTCTTATATACCGGAAAGGTATGTTCATTGTCGATGGTATAGTCCGGTGAGGCCGCACGGGTCATCATTCCGGGCGGGCGGTTTTCAGGCCGTACATCAAACTCTGACAACTGCAACTTACTTGTCGCACAACTACCAAACAACCCTACACCGAACAAGGCCATTAAAAATGGCAACACTTTACTTCTTTTCATAGTGGATATTTTTTATCGGATGATTTTAGGAACTTCTCTTCTTACTTTTTTCAATTTATAAACGGTCAGTGAATTGGTGCCCGGATGAACGAAAAGAATCCGTTTCACCGATTCCTCCAAAGGAGGAAAAACCAATGTGAACTGCACGACGGAACGCTTATGGTGCATCAACTTGATATCTACTTTCTTGTCGGCATATCCTTCTATCCGGCGACACATGTAACGGTCGCCCGTATCCGCATCGCCTAACCAGCAACGCTCAGCGTCGATTTCGATATGCTCCTCATCATCTTTTATATATTTAAGCCATGTCAGATGCGTTTCGCCATCCACTTCTTCTATCCAGAAATACGGATCCATCTTAAAAAACTCTTCAGCAGTAACAGGAGCCGTAGTGATGCGTCTCACTTCCACCGGTCCGTTTTTAACGGGTGTAACCTCGGGTTCACTCTCCGTCCGGGGTTCAGCAACGGCCGGAGCCGGTTCCGGTTCCACTGCGGGCATGCTGTCAATCGGTTCAGCAGGCTCTTTCAGCTGCACGTCTTCCGGCTTTTCCTCTATCACTTCTTCCCGTACTTCCGGTTCTACGGGTGTGCCGGAAACCGAACTTTCGACTAATGCCACCGGCGAGAGCAAAGGAGCCGCAGCCTCTTCCTTGTTCAACGTATGACGTATGTCTTCCATTAAAGAAGGACGGGCAAAGGCCGTAACGACAAATCCCATCAGAGGCAAGAGGTAAACGGCTTTCAAGGCTGCCTTTCGAGTAGACGGATGCCGACACATCATCACAAGCCGTTTTTTGATGGAACTATGGTTAAAAGAATTGGTTGCCGTCAAAGCCTTTCCTCCGGCCGCATTGCGGATTAACAAACATTGGTAGTCTTCTTCCGCCACTCCCCGGCGCAACACCTGACGGTCGGCCTGATATTCATGCAAATCCCGCAAATCCTTGCGCAACATCCATACAAAAGGCAGGAACCACAACATACAAACGGTAAGTTCACAAAACAACATGTCCCATGAATGACGTAAGCGCACGTGAGCCAGTTCGTGTTCCACGATAGGATGGCCACGCCGTGCCATATCCTCCCTGTTCAGGATAATCCAACGCATCCAACTGCAAGAAGTAGGCAACGTGCGGTTTAAAACCACACGGACTCCTCGTGGAAGCCCGTCGAGCTGCATCCTGCGCCCCCGCACAATCATACGCGAAAGCGACCACAACGAGAACAAGTAACCCACGAAGCAAACAACAATTCCCGACACGTACACAATAACCAACACGCGCGGCCATAATGCAAGAACCCGACCCGGATCGGAAACCTTGCCGTCCTCCGTCACCGTTTCTGCCGTGGCAAATTCATAAATCGCCGTTTCCATGTCATTTACATGCTGCGACAGGAAAGTCGCATGACCGGTCTCTATCCGGCCAAGCGGCAATAACATGCCCAGACAAAGGATTGACAGGAGAACCGCACGGTTGAAACCGTGAAAAGTTTCCCTACGTAACAAAAGCCCGTAAAGCGAATACAACAAAGTGAGCGTGAGTGCCCATTTCATGATATAGATAAGGAACGCAACCATAAGCCTCAACGTTTTTTAAGTTCATGAAGGAATTGTAGCAATTCTTCTTCCGTGACCTTTTCCTCGCGCACCAACGTCGAGACCACGTTCATGTAAGACTTGCCAAAATGGCGGTCCACGAAAGCATCCAATTTGCTACACCCGTAAGAATCTTTTTCCACAATGGGTTCGTAAATGTAACCACGCCCTAAAATACGATGCGACAGGTATCCTTTCTTTTCAAGCGACTGGCACATCGTAGCAATAGTGTTGATATGCGGCTTTGGTTCGGGATAAGCCGCCTGCACGTCTTTTGGCGTACAACTGCCCAACTGCCATACCAACTCCATCACTTCTTCCTCTTTTGTTGTCAGTTTATTCATCATTCAACTATTTTTTTAGTTCACAGTGCGAATATGGCAAAATCCGGCTATTCCACCAAACGTTTTCCGTATTTTAACTAAATTTTTCGTTGATTCCATGAAAAACGACGTACGCTCCCGTTCGTCCGTCCCGTTCTCCCGATAAAAATACAAAAAGGCCGCCCGTATGCCACAGGCAGCCTTTCGCTATCTTTAAAATTGATGAAACAATTTATTCTCCCCTCTGTTCGTCATTGCGCGGACGACGTTCGCGACGCTCACCTCTTTCGGGACGCTCGCGACGGGCAGGACGCTCTACGTAGCCTTCCGGCTTTTCGAGCAACACGCGACGAGACAACTTGAATTTGCCTGTCTTTTGGTCGATATCCACCAGTTTCACCTGAATGTGGTCACCTTCTTTCAGACCGGCTTCTTCCACCGTTTCCAAACGCTTCCAGTCGATTTCGGAAATATGAAGCAAACCGTCGCGACCCGGCATGAATTCCACGAATGCACCGTAAGGCATCACGCTGCGAATCACACCGTCATACACCTCACCGACTTCGGGCACAGCCACGATAGACTTGATTTTACCCAAAGCTGCGTCTATCACGTCCTTATTTGCGCCACTCACTTGTACGACACCTACGCCGTCTGTCTCCTCGATGGTAATGACAGCACCGGTTTCCTCTTGAATACCCTGGATAATCTTTCCGCCCGGGCCGATGACAGCACCGATGAACTCTTTCGGTATCGTAATCTGAACGATACGAGGAACGTGCGGCTTCAACTCGGCACGAGGAGCCGGCATACATTCGGTCAGCTTGCCTAAGATGTGTTCACGTCCGGCTTTCGCCTGCATCAGAGCCTTCTCCAGAATCTCATAACTCAAACCGTCGCACTTGATATCCATCTGGGTGGCAGTCAGACCGTCGATAGTACCGGTCGTCTTGAAATCCATATCGCCCAAGTGGTCTTCGTCACCTAAGATGTCGGACAACACGGCGTATTTCTCTTCACCCGGGTTTTTAATCAGCCCCATGGCAATACCGCTGACAGGCTTCTTCATCGGCACACCGGCATCCATCAGTGCCAACGTTCCGGCACAAACCGTAGCCATGGAAGAAGAACCGTTGGATTCCAGAATATCGGAAACGACGCGCACCGTATAGGGGAAGTCTGTGGGAATCTGGCCTTTCAGACCGCGCCATGCCAAATGGCCGTGACCTATTTCACGACGGCCCACGCCGCGTTGTGCCTTAGCCTCTCCCGTGGAGAACGGCGGGAAGTTATAATGCAACAAGAAACGCATCTTGCTTTGGTCGAGCACTTCGTCGATAATCTTCTCGTCCAACTTCGTACCGAGCGTACAGGTAGAGAGCGACTGAGTCTCGCCACGCGTAAAGATGGCCGATCCATGAGGACCGGGCAGCGGGCTTACTTCGCACCAGATGGGACGGATGTCTGTAGTGGCACGTCCGTCGAGACGCTTGCCTTCGTCCAGCACGCAACGACGCATGGCATCGCGCTCCACATCGTGGTAGTAACGGTCGATCAACGCATTTTTCTCTGCCAGTTCGTCTTCCGACAAATCGGCGTGTGCTTCAGCATACGACAGTTTGAAGTTTTCGCGGATCTCCATGAAAGCATCCTCACGGGCATGCTTGTCGCGGTTGCCTTCCTGAGCGATACGGTAAGCCGCATCGTAACAAGCTTTCTTCACTTCTTCGCGCAAGTCTTCATCGTTCACCTCATGGCAATACTCCCGCTTCACTTCCTTACCGGCTTCTTTCTCCAACTCTTTCTGGAGACGGCACATCGGTTTGATGGCCTCATGAGCCACCTTCAGGGCGTTGAGCAAATCCTGTTCGGTCACTTCCTTCATCTCGCCTTCCACCATCATGATGTTCTCTTCCGTAGCGCCCACCATGATGTCCATGTCGGCCTGCTCCAACTGGGCGAAAGTGGGATTGACCACATATTCGCCATTCACACGGGCTACGCGCACCTCGGAAATCGGGCCTTCAAACGGTATATCGGAAACTGCCAATGCAGCGGATGCGGCAAAACCGGCCAATGCATCCGGCATGTCCACGCCATCGGCAGAATACAAAATCACATTCACATAAACTTCTGCGTGATAGTTGCTGGGGAACAAGGGGCGCAACGCGCGGTCCACCAGACGGCAGGTCAGAATCTCATAGTCAGACGCTTTACCCTCACGCTTGGTAAAACCTCCGGGGAAACGGCCGGCAGCGGCGAATTTCTCTCTATACTCCACCTGCAAAGGCATAAAATCTGTTCCGGGAACGGCATCTTTGGCGGCACAGACAGTGGCCAAGAGCATCGTGTTGCCCATCGTGAGCATAACGGCTCCATCGGCTTGTTTGGCCAATTTCCCGGTCTCGATGCTGATGGTTCTTCCATCAGGCAATTCGACTGTTTTCTTAATTACGTTCATTTGGTTTCTTAAAATGTTTCATCAATAAATCGGGCAAATGTACGCATAAATATTGATAAATCAGATTTTAACCCTATAAAAAATCGCACAATCCGTCTTTTTTATGAAAAAACTATGGTTTATTCCTCCGGTGAAAGCTGAAAGCCCTTATCTTTGTAAACAGTTTGTAAACACATGATGCCGAGATGAAAAAAATGATATGCGCCATGGCCACCCTCACGATGCTGGCCACGGCTTGTAAGGACAAGGGAGAGCAGTTTGAAATCAACGGACGGATTGCCGAGGCCGACGGCAAGACGCTCTACTTCGAAGCCGTCACCTTGAACGGGATAGAAGCACTCGACTCTACCCGTCTGGACGAAGACGGCCAATTCTGTTTTCAGGGCACGCGTCCGTTCAATCCGGAATTTTACCGCCTGCGTATCGACCGGCAGATCGTCAACTTGTCCGTAGACTCTACGGAGACCATACACGTGGAGGCCGAACTTCCCGACATGGGCACCGACTATGAAGTGGAAGGTTCCGGGAATTGTTTGACCCTTAAAGAAATCAACAACAAACTTATCGCCTTACAACAATCCATTAAGGACATCGCGAACGACAAAGCCCTGACGTTGGGGGAACAGGAACGCCTCGTACATGAAAAAATAAACCTTTATAAGAATGAGATGAAGATGCACTATATCATGGAAAATCCGGCCTCTGCTCCAGCCTATTTCGCCCTGTTCCAGACCGTAAACGGAAGCCTCATCTTCAATCCGATAAGCAATCCGGACGATATCAAGTTCGTGGGAGCCGTGGCCACGGCATGGGATGCGAACTATCCGGGCACCAGCCGTACGGAAAACTTGCATAACATTGCCATACAAGGTATGAAGAACACCAAACGCCCCACTCCCGTATCATTGGAAGACATCGAGCCGGGCAAGATATCCGCAGCCGGTATCATCGACATAGAATTGCCGGACATACACGGCAAAAACCGCAAGCTTTCCGACATCAGAAACAAGGTCGTACTGCTGGACTTCACAGCCTACTCCCTTCCGTCTTCACAAGAACGTATCATGCAGATGAGGGGATTGTATGACAAGTATTCCTCTCTGGGCTTCGACATTTACCAGGTATCCATCGACCCTGATGAACATTACTGGAAAA
>ENA-OVGE01000883-OVGE01000883.1-human-gut-metagenome-genome-assembly--contig:-NODE-883-length-26228-cov-5.746074_pt1 | contig 26228 bp, 20 predicted proteins | sample MGYA00237769_ERZ505417 | MGnify/ENA primary metagenome ERZ505417 (study PRJEB26158, sample SAMN06016403) | human gut metagenome | biome: human gut; feature: ankylosing spondylitis patient; material... | reverse complement strand
GGGAGTGGTGGCAACCGGGGCGCCGCACTTTGAGCAGAACCGTGCGTCATCGGGAAGCTGGGCCCCGCACTTGGTGCAGAACATGGCGTCCTCCTCGTGGGTCGTCTCGAACTAGGTACGTCTTTTTAGGTTAGTGGAGCGGTGCCGGGCCGCGCAGCTCAATCGCTGCCACTCTCGGCCAAAGGCTGCTCGGGGTACGATAGCGGCAGGTGCGCGCGCGGAATGGAGGCGACATGGCAAAGGTGACGCTCAAGGATATCGCCAACGAGGTGGGGCTTTCGCCCACCTCCGTGTCGCTCGTGCTCAACGACCGCCCCTGCAAGGTCTCGCGGGAGAGCCGCCGGCGCATCCTCGAGACGGCGCGCCGCTTTGGCTACGTGCCCAACCAGATCGCCCGCAGCCTCGTGATGCAGCACACGAGCACCATCGGCCTCATCATCCCCAACATCGAGAGCCGCTTCTTTGCCTCGCTCGCCAAGAACCTCGAGCTCATGTGCCGCGCCAAGGGCTATGCCCTCATCATCACAAACTCCGATGACAACCCGCAGAACGACGCCAAGCTCGTGCGCCTGCTCGTGAACCGTGGCGTGGACGGCCTGCTCATCGTCGTCTCGAACGAGTTTGCCATCGACGAGCAGCTTATCGCCAACCTCTCGACCCTGCCCACGCCCTACATCATGGTCGACCGCTTCATCGACAGCCTGGCCTGCGACAAGGTGCGCTTCAACAACGAGCTAGGCGGCTACCTGGCCACGCGCCATCTCATCGAGCACGGGCACCGCCGCATCGCCTGCATCGTCAACGCCCGCTCGAACACGGGCCGCGAGCGCCTCGACGGCTATACCCGCGCGCTGGGCGAGGCAGGCATCCGCGTGCAGGCAGACTACGTGCTGGGCAGCGACTACTACATCGCGAGTGCGTTCGACGCGGCGGCGAGCCTGGCCGACACCGATGCAACGGCCGTGTTCGCGAGCTCGGACAACATCGCGCTGGGCCTGCTCAAGCGCCTCTACAGCAAGGGCCTGCGCGTGCCGCGCGACTACTCGGTGGTGAGCTACGACAACTCCGCGGCCGACGTCCTGTTTGAGCCGGCGCTCACCTCAATCGAGCAGAACGTGCCCGAGCTGTCGCGTGCGGCGCTCGACCTGCTGTTCCGCCGCATCGATGAGCATGAGGCTGGCAGGCTGGGCGAGCCCGAGCAGATCGTGCTCGACCCCAAGCTCGTGATTAAGGACAGCGTGCGCACGCTCGAGGGGTAGGGCCGCGTCGGCGGGCTCCCCAGCGCCCGCCTCGCCAAGCCGTCCCAACCAGACATATAGGTCTTATTTGTAGCAAGTGTGATGGCGTCCGCGTGCCCTTCTCGGCCACGCACCAACTTGACCATTCCTGCGAAACATTTCGGTTATGTTTCGTCAAATTTACCTACCGTTCACGGCCAATTTGCTACCGCTCACGGAGTTAAACGCTTAGAAGGATTGTAAGCGCTTTGCGTTTACGACGAGGTAAAACGATTTACCTATCTATACTCCGTCTCGGTCAGTCAAAAAGGGCACGAGCCAACCCCCAAGCAACGGCTCGCGCTTGGTGCCCGCAAGGGCATAACGACGTACGGCTGAGATGCCGTGCAGGAAGAGGAGAGGCACATGGCACATCCCGTCATCGGCACCCCCTGGCAGAAGCTTGACGGCCCCGTTTCCGAGCAGGAGCTCGAGGGTGTCGAGAAGTACTGGCGCGCGGCGAACTACCTGTCCGTCGGCCAGATCTACCTGCGCTCCAACCCCCTCATGCGCTCCGACTGGACCGATGAGAAGACCGGCGAGACCCGCGACTTCGGCCGTCCCGACGTCAAGCACCGCCTCGTTGGCCACTGGGGCACCACGCCCGGCGTGATCTTCCTCTTTGGTCACGTCAACCGCCTCATCGCCGACCACCAGCAGAACGCCGTCTTCCTGATGGGCCCTGGTCACGGTGGCCCCGCCGGCACCGCCCAGTCGCTGCTCGACGGCACCTACTACGACATCCGTCCGGACATCACCAACGACGAGGCTGGCCTGCAGAAGTTCTTCCGCCAGTTCTCCTACCCCGGTGGCATCCCCTCCCACTACGCCCCCGAGACCCCCGGCTCCATCCACGAGGGCGGCGAGCTCGGCTACACGCTGTCCCACGCCTATGGCGCCGTCATGGACAACCCGAGCCTGCTCGCTGTCGCCGTCGTGGGCGACGGTGAGTCCGAGACCGGCCCGCTGGCCACCTCTTGGCAGTCCAACAAGCTCGTGAACCCCAAGACCGACGGCATCGTGCTGCCGATCCTGCACCTCAACGGCTACAAGATCGCCAACCCCACCATCCTCTCCCGCATCTCCGACGACGAGCTCACCGAGTTCTTCGAGGGCATGGGTTATGATCCGCACTTCTTCGTTGCCGGCTTCGACAACGAGTCCCACGCCTCCATCCACGCTCGCTTCGCCGCGCTGCTCGAGGAGGTCTTCGACGACATCTGCGACATCAAGGCCGCTGCCGAGGCTGGCGACGAGACCCGCCCCGTCTACCCGATGATCGTCTTCCGCACCCCCAAGGGCTGGACGTGCCCCAAGCACATCGACGGCAAGAAGACCGAGGGCTCCTGGCGTGCCCACCAGGTGCCGCTGGCTTCCGCCAAGGACACCCACGAGCACTTCCGCGTGCTTCGCGGCTGGCTCAAGTCCTACAACCCCGAGGAGCTCTTCGACGAGAAGGGCGCCATCCGTCCCGAGGTGACCGCCTTCATGCCCAAGGGCGACCTGCGCATCGGCGCCAACCCCAACGCCAACGGTGGCCTGGTCCGCGAGGACCTCGTCCTCCCCGACATCCACGCCCACGAGGTGCCGGTTGCCGAGAAGGGCCACGGCTGGGGCGCCACCGAGGCCGCTCGCGTCTTCGGTGCCTACACCGCCGACGTCCTCCACAACAACATGGAGAACTTCCGCATCTTTGGCCCGGACGAGACCGCTTCCAACCGTCTCCAGGACGCCTACAAGTACACCCAGAAGCAGTGGGAGGGTGGCTTCTACGCCGACGCTGACAACGACGAGCTCCTTGCCCCGTCCGGCAAGGTCGTCGAGCAGCTCTCCGAGCACCAGTGCGAGGGCTTCCTCGAGGCCTACGTGCTCACCGGCCGTCACGGCGTGTGGAGCTCCTACGAGTCCTTCATCCACGTCGTCGACTCGATGATCAACCAGCACTGCAAGTGGCTCGAGGCCACCGTCCGCGAGATCCCCTGGCGCAAGCCCATCGCCGGCCTCAACATCCTGCTCTCCAGCCACGTCTGGCGTCAGGACCACAACGGCTTCTCCCACCAGGACCCCGGCTTCGTCGACCTGCTGCTCAACAAGGCCAACGACACGCACGTCGTCAACGCCTACTACCCCTGCGATGCCAACATGGCCCTCGCCGTGGCCGAGCGCTGCTACCAGTCCGCGAACTGCGTGAACGCCATTTTCTGCGGCAAGCAGCCCGCCCCGACCTTCCTGACCGTCGACGAGGCCAAGGCCGAGCTGGCCGAGGGCGTTGCCGAGTGGAAGTGGGCCAGCAGCGCAGAGACGCTCGCTGACGCCGACATCGTGCTGGGCACCTGCGGCGACGTGCCGGCCCTCGAGGCCCTCGCTGCCCTCGACATGCTCAAGGGCGAGGGCGTCAAGGCCAAGTTCGTCAACGTCGTTGACCTTCTGAAGATCCAGAACGTCTCCGAGAACGACCAAGCCATCTCCGACGAGAAGTTCGCCGAGCTCTTTGGCAACGGCGAGAAGCCCGTCCTCTTTGCCTTCCACGCCTACGCCGGCACCATCCGTCGCCTCGTGTGGGACCGTCCGGGCCACGACTCCTGGAACGTCCACGGCTACGAGGAGAAGGGCTCCACGACCACGCCGTTCGACATGCTGCGCCTCAACAACATGGACCGCTGGGCCCTCGCTGCTGACGCCCTGCGCATGATCGACGCCGAGAAGTTCGCCGCCAAGATCGAGGAGTGGGAGAACTTCCGCGAGGAGGCCTTCCAGTTCGCCGTCGACGAGGGCTACGATCACCCCGCCTTCACCAGCTGGGTCTGGCCCGACGCTGCCGCTGCCTCCGAGGGTGAGCTCTCCGCTACCCAGATGACCGCTGGCGACAACGAGTAAGTAAGCGTTTCCCCGGGACGCATTCCGGCTAGGGAGCTCAGGGGGGAGCTCCCTAGCTTGGGTCCCTCATCCAGCCGTACGGTCGAGCGTTGGGCTCTGCGCTCGACGCTCCCACGTGCGGCATCAGGCCCGCCGCAGCCACGCGCTGCGGCGGGCCTCTTTTTGTGCGTATCCCAGTTGCGCCCGCCTGCCTCGGGATGGTCGAGGCAGGCGGGCGTTCTTGTTGCGGTGTCGCGCGTATCGCTTTGCTGCGGCGCTTTTGTGCCGAGACGTGCGGGGCCTACATCAGGTGCCGCACGCTCTCGCGCTCTACGAGCATCGTGTGCACCTGCGTCACGCTTGGCACGTGGCGCGGGTTCATGGCCTGTTCGAGTAGGTTGCGAACGGCGAGCTCGCCCATGCCCTGGCGGGGCACGTGGACGGTCGTGAGGGCCGGGGTCGTGGCGCGCGCCATGTCGATGTCGTCGAAGCCCATGATCGAAACGTCGTCGGGCACTGAGATGCCTCGCGAGGTGAGGGCACGGATGGCCGCTACGGCCACGACGTCGTTGTCGGCAAAGAAGGCCGTGGGCAGCTCGGGGTCGGTGTCGAGCCAGGCGCAGATGTCGGCCTGTGCCGTCTCATAGGTGGTTCCCACGAGCAGGCGGAACCTTGGATCGTACTCAATCGTCACGTCGTCCAGGACGTGGCGGTAGCCCTGCTCGCGCAGAGGGTAGTTGCGGATCCTGAAGTCTCCGGAGAGGTAGCCGATCTTCTCGTGGCCGCACTCGGCCAAGAAGGCGGTGGCGCGGTAGGCGGCGCTCTCGTTGGCTATGGTCACGGCATCGAACGGGAGCTTGTCGCTCCAGCCGTCAACCATCACGAGGGGAGACTTGGAGTCCTCGAACAGCGCGTAGTCGTCATCGTTGGTCATCTCGGTGGCAAGCAGCGCCACGCCGCCCGTGGGGTCGCTGCAAAGCTCGGCGATGCGCTTGCGCGCCTCCTTGTGGTCCGAGAGGTCGAGCGTGGTGAGGGAGGTCGTGAGGTTGTGCCTGCGCGCCTCTGCCTCCACGCCCGTGATGACCGCGAGGTTGAAGGGCTGCTCGTCCACGATGCGGCCCGTGGTGCGCGCTATGACAAACTGGACGTGGTCGAGCTTTCCCTCGCGCCTGTAGCCCAGGCGCTCTGCCTCCGCAAGCACGATGCCGGCCGTGCGACTGCTGACCGTCTGCTTGCCGTTGAGTGCGTTGGAGACCGTGGCGGGGGAGTAGCCCGTGCGGCGCGCGATCTCTCGGATGCTGACTTTGCCCATGTCCTCTCACCTGTTGTTCGTTTACAAGTAGTAAGCCTATTGATGCCGAGTATACCAGCGGCCTCGCGGGCCCCTGGCTTGCTCTCCTGTTTAGATTATCTATTTAACTAAACACTTTGCAAGGGTGTTTAGTAGTTAAAACGGCTGTAAAACTACCATTCAGCTAAACAAATTAAACATTTCGCCTTAAACACTATTGACCTATTTAAACAATGTGTTTAAATCCTTCCATGAGTTGACGCGCCCAAACGTTTAGCCAAGGCGCATCGCAGCGAAAGGAAGGTAGTAATCATGAAGAAGATCGTTGTGGCCTGCGGCTCGGGCATTGCCACCTCAACTGCGGTCGAGGGCAAGGTCAAGGACCTGCTCGAGTCCAATGGCATGGGCGGCAAGTTCGAGCTCGTGAAGTGCTCCATCGCCGAGGCCCCCAGCCAGTGCCAGGATGCCGTGCTGCTGGTTGCCACCACCGCGGCTCCCGCCGGCATCGCCTGCCCGTACGTGAACGGCGTGCCGTTCCTCACCACCATTGGCAAGGCCGCGGCCGAGCAGCAGATCCTTGAGGTCTGCAAGCAGGCCTAGCCAGTCCAAACAACTTGGCAATCGGGCCGTCTCGGGCGGCCGGAGTGTGGCCGCGGCATGGCGGCATAGGGGAGCGCTGTGCCAAATCGGCCGTAGGTGCCACCCGCGGGTGGCTTAAGCTTGCGGGCTTTCCCGCAGAAGCAAAGGAGAAGTATGGACGCCATCGTCTCGTTCTTTGGCTTCCTCCAGAGCCTCGGTGTGTCGGTGATGATGCCCATCGTCATCACGATCATCGGTTGCGCGCTGGGAGCCGGGTTCGGCAAGAGCCTCAAGGCCGGCCTGTTGGTCGGCGTGGGCTTCATTGGCCTGAACCTTGTCATCAACCAGCTGTTCGGGTCCTCGCTCGGCCCGGCGGTCCAGGAGATGATCAAACGCTTTGGCCTGCAGCTTTCCGTGATGGACGTGGGCTGGCCCGCTGGTGCCGCCATCGCCCTGGGCACGGCGGTTGGCCTGGTCATCATCCCGCTTGGCCTCGTGGTCAACATCCTGCTCGTCCTCATCAACTTCACGCAGACCGTGAACGTCGACATCTGGAACTACTGGCACTTCGCCTTCGTGGGCTCGCTCGTGGCCAACGTTACCGGCAACCTCACGCTGGGTTTTGCCGCCGCGATCATCGACGAGATCATCCTGCTCGTTCTCGCCGACGCCACGGCCAAGGACGTCCAGAAGGCGCTGAACATGCCGGGCGTCTCGATTTCGCAGGGCTTCAGCCTGGCCTACGCGCCGGTTGCCTGGGCCATCAACTGGGTGCTCGACCGCATCCCGGGCGTTCGTGACATCGACATCGACATCGAGAAGATGCAGAAGAAGTTCGGCGTCTTTGGCGAGCCCCTCTTCATCGGCACGATCATCGGCATCATCATCGGCTTCGTCGCCTACTTCGACGGCTCCGACGTCGCCGGGTCCATCACGCAGGTCCTGACCCTGGGCGTGTCCCTGGGCGCCGTGCTCGTGCTCATCCCGCGCATGGCCTCCCTGCTCATGGAGGGCCTCATGCCCATCTCCGACGCCGCCTCGAACTTCATCCAGACGCGCGTCAAGAACCGCGGCAACATCTACATCGGCCTCGACTCCGCCATTGCCGTGGGCTACCCCGCCACGCTGTCCCTGGCCCTGATCCTCATTCCGCTGATGGTCGCCTTTGCCCTGATCCTGCAGCCGCTTGGCAACCAGACGCTGCCGTTTGTCGACCTCACCGCCGGCACCTACATGCTGGCCGTGGCCGTGCCCATCTGCAAGGGCAACGGCTTCCGTGGTCTCATCGTGGGCCTCGTCTCCGTCGTGGGCCTGCTGCTCATCTCGACGGCCCTTGCCCCGCTCATCACGCAGTCGGCCATGCAGGCTGGCTTTGACATCGCGGGTGCCGTGGGCGACACCGGCGTGGCCGGCTCCTCGCTCGTGACCGTCCTGTCCGACGGCGGCAGCCCCCTGTCTGGCGTCTTCGTGCTGCTCAGCAGCATCAACCCGATCGTGGGCGTTGTCGTCACCGGCGTCGTGGCCGTTGCCATGGGCCTGTGGAACCGTCAGCGCATCATGAAGGAGGCCGCCGAGCTCCACGCCGGCACCTCCGAGCAGGCCTAGCGCCTCGTCTCGTTCCCCCTTCTGCCCGCCGCCAGGCCAACGTCCCCTGGCCTGGCGGCGGGTTCCCTGCGGGGCCTGTTCGCCTCGCGCCCTTTTGTTACGCGCTCGCATGATGCGCTCGCGTCCGCCGTCTCTTGGAGGAAGCATGTCCACAAGCTCGTTTGGTCAGGTCGTTCGCACGGACGAGGACGTCACCTACACCTACGATGGGCGTCGCTACGCCATTGACGTGCTGCTGCCCACCTATGTGTCTGTGGTGGCATGCGTCGCGTGCGCGCTGCTCTTCTGGGCGGGCGTGCTGCGTCTTCTCACGGGCGCTCTCTTTGTGGTGGCCGTCTACTCGATGTTCAACGCCTGGGTGGCGCACGCCTATCCGCGCCGCGTGACGCTGGGCAAGTACTACGTTGCGTTCGAGTCCTTTGGCCACGTCGACGAGTATCCCATCCCCGCCATCCGCAGCCTCGCCGTGCGCGAGAGCCAGGGGATGCGCGCCTACGCGCGCATCAATGGCGGTGGCCTCACGGGTGGCCGCTTCTTCTTGCCCTGTTCCGATTTGCGCGACGCGGACGGCGACGATGCCGCTTCCCTGTACCGCTTCCTCCTCGACACCGAGGCTCGTCTCGACCCGGACGGCCTGCGTGTGAGGTCGCGTGAGCGCTGGGCTCAGGAAGACGGCAGGTAGGGTGCGCCTTCCGGCGCCCTCGCGAACGGGGTCTCGCTTTCCTTCTCTTCTCCGAGACTCCGTTTGCGAGGGCGCCCGGCATGGTATGCGTGCGCTATGCCCGCGTTTGTCGACCCGCGTGGTCGCCAAACGCCGACACAGCGAAAGAAAGGAGCGTCAATGGCGGCCGTTGATGCGCAACTGTTCAACCCCGATCTTGTGTTCTTTGACATAGAGGCAAAGGATGCGTTTGAGCTGTTCGACAAGCTCGAGGCACGTCTTGCCCCCATGGGCTATATTCGCGGCACGTGGAAGGAGGCCATCTCCGAGCGCGAGCGCAACTATCCCACGGGCCTTGCCTGCGAGGCGGCCCAGATCGCGATTCCGCACACCGATCCGGTGCACATCGCCAAGCCCTACATCGCCGTGGTGAGGCCGAGCGAGCCCATCGCCTTCCAGCCCATGGGTGGGCTGGGCGACGAGGTCAAGGCCAGCATCGTCATCAACCTGGGCATCCTGCGCGATGGCGGACAGGTGCAGGTTCTGCAGTCCCTGATGGGCATCTTCATGGACGAGCAGAGGGCTGCCGAGGTGCTCAGGCAGGTCACCAAGGAGGGGCTCATCGAGTCAATCGCCAAGTACTTCGTGGACGAGGCAAAGTAGCCGGGCTGAGGGCGTGTGCGGGTGTGCTGCGGCACCTGCAGGCGTCCTCTTTCGAGCTGGTTGGCCCGTCGCAGCTGTGAGCTGCGGCGGGCCTCTTTTTGTGCGTATTGCCCGCGCGGGCTCTGCTCGATCACGTTTGCCCTGATAATGGGGAGCGTTTGAGCGCGCGGGCAGTGTTGCCCGCGTTGATTGGATGCGTTGGTGGGCTGTCTGCGCGCCGGTTGGGCGCGGGCGTTGCGCCGGCGCGTCGGCTGGAGGCGCGGGCGGCCTGCCCGCGCAAGCCTCGCGAGAGATATGGGAGCCCATGCACGGTCTGCACATTCGCCTGCCCAAGAACTTCGTGCTCGAGGAGCGCCTCGAGCGCTATGCCGCGGCCATCGAGCCCAACCCGTATGGCTGGCGCGGCCTGTGGGCTGCCGCGTGCCGCAAGAGCGGTGCCGCGCCCTTCCGCGAGGTTCGTCTCGACCTGGGATGCGGGCGCGGTGGCTTTATGGTCGAGGCCGCCCGTCGTGAGCCCGACGTGCTGTTTATTGGCATGGACTCCGAGCCCATCTGCATTGCCTATGCCGCGCAGGCGGGCTGCGAGAGCGGGCTTGCTAACGTGGTCTTTGTGCCGGGAAACGCCATGCGCGTCACCGAGATGTTTGCTCCGGGTGAGCTCGCGTGCATCTACCTCAACTTTCCCACGCCGTTTCCGCGCAAGAAGGACTCGGGCAAGCGCACGGTTAACTTCGAGCGTCTCATGGACTACCGCCGCGTGCTGGCGCCTGGCGGGCAGGTGCGCCTGCGAACGGATAGCCAGCCGTTGTTCGACTTTGCCCTGACGCAGCTGCCGATTGCCGGCTACGAGCCTGTCTGGACTAGCCGCGACGCCCGCGCGGACCGTCCCGACGATCCCACGAGCGAGTACGAGGTCAAACTGGGCGGCAAGGGCGCCCGTGTGTGCGCCTACGCCGCAACGCCGGGAGAGGAACCGCGAGACCCGCACCAGACGGCCGAGATGAGCCTTGCGGCCTACATCCCCCAGGACCTGGGCACCTACGACGGCTACGCGCCCCACGGCATGGAGGCCACGATCCAGAACCTGCGCAACCGCGCGGCCAAGACCGGCGGCGACTGGTCGAGCGGCGTCACGATCTAGGCTGTTGAGTTGGCGGCCGGGACCGCATCGCGCGCCTTGGTGCTACATGTGCGGCATGCGTCTGCCTGCCGCGCAACCCGAGGCGTGGTGGCCTGTCGTTCGCGAGGCGCAGGGGCCTGCACGGAGTGGGGCGTAGTGCATTCGTGTTCGGGAGCGAGGGTCGCGTCGAAGCGCAATTGCCGGCCTGATGTATTCGTTTCCGAGAGCGATGGCCCCGCCGGTGCACGTAAAGCGGCCTGGTGCATTTGCTGTGGAGTGCTGCGACCGCGCCGATGCACGTATAACGGGCTGGTGCATCCGTGCCTGGGCGGCCGGGGAATACACGAGGGCCGTTTGAGTGCACCTGTCGTCCTTGTACGCGCCAGAACGGATGCACAAGGCCGAATTGGGTGCAGCTGCTTGCCTTACGGGCGCCGCGAGGATGCACGTTGTCGAATTGCGTGCAGTCGGCTTTGCCTCGCTTGTCCTTTCGGTAGACGTGCCTCTGCATTTGTTCTTCTCGTCCTTGTCGGCACCTGTCTTTACAGCTGTCTTGTCAGGTGTCTTGGCAAGTGTCATACTGTCCCCTCGAATGATCGCGGCGCGCACCCGGGGGCGGGCGCGCGCATGACGAGAGGGGCCGCAATGGCCAACTTCGAAACCGCCGCGCAGGCAGACGTCGCCGGCGATGTGGTGAATGCGTCAGCCGGGCGCGCCAATGCCGCTGCCGACCAGGTCCGCGAGGCCGACGAGCTCGCCCGCCTCGTGAGCGAGGGCGTGGGTTCGTGCATCACCGCGGCCGAGCGTGCCGCGCTCGTGCCCGCCGAGCTGAGGGAGGCCATCGAGTGCCTTAAGGCTGAGCGCGACGCTGTGATTCTTGCGCACTACTACGTGGCGCCCGAGATCCAGGCGGTTGCCGACTACGTAGGCGACTCGTTCTACCTCGCGAAGCTCGCCCGCACGCTGCCCAACAAGACTATCGTGCTCGCGGGCGTCGAGTTTATGGGCGAGAGCGCCAAGCTGCTTAACCCCGACAAGACGGTGCTGCTGCCCGAGCCTGCCGCCGACTGTCCCATGGCCCACATGGTCAAGCGTGAGACGCTCGACGCCGCGCGCGAGCAGTATGGCGACGACCTTGCGGTTGTCTGCTACGTGAACTCCACCGTCGAGATCAAGAGTTGGAGCGACGTCTGCGTGACCTCGTCCAACGCCGTCAAGATCGTCTCGGAGCTGCCGCAGAGCAACGTCCTGTTCATCCCCGACCAGAACCTGGGCCGCTACGTGGCCGAGCAGGTGCCCGAGAAGAACGTCATCCTCAATCCCGGCTACTGCCCTCGCCACCACGTGATCACGCGCGAGCAGGTCGAGACCGTCGAGCTTGAGCATCCGGGCGCGCTCGTGCTCGCGCACCCCGAATGCAAGGCCGAGGTGCTCGAGGAGGCCGACTACATCGGCTCGACCGCAGGCATCATCACGTATGCCGAGAAGAGCGACGCATCCAAGTTCATCATCGTGACGGTCGCGGGCGTGCTCTTTGAGCTCGAGCGCCGCACGGCTGGCTCGGGTAAGCGCTTCTACTTCCCGGCCACGCGTCCCACCTGCGTGAACATGGACATGATTGACCTGCGTCGCCTCGTGGGATGCCTCGCCACGGGCTCGGGCGAGGTCAGCATCGACGTGACGCCCGAGGCCGCCGAGCGCGCCAAGCTCACGCTCGACCGTATGCTCGAGTACGCGGCAAGGTAGGGGATGGCCATGAAGTACGAGAACATGAGTGCCGACGTGGTCATCGCCGGCTGTGGCGTGGCGGGCCTCTATGCGGCCCTCAACCTGCCTACCAGCACGAGCGTCGTGATGCTGTCGAAGGGCAATGTCGACGAGTGCGACTCGATGCTTGCCCAGGGCGGCATCTGCGTGCTGCCCGAGGCGGGCGACTACGAGGCCTTCTTTGCCGATACGATGGCCGCCGGCCACTACGAGAACCGTCGCGAGAGCGTGGACATCATGATTCGCTCGAGCCGCTCGGTCATCGACGACCTCGTGGCGCTGGGCTGCGACCTCGAACGCAACGAGGCCGGCGAGCTTGCGTTTACCCGCGAGGGCGCCCACAGCCGCCCGCGCATCTGCTTCCACGCAGACATCACGGGCAAGGAGATCACGACGACCCTGCTTGCCGCCGTGCGCCGCCTGCCCAACGTGCGCATCCTCGAGCACGTTGCCATGAGCGACATCATCGTGGAGGAACGCGACGGCCAGCAGGTCTGCGCGGGCGTGCGCGCCGTGGCCCTGCCCGAGGGCGCCTCGACCACACCGGCAGACGAGCTCGAGGCCGCGTCCGAGGCGTTCGAGATCCGCGCCGCCAATACCCTGTGGGCCACGGGCGGCATTGGCGGCATGTACGACCACTCGACCAACTATCCGCAGCTCACGGGCGATGCCTGCTACATTGCCCGCAAGCATGGCGTTCGCCTCGAGCACCTCGACTACGTGCAGATTCACCCAACGGGGCTGTTCAGCCCGCGGTCGGGTCGCACGTTTCTCATCTCCGAAAGCTGTCGCGGCGAGGGCGCTGTCCTTCTCGACCATGATTGCCGTCGCTTCACTGACGAGTTGCGGCCGCGCGACGTGGTGGCTGCGGCCATCACCAAGCGCATGCGCGAGGAGGGCGTGCCTCACGAGTGGCTGAGCTTTGGCCCCGTCGAGCCCGAGGTCATCCGCGGGCACTTCGCCAACATCCGCGAGCGCTGCCTCGAGGACGGCCGCGACATCGTGTGCGAGCCCATTCCCGTGGTGCCCACGCAGCACTACTTCATGGGTGGCGTGTGGGTCGACCGCGACGCCGCCACGACGATGCCGCACCTTTATGCCGCGGGCGAGACCTGCTGCAATGGCGTGCACGGTAAAAACCGCCTGGCCAGCAACAGCCTGCTCGAGTCGCTCGTCTTTGCGCGTCGCGCCGCGCGTCGCATGCTGGACGGCTCGTCGCTGCCCGTCGAGGTTGCGGGCTCGCCCGCGCTCGACGGTCGCCACCGCGTGGCCGGCGATGGTACGCTTGCCATCGACGAGCTGTGCGAGTACGACGGCACGTGCGCCCACGACGGCGGCCTGGCCTTTGGCGAGGCGCCCGTCGACATCGAGACCATTGCGAGCGAGGCGGCTGCGGCCGCGAGGGAGGCGTGAGGGATGGATCCCATTGCCCTGAAGCTGGTGGGCGAGGACGTTATCGTCCAGGCGCTGCGTGAGGACATCACCTTCGAGGACGTGAGCACGGCGTCGGTGTGCCCCGAGGCCCGCGCCGCCGAGGTGCAGCTCATCGCCAAGGCAGACGGCGTCATCGCCGGCCTCGACGTCTTTGCCCGCACGTTTGCGCTGATCGACCCCGCCACGCGCGTCGAGGCTACGGTGGCCGATGGCGACGAGGTCACGGCCGGCCAGCGCCTCGCCACCGTGTACGGCGACGCCCGCGTGCTGCTCTCGGGCGAGCGCGTGGCCCTCAACTTCCTGCAGCGCATGAGCGGCATCGCCACCTACACGCGCAGGATGGCCGCCGCGCTCGAGGGCACGAGCACCGCGCTCGTCGACACGCGCAAGACCACGCCGTGCCTGCGCGTCTTCGAGAAGGCGGCCGTGGCGATTGGCGGCGGGCGTAACCACCGCTATAACCTGTCGACGGCCGTGATGCTCAAGGACAACCACATCGACGCCGCCGGCGGCGTGGCCGCAGCCGTTGCCGCCGCGCGCGCCCATGCGTCGTTTACCTGCACCGTCGAGGTCGAGTGTGAGAACCTCGACATGGTGCGCGAGGCCGTCGAGGCCGGTGCCGACATCATCATGCTCGACAACATGAGCCACGACGACATGGCCGCCGCGATTACCCTCATCGATGGCCGCGCCAAGACCGAGTGCTCGGGCAACGTCGACGCGAGCAACATCCGCGCCTTGGCAGACCTGGGCGTCGACTACATCTCGTCGGGCGCGCTCACGCACTCCGCCCCCATCCTCGACCTGTCGCTCAAGCACCTGCGCATGGTGGGCGAGTCCGCGGCCGAGGTGGTCCGATGAAGGGTGGTGAGCGCAGGGAGCGTATCGTGGCCGAACTGCAGGCGTCTGCCACACCGGTGTCGGGCAGCTCGCTGGCCAAGGCGGTGGGCGTGAGCAGGCAGGTTGTGGTGCAGGACATCGCGCTTCTGCGCGCCGACGGCCATGACATCGTGGCGACGAGCCGCGGCTACGTGCTACTGGGCGGCTCGGGCGAGCCGCAGGTGCCCACGCGGCTCGTGAAGGTGTGCCACGGCCTCGATGACCTTGCCGACGAGCTCACGACCATCGTCGACCTGGGCGGGGCGGTGCTCAACGTCATGGTTAATCACCGCGTCTACGGCAAGATCACCGGCGACCTCGACATCCGCAACCGCCGCGACGTGGAGCGCTACCTCGAGAACATCCGCTCGGGGAAGAGCTACCCGCTGCTCACGGTCACGAGCGGCTACCACTTCCACCGCATTGCCGCTGACAGCGAGGAGCAGCTCGACGAGATCGAGGCGGCCCTGCGCGAGAAGGGCTACCTGGCCGAGGTCCTGCCCTATGAGGGCGACCTCAAATAGGTTTGGCCGCGCGAGGTTGTCAGTGTAAACGGTTACACGTGCGATGAGGGAGCCCCCGAAGGGCCTGAGGCGGCCTTTCGGGGGCTCCTATTACGTTGGCGTGGGCCGAAATGGCCTCGCTTCTGAGCGTTTGGCTATCCCTTAAATGCGTTTTGGCGGGATTTGGGCTTCTCTGCTATTAAGCCGTCGCACGTGTAACCGTTTACACTGACAGATTCCGGCTGCCTAACTATCTAGAGACGCCCCGCGAGCTACGCTAGGGCGGCGCCGAGCTCCTTGCAGGAGGTCAGGGCCTCGTCGTCGGGCTCGAGGTTCGCGATGACGGTGGCCACGACCTCGGCGCCGTCGCCCTCTGTGCGCTCGCGCCAGGTGTCCATCCAGTCGCCGGTGCCCCAGTCGTAGCTGCCAAACAGGCCAACCTTCTTGCCGGAGAGCTGTGCCTCGGCGGCCTCGAACATCGGCTCGAACTCATCCTCCTCGAGCGACTCGTCGCCCATGGCGGGGCAGCCAAACGCGACGGCATCATAGCCGGCCACGGCGCTGGCGTCGAAGTCGGTGGCCTGTACCTGGTCGACCTCGGCGCCGGCGGTGCGAGCCCCCTCGGCCACGGCGTCTGCCATGGCCTCGGTGTTGCCGGTGCCGCTCCAGAAAACCACTGCTACCTTGTTCATCTGTCTGTCCTTTCCTATGCCAACCCACGTCTCGGGTATGGATTCGATTCCTGCTGCCTACGCCGCGATGGCCACGTGCCCGCTCGCGAGGTCGGCAACGGTCGAGCCGGTCTCGAGCAGGGCGAGGCACGCCTGCGTGCAGCGGCGATAGCTCGCGAAGCAGGCCTGCGCGCGCTCGAGGTGCGAGTAGACCTTCCAGCAGCCACAGCACAGGTAGTCGCGCCCCTCGTGCTCGATGAAGGCCACGACGTCGTCGGTGGGGTAGCCCAGGAAGACCCCCACCTCGTGGGGAAACTCGCCGCTGCAGGCCTGGGCCTGCAGACGTGCCCCCAGCTGGGCCAGAACGCCCTCGAGCCAGCCCGGCCCATTCGTGGCGTAGCCCCAGCCGCGCAGCAGCTCGGCCACGCGTGCCTCGCGCAGGTGTGAGCCCAGAAGCTCCGGGCGATACACGAACACGAGCGCACCGCAGGAGCGGCGGGCCAGCACGCGCACGCGCACGCCGCTGGGGGCGAGGGCCTCGTTCTCGTGGGCAACGAGGGCGTCGAGCGCGCGACCTCGCTCGCAGGCGGGGCTGGGCGAGAAGCTGCCGGGCACGTTGAAGAGGCATCCCGGCTTGATTCCCGCGAGCGTGGGCGAGCAGTGGCGAACGATCGCGTGCTCAAGGCCGAATCTGTCGAGCGTCATGGTGCCTCCCGCGGCGCAACCGTGCGGCTGCAAAGTGTTAGCTAAGGGTAACTTATGCCTACACTAGGGGCGCTTGGCGGGGAGGTCAAGAAAAAGTTTGCAAAGGTGAACTCATCGTGCGGGGAAGGGCTGGGGCGGGTGCCGGGACATGCGTGGCGCTTGAGGCGAGAGGTGCGGAGCTGGGGCGAGCGCGTTACGCTGGGGGGTGCGGGAGTGCGGCGAGCGCGCGTGGCGCTGGAGGGCGCAGAGCGTGCCGGGCGCGCGCCCGTGCGTTTGCGCCGCGGCTGTCCCAATCGTCCAATCTACGCGCTCGCTCCGTTCGCTCATCCAAATTACGTGTTGAGAAGGCTTGGGACGCGTGAAACGGACGAGCCGATGGGGCTTGGAGCTGCCAGGAGGGGCTGCCCGCCTTGCGTCTAGCCGTTGAGCTGCTGCCAGACGCTGGGAGAGATGCCGCGGGCGGCTCGAAACGCCTGCGAGAAGGCCGAGGCGCGCGGGTAGCCCAGCTGCTTGGCGACCTGTCCCATCGAGAGACGTCCTTCGGCAAGCAGCTTCTCCGCACGCTCGATGCGGCGTCTGCGCACGTAGGCGGCCACGCCCTCGCCCGTCTCGGCGCTAAAGGTGGCGCAGAGCTTGGAGCGGCTCACGTAGAGGCGTGTCGCCAGCTCGTCGACGCCCATTGCGCGTCCTTCGTCGAGCCCGCGCTCGACAAGTGCCCGAACGAGCAGGACGAGCCGCTCGCTCTCGCGGGTGCCCGCCGCGCGAGCCGCCAGCTCGCCGCTTGCGTTGGCGCGGGCGAGCTCGGCCACCATCGTTTCAACGACGCCTCGCAGATAGAGACGGCCGGCCGGCCCCTGGGCACGTCGCTCGCTGATGCGCCGCAGCGCCCCACCCATCGCAAGCTGCGCCTGCTCGCCCCAACCGCGCGCGAAGGAGTCAAAGAGCCCCGAGTACTCGCCGGGGTAGCTGCGCTCGAGCTCGTCGAAGTAGCGGGGCAGAAAGATCACGGAGCGCGACCGGTAGAGGTGGCCCGCCCGCAGGGGCGAAAGGTTCTCGTCGCTGTTCTTACGCACGAAGCTGCAGGTGGTGGACGTGTCGTTCTCCCCAGGTGCCACCCTCACGTTGGTGGGGCTTATGCCAGACTCGGGCATGCAGACGAGCGTCGACTCGTTGACCAGCGAGGCGCAGGCATAGGGGCTGGGCGTGCGCTCGAGCAGCAGCATGTCGCTCTTAGGCGTGATGGCGTGCTCGAGGACCAGGCAGCTGTTCGAGAGGGGCATAAGCCATGCGCGGCCCGAGCCAACCTCGTTGTCGACGCTGCCCGTGAACGTGGCGCCGTGCTCGTCGAGCGAGAGGCCAAACTGCTCGAACTGTGGGGCGTAGAGCTCGGTGATGTCTGCTGGACAGGCGGCCATGTTGCGAAAACGTCCCCTTCTCTTTCGGATTCGTCTCCCCTTTGGCTGGCGGGGGAGGGACGCGCTGCCCTCATGATAAGTTCGCGGTGGCTAACTTATCAACCTCGAACGTTAAGGAGAAGGGATGGCAAAGAAGAACAGGGCGCCGGGCGCCGTGGCGCAGCTGCTCGAGTTCTCCGGCAGCCGCCGGCCGCTCACGTACGTGGGCATGGCGCTGTCTGCTGTGGCGCAGCTCTTGAGCTTTGGGCCGTTCGTCTGCATCTGGTTCGTGGCGCGCGACCTCATCGCGGTGGCGCCCAACTGGGACGAGGCGGCGGGCATCGCCGCATATGGCTGGTGGGCCGTGGGCCTTGCCGTGGCCTCGATCGCCGTGTACTTCTGCGCGCTCATGTGCACGCACCTCTCGGCATTTCGCTGCGCCTCGAACATGCGCAAGCAGACCTGTGCGCACCTCATGCACCTGCCACTGGGCTACTTCTCGACCCACTCCAGCGGGGAGCTGCGCCGCGTCATCGACGGGTGCGCCTCCTCGACGGAGACGCTGCTTGCTCACATGCTGCCCGATGTCGCGGGCGCGGTGGCGATGGTGGTGGGCATGCTCGCGCTGTTCGCCGTCTTTGACTGGCGCCTGGGGCTGGCGTGCCTTGCCGCCGTCACCGTCTCGGTCGCGTGCCTCATGCGCATGATGAGCGGCGAGGGCATGGAGTTCATGAAGCAGTACATGGGCGCCCTCACCAAGATGAACGCCACGGGCACCGAGTACGTGCGCGGCATTCCCGTCGTCAAGGTCTTTCAGCAGACGGTCTACTCGTTCAAGGCGTTTCACGACGCCATCTCCGAGTACTCGCACATGGCAATGAACTATGCCGGCACCTTCTGCCGCACCCCGCAGGTAGCGCAGCTCACGGTGCTTAACGGCCTCGTGGTCTTCCTCGTGTCGGCGGCTCTGCTGCTGGCGCCGGGCGAGGGCGACTTTGCGCGCTTCCTCGCGAACTTTGCCTTCTACGCGATCTTCTCTGCGGTGGTGCCCACGGCCATGGCGAAGCTGCAGTTTGCCGGTGAGGCCTCTCAGATGAGTGCCGACTCGCTCGCCCGCGTGCGTGCCCTCATGGCGGCTGCCGAGCTCCCGCGCGCGCAGCACCCGCAGCATCCGGCGTACAACTCCGTGGCCTTCCGCGATGTGAGCTTTGTCTATGAGGGTGCCGAGAGGCCCGCGCTCGACCACGTGAGCTTCGAGGTACCGGCCGGCTCCACCGTGGCGCTCGTGGGTTCCTCGGGCGGCGGCAAGTCAACGGCCGCGAGCCTCGTGCCGCGCTTCTGGGACGTGACCTCAGGCTCCGTGGCTGTAGGTGGCGTCGACGTGCGCGATGTCGATGCGCACGAGCTCATGGACCAAGTTGCCTTCGTCTTCCAGACCAACCGGCTCTTTAGACAGACGCTCGCCGACAACGTGCGCGCGGCGCGTCCCGATGCCACCGATGAGCAGGTGCTCGCGGCCCTCCATGACGCGCAGTGCGACGACATCGTGGCCAAGCTGCCGCAGGGCATCCATACGATGCTGGGCGCGGGCGGCGCCTACCTCTCGGGCGGCGAGGTGCAGCGCGTGGCCCTTGCGCGCGCCATCATCAAGGACGCGCCCATCGTGGTGCTCGACGAGGCCACGGCCTTCGCCGATCCGGAGAACGAGGCGCTCATCCAGCGTGCCTTCACGCGTCTGGCGGCCGGTCGCACGGTGATCATGATTGCCCATCGCCTCTCGACCGTGGTGGGTGCCGACAAGATCGTGGTCCTTGAGCGGGGCCGCGTTGCCGAGACGGGCACCCACTTCGAGCTCCTTGTGCGGGGCGGCCTCTACGCGCGCATGTGGGCCGACTACGAGCAGGCCGTGAGCTGGAAGATATCGAGCGCAACCGGCGCGGTGGCCAGTGGCTCAGATGCCGGCTCCCGCGCCGAGACGGGCGATGGGGCGGCCGCGGGTGCGCCCGCGATTGCCCGGGAAGGGGGTGAGGCCTAGATGTTCTCCTCATTCAAGAAGAAGTATCTGCTCAGCGACACCGCCTATGCCGGCATGAAGCGCGGCATCCTGTGGACCACGCTCACGAACCTCGTGACCATGGCGGGCATCGGCTTTCTGTACTACGTGATGGGTGCGTTCGCGGAGCATCTGGTCGACGGCGGCGAGCTGCCCGCGCTGGCGCCGCTCGTGCTGGGCCTCATCGCGTTCATCGCCCTGCTCTTTGGGTGCAACTGGATGCAGTACGTCAACACCTATTGCGTCTTCTACGACGAGTGCGGCCAGCAGCGCATCGACATCGCCGAGCGCTTGCGCCGCCTGCCGCTGTCGTTCTTTGGCAAGCGCGACCTGGCGGACCTCACCGAGACGATCATGGGTGACGTCCAGACCATGGAGCACGCCTACAGCCACGTGCTGGGCGAGCTGTGGGGCGCTATCATCTCGACAGCCATCGTGTTCGCGGGGTCCCTGGCGTTCTGCTGGCAGCTCTCGCTTGCGGCGTTTTGGAGCGTGCCCGTGGCTTTTGCGATGCTGTTCGCGAGTCGAGGGCCGCTGCGCCCCCTCTTCGACGCCAACCGTGCCGAGAAGGTCAAGGTCACCGAGGGCATCCAGGAGACGCTCGACTGCGTGCGCGAGATCCGTGCCACCAACCAGGAGGAGCACTACCTCGAGAGCCTCGACGCCCAGATAGACCATGCGGAGAGGACCTGCACCAAAGGAGAGCTCACGAACGGCCTCGTGGTGAACGGCGCCTACGCCGTGCTGCGCCTGGGGATAGCCACCACGGTGGTGACGGGCGCCTCGCTCGTGGCGTCGGGTGCCATCGGCTTCATGACGTTCTTTGCGTTCCTGCTCATGGTGAGCCGCGTCTATGCCCCGTTCGACCAGACGCTGGCGCTGCTCTCCGAGCTCTTTGCCGCCGAGACGAGCGCTGCGCGCATGCGCTCCATCATGGAGGAGCCGCTTGCGACGGGCGCGCGCGAGTTCGAGCCGACGAGACACGACATCGAGTTCTCGCACGTGGCCTTTGGCTACGGGACGGACGAGGATGGGCGCGCGGGCGAGCAGGTGCTGCGCGACGTGAGTTTCGTGGCGCGCGAGGGCCAGGTCACGGCCCTGGTGGGGCCGTCCGGCTCGGGCAAGTCGACCGTGAGCCGCCTGGCCGCGCGCTTCTGGGATGCCACGGCGGGCACCGTCTCCGTGGGCGGCATCGACGTCGCGAGCGTCGACCCCGAGACGCTGCTGCGCGACTACGCAATCGTGTTCCAGGACGTGCTGCTGTTCGATGACACCGTGATGGGCAACATCCGCCTGGGCAGGCGCGACGCCACCGACGAGGAGGTGCTCGCCGCCGCGCGTGCCGCCAACTGCGACGAGTTCGTGAGCCGCATGCCGCAGGGCTACGACACGATGATCGGCGAGAACGGCTCGAAGCTCTCGGGCGGCGAGCGCCAGCGCATCTCGATTGCCCGCGCGCTGCTCAAGGACGCGCCCATCGTGCTGCTTGACGAGGCTACGGCGAGCCTTGACGTCGAGAACGAGACGCAGGTGCAGCAGGCCCTCTCGCGCCTGCTCGTGGGCAAGACGGTCATCGTGATTGCCCACCGCATGCGCACGGTCGAGAACGCCGACAAGATCGTGGTGCTGCGCGATGGCGTGGTGGCCGAGCAGGGCAGCCCCGCCGAGCTCATGGCCGCGGGCGGAGAGTTTGCCCGCATGGTGGCCCTGCAGCATGAGGGCGACGCCTGGACGCTGGGGGAGTAGGCTCCGGCTGTCAGATTTGCTGTCCCGTGGGGGCGAGGGATCGTGCGCCTCTCGCCCCCCCTGCGTTTGCGCCACGCCTGCCCTGCGCGTTCTTCTCGCCCCTTTTCGTTGCTCACCCATCCTTGCACGCCGTTTTGCATTGGGTACCCGCTTTTACGTGCTGGGAGGTCTTCTGGCACGTAAAAGCGGGTGCTTGGCGAGTGAATGCGTAAAAGTGGGTGCGCAGCGGATGAGGCCCTGCTCGCAATACGTCGGTAACGTGGCTGCACTACAATGGCAGGTCACACCGTACGCAACGTGTGGCGGCTGCCACAGAAATGCGAGGAGCACATGAGCGACGAGACCACGACCACCGACCGCGCCATTATCTCCGTGCTGGGCGCCGACCGATCCGGCATCGTCGCCGCGGTCGCCGGCTTGCTTGCCGAGCAGGACGTCAACATCCTCGACATCTCGCAGACGATCCTGCAGGGCATGTTCACGATGACGACCCTCGTCGACCTGGGTGGCGCCGACTTCGCCACCATCCACGACGGCCTTGCCGCCCTCTCCGAGAAGCTCGGCGTCCAGATTACGATCCAGCGCGAGGACGTCTTCAAGTTCATGTATCGCCTGTAGGCCGCCATGGCAACGTTTCCCCAGCGTCCGCGCACCACGCCCTCCGAGCGCATCCGCTCGCACGTGGTGCGTCGCATCCTGACCAACAAGGACACCTCGGCACTGCTCCACGCCACCGACGTGACGCCCATGCCCTCGAGCGTCGAGGGGCTGGGCCGTCCGGCCGAGAGCGTGGGCCTCTACGAGGGCTTTGCCTCCGTCGACAAGGTGCCCGAGCAGCTGTATCGCGAGTACGACGTCAAGCGTGGCCTGCGCAACGCCGACGGCTCGGGCGTGCTCGTGGGCCTCACCACGGTCTCCAACGTCCACGGCTACAACAAGGTCGGCGGCAAGGTCGTTCCCGACGAGGGCGACCTCGTGATGCGCGGTTACCATCTCGACGACCTCGTGGGGCAGACCCACGGCGCCGGCCGCTTTGGCTACGAGGAGATGGCCTACCTGCTCATCTCGGGCCGTCTGCCCAGCGCTGCCGAGCTCGCAGACTTCAAGGCCCGCATCGACTCGCGTCGCGAACTGCCCACCGGCTACCTGAGCCTGTTCCCGCGCACCACCGAGTCGAGCTCGATCATGAACGTCATGGCCCGCTCGACGCTGCTGCTCTACGCCTTCGACGAGAATCCCGACGACACCTCGCCGCAGCACGAGGTCGATGTGTCGCTGTCGCTGCTCGCGCGCCTGCCGCGCATCGCGGCCATCGCGCACGCGGCGTCGGTTGCTGCCCGCGGCGGCTCGCAGCTGCTCGTGCCGCCCGTGCGCCAGGGCCGCTCGATGGCCGAGACGGTGCTCGACGTGCTGCGTGGCGACGAGGGCTTTACCCGCGACGAGGCCATGATGCTCGACGTCATGCTCATGCTCCATGCCGAGCACGGCGGCGGCAACAACTCGACCTTCACCTGCCGCGTCCTCTCGAGCTCGGGCACCGACGCCTACTCCACCTACGCCGCGGCGATGGGCTCGCTCAAGGGTCCCAAGCACGGCGGCGCCAACGCCAAGGTGGGCGCGATGATCGAAGACGTTGCCTCCCACGTCGAGCGCTGGGACAACGACGACGAGCTAGCGAGCTATCTCGAACGCATTGCTGCGGGCCAGGCCTTTGACAACACGGGCCTCGTCTATGGCATGGGCCACGCCGTCTACACCAAGAGCGACCCGCGCGCCCGCGTGGTCAAGCGCTACGCCCGCAAGCTCGCCGCCCTCAAGGGCTGCGAGGACAAGCTCGCGCTCATTGAGGGCATCGAGCGCCTCTCGCCTGATATCATCCGCGCGGTGCGCGGCACCAACAAGCCCATCTGCGCAAACATCGACCTGTACACGGGCTTCGTGTACTCGATGCTGGGTATCCCGGCCGACCTCTACACGCCCATCTTTGCGATGGCGCGCCTGGCGGGCTGGACGGCGCACCGCATGGAGGAGCTCTACGGCAGCGGGCGCATCATCCGCCCGGCCTACAACTCCGTGATCGAGCTGCGCGACTACGTGCCCATCGACCAGCGCGGATAGGCCCGCCATTGGAGCGTGCTAATCAGGTTTTTCGTGCTTGTTGTAGGCGCTGACGGGATAGTTGGATATCTGGCTTGATAAAACCGCTGGTAAATTGTCCGTTGCCAGAGCGCTTGGTGGCCGGCATACCGATTTAGCAAGAAAAAGTTGATCAGCCTAGCAAATAGGGCGCCCCGGCGGTTGCTAAAACCGCCGGGGCGCCCTGCGCTCGCTATGAGATGGGCGCGCGGGCTACTCCTTGCGGCCCTCGCTCTCGCCGTCCTCGTCGATCACGATGGGGTGGAACACCGCCGTATCGCCGCCGATGACGGAGTCCTCGACGTGCCTGGCCTCGTCGTCGTGGGCCTTGCGCACCGCGGCATCGAACAGGTCGATGTCCTCGTCGCCGGCGGTGTCGGCAGAGGCGCCGCTCTCGTGGGCCAGGTAGGTGGCGTGCGCTTCGTCGACCGCGGCGCGCACGTGGCGCATGGCCTCGGGCAGCTCGACGTACTGCAGCACGTGTTGGCGCTTGGAGCGCGCAAAGAGCGGCACGTACTCGAACACCACGTTGGAGTTCTCGAGGCCGTACCAGTGCGCAGGTGAGCCGCAGACCCTGCGGATGACGTACTTGGCCAGGATGATGTTGCGGTCGAACGCCGAGATGTCGGCCGAACTCGAGGGCACCTTGCGAATGAGACAGAAGCGGAAGTCGCCCACCTCGCTCTTCTTCTTGTAGATCGAGTACTTGTGGTGCTGCGGCTCGATCATGTGGTCCTCGACGAGCTTCTCCACGATTTGGTAGAGGTACTCGTTGACGCGCTGGTTCACGCGGAAGCCCAGGCGAATCTGCACCTTGAACAGATAATTTGTGCCAAAGGTATTGATCGAGAACTCGTGCGTGTTGGGCTCGTCGGTCACCTGGATGTTGAGGAAGAAGTACGCGCGGGCGCGCTTGGGCCTCTTGTCGAGGATGGAGTAGAGGATGTCACGATCGAGCATGTCGGGCGACGAGTCGTTGGTGAGGAAGACCAGGTTGTCGGCCAGGTAGGGAATCTCGTCGTCGGCGCGCAGCTCGGCAAGCTGGTCCACGTACTGGTCAACCGGCAGGTAGACGCTCTGCGTGCGCTCGATGGCCGTGCCACGGCGCCAGACGTACATCACGGCGAAGATGAGCGTCGCGAGGATGACGGTCACGTAGCCGCCGTGCATGAACTTGGTGAGGCTCGAGAAGAAGAACGCGAACTCGAGCAGCATGAAGAATGCGAGGAACGGGACGGCGAGGGCGTGCTTCCTGCGAATCTTCGAGAGGTAGGTGAACAGCAGCAGCGTGGTCATGAGCATCGTGACGGTGATGGCCAGGCCGTACGCCGCCTCCATGTGCGAGGAGGTCTGGAAGAACAGCACGACGCCGATGCAGCTCACCCACATGATGTTGTTGACGAGCGGGATGTAGATCTGACCCTTCGTCTCAGACGGGTAGGCGATGCGCATGTGCGGCATGAGGTTGAGGCGGATCGCCTCGGAGATGATGGAGTAGGAGCCCGTGATGAGCGCCTGGGAGGCGATGATGGCGGCGAACGTCGACAGCACGACGGCGAAGACGCGCACGGCCTCGGGCAGCATCTGGAAGAACGGGTTGAGCTCGGGGGTGGCGGCGAGCGCGGCGTTGCCGTTGTTCGCGAGGATCCAGGCGCCCTGGCCCAGGTAGTTGAGAATGAGGCAGGCCTTCACGAATGGCCAGGAGGCGTAGATGTTGGCCTTGCCCACGTGGCCCATGTCCGAGTAGAGGGCCTCGGCGCCGGTGGTGCACAGGAACACGTTGCCCAGCACCATGAGGCCGGCGTGGTTGAGGTTGCCGTTGAACAGGAACATGATGCCGCGCAGCGGGTTGAGCGCACGGAAAACGTTGAGGTCGGCGCCCACGTTGACGAGGCCCGTGATGCCCAGGTAGAGGAACCACACGGTCATGATGGGGCCGAACGCCTTGCCGATCGTGGAGGTGCCGGCGCGCTGCATGGCGAACAGCGCGCACAGGATGACGATGGTGATGAGCACCACGATGCCCTGGTTGTCGCCGATGAGCGCGTGGAAGAAGTCGATCGTGCGCAGGCCCTCGATGGCCGTGGTGACCGTGACGGCCGGCGTGAGGATGCCGTCTGCGAGCAGCGCGGCGCCGCCGATCATCGCCGGGATGATGAGCCACTTGCCGCAGCGCTTCACGAGGCTGTACAGGGCGAAGATGCCGCCCTCGTTGTGGTTGTCGGCCTTCATGGCCACGAGGACGTACTTGACCGTGGTGATGAGCGTCATCGTCCAGATGATGAGCGACAGCGCGCCGATGACGACGTCCTGGCTCATCGTGGTGAGGCCACCGTTGCCGCTCATGATGGCCTTGAGCGTGTACATCGGGCTCGTGCCGATGTCTCCGTACACCACGCCGAGCGTGACGAGGATCATTGCGGCGGATAGCGGAATGCCGCCCTTGGGAGAGCGCTTCTTAGAAGCGGTCCTCTCTGCCGTTTGGGAAACTCCCATGTTCGTGTCTCTCCTTGAGACGGGGGCTTGCGCCCCGTGCCTGTGGAACCGGGTGGACCCGGGCTTGCCTCGCGTGGCGGGGCGTTCACTCCATTCTGAACGAGCGCCCGCGCGCATGTAAAGGCTGCTTGGGCCTGACTGAAAGCCAAGTCCAGGCAGCCTCAATTAGCATTATCGCGCCTACCGTGTGTGAAGTGGGCGTCGGTGGCGTGTACGCGTTGCGTTTGCCCTGCTACCGGTTGGTTCTGCCGCCTTCGGTGGGACCGTCGTTGCGGCCGCGGTGGCCGCCGCCAAACTGCGACGGGCGCGGGCCGTTGCCCTGAAGGCGCGGCCTGCCGGCGCCGCCGTGCTGCGAGGGCCTGGGGCCGTTGCCCATGAGCGGGCGCATGGGA
>ENA-OVGE01000882-OVGE01000882.1-human-gut-metagenome-genome-assembly--contig:-NODE-882-length-26238-cov-21.579154_pt1 | contig 26238 bp, 19 predicted proteins | sample MGYA00237769_ERZ505417 | MGnify/ENA primary metagenome ERZ505417 (study PRJEB26158, sample SAMN06016403) | human gut metagenome | biome: human gut; feature: ankylosing spondylitis patient; material... | reverse complement strand
CAGGCTGCGAGGTGGTCATCTGCACCCCGTATACCGATCTGGTCACCGCTGTGGAGAAGACCAAGGGCACCAACATCCATGTGGGTGCTGAGAATGTTCACTTCGAGAAGTCCGGCGCTTTCACCGGCGAGATCAGCGCTGACATGCTGGTAGATCTGGGCGTGGAGTATGTCATTGTGGGCCACTCTGAGCGCCGCCAGTACTTCGCCGAGACCGACCAGACCGTGAACAAGCGCGCTCTGGCTGCTCTGAACGCCGGTCTGAAGGTCATCATCTGCGTGGGCGAGAGCCTGCAGCAGCGCGAAGAGGGCGTGACCGAAGAGCTGGTGCGTATGCAGACCAAGATCGCTCTGCGTGATGTGACCGCTGAGCAGATGGCAAATGTCGTGATCGCTTACGAGCCCATCTGGGCCATCGGCACCGGCAAGACCGCTACCGCCGATCAGGCTGAGGAAGTCTGCGGCCAGATCCGCAAGGTGATCGGCGAGGTGTACGGCGAGGCAGTTGCCGAGGCTACCACTGTCCAGTACGGCGGCAGTATGAACGCCAAGAACTGCGAGGAGCTGCTGAGCAAAAAGGATGTGGACGGCGGCCTGATCGGCGGCGCATCCCTGAAGGCTCCCGACTTTGCAGTGATCGTCAATGCAGCCACCAAGGGCTGATCGACGGTTTAAATCAGCTGTTTCAGCGCCCGGCTGCGCCGCATTTCCAGCGCTGTGCCGGGCGCTGATTTGTTAAATTCAAAGGAGATTCAATTTTATGGCAAAGAAACCTGTTCTTCTGTGCATCATGGATGGCTTCGGCTGGGTGCCGGGCGAGACCTACGGCAACGCCGTGGTGGCCGCCAAGACCCCCCATCTGGATGCTCTGATGGAAAAGTACCCCATGACCACCATCGAGGCTTCCGGCATGGCAGTCGGCCTGCCCGACGGCCAGATGGGCAACTCCGAGGTTGGCCACACCAACATGGGCGCTGGCCGCATCGTGTACCAGCAGCTGACCCTGATCACCAAGTCCATCAAGGACGGTGAGATGCTCAAGAATCCTGTTCTGGTCAAGAACATGAAGGCTGCCATCGATGCCGGCAAGGCCATCCATCTGATGGGTCTGGTGGGCACCGGCGGTGTGCACAGCCACGCAGACCACTGGTTCGGCGTGCTGGAAATGGCAAAACATCTGGGTGCAAAGAACGTTTACCTGCACTGCATCACCGATGGCCGTGATACCGACCCGCACTCCGGCAAGGGCTTCCTGGCCGACCTGCAGGCCAAGCTGGACGAGCTGGGCATCGGCAAGATCGCCAGCGTCTCCGGCCGTTACTACGCCATGGACCGCGATAACAACTGGGATCGTGAAGAAAAGGCATATGCTGCCTTTGTCTACGGCGAGGGCAATCATGCCGCCAACGCTGCCGAGGCCATCGAGGCATCCTATGCAGCAGACAAGACCGACGAGTTCGTTCTGCCCTGCGTCACCTGTGAGGGTGGCCGCGTGCAGGATGGCGACACTGTGATCTTCATGAACTTCCGTCCCGATCGTGCCCGCCAGATGACCCGCATCTTCTGCGACGATGCGTTCACCGGCTTTGAGCGCCGCGGTGGCCGCAAGCAGGTGAACTATGTCTGCATGGCCGAATACGATGCCACCATGCCCAACTGCGAGGTCGCCTATCCGCCTGTGGAGCTGAAGAACGTTCTGGGCCAGTACCTGTCCGAGAATGGCAAGACTCAGCTGCGCATTGCCGAGACCGAGAAGTACGCTCATGTCACCTTCTTCTTCAACGGCGGCGTGGAGGCTCCCTACGAGGGCGAGGACCGCTGCGTGATCCCCAGCCCGAAGGTCGCCACCTATGACCTGAAGCCCGAGATGAGCGCCCCCGAGGTTGCTGCCGAGTGCGTCAAGCGCATCGAGAGCGGCAAGTACGATGTGGTGATCCTGAACTTCGCAAACTGCGATATGGTGGGCCACACCGGCGTGTTCGATGCTGCGGTCAAGGCCGTTGAGGCTGTGGATACCGCTGTGGATCAGGTGGTGTCCGCTGTGCTGAAGGCCGGCGGCTGCGCCTTCATCACCGCCGACCACGGCAACGCCGAGAAGATGATGAACCCGGACGGCACCCCCTTCACCGCACACACCACCAACGTGGTGCCCTTTGTGGCTGTTGGCTGCGGCGATGTGAAGCTGCGCGAGGGCGGCTGTCTGGCAGATATCGCTCCCACCATGCTGCCGTATATCGGTCTGCCCGTGCCTGCTGAAATGACCGGCAAGAGCATCATCGTGGAGTAATTGACCGTTAAAATGGCCGACGCGTTCGCTTTGGCTATGAATAGCGGAATTGTTATTCTTATATTTACAGCTCTGGAAAATCTGCGGATTTTCCAGAGCTGTTTTTTCACGCGAAAAGCCGATAAGATAAACTGCGTTTTTGGGTTTCGACCCCATTCTAAATCAAAAACTTTTCTTTTTTCCCCATCCGTGCTACAATAAAAATGAATTTTTGATTGTAGGAGAAGCGGATGGAAACAACGCATAAACAAATCGTTCTGGGCATCCTTGCCCATGTGGACTCCGGCAAGACCACCCTTTCGGAAGCCATGCTCTACCGCTCCGGCGCGATCCGCAAGCTGGGCCGTGTGGATCACAAGGATGCCTTTCTGGATACCGACACGCTTGAAAAAGCGCGCGGCATCACCATCTTTTCCAAGCAGGCCCTGTTGACGGCGGGCAATACGGATATCACATTGCTGGATACCCCCGGCCATGTGGATTTTTCCACCGAGACAGAGCGCACCCTACAGGTGCTGGACTATGCTGTGTTGGTGGTAAGCGGCACCGACGGCGTGCAGAGCCACACCGAGACGCTCTGGCGGCTGCTGCGGCGCTACCATGTGCCCACCTTTGTGTTCGTGAACAAGATGGACCTGCCCGGCAAGAGCAGGGAAGAGCTGCTCGCCCAGCTGAACCACCGTCTGGGCGAGGGCTTTGTGGCCTTTGATGTGCCGCAGGCCGACCGGGACGAAGCACTGGCCCTGTGTGACGAAAACCTGATGGACCGGATGTTGGATGCCGGGCAGTTGACCAATGTGGACATCATCCCGGCCGTTGCACGCCGGCATGTGTTCCCGTGCTGGTTCGGTTCGGCGCTGCGGCGTACCGAAAACGATGTACTGGAAAGCGTGGACGCTCTGCTGGACGGGATTGACCGCTATACCCGTCCGGCTCCCGCGCTGGATGCCTTTGGTGCCAAGGTGTTTAAGGTGTCGCAGGATGAGCAGGGCACGCGCCTGACATGGCTGCGCGTGACTGGCGGCGAACTGAAGGTAAAGGCCCAGCTCTCCGGCGAAGCAGATGGTGAGCCGTGGGAGGAAAAGGCAAACCAGTTGCGGCTGTACTCCGGCGTGAAGTATACGCTGGCGGAAGCCATCGGCCCGGGGCAGGTGTGCGCCGTCACCGGCCTGACCAAGGCGCGCCCGGGCGAGGGCCTTGGCGCGGAACGCGACAGCGATGTGCCGGTGCTGGAACCGGTGCTGAGCTATCAGGTGCTGCTGCCGGAGGGGGCTGATGTGCACGCGGCACTGGGCAAGCTGCACCGGCTGGAAGAAGAGGAGCCGCAGCTCCATGTGGTATGGAACGAGACTTTGGGCGAGATCCATGTGCAGCTCATGGGCGAGGTGCAGCTGGAAGTGCTGCGCAGTTTGCTGGCAGAGCGCTTTGGCCTGAACGTGGAGTTCGGCCCCGGCGGCATTCTGTACAAGGAGACCATCACGGAGCCTATGGAGGGCGTGGGCCACTACGAGCCGCTGCGCCATTATGCGGAGGTGCATGTCAAGCTGGAGCCCCTGCCCCGCGGCAGCGGGATGCAGTTTGCCGCCGACTGCCGGGAAGAAGTGCTGGACAAGAACTGGCAGCGCCTTGTGCTGACCCATCTGGAAGAAAAGCAGCACCTTGGTGTGCTGACCGGTGCGCCGCTGACGGACGTGAAGATCACCCTCATTGCGGGCCGCGCCCATCTTAAACACACGGAGGGCGGAGATTTCCGGCAGGCCACCTATCGCGCGGTGCGGCAGGGCCTGATGCTGGCCAAAAGCCAGCTGCTGGAGCCATGGTATGCCTTTCGGCTGGAAGTGCCGGTGGGGAACCTTGGCCGTGCCATGACCGATATCCAGCGCATGGAGGGCAGCTTTGACCCGCCAGAAAGCGGGGAAGAGGCTGCTGTGCTCACCGGTTTTGCACCGGTGGCCACCATGCGCAGCTACCCCATGGAGGTGGTGGGCTATACCCGGGGCCGGGGACACCTGACCCTGACGCTGGACGGCTACCGGCCCTGCCACAATGCGGCGGAGATCATTGAAGCTGTGGGCTACGAGCCGGAGCACGACCTTGACAACCCGGCAGATTCGGTGTTCTGTGCCCATGGCGCGGGCTTTGTGGTGCCTTGGGATCAGGTGCGCAGCCACATGCATGTGGACAGCGGCTGGGGAAAAAGCAAAAGCCCGGAGCAGGAGACGCAGGCCGTGCCCCAGCGCCGGACAGCGGCTTACCGCGCAACACTGGAAGAAGATGCCGAGCTGCTCAAAATCTTCGAGCGCACCTATGGCCCCATCAAACGGGACCCGCTGGCGGCATTCCGCCCGGTGCAAAAGCGGGAACGCCCGGATTTTGATGCCCAGCAGTGGGAAATCCTGCCCGAATATCTGCTGGTGGACGGCTACAATATCATCTTTGCGTGGGATGAGCTGAACGCCCTTGCAAAGGACAGTCTGGAAGCGGCCCGCCACAAGCTGATGGATATTCTGTGCAACTATCAGGGCTACCAGAAGTGCAATCTTATTCTTGTATTCGATGCCTATCGTGTGCCGGGCAGCCCCGGCAGCATTGAGCAGTACCATAACATCCATGTGGTCTATACCAAGGAAGCCGAAACCGCCGATATGTTCATCGAGCACGTTACTCATGAGATCGGCAAGGGGCGGCGGGTGCGTGTGGCTACTTCCGACGGCATGGAGCAGATCATCATTCTGGGCCACGGCGCGCTGCGTGTCTCCGCCCGCATGTTCCATGAGGAAGTGCAGAATGTGGAAAAGCAGATCCGCAAACTGGTGCAGGGGGAAGCATAAAATGTCAACCGAGATCACATCCGAATTTGTCTGGCACAACATCCCGCCGCGCCCGCGCGATAGCCACAAGGGCAGCTTTGGCACCGTGTTGGCTGTGGCAGGCAGCGCATATTACCGAGGTGCGGCCCTGCTGGCTGCCGAGGGTGCGCTGCGCACCGGTGCGGGCATTGTAACGCTGGCCAGCGTGGAGCCGGTATTGGCAGCTGCGGTGGCCCGCCTGCCGGAATGCTGCCTGTGTCCCTGCGTGGCGGGGGCCGAAGGCGGCATCTCGCCGGAGAGCATTCCACAGCTCCAGCGCCAGAAGGCGACGGTGCTGCTGCTGGGCCCGGGACTTGGCGGTACAGCCCAGAGCACAGGCCGCGCGGCCGAAACACGCACGCTGGTGCAGAAGCTGCTGCCCGGCTTTGCAGGCAGCGCGGTGCTGGATGCGGACGGCCTGAACGCCGCCGCGCAGCTACTGGCCGAGGGCAAAACGCTGCCACACCCGGCGGGAGAGCTGATCGTGACCCCGCACCCCGGCGAGATGGCCCGGCTCACCGGGCTTTCGGTGGCGCAGATCAATGCGGACCGTGAAAATACTGCCTGCCAGTATGCAGAAAAATGGAACGCTGTGGTGGTACTCAAGGGCTGCCGTACCGTGGTGGCTGCACCAGATGGCCGCGTGTGCACAAACCCTACCGGAAACCCCGGTCTTGCCCGGGGCGGCAGCGGAGATGTGCTGGCCGGTATGACGGCGGCCCTGCTGGCCTGCGGCCTGCCTGCATACGAAGCTGCGGCCTGCGCGGTGTATCTGCACGGTGCCGCTGCCGACCGTGCCGCTGCTGCGCTTGGCGAGTACGGAATGCTGCCGCATGATATCTTGTCCCAGCTGGGCCGGATATTTGCGGAAAACCACAGATAAAAAGAAAAGGGGTGTCTCTCTGTCTGCCGGAGAGATACCCCTTTTAACATTGCATCACATCGCCAGCACTTCGGCCCACTTTTCCTCGGCTACCGGGATGCCAAGCTCCATGTTCTCCTTGCGGCTGCGGTGCTCGCCCATGCCGGGGCAGCGCACCTCACGGCCCGGCTCTGCAGGCTCACTGGATGCCACATCGGCGGCAATGGCATCAATGACGGCATCGGTGAGGTCGGCGGACTGGAACTTTGCCGGATCAATGGCGATCATGATCTGGGTCAGGCCCACTTCATCGCCAAAGGTGCCGATCGTTGCCACCGAGTTTGCGCCCGTCAGGATAGTACCGATCATATCCAGCAGGATGGAAAGACCGCTGCCCTTCCAGTAGCCAATGGGGATCATGCGGCGGGTCTCTTCAATGGCAGCGGGGTCGGTGGTCAGGCTGCCGTCTGCATCGTAGCCGCCTACCACAGGCAGCTGTTTGCCGGCCAGACGCATCGTTTCCAGCTTGCCGTAGCTGAACTGGCTCAGGGCACAATCCACCATGATGTGCTCCCCGTTCGAGCGCGGCACGGCCAGAATGAGCGGGTTGTTGCCGATGTGGTTGTCCTTTGCGCCCCATGCAGGCATGTTGGGGCAGGTGTTGGACCAGCAGATGCCGATGCAGCCCGCGTCTGCGGCCTGCCAGCCGTAGGTGCCGCCGCGCATCCAGTGGTTGTTGTTGCCCAGCGCCACCATGCCAATACCGAACTGATGTGCCAGCTCTACGGCACGGTCCATGGCGTGCTTGGCGTTCAGAGGGCCAAAGCCGCGCTTGCCGTCCCAGCGCTCCATGGCACCAAAGCTGGCAATGCACTCGGCCTCAGCGGCGGGATCAATCTCGCCCTTGCGCAGGTATTCCACCACGCGGGGGAAGCGGTTCAGCCCGTGGCTGAACACGCCAGCCAGACTGTTCTGGGCAAAGATCTCGGCCGCTTCATGGGCACGCTTTGGGCTGAAACCGTATTTGGTCAGGACCCGCTCAAATTCGGCCAGCATCGTCTCGTAAGCAATGCGCATGGATTGTACCTCCTGTATGTAAAAAGTAATAAACAGATCGTTACACTTATTATAACAAGCGGCGGCGCGGTGCGCAAGATGTGCGGCCGGCATCAGTGCAGGCGGTGAAAGGAGTATACGAGCACACACCGACAGCTATGTGAAAAAACAAATGAATGTGCGAACTTCATAATTTTTTAAGATTTATTTTGTGAAAAAGTCATATTGAAAAACGAAAAGATGATTGATATACTAATACCACAATATCCAGTTGGACATGTTACTGGTAATGCAGGCAGGATCTGATGGAATGACGAATACCTTTTCTTTTGGGTGAATTGTAGCCAGATACTATGATTCCGGGAGAAATTGTACACGGGGTCATTCTGTTGGGTCTTTTTTCTTTTGTCCGCTTCGGCCGGGCGGCAGGGAAATGCCACCACACACAAGATAAAGGAGAACAAAATGAAGAACTACAAGCAGACTGCCTCCGACGTGCTGCGTCTGGTTGGCGGCGAGAAGAACGTTGTGCAGGTCGAGCACTGCTCCACCCGCCTGCGCTTCACTCTGGCAGACGCCTCCAAGGTGGATGCTGCAGCCCTGAAAAAGACTGCCGGTGTTATGGGCGTTATTTCCAGCGGCCCGCAGTGTCAGGTGGTCATCGGCAACGATGTCATCGAAGTGTACGATGAGCTGCTCAAGCTGGGCACCTTCAATGCAGGTCAGGCTGCAGCTCCCGCTGCCCCCAAGGGCAAAAAAGAGATCGGCGGCATTATTCTGGACTACATGGTCGGCATCTTCCAGCCGCTGGTCCCCGCCATTGCAGGTGCAGGCGTTCTGAAGGCTCTGATGGTGCTGCTGAGCACTCTGGGCCTGATGAGCAGCGGCGATATCGTCTATAAGGTGTTTGTCGGCGTGGCAGATGCAGCTCTGTACTACCTGCCCGTCATGGTCGCCTTCACCACTGCAACCAAGTTCAACTGCAACAAGCTGGTGTCGGTGGCTCTGGCTGCTGCCATGATCCACCCCAGCGTTTCCGCTCTGCTGGCTACCGAGGGTGGTGCTTACTTCCTCGGCATCAAGCTGCAGAACATCGCTTACGGCGGCCAGGTATTCCCGGCCATCCTGACCGTCATTTTCATGTCCTTTATTGAAAAGTGGGCCAACAAGTGGTGCCCCAAGGCCATCCGCGTGTTCTTTGTGCCCATGCTGTGCTTCGGCATCGGCTTCCCTGTGGCACTGGTCGTCCTCGGACCTCTGGGCTACAACATCGGTGCTCTGCTGACCACCGTGATCCTGGCTCTGTACAACACGCTGGGCTGGCTGGCCGTTGCTCTGCTGGCTGCCATGCTGCCCTTCATGATCTCCATGGGCATGCATAAGGCTCTGGTCCCCTACGCAGTTGCTTCTATTTCTGACCCCGGCTTTGAAATGCTGTACATGCCTGCTTCTCTGGCACACAACATCTCTGAGGGCGGTGCCTGCCTGGGTGTTGCTCTGAAAACTAAGGACGAAAACCTGCGCGCTACCGCGATCTCCGCTGGCATCTCCGGCCTGTTCGGCATCACCGAGCCTGCTCTGTACGGTGTTACCCTGCAGCACAAGAAGGTCATGATGTCCGTTGTGGTCTCCAGCTTCATCGGCGGTCTGTTCGTTGGCCTGATGAAGGTCAAAGCATTCGTTGCCATGGGCCCCGGTCTGGCTGGCATGGCCATGTTCGTTGACCCGGATAACGGCAAGAACATCCTGTGGGCTGCAGTTGGTCTGGTAATCTCTGTTGTGGCCTCCTTCGCACTGTCCTTCTTCCTGTATAAGGACGAGACCCCCGCAGAGGATGAGACCGCTGCACCCGCTCCCGAGACTGCTGCAGACGCAGCAGCTGCGGATTCCACCATCAGCAGCCCCCTGCAGGGCAAGGCCATTGCTCTGGAAGAGGTCAAGGATGAAGTTTTCTCCCAGAAGATCCTGGGCGACGGCATTGCCGTGGTGCCCGAGAAGGGTGAGCTGTACGCTCCCGCTGACGGCGTGATCGAGTCCGTGTTCGGCACCAAGCACGCCATCTCCATGAAGACCAATGCCGGTGCTGAACTGCTCATGCACATCGGCATGGACACCGTCAAGCGCGATGGCAAGGGCTTTGATCCGCAGGTCAAGGACGGCGAGACTGTCAAGAAGGGCCAGCTGCTGATGAAGTTTGACCTTGACGGAATCAAAGCAGACGGTTATGATGTAACTACCCCCATCGTCGTGACCAACGCCGATGAGTTCACCATCAAGACTGTGGCCGAGGGCGCTGTGGTGCCCGGTGCCGCACTGCTGAAACTGGAGGCAAATAAATGAGTTTCCCCAAAGGCTTTTTCTGGGGCGGCGCTGTTGCCGCGAACCAGGTAGAGGGCGCATGGAACGTGGATGGCAAAGGCCCCAGCGTGGCCGATGTTGCCACCTACAAGCCCAACACCGACGTGAAGGATTACAAGTCCCATGTTGCCATGGACGACGCACACATTGCTGCCGCCATGGCCGACCCGGATGATACCTATTATCCCAAGCGCCGCGGCATCGACTTCTACCATCATTACAAAGAAGACCTGAAGCTGTTTGCCGAGATGGGCTTTACCATGCTGCGCGTTTCCATTGCATGGACCCGCATCTTCCCCACCGGCGAGGAAGCAGAGCCGAACGAAAAGGGCCTGCAGTTCTACAGCAACCTGTTCGCTGAGATGCACAAGAACGGCATCGAGCCGCTGGTCACGCTGAGCCACTACGAAATGCCGCTGGCACTGGCCACCAAGTACAATGGCTGGGTGGATCGCCGCGTGATCGACTGCTTTGCAAAGTTCTGCCATGCGTGCTTTGAGCGCTACAAGGATCAGGTCAAGTACTGGCTCACCTTCAACGAGGTGGACAGCGTGATCCGTCACCCCTTCACCACCGCCGGCATCATCCCCAGCCGCGTGCCCGAGGATAAGATGCTGGAGACCTGCTATCAGGCCCTGCACCACCAGCTGGTGGCCAGCGCTATGGTAGTAAAGGACTGCCACGAGATCATCCCCGGCAGCAAGGTGGGCTGCATGCTGACCAAGCTCACCACCTATGCCCGCACCTGCGCACCCGATGATGAGCTGGCTACTCAGGCAAAGAATCTGGAAAACCTGTTCTACGCCGATGTGCATGTCTGGGGCGAGTACCCCCGCCTGATCCTCAAGATGTTCGAGCGCAAGGGCATCCATGTGGAAATGCTGCCTGAGGATGCCGCCACCCTGAAGGCAGGCTGTGTGGACTTTGTTTCCTGCAGCTACTATATGACCATGACCGAGTCTGTGGACCCGAACGCAGAGCGTACCCCCGGCAACACCGTGCTGGGTGTCAAGAACCCGTATCTGCCCTCCACCGACTGGGGCTGGCAGATCGATCCCAAGGGCCTGCGCTACAGCCTGATCGAGCTGTACGACCGTTACCGCAAGCCGCTGATGGTGGTGGAGAACGGCATGGGTGCCAAGGATGTGGTGGAGGCCGACGGCTCCATCCACGACCCCTACCGTGTAGAGTACTTCCGCCAGCACATCAGCGAAATGGGCAAGGCCATCGATGAGGGTGTTGAGATGTGGGGCTACACCACATGGGCACCCATCGACCTGATCTCTGCATCCACCAATCAGATGTCCAAACGCTATGGCTTTATCTATGTGGATCAGGATGATATGGGTAACGGTACTCTGGCCCGCAGCCGTAAGGACAGCTTCTACTGGTACAAGAAGGTCATTGCTTCCAACGGCGAAGATCTGGACTAAGCGGCAGTCTTAAGGTTTCAACGGAAGGAGGAGGGACCGATGCACATTCAGAAGGTGCTGAACAGCAGTGTTGTGCTGGTGCAGGATGACAGCGGCGAGGAATCCATCCTGCTGGGTAAGGGCATCGGCTATGGCCGCAAGGCGGGCGAGCCCATTGAACGGCAGCCCTCAGACCGCGTGTTCCTTCCATTGTCCAACCCGGACGCACAGCCTATGCTGGAGCTGTTTTCCAGCATTCCGGCATCCTATCTGGAACTGACGCAGGACATTGTGGACGACGCAGAGCAGTCGCTGGGAGTCAAGCTTTCGGCGCACATCTATCTGCTGCTGACCGATCACCTACATTTTGCAGTGGAGCGCCAGCAAAAGGGTCTTGTGGTGACCAACCGCATCTTCTGGGAAATCAAGCATTTTTATCCCAAGGAGTACGCGGTGGGCCAGCGCGGCCTGCAGAAGGTAAAGGCAAAGCTTGGCATCGAGCTGCCGGACGAAGAGGCAGGCAACATCGCCTTCCATATCGTCAACGCCCGGCAGGACCCGCAGGCCGGCTACGATGCCATGCGGGCAGCGCAGCTGATCGGTGAGCTGTCCAACATTGTCACCTACAGTATGCACTGTCCGGTGAGCACCGAGAGCATCCACTATGCGCGGTTCGTGAGCCACCTGCAGTATTTTGCCGAGCGGTTCTTCTCCGGCAAACTGATGGACAGCGAAGACGACTTTTTGTTCCAGCAGATGCAGCAGAATTATCCGGCAGCGGTGACCTGCGCGGAAAAAATACGCACCTTTGTGCTGCGCAAGTACGGCGTGTTTTTGCCCAACGAGGAAACCGCCTATCTGGCGTTGCATGTGGCGCGGCTGACGAGCGGCAAATAAAATCAGAAAAAAGGGAGAGCTGCCTTGCGGAAGGCGGCTCTCCCTTTGGGTTTTGAAAAAGGGAAGGGGAAAGGAAAAAACAATGGAGATAAGTCTGTTATTGATGCAGCAGATCGCACAGCTGTTCCTCATTCTGATCATGGGCTATGCTGTGGTCAAGGTAGGGCTGCTGAAGGCCAGCGACAGCCGGGTGCTCTCGGTGGTCATGGTGTATCTGGTCACGCCCTGCGTGATCATCAACGCATTCCAGATCGACGATACGCCGGAGATCCGCAAGGGACTTTTGTACTCCATGGCTATTGCGGCGGCTATCCATGTAGTGCTGCTGGTGCTCAGCGCCCTGTTGAGCCGCCCGCTCAAGCTGGATGCCGTGGAGCAGGTGAATGTGATCTACAGCAACGCCGCTGCACTGGTGATCCCGTTGGTCAAGGCTCTGATGGGCGATGCGTATGTCATTTACTCCTGCGCATTCATCATTGTGCAGCTGGTGCTGCTGTGGACCCACGCCAGTTCCCTTTTGCAGGGCAGCAGTGCGCTGGACTGGAAAAAGGTGCTCACCAATATCAACATGATCGCCATTGCAGCCGGTGCACTGCTGTACTGGTTCCGTGTGGTGCTGCCTGCACCGCTGCAGAATACCATGAGCACAGTGGGCAACATGATGGGACCGATGGGCATGCTGCTGGCCGGTATGGCCATTGCAGAAAAGCCGCTGCGGGAGGTGTTCTGCACCCGCCGCAACTATCTGCCCACAGTGCTGCGTCTGGTGGTATGCCCGCTGGTGGTTCTGGTGCTGCTGTGGGTCTGCCATGCATCCAGCTGGGTGGCCGACGGCAAGAACATCCTGATGACGGTCTACCTTGCCGCCATCACCCCTGCCTGTGCTACTGTTACCTCCATGGCTCAGCTCTATGACCGCGATGCGGCGCATTCCAGCGCGCTGTATGTGCTGACCACTCTGCTTTCCATTGTGTCTATGCCGGTAATGATCGGCCTGTTCGATCTGCTGCTGTGATGAGCTGCGCTTATTCCCTCTGCCAAAATACAATAGAAAGGAACCAACCTCAATGAATCAACCCAGAGACAAGGGCCTGAACGGCAACGAAAAGATCGAGCAGGCGGTAGCCGCCCTGCAGCAGGAGCCCACACAGGAACAGCTGGCCCACACCCTTACCGTGATCCGGCGGCGCATAAAGGAGCATGGCCAGCTTGTCGTGGCGGTGGAGCCCAATTTGGGCAGTGAACAGATGCAGCTGCGGGCCATCCGGACGGCCGATGGCGCAAGCTGGTGGTATGCATTCACCAGCTTTGACGAGGAAATGAAGGGAGCCGAGCCGGTGCAGTCCACCTTTCTTGTGGATATGGAAAAGCTGTTTGATGCAGCGCTTGCCGTGCCGGAGATCAGCGGCATCATCCTGAACCCGTGGAACCGCACCATCCAGCTGGATAAGACCCTCATCCGCATTATCAAGGGTGCATGAGTGCGCACCGCAAACCTGCGATACATGGAGGAAACAAAAATGTTCAGACCCATGAGAAGAGCCAGCCGCGCCATCCCGGAAGAAGCTGCAAAGCACCTGCTGCAGCAGTCCCGGCGGGGCGTGCTGGCAGTGAACGGCGACAACGGCTATCCCTTTGCAATCCCGGTAAATTATTACTACGATCAGGAGCACGACAAAATCTACTTCCACGGTGCAAAATCCGGCCAGAAGGTGGACGCGCTGAAACAGAATGATAAGGTATGCTTTACCGTTTACGGCAACGAACACTTTGAGCCGGGTGACTGGGCACCTTATGTGCAGAGCACCGTGGTGTTTGGCCGCTGCCATCTGATCGACGATGCTGCTGCTACCGAGGCCCGCGTGCGGGAGCTTGGCATGAAGTATTACCCCGGCAAGGAAGAGGTGGAAAAGGAAATTGCGCTGGACATCAAGGCCGTGCAGCTTTACGAGATTACCATTGAACACCTCACCGGCAAACAGATCCAGGAAAAGTAAAAATAAAACAGGGGACTGTTGCAAAATAAAAATGCGATAGCAACTTGCACAAAGAAATAGCACAAAATCAAAAACCCGGAGCCTTTTTTAGCCGTTTTGGCTGTGAAAAGGTTCCGGGTTTTGTGCATTGGTTTTTCAGAGGGCTATTTTGCAACAGTCCCGTATAGATCAGTTTGCAGGGAAAGGCCCGGCGGTTATCTGTGTTCCGGGCATTTGGGGGCCGCCTTGGTCAGCATCTGCTGGAACTTGCGGGCTGCCGTGTTCAGCGGACGGTGATGGTCGTACACAAGGCAGATGGAGCGCTGAGGGATGATCTCCTGCAGATGCAGCTGCACGATCTCACCGCGGGCCAGTGCATCCTGTGCCATGGGCTGGGGCAGGAACGCAATGCCCAGCTCACTTTTGACAAGGGTCAGCATCTGGTCGGTGGTGGCAGCCTCGGTATCCGGCTTCAGCACCGCACCGTGATCCAGAAAGAACTGCCGGTAAAAGGCGCGGGTCATGCTTTCGTCGCTCAGGGAGATCAGCGGATAATTGTTCAGCTCCTTCAGCGAAAGGTTCTGGCTGGAAAGGGCAGTAAAGGTCCTGCCGCCCACAAGCACCTCATAAAAGGGCTTCAGCTCCACCATTTTCAGGCCGCTTTCCACCTCGGCAGGGGTGGTGATGATGGCAAAATCCACCTCGCCGTTTTTCACGGCCTGCAAAGCCTGCGGCGTGGAGTGGTTGGAGATGCGCAGGCGGATGCCGGGATAGTCCGTGTGGAAGGCGCGCAGCTTTTCTGCAAGGTAGATGTTCAGCGCAGTTTCGGTAGCGCTGATGCTGATCGCACCGTGTTCCAGCGTGGCGCTGGCGCTCAGCTCTTCTTCTGCATCCTGGATTTGCACCGCCGCAGATGCAATGCGGGAGTAAAGCAGTTCACCCTCCGGGGTAAGGGTAACGCCGCGGTTGGAGCGGATGAACAGTACACAATTCAGCTGGCTTTCCAGCCGGTTCATCGAGTGGGTGATGTTGGGCTGGTTGTTGCCCAGCACCCGCGCGGCTTTGGTGAAATTCTGATATTTCGCGACATAATAAAAGATTTTGTAATATTCCCAGTCCACATACATGGCGGCGTGCCCTCTTTCATGTCAATTTTGTATCGTGATCATGTGCAGGATACTTTTTACACATTCTCTGCTTGCTAGTATAATAACACCGCAATCAAAAATTGCAAGAGGGAATTCAAAAGTATAAAGTGGTTTGAACGGAGGCGGTTCTTATGTCTGAGATCAAAAAGGTCGTGCTGGCCTATTCCGGCGGTCTGGATACTTCCATTATCATCCCATGGCTGAAAGAGCATTACAACAACTGCGAGGTCATTGCAGTGTGCGGCAATGTGGGCCAGAAGGGCGAGCTGGAAGGTCTGGAAGAGCGCGCCAAGGCAAGCGGTGCTTCCAAGCTGTACGTAGAAGATCTGACCGATGAATTTGTGGAGGATTACGTCATCCCCACCATGCAGGCCGGGGCCGATTACGAGGGCTATCTGCTGGGCACCAGCTTTGCACGACCCATTCTGGCAAAGCGTGTGGTGGAGATCGCCCGTGCCGAGGGTGCAGATGCCATGTGCCACGGCAGCACTGGCAAGGGCAACGATCAGGTGCGCTTTGAACTGGCCATCATGCACTTTGCACCGGACCTGAAGATCATCACTCCGTGGCGTGAGTGGGATATCCAGAGCCGTGACGAAGAGATCGACTATGCCGAGGCACATCACATCCCGCTGAAGATCAACCGCGAGACCAACTACTCCAAGGATAAGAACCTGTGGCACCTGAGCCATGAGGGCCTTGACCTTGAGGACCCGGGCAACGAGCCGCAGTACGATAAGCCGGGCTTTTTGGAGCTGGGTGTCAGCCCCAAGACCGCACCGGACAAGTCCGAGTTCGTGGAGCTGGCATTTGAAAAGGGCGTGCCGGTGAGCCTGAACGGCGAAAAGATGAAGCCTGCCGTCCTCATTGCCAAGCTGAATGAGATCGGCGGCCGCAATGGCATCGGCCTGTACGATGTGGTGGAGAACCGTCTGGTGGGCATGAAGAGCCGCGGTGTGTACGAGACGCCCGGCGGTACCATTCTCTATAAGGCTCATGAGGTGCTGGAAACTCTGACGCTGGATAAGCTCACTGCCCACAAAAAGCGCGAGCTGGCCATCACATTTGGTGAGCTGGTCTATGACGGCCAGTGGTTCAGCCCCCTGCGCAAAGCTCTGAGCGCCTTCGTCACCTCCACGCAGGAAAACGTTACCGGTAAGGTGCGTCTGGAGTTGTACAAGGGTAACATGATCAATGCCGGTGTCTGGTCTCCGTATTCCCTCTACCGTGAGGACATTGCAACTTTTGCTGCCGGCGGCGACTACAAGCAGAGTGATGCTACCGGTTTTATCAGCATCTATGGTCTGCCCACCAAGGTACAGGCTATTGTAAATAACGAAAAAGAAGGTAAATAAGAAGTTATGCTTACCGCAGTTACTGGTATCAATTGGGGCGATGAGGGCAAGGGCCGCGTCATCGATCTGTTAGCCGAACATGCCGATGTTGTTGCCCGCTATCAGGGCGGCAACAATGCCGGCCACACCGTTGTAACGGAGCAGGGCAAGTTCATCCTGAACCTGCTGCCCTCCGGCATCCTGCACCCGGACGTTGTCTGTGTGCTGGGTGCGGGCATGGTGATCGACCTCGACCATCTGGCCGGAGAAATGGATGCCATTGAGGAGCGCGGCGTAAAGGTAGGCTCAGAAAACCTGAAACTTTCAGATAAGGCCACCATCTCCATGCCGTGGCACAAGGTGCAGGACGGCTTGGAAGAGGACCGCCTTGCCCAGAAGGGTGCGGCCTTTGGTTCTACCCGCCGCGGCATTGCCTACGCCTACAGCGACAAATACCGCAAAAAGACCCTGCGTCTGGGCGATCTGCTGCATCTGGACGAAAAGCGCGTGCAGGACCGCCTGCACATGATCCTGGAATCCAAGAATCTGGAGCTGGGTGGCTGCTATCATCAGGAACCCATGAGCTACGATGCTCTGCTGGAATGGTGCCGGATGCAGGCCGGACAGTTTGCACCGTATATCTGTGATGTGGGTGCATTTTTGCAGCAGGCTCACGACAGCGGCAAGCGCATCGTGCTGGAAGCCCAGCTGGGTGCCATGCGCGATATCGATTATGGTATCTTCCCATTCACTTCCAGCTCCAACACGCTGGCAGCCTATGCGCCGCTGGGCGCAGGCATTCCGAACTGCCGTCTCGACCATGTGGTGGGCGTGCTGAAAGCCTACTCCACCTGCGTGGGTGCAGGCCCCTTTGCCGCCGAGAACGCCATGAGCGAGGATTGGAATGAACAGCTGCGCAAGGCAGGCGGCGAGTATGGTGCGGCCACCGGCCGTCCGCGCCGTGTCGGCCCCTTCGACTGTGTGGCCAGCCGCTACGGCCTTACCTGTCAGGGCGCAGACAAGATCGCCCTGACGAAGCTGGATGTGCTCAGCAGCATGAAAGAGATCCCGGTGATCACCGGTTACACATTGGATGGCGTGCAAGTCCCCAGCTTCGACCCGCTGTCCGACCTTGACCGTGTAGAGCCGGTGGTCACTATGCTGCCAGGCTGGAACAAGGATATCTCCGGCTGCAAGAGCTGGGATGAGCTGCCCAAAGAGGCCAAGGCTTACGTGGAATTTCTGGAAAAGCAGCTGGGCCATGAGATCCAGTTCGTCTCCACCGGAGCCGAGCGCGAGAAGTTCGTGCTGAAAGGAGAATGGCTGTGAGACACTTTATTGAGCCCAACAGCTTTTCTCTGGAAGAGCAGCTGGCCCTTCTGGATCTTGCCGACCGGATGGAGGCCGACCCGGCACCCTATGCCCACCTGTGCGATGGGCGCATTCTGGCAACGCTGTTCTACGAGCCTTCCACCCGCACCCGTCTTTCGTTTGAATCGGCCATGCTGCGGCTGGGCGGCAAGACACTGGGCTTTGCAGGGGCACAGCTTTCTTCCGCCAGCAAGGGCGAGACGGTGGAGGACACCGCCCGCGTGGTGAGCAACTACGCCGATGTGATCGCCATGCGCCACCCCAAAGAGGGCGCACCGCTGCGGGCATCCCTTTCTGCACGTGTGCCGGTGATCAATGCAGGCGACGGTGGGCACGCGCATCCCAGCCAGACCATGATCGACCTCATGACGATCCGCCAGCGCAAGGGGCGGCTGGATCATTTGACTATCGGCTTCTGCGGCGACCTCAAGTTTGGCCGCACGGTCCACTCCCTGACCGCTGCGCTGAGCCAGTTTGAGGGCAACCGGTTCGTGTTCATCTCGCCGGAAGATCTGCGCCTGCCGCAGTATGTGAAGAATGAATCGCTGGAGCCGACCCATCAGATCTATAAGGAAACGGCTGACCTTGAAGCCGAGCTGCCGCATCTGGATGTGCTGTACATGACTCGTATCCAGCAGGAGCGCTTTTTCAACGAGGAAGAATACCTGCGCCTGAAAGGCTGCTACCAGCTGGACGAAGCGCTGCTGCAGAAGGCACCGCAGGATATGCCGGTGCTGCATCCGCTGCCCCGCATCGACGAGATCAAAAAGGATGTGGATGACGACCCGCGTGCCGCCTACTTTGATCAAGTGCACAATGGTGTGTATATCCGCATGGCCATCATTCTGGCATTGCTTGATATCCCTGATCCAGTTACCGGCAAAAAGGTGCTGGAAGCATGATATAAACCTCTTCCCCGAATCCTAAAAAGAAAGCCGGGCAGACCGCAGTCTGCCCGGCTTTCTGATATTACTTTAATCCACCACCGGAATGTTCAGCCCGAATTCCAGCGGGCGGAAGCGGGGGCAGACGTTCTCGGTGATGCAGATGACCGATGCGGCCAGTCGGCTGCCGATCTCGCAGGACTCGGCCAGCGTTTTGCCGTAGGTCAGGCCGATGGTGGTGCCGGCAAAGAAGGCATCGCCTGCGCCGGTGGTGTCGATCACATCCACCTTCTTGGCAGGCACCACGCCGCACTCGCCGTTGGCGCGGGCATATACGGCACCCTGACCGCCCATGGTGATCACCATACTGGGAATGTTGGCGCTGTGCACATTGGCGGCCAGAACCCTGCACATCTCGTCCGGGGCCAGATGGCCGTAATCATCGGAGAACAGCAGCCCGGCTTCCTGCTGGTTGCACACAAAGCAATCGATCTGCTGCAGGAAATCCCGGCGCTCCATGGCAATACTCATGTTGGAAATGGCCGCAAAAACCTTTTTGTTGTACTTTTTGGCGTAGTGCAGCACCTGTTTTACAGTATCTTTTTCCAGATCCAGCTCCAGCGCAATGGCATCGCAGTCGGCAAAGATCTCGTCGCCCTTTTCCTTTAAAAGGCCGGTGAGGGGAGTGGTGTCCGGCCGCTTGGAAATGGCTGCATGCACATCGCCGTCGTTGTCAAAGATGGCCAGCCAGGTGCCCATGCCGTCCGGCACGCGCTGGATGTACTTGGTGTTCACCTTGTGGTTCTCCAGCTTGTTGATCACATCCTGTCCCATGCCGGTGTCGTCCACCAGACTGACAAAGGTAGGGCGCAGCTCTACATTGGCGATATCCTCCACCACGTTGCGGCTCACTCCGCCGTGTACCTGCTCAATGCGGCCGGCATTGCGCCCGCCCGGAATATAGGCGGAAAGGGGATAGCCTTTGATATCCACAAAAACAGCACCGAGCACAACGATTCCCATAGCAAAAAACCTTTCTGAACAAGAAATATTTACGTCTATTATACCGTATTCTGACACAATGCGCCATCCCTTTTGCGCAAAAACTCCGCAAAGGTCAGGCAAGGGCTGTCTGCGCTGTGCGCACCAGATATTCCATGGCCTGCATCGGGTACTGTCCGGCAGCAGTCTCACCGGTCAGCATCACGCTGGCCGCGCCGTCCAGCACGGCGTTGTAAATGTCACTCACCTCGGCACGGGTGGGCACCGCGCGGGTGCACATGCTGTCCAGCATCTGGGTCACTACCATAAAGGGCACGCCTGCAGCCCGGCAGGCGGCGGAAAGCTGCTTCTGGCAGCGGGGCAGCTCCCACAGCGGCATGGCATTGCCAAGGTCTCCGCGGGCAATCACCACCTCATCCACAAGGTGGATGAATTCCGGCAGGGCACGCACACCGGTCATGTTTTCAATTTTGGCAAAGATACGGATATCCGCAGCCCCGGCTTCTTCCAGCGCATGGCGCAGGGCCAGAATATCTGCTTTGCCGCGCACAAAAGGCAGCATCACACCGGTAACACCGCACTGCTTTGCAATTTTCAGGTTCTGCAGGTCTTCCTCCGTCAGGGTAGGCGAGGGCACCGCAAGGCCCGGTGCAGCAATGCTTTTGCGGCTCTGCAGGGTGCCGCCGCGCACCACGGTGCACACAAGGGCTTCCGGCAATGCCTGTGTGACCTGCACCAGAAGCTTGCCGTCGTCCAGCAGAAGCTGCTGTCCGGGCGCAGCCGCCTGTACCAGAGCTGCCGGGCAAGATACGCCGTCTGCGCCAAGGCGTACAGAGCTGCCCTCAACCAGAGCAACAGGCTCTGCCAGCGTGCCGATGCGCAGTTCTGGCCCCTGCAGGTCGATCAGCAGCTGGCGGATGCCGGCTGCGCGGATCATGGCCAGCCAGTCGGTGTGCGCCGCCAGCGGCCCGTGGGAAAGGTTCATGCGAATGCCGGTCATGCCGGCTTCCACCATGTGCTGCAAGATCGCCGGCTGTGCGCAGGCCGGGCCGATGGTACCATAAAAATCCAAGGTTCATTCCCTCGATTCATTTTTTATTTCTAATGTATATTGTAACATGAACTGTCCGGGTTGAAAAGAGCCGGACGCGGGCAGAATAAGGGGATTGAAAAAATGCGGTAGCAGCCTGCGCAGGGAAATTGCGAAAAATCAAAGACCCGGAACCTTTTGGAGCCGTTTTGGCCCTGAAAAAGTTCCGGGTATCGTACAGTATTTTTTGGATGCTTTTTATCGGCAAAGGCCGAGACGCTTTTTGAATCCCTCCCACAGGCGCACCACCCGCTCCCGCGGCAGGAAATACCCGCAAGGACGGCGATTGCTGGGTGCACTGTGTGGCGCGGGTACCGGTACACCTGCCCGAATAACAAAAGAGGCTGTTGCACATCGTTTTAGCCGAAAGTGCAACAGCCTCTTTTTGTTGTGGGCAATCAGCCCTCCGATGCAAAAAATTCTTTGGTCAGCCTGACCACCGTGCCGGAAAGCAGCAGCAACGCGAGCAGGTTCGGAATGCTCATCAGGCCGTTGAAGGTATCGGCGATGCTCCACAGCAGGCCCAGATCCATCGTTGCGCCCAGAATGGACACAAAGGAGTAGACCAGAAAGAAGGGCTTTGCCACCTTATCGCTGCGGCACAGGAACACCAGGAACCGGGAACCATACAGGCCCCAGCCGATGATGGTGGAAAAAGCAAAGCAGCACAGGGCCACGGCGGTAAAGATGGAAGCCCAGCCGCCGTAGGTGGTGGTAAAGCCGCTGATGGTCAGCTCTGCACCGGCGGCGGTGCCGTAGTTCACGGTGGTGCCGCTGCACAGAATGACCATGGCAGTCAGGGTGCAGATGACGATGGTATCGGCAAACACTTCAAAGATGCCGAACATGCCCTGCTTGACCGGCTTTTTGGTGTCGGCGCAGGCGTGGGCAATGGAACCGGTGCCAAGGCCGGCCTCGTTGGAGAAAATGCCGCGGGACACACCCTTCTGCATACTGACGAACAGGCTGCCGATGGTGCCGCCGGTGAACGCTGCCGGGTTGAACGCACCCGCAATGATGGACTCGAACACATAGGGCAGGCGCTCAAAGTTCAGCACCATAACGCCCACGGACAGCACGATGTAGAACAGAGCCATAAAGGGCACCAGCTTTTCGCTCACGCTGCCAATGCGCTTGATGCCGCCCAGCAGCACCATGGCCACCAGCATGGCCACTGCGATGCCAACCACGAGGTTCAGGGTAGAAAGCGCACCGCCGCCCACCACGCCGTACTCCAGCAGAGCGGTATCGATAGCGGCAACGATGGTATTTACCTGTGTGGCATTGCCGGTGCCAAACACGGTCAGCACGCCAAACAGGGAATACAGCACAGCAAGAAACTGCCAATGCTTGCTCAGGCCGTTTTTAATGTAGTACATGGGGCCGCCTACCCATTCGCCCGCCTCGCTGCGCTCACGGTAGTGCACCGCCAGCGTGACCTCGGCAAACTTGGTGCACATGCCAAGCAGGGCAGAACACCACATCCAGAACACGGCACCCGGTCCGCCAATGGCGATCGCGCCTGCCACACCGGCAATGTTGCCGGTGCCCACGGTGCCGGCCAGCGCGGTGCACACCGCCTGAAAGGGGGTCATGGCGCCATCGGAAGCGTCTTTTTTGCGGAACATGCGTCCAATGGTGATCTTGATGGCGTAGGGAAATTTGCGGATCTGCAAAAAGCCCGTGCGAACGCTCAGGAGCAGGCCTACGCCGATGATGCACACCATGGCGGGCACGCCCCAGATGAATTGGTTGACCGCCTGATTGACGGCCGTGATCGTCTCGATCATATATTTCCCACATCCTCTGTTAAATTGCGCTTTTCCAGCCGAAATGCCGGAAAACAAACACCTTATTTTACCGCGTTTTTTGCGCACTGTCAAATAAAATGCACAAAAAAGAGGGAGGGTTTTTGGCAAACTCTCCCTCAACTGCTTGAAACTATTTTATTTTACTTGGCCTTCGCCGTCCAGCGCTTTCAAGAAGGCTCAGCACTTTCCAACTGCCTTGCGGTACACCGGGTAAGCCACGATGGCGGACAGCACTTCGGTGATCCAGAATGCATGCCACACGCCGTTGGCACCAAGGAAATGGCACAGCACAGCGGCCAGCGGCATGATGAATACGATGTAGCGGCACAGCGAGATGACCAGCGATTCTGCGCCCTTGCCAAGGCCTTCCAGTGCACCGGAAGAGGTGGTGGATACGGCAGAAACCACAAAGCCCAGACAGATGATGCGCAGGGCAGTCTGGCCGATGGCGACGGTTTCGGGGTTGGAGGTGAACAGCTGCATCAGCGGGCGGGAAGCGAACAGGCAGATGACCGTGCCCGCAGCCATGATGGCAGCACTCATGATGAGGGTGAGTTCGTAGAGCTTTTTCACGCGGGCGTGCTGTTTGGCACCGTAATTGTAGCCAATGAGCGGGCGCATACCCTGCACGATGCCGTTGGCGGGCAGATACAGGAAGGTCTGCAGCTTGTAGTAAATGCCCAGCACCACCACGTAGCTCTGGGAAAAGCCCGCCAGCAGGCCGTTCAGGAAGGTGACCAGCAGAGAGGGCAGGGCTAGATTGAGGATGGCCGGCACGCCGATGGCATACAGTTTGCCGTCCAGTGCAGCATCCGGGCGCAGGCAGCTGCGGCGCAGTCGGATAGGCAGCTCAGTACGGACGTAAACGAAAAGGTAAACGCACAGGCTCAGCAGCTGGCCGATGCCGGTGGCAAGGGCCGCACCCGCAATGCCCATGGCAGGCACCGGGCCAAGGCCGAAGATCAGGATGGGGTCCAGAAGGATGTTGCACACACAGCCAAAGATCAGCGCCGCCATAGTCACCTTCATGCGGCCCACGGCCTGAAACATCTTTTCAAAGGCCAGTGCCGCCATGTTGATGGTGGCAAACAGGAATACGATGGTGGAGTAGGTGATGCCGGATGCGATCAGGCCTGCGTCGCTGGTGAACCGGCGCAAAAAGCCCGGCATGATGACAATGCTGACAATGGTGATGAGAATGCCGTGCATCAGGCTCAGCGCCATACCGTGGGTGGCGGCAGTCTCGGCCTTTTTGTGGTCGCCCGCGCCAAGGTACAGTGCGATCATGGCATTGATGCCGATACCGAAGCCGATGGCGATGGCGTTGGCAAAATTCTGGATCGGGAACACCAGCGACAACGCAGTCATGGCGTCTTCGCTGATGCGGGCCACGAACAGGCTGTCTACAATGTTGTACAGGCTGTTCACCAGCATGGAGATAACGTTCGGCAGTGCCATGGATACCAGCAGCGGCAGCACCGGTTTTTCTTTCATAAAGGTCTCGTTCATAGTGTTTGCATTGCTCCTGTAGAGAAAAGAAATGAATTACTGCAGCCGCGGAATCGTCAGGGCGAGACTGCTCGAAGATAAAAGCAGACGCAAAAAAGCCACACAATGGCTTTTTTGAAGTCATTGTGTGGCGAAAAGTAGCATACTGCTGTAAAAATCCACACGAATTTTATTAACTGTAGGATAACACGGCTTCCGGCAGATGTCAAGAGGTCAAATGGATAAAGTATGACTTTTATAGACTTGACCATTTTTCACCGGGAGGCTAAAATAAAAATAGATACTTTATAAAATAAGGAGAATCCTGCCATGAAATGGATGATCGCATCCGACCTGCACGGGTCGGCGTTTTATTGCAAAAAAATGATCAAAGCGTTTGAGCGGGAGAGAGCAGACCGGCTGCTTTTGCTGGGGGATCTTTTGTATCACGGCCCCCGCAACGACCTGCCGGAGGGCTATGCCCCGAAGGAGGTCATCCCGCTCCTGAACGGGCTGAAGCCGGCGCTTTTGTGCGTGCGGGGCAACTGTGACGCTGAGGTGGATCAGATGGTGCTGGATTTTCCCATTCTGGCCGACTATGCGGTGCTGCCGGTGGGCAGGCGGCTCATTTACGCTACCCACGGTCATGTGCACAACCTGAAAAACCTGCCGCCGCTGGCTCCGGGGGATGTCCTGCTGCATGGCCACACCCACATTCCGGCGTGGACAGAGTTCGGCGAAGGCAATCTCTACCTGAACCCCGGTTCTGTGAGCATCCCGAAGGAGGGGAGTGCACATAGCTATATGACACTGGAAGGGGAGACTTTCCTTTGGAAAACGCTGGAAGGCGAAGTGTACCGGGAGCTGGAGCTGTGATGGGGGCAATGGAGCTGGAAGAGAAAACGGTTCAGATCCGGGATGATTTCGACCCGGACAAAATTCTGGAAAGCGGCCAGTGCTTTCGCCCCCGGAAGCAGGCGGAGGGCTGGTATCGGTTTGTTTCCGGGAGACAGCTGCTTTACCTCAGACCACTGCGCAGCGGAACCTACACGGTGCGGTGTGAGCCGGGCGCATGGGAAACCTTCTGGCACGGTTACTTCGACCTTGGCCGCAGCTATGCCGCCCTGCGCGGAAAGCTGGACAGCCGGGACGACTTTCTGCAGCGTGCCATGGAATATGGCCGGGGCATCCGGGTGCTGCGTCAGGATGAGTGGGAGATGCTGGTCAGCTTCATCATCTCGCAGCGAAAAAGCATCCCGGCTATCCGCAGGGCGGTAGAGCTGCTTTCGGAGCGGTTTGGCGAGCGGCTGGGCAGCGATAGCGAAGGGCCGGTGTATGCGTTCCCGACAGCAGAAGCGCTCTGCTGTGCCGGGGAGCAGGCGCTGCAGGAGTGCGGTCTTGGCTACCGCACCCGCTACGTGCTGCATGCGGCGCAGCAGGCGGCAGAGGGCACACTGGACCTGAAGAAGCTGGCTTCCCTGCCCGATGAAGCACTTTTTGCCCGTTTGATGGAACTGGACGGTGTGGGCAAAAAGGTGGCAAACTGCGTGTGTCTGTTCGGCTATGGCCGTGTGGGCCGTGTGCCGGTGGATGTCTGGATCGAACGGCTCATCCGGGACGAATTTGCCGGGCAGGACCCGTTCCCGCAGTTCGGGCTGGAAGCAGGCATCGTGCAGCAGTACCTGTTCTTTTATAAAAGAAGCGTGGGATAAGAACCGCGGAGCCGCAGGCAGGAGCGTAGGACCATCCGCTAAGCAAAAAAGGCAACGGCTTCCTCTGTTTGAGGAAAACCGCTGCCTTTTGATCATTTTACCGCCTGCTTTAACCGTTCCAGATCTTCTGCATCCGGGTGAGAAAGGGCGTTGTCAAAATTCTCGATCAGTGCATCCAGATTGGGCAGATGGATCGGCTGCTTTTTCATGCCCTCATACCGCTGGCGTACCGAAAGCGGCATCTTGCCCTGACACATATAACGGCCGAAGACCGTGTTGCTCCTGTCCAGTGAACGCTCCACCTTTTTCAGGATCTTGTTGAAATACTCCTCACTGCCGCCAAAGCCGGCGGTGCCAAAAAGGAAGATATTTTTGCCGTGCAGCTGCTTCAAAAAGTCCAAAGTACTTTCGTCAGCGTTTCCCTTGTCTGTCCAGAAGCCCACATAGAGGTCGTCCGCTTCCATGGCAGCAGGGTCCGGGGTGCCAAAATAGCAGCAGTTTTCCTGTGGCAGACAGGCGTGCAGCGTGTCTGCCAATAATTTTGTGTTGCCTGTTTTACTGCTGAATACGATCGCGTAGCTCATAGTTTCTCCTTTGGTCGGTAACAACAAAAAACACCACACGTTTCCGTGCGGTGCTTTTCCTTCTGGTGGAGAATACCGGGATCGAACCGGTGACCTCTTGCATGCCATGCAAGCGCTC
>ENA-OVGE01000877-OVGE01000877.1-human-gut-metagenome-genome-assembly--contig:-NODE-877-length-26292-cov-12.778176_pt1 | contig 26292 bp, 30 predicted proteins | sample MGYA00237769_ERZ505417 | MGnify/ENA primary metagenome ERZ505417 (study PRJEB26158, sample SAMN06016403) | human gut metagenome | biome: human gut; feature: ankylosing spondylitis patient; material... | reverse complement strand
TCCAGAAGCTCTCGCAGGGCTTGCAGTAGTGGCCGATGTACTCGCCCTTGTAGATGTCGCCCTGCTCATACAGCTTGGTGAAAATTTTCTGGCAGGACTCCATATGGTAGTCGTCGGTGGTGCGGATGAAGCGGTCGTAGCTGACGTCCAGCAGCTTCCACAGATCCTTGACGGTGGCTACGATCTTGTCCACATACTCCTTGGGGGTCACACCGGCATCGGCAGCCTTGTCCTGAATTTTCTGGCCGTGCTCATCGGTGCCGGTCAGGAACATGACGTCATAGCCCTGCATCCGCTTGAAGCGTGCCAGTGCGTCGCAGGCGACAGTGGTATAGCTGTGGCCGATGTGCAGTTTGTCGCTGGGGTAGTAGATGGGAGTGGTGATGTAGAATGTCTTGTGCTCACTCATAGGTTGATACTCTTCCTTTCCTGATTTGGCGGGGGACGAAAAAAGCCCTCATCCTGCCGGACTGAGCCGGACAAGGACGAGAGCCTGAAACTTTCGTGGTACCACCTTGTTTCGCCGCACCCTTGCGGGCGCAGCCTTTTGCCGGGCCAAAAAGCACGGCGCAGCGCGGTAACGGGCGCACCCGTCGCAGGCTCAATTTTCACCTGCGCAGCTCCGAGACCATCTTCGGCATCGCGCGGCCTGCCCGGTTCCATCCTTCGGGCTTTCTGTCAGGCGCAGACGGTGCGTACTCTTCTCTTCACAGCCAATTTACATTGTTATGTCTATAATACGCAAAAACAGTGGGTTTGTCAACATTAAATCTCGTAATCCAGACAGAACCGTGCCTTGGTGTAGGGCCGCACCTTGCTGTCGGCCACAGCCACATGGGCGGGATGGACGGAGTAGCCCTTGAGGGCCTCGGCGCTTTCAAAGGTGGTGTCCAGCATCAGGTCGGCGGTGGAAGAGGAAAGACCGTTGATGTTGACATGCACTTCCACAAGGCCCGGGACCTTGCCTGCCAGACCTTCCAGCCCTTCCTTGATGCCTGCCTTGACGGCGGCTTTTTCGGCGTCGGACAGCTCGTCCTTCAGCTGCCACAGGATCACATGCTTGACCATAATAAAATACCTCCTGCGTTTTTTCTCATTGTAGCAGGGTGAGAAAAAATCCGCAAGAGGAAAGCTGCAAAGTATTATTGGGGTGCGAACAGCAGCACCACCAGAAGCACGGCACAGAGCACCGAAAGTCCGATGCCCTCCAGCCGGGTCAATTTGATGTACGCTTCCGTTGGTTCGGTCTGTGTATACCGTCCACGGTCATGCAGGGCAATGGCATCCTCCGGCTGCAGGGCCATAAAAATGCCGAACCCGATGCCGAAAAGTGCGGTTAAGATCGCACAGATGACTTCCATAGCAACCCCTCACTTCTTGGTTTTGTCGCTCCTACTCAGGGCATAGCACAGATACGAGATCAGCAGGGCAACGCACAACACGAGCGCTGCCACCATCAAAATGGAGTGCAGCGGCTCGACCTTTGGCAGAAAAATGTTGACCAGCAAGAACGCGCCGCCGATGGTCGAAGCAATGCCGTAAAATTTGCGGAAGTGTTTCTTTTCGTCCTCGGTGCTCCATCCGGTGCCGGTGCCATTGTACAGATCCCGGATGCCGCGGTACAAAAACAGCACACCCAGCGCGGCGTTCAGCCAATCCCAGCCCGAAAGATTCAAATTCATAGTGGCTCCTTTCCGGCTGTCAATCCGCACTATGGTTCCAGCTTTCGTAAGCGACAAGATAAAGAAGGTCTCCCACGATGGCGATGCCGAAGATGATACGGTAGAGCAGCGATGTAACAGGTGTGAAGGCTAAGATCAGAAAGGCGATGCTGTTGAGTATGTAAAACACGCCGTTCTTTTTCTGCCAGAAGGCGCGGTACTCCGGGTCGCGGTGATACTGGTTGAACGGCAGATCGAGGAACGGGTCTTTGCCTTGAAGATCCCGAATGCCGGAGATGAACCAGATAACGGTCAGCACAAGGTTGAACAGAGTGGAAAACGAAACGAACGACTCCATGAAATGCACCTCCCATCTTTTTCCACAGTATACCACAGAAAAGTGCAAAAATAAAGGACGGTATTCAACCGCGCAGCGTAAAATTTGCACAAATCGGGTGTTGACTGTTGGTGAAAACAGCACAAAATAAAACCAGCCGGACGAGGCGGTTGCAAGCCCTCGTCCGGCTGGATACTTACTTCTTCGGAGTCATAAGCCTCTTCTCCTTGGGGTTCCTCATTTTCGGAGTAAACGTTTCATAGGGTGACTCTCCTTAGAAACTACTGGAAACTGAGAATCTATTTCAAGGGGACTGATTACTTAGTACATTGGATTGACCCTTCTCTTAACTGATGGAGTGCGGCACCGAGATTCGGAAGATGAATTTCATATTACCACATTCTTTCGAGTTAGATTCGCTAGGGGCAAACTACTTAGTACATTGGTAGAACTCCTTTTTTGCTATTCAAATAATGTTCTCCGTACAAAAGATACCTTCATAGGAATCATCTCCGGCGGATCTATTTGAATCGCTGGGGGTTAAGTTTATCGACAGGTTGTCGTGTAATCGCATTTTTGATGCTCAAGACTGGCTCATTTTTGTTGTGTTTTTATACGGGGGAAACATCCCGTCTGTGGTGAGCCTCTATTTTGCTTCTCAGCGAATCCCGACAGCCTGTCCCTGCTGTGCGGGTTCCATATCGACCATCGGTCTCGCTCCTTTCTGCTTCAAGTCAGCGGGATTAGCTCTCTTTTGAGCTTCTGCTGTACTTCTCTGGTTTCTGGCTTTATTATACATATTCCTGATTGATTTGTCTATTCGCAGAGTGCACAAGGATAGAAATATAAAATTGTGCAGTTCTTGAAAAACAGCAGATGGAACGTGCAAAATGCCGCTTTCTGTGCGGTGTGCCCGGGCAATCGGGCCCTTTGGGGAGGAACTCTGTGCCCTGCAGGGAGGGCTGACGAGGAAGTCAACAGCAAAGCTGCCCAGAAGTTCCGGGCCGTTTGTGGAGGATTTTGCGCAAAACGGGAGAAAGTGTCCACAGGGTATTATGCGTCAGATCGATTTGTGCTAAAATAGCGCCAATGAATGGTAGTCGCCGCCGCCCCGCGAGATGAAAGTTTCGCGGGGCGGCTTTTTGCGGCAAAAATTTAGACACAAAAGAAACGGAGAATCAAAATGCCTAAAACTTTACCGGAACGTATCTTCTTTACCATTGTCATGGCTGCAATTATGGTCTATGGCATGATCGTTTACAATGTGGCGCTGAACACAGGCGGTGTCACCAATGCCACCTTTGTTATGGCTCTGCACGAGATGCCGATCATGGTTCCCATTGCCTGCGTGTTGGAATTTTTCGTGGTGGAGAAACTGGCCACCGGATTGGCGTTTATGTTCATGCGGCCCACAGATCGTCCGCAGTTCATCACCTATGCCATCTCGCTGATGATCGTGTGCATCATGTGCCCGGTGATGAGCCTGATCGCAACGGTGCTGTTTAAAGAACCCGGCTTTGGCACTTGGGTGCATACATGGGGCTGCAATATGCCCATGGCCCTGTGCTGGCAGATGCTGTACTGCGGGCCGCTTGCCCGTGCCATCTTCCGGCTGGTGTTCCGCCGCGGCGCAAAACAGGCGGACTGACAGATTTTAGATATGCAGTTATAATAAATATGTATAGGAGCGGGTGTAATACCGGACGAGACGCCTATACGAATTTTATATATCGGGCATATAAAGTATGTACAATGGGGCATTTTTGATGGAAATATTCCCCGGAATGCCCTGAAAAAGCCATCGAAACCTAAGAATTAGCTAAGAAATTTGTGAAAAAAGTACATGTAAAGGGTGCTTTATTAGACAAGATGCACAACTTTTTTTGTATATCAATGCAGTAGAACCACCTAAAATGTAGAATGTGCACAAAGCCACTTGCCAATTTTCGTCAATCGTACTATCATACACAACGAAAAAAGACGAAGTGACCCGTGCAGGAGGGAGGGTGTGACCGGACAGAGCCGAACACCTTCCTTACTTTTTTCACAAAGCTGCGCCTTTTCTTCGAGCGATAAGAAGGACGCTGCGCCGCCGGGGCGGTGCGGCGGTCTTACCCCCGGAACCCTATTCTTCAGGAAGGAGGAAAAACAATTGAATAATCTGACCAAAGCATTGATGGAAGAGCTGACCGTCGAATACGTCAAGGTCGGCCCGCTGCAGATCCCGGAATCCGTGGTCATCAGCTGGGTGATCCTGGCCATCGTCACCATCGGCTCGATCCTGCTTACCAGAAACCTGAAGGTGGACCATATCAGCAAGCGTCAGGCCGTGCTGGAAATGGCCTACCTCGCAGGCACTAATTTCTTTGAAGGTCTGCTGGGCGAAAAGGGCAGGCGCTATGTGCCTTACCTGATGACCGTGGCCATCTACATCGCCTTCAGCAACCTGATCGGCGTGTTCGGTGTCAAGCCCCCCACGAAGGATCTGGACGTGACCGCAGCGCTGGCGCTGATGAGCATTGTGCTGATCGAGGGTGCCGGCATCCGTGCACGCGGCGGCGTTGGCTTCCTCAAGAGTCTGTCTGCCCCCACTCCGGTCATGACCCCTATGAACATCCTCGAGATCGCCATCCGCCCCACCAGCCTGTGCATGCGACTGTTCGGCAATGTGCTGGGCGCATTCGTCATCATGGAGCTGATCAAGCTCGTGGTGCCCGTGTTCGTCCCGGCGGTGTTCAGCCTGTATTTTGACCTGTTCGACGGTCTGATCCAGACCTACGTGTTCGTGTTCCTGACTTCGCTGTTCATGAAAGAAACCATGGGCGGAGAAGACTGATCCATTGATATTTACTGAATTTAAAAGGAGATTATTACTATGAATGGTTTGATTGCTCTGGGCGCTGGCATTGCAGCGCTGACCGGCATTGGCGGCGGTATCGGCATCGGCATCGCAACGGGTAAGGCAACGGAGGCAATCTCCCGTCAGCCCGAGGCATCCGGCAAGATCCAGACCAACCTGCTGCTGGGCGCTGCTCTGGCAGAAGGTACTGCAATTTTCGGCTTCGTCGTTGCACTGCTGATCATCCTGTTCCTGGGTCAGTAACGGAGGCGCAGACGAATGCTGAAGTTGGATATTAACCTGCTGTGGACCGTCGTGAACGTCCTCGTCATGTATGCGGTGCTGCGCAAGTTCCTGTTCAAGCCTGTTCAGGACGTGATCGCAAAGCGCCAGCAGATGGTGGACGCAAACCTGGCCGATGCGGAGACCTCCAAGAAGGAAGCCGCAGAGACCATGAACGCCGCACAGGAAAAACTGCGCAATGTGGACAATGAGGCCGCTGCCCGCCGCGAAGCCTACGAAAAGCAGGCTGAGGTCGAAAAGCAGCAGCTGCTGGCAGATGCCCGCAAGCAGGCAGACGCCATCGTGGCAGCCGGCAAGGCAAGCGCCGAGGCCGAACGCCAGAGCAAGCTGCGGGAAGCCGATGCCCAGACCACGGCACTGGCCCGTGCGATGTGCGAGAAGCTGCTGGCCCGCAATCTGACCGCCCAGGACGACGCACGTCTGCTGGACGATCTGCTGGAGAAAGCAGGTGCAGGCAATGGCAACTGAATTCAGTCGTGAATTTTTTGCGGACAACCGCATCGTCAAGGCCGAGCTGCGCAGCGCCCGCAAGCCCCGGGAAGAGGAGCTGAACCGGATCCGCGCCGAGGTACGCAAGCTGTATGATGCCACCGAGGTCATCCTGAACGTGACGGTGGACGAGAGCCTGCTGTCCGGCTATGTCCTGCAGGTGGGCGACCGTGTGTTCGATAACTCCGGCCGTCATCAGCTGGACAAGATGATGGAGGGCAAGCCCTCGCTGGCTACCCTCAAGACCCGCATTGAGGACTACAAGCCCGCCGAGACCTCTGCCGAGGGCGGTGTGGTCATCTCCTCTGCCGACGGCATCGTGCACGTCGAGGGCATGAACCGCGCCGTGTACGGCGAGATCGTCACCTTCGACAACGGTGCCAAGGGTATGGTGGAGAGCGTGGACCCCGAACAGCTGGGCATCATGCTGTTCGACGGAGCTGAGACCGTCGGTGTGGGCACCATGGTGACCCGCAGCGGCAAGCGTGCCGGCATCCCGGTGGGTGATGCCTTCCTGGGCCGTGTCATCAGCCCGCTGGGCGAGCCCATTGATGGCAAGGGCCCCATTGAAGCTGTGGGCTACAACCCCATCGAAAAGCAGGCCCCCGGCATTCTGGAGCGTCAGAGCGTGGATACCCCGCTCCACACCGGCATCCTCGCTATCGATTCCATGTTCCCCATCGGCCGCGGCCAGCGTGAACTGATCATCGGCGACCGCCAGACGGGCAAGACCTCCATCGCCACGGATGCCATTCTGAACCAGAAAAACACCGGTGTGCTGTGCATTTATGTGGCCATCGGCCAGAAGGCTTCTTCCATTGCCCGCGTGGCAGGCGATCTGCAGAAGCACGGTGCCATGAGCTACACCACCATCGTGGCGGCTACTGCTTCGGATTCCGCTCCCCTGCAGTACATCGCACCCTATGCCGGCACCGCACTGGCCGAGTACTTCATGAGTCAGGGCAAGAGCGTGCTGATCGTTTACGACGATCTGTCCAAGCATGCAGTGGCCTACCGTGCCATTTCTCTGCTGCTGCGCCGCTCTCCGGGCCGTGAGGCTTACCCCGGCGATGTGTTCTATCTGCACTCCCGTCTGCTGGAGCGCTCCTGCCGGATGCGCGACGATCTGGGCGGCGGTTCCATCACCGCACTGCCTATCGTAGAGACGCAGGCAGGCGACGTTTCGGCCTACATCCCCACCAATGTCATTTCCATCACCGATGGTCAGATCTTCCTCGAGAGCGCCCTGTTCAATGCAGGCAACCGCCCGGCCGTCAATGTGGGTCTGTCGGTGTCCCGTGTGGGCGGCGCTGCCCAGACCAAGGCCATGAAGAAGGCCAACGCCAACCTGCGTATCGAGCTGGCACAGTACAAGGATATGGAGTCCTTTGCACAGTTCAGTTCGGATCTGGACGCGGAGACCCGCCGCCAGCTGGATCACGGCAAGGCTCTGATGGAAATGCTCAAGCAGCCGCTGTATCAGCCCAAGTCCGACGCCGAGCAGGTGGTCACGCTGGTGCTGGCTTCCCACGGTGTGCTGGACGAACTGCCCACTGCCGAGCTGCGCGCCAAAACTTCCGCATTTGTGCGTCAGTTCCGCGCGGATGTGTCCGGTACGATGGATAAGATCACCGCCACCGGCAAGCTGGAACCTGAAATGGTCGATGCCATCCTGAACGCCTGGAAAGCTTATGCGGGAGGCGACAGCCATGCCGTCCAGTAAGCTGCTGAAGGAGCGCATCGAGAGCATTCAGGACACCATGAAGATCACGAACGCCATGTACCTGATCTCCTCGTCCAAGCTGCGCAAGGCACGTAAGAACTACCAGAATGTATCGCCCTACTTCAACCGTATGCGCGATACCATTTCCCGCGTGGTGCCCCACCTGCCGGAAGAGCCGGTGCATCCGTTCTTCCACGAGCGCAACACCGCAAACCCCAAGCGGGCTTACATCGTGCTGACGGCAGATAAGGGCATGGCAGGCGCTTACAACCAGAACATCATCAAGTTCCTCAAGGAAAATGCGGATGAGAATGACCGGTTCTATGTGATCGGCCAGACCGGCTACCGCGCCCTGTACCACAAGGATCCGCGGCTGGTGGAGGATTTCCACTACGGTGCCACGGAGCCTACGCTGCAGCGTGCCCGCGATATCACGATGGACGCCATCGATGATTTCAAGACCGGCAAGCTGGATGAGATCTATCTCATCTATACCCGCATCGAGAATGCATTGACCAGCGAGCCCACCATGGTGCGTCTGCTTCCGCTGGACCGCGCCCATCTGCAGCCTGCCCCCAAGGGTCTGGGCGATCCGAAGGGCGATGTGGAGATGTTCCCGTCTGCATGGACGGTGTTTGAACAAATCGCGCCCATTTATATGCACGGCATGATCTTTGGTGCCATGACCGAGAGCTTCTGCGCAGAGCAGAGCGCCCGCATGACCGCCATGGATTCCGCCACCAAGAACGCCAACGATATGATCCGGGAGCTGCAGCTGGAATACAACCGCACCCGTCAGGGCTCCATTACACAGGAGATCACCGAGATCATCGGCGGTGCGGCTGCCGTGCAGGACCGGGCGGAATAAAACGTATTTACAAATTAGTATAGAGGCAATCGTATGATACAGGGAACTATTATTCGCGTAGCCGGCCCTGTGGTGGACGTGCAGTTCACCGCAGGCAAGCTGCCTGCCCTGCAGGAAGCGCTTACCGTGACCGCTGAGGGCACCGAGCGCACGATGGAAGTGACACAGCATGTCAACGAGACCACTGTGCGCTGCATCATGCTTTCCGCCAGCGAGGGTCTGGGCAAGGGCATGACCGTGACCGCTACCGGCCACGGCCTGACCGCACCGGTGGGCGAAGCCACGCTGGGCCGCATGTTCGACCCGCTGGGCAGACCCATCGACGGCAAGGGCTCTGTGGATGATGTGCCGCATTGGCCCATCCACCGCAAGGCCCCCAGCTTTGCGGAGCAGAAGCCCGCGACCGAAATTCTGGAGACCGGCATCAAGGTCATCGACCTGCTGGCCCCCTATGCAAAGGGCGGCAAGATCGGTCTGTTCGGCGGTGCAGGCGTCGGCAAGACCGTGCTGATCCAGGAACTGATCCATAACGTGGCCACCGAGCACGGCGGCTACTCCATCTTCACCGGCGTGGGCGAGCGCTCCCGCGAGGGCTGCGACCTTTGGGGCGAGATGAACGAGTCCGGTGTTCTGAATAAGACCGCACTGGTCTTTGGTCAGATGAACGAGCCCCCAGGAGCACGTATGCGTGTTGCCGAGACCGGCCTGACCATGGCAGAGTACTTCCGTGAGGAGACCCACAAGGACGTGCTGCTGTTCATCGATAACATCTTCCGTTTCGTGCAGGCAGGCTCCGAGGTGTCCGCCCTGATGGGTCGTATGCCCTCTGCTGTGGGCTATCAGCCCACTCTGGCCAACGAGCTGGGCGCTCTGCAGGAGCGCATCACCTCCACGAAGGACGGCTCCATCACCTCGGTGCAGGCCGTTTACGTCCCCGCCGATGACCTGACCGACCCGGCCCCCGCCACCACCTTTGCGCATCTGGACGCCACCACTGTGCTGTCCCGTAAGATCGTGGAGCAGGGCATTTACCCCGCTGTGGACCCGCTGGCCTCCACTTCCCGCATTCTGGAAGCAGACATCGTGGGCGAGGAGCACTACCGCGTGGCCCGCAAGGTGCAGTCCATTCTGCAGCGCTATCAGGAGCTGCAGGACATCATCGCCATTCTGGGCATGGACGAACTGGACGAGAACGACAAGCTGACCGTGACCCGTGCCCGCAAGCTGCAGAAGTTCCTGTCCCAGCCCTTTGCCGTGGCCGAGAACTTTACCGGCCTGAAGGGCAAGTATGTGCCGCTGAAGGACACCGTGCGCAGCTTTGCCGCCATTGTGGACGGCGAGGCCGATGACCTGCCGGAGTGGGCATTCTTCAACGTGGGTACGCTGGAAGATGCCCGCCAGAAGGCCGCTGAAAAGATGGCTGAGGAAAAGGGCGGTGCCGTCTGATGAACAAGTTCATGCTGAATATCACGGCCTCCAGCGGTGAGTTCTATCAGGGCGACTGTGAGGACCTCGTGCTGCCCACCGGCGACGGTGTGTATGGCGTGCAGGCCGGGCACAACCCCGTGCTGGTGGCCATCCACATGGGCATCCTGCACTTTGAAGTGAACGGCGAAGCCCGCGACATTCTGGTGGGTGACGGCATTGCCGAGGTGACCCCCGCGTATGTGATGGTGCTGGTGGACAGCGCCGAGCGCCCGGAGGATATCGACAAGAACCGTGCCGAGGCGGCCCGCATCCGTGCGGAAGAGCGCCTGCAGCACCGGAAGAGCATGCATGAATATTATCAGAGCCAGATCGCACTGCAGCGTGCCATGCAGCGTCTGCAGGCTGCATCCAAGTACAAGCGCTGAGACCTGAACCCGCAAAACACCCGATTTTCTGGGGAATTTTCCCCGGAGAACGGGTGTTTTTTGTTGTGCGGGGCCGGAGACCTTGACAAATACCGTTCAAAATGATATGATTTTAATATCACAAAGAAACGCTTCCGACCCTGATAAGGAGGGACTTGTTATGGAAGAGAAAATTTTGAATACCCGCAAAAACGGCATGGCGGTGCTGCTGCTCACCCTGTTGGGCTATGTGGCATCCATTGCCCTGTTTATTTACAGCATCACCCTGCTGGATGCAGACCGGATGCTTCTGGGCTTGCCGCTGCTGATCTTGTCCATCGGGTATTGGATCGCAGGCATCTTCCTGTTCTGCGGCCTGAAGGTGCTCAAGCCGCAGGAAGCGCTGGTGCTCACCCTGTTCGGTGATTACATTGGTACCCTGAAGGGACAGGGCTTTTACTGGGTGAACCCCTTCTGCACCGCTGTCAACCCTGCCGCCGGTACCCGCCTGAGCCAGAGCGGTGACGTGAGCAGCAAAGAAAACGGCATGGCTGCCATGTTTGGCCAGAGCGGCCAGAATGCCCAGGTCAGTGCCGAATCCATGAGCAGAAAGATCTCCCTGAAAATGATGACCCTGAACAACTCCCGGCAGAAGATCAACGACTGCCTGGGCAACCCGGTGGAGATCGGCATTGCGGTGATCTGGCGGGTCACCGACACTGCCAAGGCCGTGTTCAACGTAGACAACTACAAGGAGTATCTCTCCCTGCAGTGCGACAGCGCCCTGCGCAATGTGGTGCGGGTGTACCCCTATGATGTGGCCCCCAATGTGGACACCACCGGCGACGGTGTGGCCGATGAGGGCAGCCTGCGCGGCTCCTCCGAGGTGGTGGCGGCCCGCATCCGCGACGAGATCCAGAAGAATGTGGCCGAGGCCGGCATCGAGGTGGTGGAAGCCCGCATCACCTACCTGGCCTACGCGCCGGAGATCGCAGCGGTCATGCTGCAGCGCCAGCAGGCCAGTGCCATCATCGACGCCCGCAAGATGATCGTGGACGGTGCCGTGGGCATGGTGGAAATGGCACTGGACCGTCTGAACGAAAACAAGGTGGTAGAGCTGGATGACGAGCGCAAGGCAGCCATGGTGTCCAACCTGCTGGTGGTGCTGTGCGGCAACCGCGACGCCCAGCCCGTTGTGAACAGCGGCAGCCTGTACTGATGGCCGAGCCAAAAAAGCAGGTGCCCCTGCGCCTGAACGCCAAACTCTACGATGCCCTTGCTGCCTGGGCAGAGGATGATTTCCGCTCGGTGAACGGACAGATCGAATATCTGCTCACCGAGTGTGTGCGCCAGCGCAAGAAGAACGGGAAATATGTTTCAGATCAGATCGACGTACCGCCGGAACTGGACCTGAAATAAAACAGACGAACCAGCCCCGGCTGTGGAAGGCAGTTTTCCATAGCCGGGGCCGGTTGCGTTTATGTGACAGAAAAACATGAAAAAAACAGGAAAGATGAAATAAAATCTATTGACAGTTGCGGAAGTGTGACGCATAATAAATGAATGAGGTGCTCTGGAATCCCAGAGCGTTTCGGACCAAAGCAAGGAGCAGCGATCCCGTTGAAGAAACAAGAACAAAAAAACAAGACGGTTTTTCATGCTGTAGCAGCATTGCTGGCCGTTCTGGCGGTTGTGCTGGTACTGTACGGCGGGGGCCGCTGGCTGGAGAAACGGGCAGAAAAGCCGGAGACCCGCACCCAGCTGCCCCAGGCCGACCAGGAGACTGTGGAAGTGGACGGCGTGACCTACCGCAAAAAGAGCCGCCTGACCACGATCCTGGTCATGGGCGTGGACCACGACACTCAGGACAGCTACGAGTACCGCAAGGCCGGCCAGGCCGACTTTCTGCGGTTGGTGGTACTGGATGACGCGGACAAGACGGTGCAGCAGCTGCAGATCGACCGGGATACCATTACTCCGGTGACGGTGTTGGGCCTGCTGGGGGACCGGTACGAGCCGGTGACCCAGCAGATCTGCCTGGGCTATGCCTTTGGCGATGGTCGCGAGACCAGCTGCGAGGTGACCGTGGAAGCAGTGGGAAACCTGCTGGGCGGACAGACCATCGACCAGTATCTGGCCATGGGGCTGGACGGCATTTCCACCCTGAACGATCTGGCAGGCGGTGTGACCGTGACGCTGGAGGATGATTTCTCCGCCATCGACCCGGCCATGACCAAGGGTACGACCCTCACGCTGCAGGGCGAGCAGGCCGAGACCTATGTCCGCTCCCGCCGCAGTGTCGGTGTAGGCACCAACGAGGCCCGCATGGCGCGGCAGGAAAGCTACATCCGACAGCTGTCGGTGCAGCTGGATGAAAAACTGCAGAAGGATCAGAACTTTGCCGTGGACGCCTACGACGCCCTGCAGCCCTACCTGACCACCAGCATGGCCAAAGGTCAGCTGGTGAACGAGGCCTGGGCGGCAAAGGACTACACCCGGCTGGACACCATCAAACCGGATGGCACCTATCAGGTCGGGGAGGATGGCTTTATGGAGTTTTATCCGGATGCCGATGCGTTGCAGCAGGCGGTTCTGCAGCTGTTTTACGAAAAAGTTGAATAAGCGTGCCCAAGACACGTTTAGGATAAAGACGCTCTCAAAGCCGAGAGAACTGGTCTGAAAGGGGTATATTCTTATGAAAATGAAAAAGATCGTTTGCGCCATGGTCTCCGCAGCTCTGCTGGTGAGCATGGCTGCCGCTACCGCTTTTGCTGTGGAGTCTGTGCCCAGCAAGACTGGCACCGATGCCGATGCAGGCAAGACCGAGGTCTCTACTTCCGGTTCTGTCAGCAGCGAGGGCCTGCAGGTGGAGGTCAAGACCACGGAGGACTCCAGTAAGGAAGAGACCCAGCTGAAGGGCGAGGGCGTGGAGAAGTACCTGACTGCAGAGGCTGTGGATGCAGCTGCGAAGATCCTGGGCAGTGAGAAGGACGCCGTGACCGTCAGCGAGATCAAGGAGATCAAGGTCTCCGGCTACAAGACCGACATGGACAAGATTACCGTCAAGGTCCCCATGGCAGCTCTGCCGGAGAGCGGCACCACCGTTGCCGTGATCATCCGTGTCAAGACCCCCAACGGCAAGATCGTCAACCTGCCTCTGGCCGGTGTGGTCGTGGAGGAGACCGTTGTGGTGAACGGTGTGGCCCGTAAGGTCCGTAAGGTCCAGCTGGAGCTGGATGCCACTACCATGATCAACCTGCAGGCAGGCAAGGCCTACATTGCAGCTGTGACCCGGAAGTAAAAACAGAACGACTTTGTCCTGCGGCGCTCTCTTCCGAAAAAGAGAACGCCGCATTTTTCACGGAGAAAGCCAAGGAAATTTAAAGGAGCAACGAAGTGCAGCGAGATACTTTAACGCAGGAACCTTATCGTTCCGAGGTGCGGCCGCAGCAGGAAGAAGATACCATTGATCTTCTGGAACTTTGCATGGGCCTGCTGGACCACTGGAAGTTTATTGCGGCAGCCGCCGCAGCAGGAGCGGTGCTGGCAGCACTCTATACCTTTTTGCTGGTGACCCCCCTCTACAAGGCCACCTCTACCATCTATGTGGTCAGCCGCAACGACTCGGTGCTGAACCTGTCGGATATTCAGATCGGCAGCGCCCTGACCAGCGACTACATCAAGGTGTTTGAGATGTGGGAGGTGCACGAAAAGGTCATCAGTGCACTGGATCTGGACTATACCTATACCCAGATGGACAACATGCTCAGCGTGACCAATGCCAACGACACCCGTATGCTGGACATTACGGTGACCGATGCAGACCCCGAAGAGGCTGCAGCCATTGCCAATGAGTATGCTGAGGTGGGCGCAAGCTACATTGCGGAGAAGATGAAGACCGACGAGCCCACCATCATGTCCTCGGCCCGGGTACCGGCCAACCCCTTCAGCCCCAGCAAGACCAAGAACATCCTGCTGGGCTTCCTGGCAGGCTTTGTGCTGGCTTGCGGTGTTGTGGTGCTGCGGGTGCTGCTGGACGATACCTATAAATCCGCTGAGGAGATCCGCAAGTACACCGGCATGGTGGTGCTGGCCTCTGTGCCCCTGGTGGGTGGCACCGAGCCCAAAAAGGGCAGCAACTTCCAGCGCCGCATGAAGCGCCTGAGCAAAGATATTTGCCGCCGTGTGGGCGGAAAGGCCGGGAGGAACGCATGAAACAGCTGAAGATCACAAAATTTCCGGAACTGGACTATGCAGGCAGCGAGGCCTTCAACACCCTGAGCACCAACCTGTCCTTTGCAGGTGAAACTGTAAAAAAGATCATGATCACCAGCTGCCACGCTTCGGAGGGCAAGAGCTATCTGTCCATGAACCTGATGCGGACCCTGGCCCAGCGTGGCATGAAGGTGGCCCTGGTGGACGCCGACCTGCGCCGCAGCATGGTAAACGCCCAGTACGGCCTGCAGTTTGAGAACGGCCGCAACGACGACAAGGGCCTTTCCCACTTTTTGGCCGGCATGGTGGGCATGGAGGAGGTCATCTATCAGACCGACATCCCTGGTGCCCTGATGGTTCCGGTGGGCCGGGATGTGCCCAACCCCCTGGCTCTGCTGAGCAACCATCACTTCAAGGACCTGCTGGACACCCTGGCCCAGAGGGTGGATTATGTGCTGGTGGACGCCGCCCCTGTGGGCGTGGTCATTGATGCTGCCGAGATCGCAAAATCCTGCGACGGCACCCTGATCGCTGTGCAGTACAACGATGTGCGCCGCCAGGAGCTGCTGGACGTGAAGCAGCAGATCGAGCAGAGCGGCTGCCCCATCCTGGGCACTGTGCTGAACCAGGTGGATTACGACAGCTACCTGAGCCGCAAGTATTACTACCGTACCTACGGCAAATATGGCTACTACAACCGGTACTATAAGCACAAGCACACGGCTGAAAAGAAATGAGCGGCTTTACGGATTATCACGCGCATTTCGTCTATGGTGTGGACGACGGTGCCCGCACGCGGGAAGAGATGTTTGCCATGCTGGATGCGGCGGCGGCGGATGGGGTCACCCGTCTGTTTGCCACCTCTCACAGCACGCCGGGCATGGAGCCCTTTCCGCGGGACGTGTATCAGCGGCATCTTGATTTTGCACGGGCTTACTGCGCCGAAAAGGGCTACGACCTGATGCTGGAAAGCGGCTCGGAGCTGCTGTATACCCCGGCTGCGGCCTATGCGGCGGCCGAGCACAGCCTGGTCACGCTGGGCGGCACCGACTGGGTGCTGCTGGAGTTCGTGCCCGATGTGGCGGCGGCGGAAGTGGAAACGGCCCTGCGGCAGATCACCGGCAGCGGCTACCGGGTGCTGCTGGCGCACATTGAGCGCTACCCCCGCCTTGCCCGCAGCGGTGCGCTGCCCCGCCTGAAGGAACAGTACGGCATCCGCTGTCAGGTCAATGCGGCCACGGTGCTGGAGGGCGGATTCTTTCAGCGCCGGAAGCTGGACCGCTGGCTGAAGGACGGCCTTGTGGACGCGATCTCCTCGGACGCACATAACTGCACTACCCGGGCCACCCGGATGCAGGCGGCCTATGAGCGGCTGTGCGGCATACTGGGACAGCCGGATGCGGATGCGCTGACTGGCAGAAACAATGCCTTGCTGCCAACGCAATAAAACAGTCAGAATTGCCATTCTCGGGTCGGATTTCTCGTCAAAGTGCCAAAAGCACGACGAGAGTTTCCGACGGGAATGGCTTTTTGGCTTTTTTTTGCCCGAAAGAACTTGCTTAAAGAACGTCTGCGTGATAAAATCATAAGGAAAAGGGGAATTTGCTTACATATGTCAGGAGGTGATATGGATGAAAATTCTGGTCGTAGACGACGGACAGCTTGCGATCAATTCTCTGATCCGTATCTTGTGCAGAGTGGCACCGGATTGCGATTATATCAGTGCGATGACCACAGACGATGCGTTGACCTGGTTGCGTCAGGGTCCGATGGATGCAGCTTTTTTGAATCTTGAGATGCCGGGGATGAACGGCCTCGCCCTGGCTCGCATGATCCAGAAGATCCAGCCGCGCTGCAATCTGATCGTGGTGACGGAACACCCTGAGTATGCGCTGGAAGCCCTGCAGATCTTTGTCAGCGGCTTCCTGCTCAAACCGGCTAACGAGGCTGATGTGCGTAATGTGCTGGAAAATCTGCGGTATCCGGCCGAGGATGTGCCTGCGGGCGTCAAGGTGCAGTGCTTTGGCAACTTTGAAGTGTTCGTGGGTGGGCGTCCGCTCTCGTTCAAGCGCAGCAAGAGCAAGGAGCTGCTGGCCTATCTGGTGGACCGCAACGGTGCCACCTGCACCAACGGCGAGATGCTGGCCGTGCTCTGGGAGGACAAGCCCGACACGGCGTCCCTGCACAGCCATCTGCGCAATCTGATCTTTGACCTGAGCCACACGCTGGAGGACGCCGGCGTGCGTGGACTGCTGGTGCGCGGGCGCAGTACGCTGGCCATCGACACCAGCAAGGTGGAGTGCGATTATTACAACTTCTTGCGGGGAGACCGCTCCACCATCAGCAGCTACCGCGGTGAATATATGACCCAGTATTCCTGGGCCGAGGTCACCCGCTCGGCACTGCGCCAGCAGGCAGCAGCCAGCCAGAAAGGCGGCCTGCCCAGCTATTACGTCCCGCCGTCCGGCTTCTGAGCCGACAAACTCACAGCAAAAACAAAGCCCCGTGTGTTCCGCATCGTGAACACACGGGGCTTTTGCTTATGAGATGAATTTCCGGAAATTTCCGGTTACTTCCGGGTATGGCTCTCCCAGCCGCTGGAGGTGACCGCATGCTGGTCCGGGGTGCACCACATGGCCTCCACGCCGTCCAGCGACTCCACCAGCTTCTGGCCCTCTTCCAGCGGCATGCAGAACAGGCCGGTGGTCAGGCAGTCGGCCATGCCGGAGTCCGGGCACAGCACAGTCACGCTGTTGAAATAGGCAGCCGGCCACAGGGTGTCCGGGTCGATCAGGTGGTGATAGCGCTTGCCGTCCACCACAAAGTAGCGCTGGTAGTCGCCGCTGGTCACCAGTGCCATGTCGCTCATGTTGATGGCGGCCCCGAACAGGGAGTCGGTGGTGTACACCTCCGAAGCGTTCCACGGGTTCTCCACGCCGCCGGTCCACTGGCTGCCGTCAGGCTTCTTGCCAATGGCACGCAGGTTGCCGCCCACGCTCACCAGTGCGCTGGTCAGGCCCCGGGCCTGCGCAGCCTGGCACACCATCTCCACGGCGTAGCCCTTGCCCACGCTGCCCACATCCAGCGACATCTCCGGGTCGGCCAGGTACACGGTCTTGGCTTGCTCGTCGATCACCACATTGTTGATGTCGCAGTGCTGGGCTGCGGCTTCCAGCTCCTCCTGAGTGGGCAGGGTGTTGTCGGCCTCGTTCTGGTGGCTCTCGGCGGCCTCACGGTAGTTGTGCCAGATGTTCAGCACGCTGCCCATGGCCACGTTCAGCTTGCCGTTTGTGGTGTCGTACATCTTCTGAGCCAGCTCCAGCATGGACAGGATGCGGTCATCCACCTGCACGGGGGCCTTGCCGGCGTTGTCGTTGATGGTTTTCACATTCACCACGCCGTCGTAGTCGTTGTAGATGTCGTACAGCTGGTTGTAAGAGATCAGGTCAGCGTGCAGGGCTTCCATCTGCTTGGTGAACTCTTCCTCGCTCTCGCAGTAGGCGATTACCTGGGTGACGGTGTCGAACACATCATAGAAGATGGTGCTGTAGCGGGTCAGCTCCTTCTGGGGCTTGGCGGCACAGCCGGCCAGCACACTCAGACAGAGCGCCGCCGCCAGCAGTCCGGCGGTGAGGCGGTTGAACAGGGTGGTTTTCATCGGGTCTGGTTCTCCTTTGCTGCGGTAAAGGCGGTGTGCTCCTCCTGCAGGTGGGCCAGCAGGTCGCCGAACACCCAGCTGCGGTTGGCGGGGGTCACCACGGCCTTGAGGGGGATGTTTACCTGCGCCTGCTTCATCAGGTCCAGCAGGGTGTCCACGTCCTTGTCCTTGAAGTTGGCCAGCACCAGAGCGGACGGGTAAGCCCCCGGCTCCAGCACCAGCGTGCGGGCGGATCTGGTCTCCACTTCACCCAGCAGCTGCGCCACGGTCTTGCCGGCGTCGGCAGGGGACACGGGCAGGACCTTCATGCCAAAGGCAGGGGCCATGCCGTCCAGCTTGCCGCGGTCGCCGGCGGAAAGGTTCCAGCCCAGCGCCAGCGGCACCCCGGCATTCTGGTTGCGTGCAATATGTGCTTTCATTGAAAATACCTCGTTTCAGAAGTAAACTGCAAAATACACTATAGTATAACACAAAACTGCGGAAAAGAAAATGAGGAAACGACCCCTTTCGGGGAACGGCCGGAAAGCCAGCACGGGCAGCAGAATGTTCCCCGCAAACAAAAAAGCTCTCCCTTTCGGGAGAGCTGGCATCGTGCAGCGATGACTGAGAGGGTTCAAATGGTTCAGTTCAGCTTCTTGCCGAAGAACTCGACCTCTTTGCCGATGAACTGCATCAGCTCATCGAACTGGTCGGGGGTCAGGCTCTGGGCGCCGTCGCACTTGGCCTTGGCGGGGTTGTTGTGCACCTCGATCATCAGGCCGTCGGCCCCGGCTGCAACGGCAGCCTTGGCCAGCTCCGGCACCATCCAGGCGTGACCGCAGGCATGGCTGGGGTCCACCACTACGGGCAGGTGGGTCATCTTGTGCAGCATCACCACACCGGCCAGATCAAGGGTGTTGCGCATGCTGGTCTCAAAGGTGCGGATGCCGCGCTCGCAGAGGATGACGTTCTCGTTGCCCTCGGCCATGATGTACTCGGCGCTCATCACGAACTCTTCCAGCGTATTGGCCAGGCCGCGCTTGAGCAGCACCGGCTTGTTCTGGCGGCCCACGGCCTTGAGCAGCTCAAAGTTCTGCATGTTGCGGGCACCCACCTGGATCAGGTCCACGTTCTCGAACAGGGGCAGGTGTTCGGTGTTCATGATCTCGGTGACGATGGGGGCACCGGTGGCGCGGCGGGCCAGCTTGAGCAGGTCCAGACCCTCGCTGCGCATGCCCTGGAAGGAGTAGGGGGAGGTGCGGGGCTTGAATGCACCGCCGCGCAGCAGAGAAGCACCGGCGGCCTTCACGCGCTGGGCGCAGTAGGTGATCTGCTCTTCACTTTCAATGCTGCAGGGCCCGGCGATGACCGCAAAGTTGCCGCCGCCGATCTTCACGCCGTCCACGTCGATGATGCTGTCGTCCGGGTGGAACTTGCGGTTGGCCTTTTTATAAGGTTCGGACACGCGGCGGCAGGTCTCCACCACGGGGTTGGCCAGCACCCAGCTTTCGGCAATGGCCTTGGTGTCGCCGATGAGGCCCAGAATATGGGTATCGCTGCCCTTGGAGTCGTTGATCTGCAGGCCCATGCCCTCCAGCTCGTGGCAGAACTCGCGCACCTGTACGTCGGGGGCATCCTGTTTCAGTACGATGATCATAGTGGTTTTGTCTCCTTTGCCTTTTCCTATCTGTGCGAAACGGCAGGGGAGACCGGCTCCTTTGCCGCAGCTTGCAACGTTAAACTTCAGTTTCCTGAAGTGATGGTGCTATGATAACACTTCAGGAAACTGAAGTCAAGAACTTTTTGAAATTTGTGCAAAAAAGCAGTTTGCAGGGGCATTTTTACAGCTTCTTGCCGGAAACTCTGCCCGGAGGGGCTGTTATTTCAAAGGGGAACGTGGTAAAATGAGAAAAACTCCCTCAGTCACGGCGCTGCCGTGCCAGCTCCCTCAGGGAGGGAGCCTTTGACAGGATGGAGAATGTTCCCGTTTTACCGGAAACTTCGTGGTTTCGTCAGTAAGGCCCCCTCGCCGAGGGGGCTGGCTGCGAACGGAATGAGCAGACTGAGGGAGTTTGTCAAAGCATCATGAAGGGGAAAATCAACAATGGGAAAAGAAGCAAAAACCAATGCTATGCGCATTCTGGAACGTGAAAAGGTGCCCTATACGGCCCACGAGTACGCCCACGAAGAGGGCGTGGCCGTGGCCGGTGTGGATGTGGCCGGCAGCATGGGCGAGGACCCGGCCTGCGTATACAAGACGCTGGTGACCCAGGGCAGCAGCAAAAACTACTTTGTGTTTGTCATCCCGGTGGCGGCCGAGCTGGATCTGAAAGCCGCCGCCCGCAGCGTGGGCGAAAAGAGCGTGGCCATGATCCATGTAGCCGACATCAACAAGGTCACCGGCTATGTGCGCGGCGGCTGCAGCCCCGTGGGCATGAAGAAACAGTACAAGACCGTGTTCGACGAGAGCGTCCTCGCACAGGAAAAAGTGTATGTTTCCGGCGGGCGCATCGGCACCCAGGTGTGCTGTGCTCCGGCGGACCTCGTCCGTGCCGCCCGGGCCACCACGGCAAAGATCATCTTCTGAACCGGGCAGAAAAGTACGTCTTTGGGGACAAAGACGGTTGGAAGATTTTGCGGAAAATATACTCAAACCATAAGTCATACTTAAAAAGAAAAACGATGGCGAAACTGCACAAAACTTTTGAAGGTTTTTTGGCGCATGGAAACACAAGGGAGAATTTGCCGCAACACCCTTTGCAAAGCCATTATTTTGCCGTAAACTGTATGTAGCACAGGGACGGTCACCCCATAGAACGGGCCCCGCACCCTGCAGAAATGTCAGCACAGAAACTGCGGAGGAAGAGATCCATGAAAAAGACGCTGCCGGGTCGCATGGAACGAAACAATATTCGTGCATGTCAGGGGCATCGTGCAGCTTCGTGCAAGGCATGGGAACAGAATACGCAAAAATAAAGGCTGTGGTGCAGGTGTACCACTGCCTTTTTTGTTTGTCAGAAGTGGAAAGAGAGGGTTTGGATTATGGTTCGTAAAGTTGCTGTGATCATGGGTTCCGACAGCGATTGGCCGGTGGTCAAGGGGGCCTGTGCCCAGCTCAAAGCGCTGGACATCCCCTTTGAAGCACACATCCTGTCGGCACACCGCACGCCTGCCGAGGCGGCTGCGTTTGCCAGGAGCGCAAAGGCCAACGGCTTTGGCGTCATTCTGTGCGCGGCCGGCATGGCAGCCCATCTGGCCGGAGCCTTTGCCGCCAACACTACGCTGCCGGTGATCGGCATCCCCATGAAGGGCGGTGCCATGGACGGTCTGGATGCCCTGCTGGCCACCGTGCAGATGCCCAGCGGCATCCCGGTGGCCACCGTGGCCCTGAACGGCGCCAAGAACGCCGCCTGGCTGGCCGCCGAGATCCTGGCACTGGGCGATGAGGCTCTGGCAGCAAAGCTGGAAGCCGAGCGCACCGCCATGGCGGCACAGATCGCGGCCAAGGAGGAAAAACTGCAGGCGGAGATCGCCGAACTGTAAAGGAGAACCAATGTCTGATTTTGCATACCCGCTGCACGAAGAATGCGGCGTTTTTGGCCTCTACGACCGGGCCGGCACCGAGGATGTGGCCGCTGCCGCCTACTCGGCGCTGTATGCCCTGCAGCACCGCGGGCAGGAGAGCTGCGGCATCGCCGTGAACGACGACGGCGTCATCCAGGGCCACCGGGATCTGGGCCTTGTGAACGAGGTGTTCACCCCGGCGGTGCTGGGCAGCCTGGCCAACCCCAACGCGCACATGGCCACCGGCCATGTGCGCTACGCCACCTCCGGCAGCCGCATCCGGGCCAATGCTCAGCCCATGATCGTGCGGCACGGCCGCGGCACCATGGCCCTGTGCCACAACGGCAACCTGACCAACGCCATTGAGCTGCGCCGCCAGCTGGAAAACGAGGGTGCCATCTTCCACGGCTCCTCGGACACCGAGGTCATCTGCTACCTCATCACCCGCAACCGCCTGCGCATGGGCAGCATCGAGACGGCCATCAGCAAGACCATGGACGTGCTGGAAGGCGCCTACAGTCTGGTGATCATGTCCGCCACCAAGCTCATCGCGGTGCGCGACCCCCGCGGCTACCGGCCCCTGTGCATCGGCACGCTGCCCGGCGGCGGCTACGTGTTTGCCAGCGAGAGCTGTGCACTGGATGCCGCCGGTGCCACTCTGCTGCGGGACGTGGAGCCCGGCGAGATCGTGGTGGCAGACGCAAAAACCGGCGAGCTGCGTAGCATCAAGGATCACTGCGGTCGGCCGGACACCCAGATGTGCGTGTTCGAGTTCATCTATTTCTCCCGCCCGGACAGCATCATCGAGGGCAGCTCGGTGCACGAGGCCCGCAAGCAGGCCGGCCGGTTCCTTGCACAGGAACACCCCGTGGAAGCGGACGTGGTCATCGGCGTGCCGGATTCCGGTCTGGATGCAGCTCTCGGCTACTCGCAGGAGAGCGGCATCCCCTATGGCATCGGCTTTATTAAGAATAAGTACATCGGCCGCACCTTCATTCAGGGCAGCCAGAAGCAGCGCGAGAACAGCGTGCGCATCAAGCTGAACGTCGTTTCCAGCACGGTCAAGGGCAAGCGGGTGGTGCTGGTGGATGACTCCATCGTGCGCGGTACCACATCTGCCCGCATCATCAAGCTGCTGCGGGACGCCGGTGCCACCGAGGTGCACTTTATGGTGTCGGCACCGCCGTTCAAGTACCCCTGCTACTTCGGCACTGACATCCCGGATCAGAAGCTGCTGGTGGCCACCGGCCGCACCGTCGAGCAGATCAATGAAGTGATCGGGGCCGATACGCTGGGCTACCTTTCCACTGAGCATGTTGTCCAGCTTGCAAAGAACGCAAAATGCGGATTCTGCACCGCCTGCTTTACCGGCGAATATGCCGTGAAGCCGGACGAGGTGCTTTCCACCGATATTCACGAACGCCACCTGAACGACCGTCCCAAGGACGAGAAAAAGTTAGGAGAGTAAGACCATGGAAAAAAGCTATTCTGAAAGCTATGCAGCCGCCGGTGTGGATATCACCGCCGGTTATCGCTCTGTTGAACTGATGAAGCAGTATGTGGCCCGCACCATGAACGAGCACTGCATTGGCGGTCTGGGCGGCTTTGGTGGCCTGTTTGAGCTGGACTGCACCGGCTACAAGCACCCGGTGCTGATCTCCGGCACCGACGGCGTGGGCACCAAGCTGAAAATTGCCATGATCATGGACAAGCACGATACCATCGGCATCGACTGCGTGGCTATGTGCGTGAACGATGTCATCTGCGCCGGTGCAAAGCCGCTGGTGTTCCTGGATTACATCGCCTGCGGCAAAAACGTGCCGGAGCGCATTGCCGAGCTGGTTGCCGGTGTAGCCGAAGGCTGCGTGCAGGCTGGCTGTGCCCTGGTTGGCGGTGAGACCGCCGAGATGCCCGGTTTTTACCCGGAGGACGAGTACGACCTGGCCGGCTTTACCGTTGGCGCTGTGGACAAGAGCAAGATCCTGGACAACTCCACCATGCAGCCCGGCGATGTGATCATCGCCCTGCCTTCCACCGGCGTACACTCCAACGGGTTCTCCCTGGTGCGCAAGATCTTTGACCTGGAGAACAACCCCGATGTGCTGAAAAAGACCTTTGACGGCATGGACAAGACCCTGGGCGAAGCCCTGCTGGCCCCCACCAAGATTTATGTCAAGCCTGTGCTGGCCGTGATGAAGGAAGTTACCGTCAAGGGCGTTTCCCACATTACCGGCGGCGGCTTCTTTGAAAACATCCCCCGCTGCATCCCGGAGGGACTGGGGGCCAAGATCGACAAGGCCGCCGTCCGCACCCCTGCCATCTTCAAAATGCTTCAGGAGCAGGGCAATATTTCCGAACATGATATGTTCAACACCTTCAATATGGGCGTGGGTATGACCGTGGTGGTGTCTAAAGAGGACGCCGACCGGGCCATTGCCGCGCTGGACTGCGGCGCTTATGTCGTCGGCGAGATCGTCTCCGGCGGCGAAAAGGTGACGCTGTGCTGAGACGCGCCGCGCTGCTTTCCCTGCCGGCGGGGGTATTCATCGGCATCGGCGGCACGGTGTTTCTCTCCTGTGAGAACCGCTATGTGGGGGCGGTCCTGTTTTCCGTGGGACTGCTTGCCATCTGCTGCATGGGACTGTTTCTCTTTACGGGCCGGGTCGGCTATCTGGCGGAGGAGCGCAGCGGCGCATACGCGCTGTCGCTGCTGGCCACGCTGGCGGGAAATCTGGCCGGCACGCTGCTGACGGGCCGCCTGATCGCCTGTGCGCGGCCGGAGCTTGCGGAGAAGGCCGCGGCACTCTGGGAAAAGAAGCTGTCCATGGCGCCGCTGCCGGCACTGCGGCGTCTTGATGTATACCGCCGTGGCGGTGTATAAAGAGAAGGGAACCCTGCTGGGCGTGATCCTCTGCGTGCCGGTATTCATCCTCAGCGGATTTGAACATTCCGTAGCGGATCTGTTCTACTGGTTCCTTGCAGGAAAGTTCACGGCCGGGGGGACTGTTTTTCTGGCTCTGGTGATTCTGGGGAATACGCTGGGCGGTCTGTTCGTCCCGGCGCTCCGGCTGCTGGCAAAGGAGGCATAAAACATGAAGAAAGCGAATATTGCCGTGCTGGTTTCCGGCGGCGGCACCAATTTGCAGGCTCTGCTGGACGCGCAGGCGGCAGGGAAACTGCCCCACGGCGAGATCGCGCTGGTGGTCTCATCCAATCCGGGGGCTTATGCGCTGGAACGGGCGGCGAAGGCCGGCGTTCCGGCCTGCACGGTTTCCAAGAAAGCCTGCGGCAGTCAGGAAGCCTTTGAGGTCCGGCTCTCCGAAGAGCTGGCCGCGCATCAGATCGACCTTATCGTTCTGGCGGGCTTCCTCACCATCCTCAGCGCGGCGTTTACCGCGCAGTGGCCGGAACGGATTCTGAATATCCATCCCTCCCTGATCCCTGCGTTCTGCGGCAAGGGGATGTACGGCCTGAAGGTACACGAGGCCGCCCTGCGCCGGGGCGTAAAGGTCACGGGGGCGACGGTGCATTTTGTCAACGAAATTACCGACGGCGGCGATATTATCGCGCAGAAAGTCATTGAAGCTGTCAGCCAAAAGCTTGACGGTTCGTTTTTAGGAAAGATGATTCGGGGCGATATGCTGGAAGGTCTGGCAAAACCGATTCAGGAACACATTGATGCCTATCTGGATACCAATATAGATGTGCTGCTCACGCCGCAGATGCGCAGCATCTGGGAAGAATCCGAGCAAAAGCCAGTCGGGGACGTGCTGGCACTTATGCAGGAGGCGCAGATGGAACCGGTCGATTTGTGCATGAAGCTGTATGAGCGCATGGTGGACGAAAAGGCAGAGAGCTTGATTCAAATGCTCAATCTGCGCGGTGTGGCGGAAAATAAGATTCTCGCCATGCAGCCGGAAGAAGTCGAAACGCTGGTCATGTCCATCATGAAAAAAGAGCTGGGCGCTGTCGTCAACCTCGGCGCACTGGTCGGCTTTATTATCGGACTGCTCAATCTGCTGTTCTGAGGGCGCGGCGTGAAGATAGATATTGTTCCAATAAAAGAAAATTATCGTGGAATTGGAAGGTCATTGCTTGCAACGGACTTGCTGACGAAAAAGAGCAAGAAAGATTTTGCAAAGCTGTTGGAAATATATGATGCGTACCTGATGCTTTTAGAACAACCGGAAAGTCAAAACGTGCTGGAAAAACTCATGGATTTTGAAAAAATACTTCAGCAGTATGAGATTCTGTGTGAGATCATAGCATACGATACAAAACTCATAGATTCTGCGTATGGTTATTCTGTAACATGGCTGGGTATTGATATTGTGCATGATTGCTGCGAATCTTTGCTGGAGAATATATCCGACAGACGGGTACAACAAATTCTGAATAAAAACGGGTTGTGCAGAAATACGGCAGACATATCGAAATTGTTGCCGCTGTTGGATACCGGCGATGTTATGTGGAAACCGTGTTATGTATATCGAGTGCTGGAAAAATAAAAGGGATTGTTATGAAATCAATAGAAAAAGAACTATCGGTACGAGTAAAAGCAGATCGGCGGCCGAAGTGGCTGCGGCATTTGTGCACGGTGCATCACCACAGGGCGCTGGTGCGAAAGTATTGCTTTAAGCTGGGGCTGTATCGCCAAGGTCTCATGCATGATTTGTCAAAATACAGCCCGACGGAGTTTTTTGTCGGTGCGAAGTACTATCAGGGTTATCGCAGTCCGAACACTGCTGAACGGCTTGATCGCGGTTACAGCTCAGCTTGGCTGCATCACAAGAGATCGGAAGAGCACACGTCTGAACTCCAGTC